>ERZ1504899.69-NODE-69-length-51901-cov-16.350017_pt1 | contig 51901 bp, 50 predicted proteins | sample MGYA00572087_ERZ1504899 | MGnify/ENA primary metagenome ERZ1504899 (study PRJEB39906, sample SAMEA3182063) | gut metagenome | biome: human; feature: gut; material: Stool; isolation source: human stools | place: Canada | collected 2013-01-29 ...
TTATATATTATTTAAGTTCGAAGATTCTGTTGATGGTGTCAGCTAATTTATCATTGATGATTTTCGAGTTCCAACTGTCAAATTCAAGAATAATACCAACTTGTCTGGAACCGCCGGAGTCTGTATAAGACCTGCCCATTGTGATATTTACAGGCAGGTTCTCCTCTTTGGCTACCTCTATAAAAGCGTTTGCCAGTTTTTTTAACATTTCACATCTTATCAACATAGTATTTTCGGATTAGTGATTATGAATTGACAGCCATGAAGAAACCGGCATTATTATACTGTTGCCTGATTTCTGCGGATGTAAGAATATGATACTTGGTATACAACTCAGCATTGAACAAGTCAACCTGAATACAATACTCCACGATTTTCTCCACTTCTTCCGGAGAGAGTGCCCAATAGTCCGCTACTCTGCAAAGCATATTCTTACACCAATACAATGAATGGTTTCCTGTACGGAATATCTCATTTTCTATATAATCATAAACCGCATATCCATTACATCCATATACAGTTTTCAGATCACTAACTTTGGTTTCATGCAACTGTGATGTCCTTTTATAACAAGGCAGGAATGGAATAATCTTATTGTCTGAAATAACGGATTTCATAATGTCTTTTATTTAAATTTCGGTAATAAGGATGCAGTTCAGATTCTTATTGAATTCTGAACAAAAGATTGTTGCTGCAAAAAATTATACTCTTGCAGGTATATCGTATCTTTTACGTATTTTTTTTACGTAATTGAAAACAGTCTTTTCACAGACTTTTGGAAAAGAGGGATTATTCTCCTTTAGATATTCATGAATCTGGGTGGAAGAATAATAAGGACAGGTTATCAGCAAATGCTTAACTGACTCCTCATAAGGATCGAGACGGCAGGAATAAGAAGGGCGCGGACGATTGCCATGTTGAAGAAGCTCATCAACATTTAATCGGGAAAGCCGCATGACTCTGCCGGGAGGAAGTTGCAGCTTCTTTGCTATTTGAGAACGGCTCAAGCCAAGAAGTCGAAGTTCGGCAATGTTATGCCAGTCGTGGTAGTCTTCTGTAATCTTTTTTGCATCCATTTTCTACATAAATATAGTTTTCGTAAAGTGAAATATTTAATGTTACGAAAAAGTGATGCGGCAAAGTTACGAGTTACATGAAGGAACGGTGAAGTTTTCCTCTTCCGAAAAATGGAAAGAGAAAGAGTCCGCGACGGAACTGTATAATAAGGTGAAGTCGGCAGGCACAGCCACCGTCACGAAAGCCGAACGCAAGGAGAAGACGGAGGAAACACCGCTCCTGTACGACCTGACCACGCTCCAGAAGGAAGCCAACGCCAAGCATGGCTTCACGGCGGAACAGACGCTTGAAATCGCGCAGAAGCTCTACGAGAAGAAGCTCATCACCTATCCGCGAACCGGAAGCCGCTACATTCCCGAAGACGTGTTCGCGGAAATCCCCAAGCTGCTTGCCTTCATCGGCAGCCTGCCCGAATGGAAGGGCAAGTTGCAGCCGAAAGCCGTGCCGACACGCCGCAGCCTGGACGGCGGCAAGGTGACAGACCACCATGCCCTGCTCGTCACGGGCGAGAAGCCGCTGTTCCTCTCCAAAGAGGACAGCACCGTCTATCACATGATAGCCGGGCGCATGCTTGAGGCTTTCTCCGAAAAATGCGTCAAGGACACTGCCACCGTCACGGCAGAGTGTGCCGGAGTGGAGTTCGTGGCAAAAGGCAGCATCATCAGGCAAGCCGGATGGCGTGCCGTCTATGGCAAGGAGAATGGAGAAGAGAACAACAGCCAAGAGGAAACCGCCGCCATTCCCTGTTGGCAGGAAGGCGACACGCTGGCACTGAAAGCCACCTCCATCACGGAGGGAAAGACCAAACCCAAGCCGCTGCATACCGAAGCCACCCTGCTGTCCGCGATGGAAACGGCTGGCAAGGAGATAGAGGACGACGCATTGCGGCAGGCTATGAAGGATTGCGGCATCGGCACGCCCGCCACCCGTGCGTCCATCATCGAAACGCTTTTCAAGCGCGGCTATATGGAACGCTGCAAGAAGTCGCTTGTCCCCACCGAAAAAGGGCTTGCCCTCTACTCGGTCGTGAAGGCGATGCGTATTGCCGATGTCGCCATGACGGGCGAATGGGAAAAGGAATTGGCACGCATCGAGCGTGGGGAACTGCCCGCCGATGACTTCCGCAGGAAGATTGAGGCATATACACGGGAAATTACCTCCGAACTGCTGTCGTGCGACAAGCTGTTCGCCCGCAGGGATTCCGGCTGCAAGTGTCCCAAGTGCGGAGCGGGGACGATGCAGTTTTACGGCAAGGTCGTCCGCTGCGACAACGCGGAGTGCGGTCTGCCCGTGTTCCGCCTGAAAGCAAACCGCACCCTCTCTGATGATGAAATCAAAAACCTGCTCACCGACGGACACACGAAACTGCTCAAAGGATTCAAGAGCAAGCAGGGCAAGAGTTTTGATGCCGTAGTCGCCTTTGACGGGGACTATAACACGGTTTTCGTGTTCCCAGAAAGGAAAAGTAAAGCGACCTCTGCGAAAAGAAGAAAATAAATGTTTAACTTTGCCACTGGTTCAGAGTAATGAATTGTTCTTCGATACCGGATTACACTCATACTTTGGATTTAGTGGTGGCACTCGGAGGGATACCGGGTGCCTTTTTCTTCTCGTTTTCCAACGATTATCCCTATCATCATTATCAATCCACTAAATTCCAAAGAAATGAACAACAAGAAGAAAAACGAGGGTCGGACCGACTTTTCCTATTACGGTCTGTACCTGCTGGACTACCTCACCACGAACAAGTTCGAACAGGCAGCCGATGAAGCCTTCATCCGAGAAAGAACCGACCGTGCCGCCGAAGCGTATGAACGGGCAAGGCTCGAAGGCTATCCTGCCGACGGGGCGCAGGAACTGGCGATGAAGGTGCTGACGGAGGGCCTTCGCTACTCCAAGCACGCCATCCTGCGCGAAGTCGTGGAGAACGAATTTGCGGGTGAAGTACCGGGAGAAAAATGTGAAGCCTTTACCCAGAAGCTGCTACCGCTTGTCGGAAACGTATTCTCCATCTATGACCTCTCGGACGACAATTTCGCCCTGTCGCCCGAATATGACCTGCTCTACACGGAGCTGACGGGAGCCGTCATCCTCTATATCGAAGAGTATGGCGTTTAACCGCAAACAGAGACTGCGGGACAACATCGAGGCGATACGGACGGCATTCCTCCTTGACAGGGAACAGCGCACACCCACCGCACGCGAACGGCTCTTGTTAGAACGTTATTGCGGTTTCGGGGGACTGAAGAACATACTCAACCCTGCAAGGGAACTGACGGATGCCGTCCACTGGGCGAAGTCCGACCTCGAACTGTTTGCCCCTACCGTGGAACTGCACAGGTTGCTGCGGGAGAACACAAAAGACGAGACGGAGTACAAACGGAATATGGATGCCATGAAGCAGTCCGTGCTGACCGCCTTCTATACCCCGCCGGAGATAACCGGGACCATCGCGGACGTGCTGCATGAACACGGCATCCGTCCCGACCGGGTGCTGGAGCCGTCGGCAGGTGTCGGTGCATTCGTGGACGCCGTGCTGGAGAACAGACCGGACGCGGACATCATGGCTTTTGAGAAAGACCTGATGACGGGCAAGATACTGAAGCACCTGCATCCCGGACAGAAAGTAAGGGTACAGGGCTTCGAGAAGATAGAAAAGCCGTTCATGAACCATTTTGATTTGGCTGTCTCCAATATACCGTTTGGCGATGTGGCGGTGTTCGACCCGGATTTTTCGGGCAGCAAGGATCCTGCAAGGCTCTCGGCGGCACGGACGATACACAATTACTTTTTCCTGAAAAGCCTTGACGCGGTGCGTGAAGGCGGAATCGTGGCGTTCATCACCTCGCAGGGGGTACTGGATGCCCCGACCAACGCGCCCATACGCGAGTATATGATGAACCATGCCAATCTGGTGGGCGTAGCCCGCCTGCCGAACAACCTCTTTACTGATAACGCGGGAACGGAGGTGGGCAGCGACCTGATTATCCTGCAAAAGAACAGCGGAAAGAACGGTGAACTGTATTACAACGAAAAACTCTTCGTGCAGACCGAACAGACCCCTATCGGCACTTCCGTAAATGGGTATGTATGGAGCATCGGCTCGCTTTCACACACGGATTTGATCAGAAGTACCGACCCGTACGGGAAACCAGCCTATAAACTCCTGCACTGTGGGGACATCGCACAACTGGCGGAAGACTTGCGGGAGCATCTGAAAATAGAACTGCAACAACTTGACAGGAAACTGTATGAGAGACACAGGCTGCATCCGACAAAGGAGGAAAGCACGGCTACGGAAGTGCAACCTGCTCCGAAAACAGAAAAGGTATCACCTTCTGTAATAGCCCCCGTTTCTGTAATTGAGCCTGTCAAGGGAGTGGAGAAGCCGCAGGCACAGCCCATAGAGGAAAAGCCGGAGATTGAGCCGCGCCAACCCAATCATTCGTCAGCCGTGCAGCTTACCCTGCTCGACCTTTGGGGTATGCCCATAGAGGAACCGGTAAAAAAGAAAAAGGCAGCGAAAAAGGAAAGCAAGCCGAAGCCTATGCCGTCCACGCCTAAACCGCAAGTCAAAGTTACTCCACCCGTTGAAGCCGCCAAGCCGGTAAACGGTAATAAGGAAGAAAAGCCGGAAAATGCCGAAAAGCCAAACGACCCGGACGACATTTACGCCACTCTGGATTGGGAAACCAATCCTCCCATCAACGGCTTCTATGAGACAATGATGAGCCTGACAGCGGAACGGCGCAAGGCCCTACGGCTTGAGGCAGAACGGCACAGGCAGGAACAACTGAAAAAGATGGGTATCAAAGACACGTTGAACCCTGCTTTTGCGCCTTCTTCGGACAATATGGATAAAAAGCCGGAACAAACGGAAGAAATAAAGCAACCTGAAACACCGGCAGAAGTTGTGCCTACTTCCGAAACGGTTGCCACTTCCCTGTTCCCGGAACTTGAAACGGAAAAGCCGAAGGAGGAAGTCATGGACCTTTCTCCCCGTCCGTTCAACGGCCTGCTGGAGCCACACCACCGTGACGGCTCGATGGTGCTGGATGCTTCACGCAATCTCGGTTGCCTGAAAGACCTCACGCCTTACGGTGCGACCTTCCAACCGCTCGACCTCCGTGGCTATCAAAAAGAGAAAGCGATGCTGTATATATCGCTCCGTGACGCTTACGAACGTCTGTATAGCCACGAGACGGAGAACCATACGGAACACAAACCGCAGCGCGGGTATCTCAACACCTACTACGATGAGTTTGTCATGCGTTACGGTAACCTCAACGCCAGACAGAACGTGAAACTGGTGATGATGGATGCCGGAGGGCGCGACATCCTTTCACTGGAACGTGCGGAGGACGGCAAGTTTGTCAAGGCGGACATCTTCGACCGTCCCGTTTCCTTCTCGGTGGAGAGCCGTGTCAATGCAGGCTCTCCCGAAGAAGCCTTGTCCGCATCGCTCAACAAGTTCGGCACGGTCAATCTCGGCTATATGCGGGAGATAACCGACACCACGGAAGAGGAACTGCTTGGTGCCCTCAAGGGGCGCATCTTCTACAACCCGCTCGTAACCGGTTACGAAATCAAAGACCGCTTCATCGCGGGGAACGTGATAGAGAAGGCGGAACGCATAGAGGGCTGGATGGAGGACAATCCCGAAAGTGAGCGGATGCCGGAGGTGAAACAGGCGTGGGAGGCATTGAAGGAGGCCGAACCGCAGCGCATCGCCTTTGAAGACCTCGACTTCAATTTCGGGGAACGCTGGATTCCCACGGGTGTGTATGCCGCCTACATGAGCCACCTTTTCGACACGGACGTGAAAATAGCCTACTCCGCAAGCATGGACGAGTTTTCCGTGGCGTGCGGCTACCGCACCATGAAGATCACGGACGAGTTTTTAGTAAAGGGCTATTACCGGAACTATGACGGTATGCATCTGTTGAAGCACGCCCTGCACAACACCTGCCCCGACATGATGAAAAGTATCGGCAAGGACGAGAACGGCAACGACATCAAGGTACGCGACAGCGAGGGCATACAGCTCGCCAACGCGAAGATAGACGAAATCCGTAACGGGTTCTCCGAATGGCTGGAAGAACAGTCGCCGCAGTTCAAGGAACGGCTCACGACGATGTATAACCGCAAGTTCAACTGTTTCGTGCGCCCGAAGTACGACGGCTCGCACCAGACTTTTCCCGACCTCAACCTGAAAGGGCTGGCAAGCCGGGGAATCAAGAGCGTTTACCCGTCGCAGAAGGATTGCGTCTGGATGCTGAAACAGAACGGCGGCGGGATCTGCGACCACGAGGTGGGAACCGGCAAGACGCTGATAATGTGCATAGCGGCACATGAGATGAAGCGTCTGAACTTGGCGCACAAGCCGATGATTATCGGGCTGAAAGCGAATGTGGCGGAGATTGCCGCCACCTATCAGGCGGCCTATCCTAACGCCCGCATCCTCTACGCTTCTGAAAAGGACTTTTCGACCGCCAACCGTGTGCGTTTCTTCAACAACATCAAGAACAACGACTATGATTGCGTCATCATGTCGCACGACCAGTTCGGGAAGATACCGCAGTCGCCGGAGTTGCAGCAGCGCATCCTGCAGGCGGAGCTTGACACGGTGGAGGAAAATCTCGAAGTCTTGCGGCAGCAGGGCAAGAACGTGTCGCGGGCGATGCTGAAAGGGCTGGAGAAGCGCAAGCACAACCTTGTGGCGAAGCTGGAGAAGGTGGAACACGCCATCAAGTCCCGCACGGATGATGTGGTGGACTTCAAGCAGATGGGCATCGACCACATCTTCATTGACGAGAGTCACCAGTTCAAGAACTTGACTTTCAACACCCGTCATGACCGTGTGGCGGGATTGGGAAACTCGGAAGGAAGCCAGAAGGCCCTGAATATGCTCTTTGCCATCCGTACCATACAGGAACGCACGGGCAAGGACTTGGGGGCTACATTCCTTTCGGGCACGACCATTTCCAACAGTCTGACGGAACTGTACCTGCTCTTCAAATACCTGCGCCCCAACGAACTGGAACGGCAGGACATCCGCTGTTTCGATGCTTGGGCTGCCATCTTCGCCAAAAAGACGACCGATTTTGAGTTCAACGTAACGAACAATATCGTTCAGAAGGAGCGTTTTCGCTATTTCATCAAGGTGCCGGAGCTTGCCGCCTTCTACAACGAGATTACCGACTACCGCACGGCGGAGGATGTAGGTGTGGACAGACCAAACAAGAATGAGATACTGCACCACATACCGCCCACACCGGAGCAGGAGGACTTCATACAGAAGCTGATGCAGTTTGCCAAAACCGGCGATGCCACTCTGATTGGCAGGTTACCCCTGTCGGAAACGGAGGAAAAGGCGAAGATGCTCATCGCCACCGACTATGCGAGAAAGATGGCTCTTGATATGCGCATGATAGACCCGAACTACGAGGACCATCCCGACAACAAGGCAAGCCATTGTGCCAAGATGATTGCAGAGTATTACCACAAGTACGAGGCGCACAAGGGTACGCAGTTCGTGTTCTCCGACTTGGGGACATACCAGCCGGGGGAAGGATGGAACGTGTACAGCGAGATAAAACGCAAGTTGGTGGAGGATTACGGCATACCGGCAAGTGAGGTGCGCTTCATTCAGGAGTGTAAGACGGATAAGGCTCGTAAGGCGGTGATAGATGCCATGAACGCCGGGACGGTGCGCGTGCTGTTCGGCTCCACAAGTATGCTCGGAACGGGCGTGAATGCGCAGAAAAGATGCGTTGCCATCCATCACCTTGATACACCGTGGCGACCGTCCGACCTGCAACAGCGTGACGGACGGGGTGTTAGAGCCGGGAACGAGATTGCCAAGCATTTTGCCGAGAACAACGTGGATATCATCATCTACGCGGTGGAAAAGTCGCTGGACAGCTACAAGTTCAATCTGCTGCACTGCAAGCAGACGTTCATATCGCAGCTCAAAAGTGGAGCGATGGGCGCACGTACCATCGACGAGGGAGCAATGGACGAAAAATCGGGTATGAACTTCTCGGAGTATATGGCGTTGCTCTCCGGCAATACCGACCTTTTGGATAAGGCGAAATTAGAGAAGCGTATCGCCTCGCTCGAAGGGGAACGCAAGTCGTGGGGCAAGGGCAAGCGCGATTCGGAGTTCAAGCTGGAATCCAAGACGGGAGAACTGCGCAACAACACGGCTTTCATCGAAGCCATGACGGAAGACTGGAACCGTTTTCTTTCCGTTGTGCAGACTGATAAGGAAGGCAGCCGCCTTAATCTTGTCAAGGTGGACGGCGCGGATTCAACGGATGAGAAGGTCATCGGTAAGCGTTTGCAGGAAATCGCCAAGAACGCCACGACTGGTGGACTGTACAAGGCTGTCGGGGAACTTTACGGCTTTCCGATAAAGGTGGTCAGCGAGAGGACACTCAAAGAAGGTCTGGAGTTCACCGACAACCGCTTCGTGGTGGAGGGCAACTACAAGTACACCTACAACAACGGGCATCTGGCGATGGCAGACCCGATTGCTGCCGCACGAAACTTTCTGAACGCATTGGAGAGGATTCCGACCATCATCGACCAGTACAAGTCTAAGAACGAAGTGCTGGAAAAGGAGATTCCGCAGTTGCAGGAGATAGCGGGCAAGGTGTGGAAGAAGGAGGACGAGCTGAAACAGCTGAAGTCCGAACTCGCCGCACTGGACCGCAAGATACAGCTTGAGCTGGCTCCGGCTCAGGAAAACACAGAAGAGAACCGGCAAGGCAACGAGAAAAAACAGACGGAACAACAGCCGGAAAGCCCGCACGTGGACTTTGTACGCAGTCATTTAATTATAGGGAGACTCGGTTTATCGGAATCCAAAGGTGTAAAACTTTAATATCGAAGTCTTGACAGAAAAAGCCAGTGGTTGAATTTTTCACCACTGGCTTTAATTCTAATAATTTTTCAATCTAATATGACCGAATCTATAACGTTAAATCATAGATTATGTGTCTATTTGTGAAGAAAAAGACGTAACTTTGTATCAAAATCAAATAAGCATAACAATGGAGCCATCTATATCTATATACAGTTTTTCACTTTATACCGCACTGCCGTTGATGTTATTCTTCGGCTTTTATTTTTTGTTTGCAAAGACTCCTGAAAAGAAAATTTTCAAGAATTATCTCCGCTCCCGACAGATTATGGGTATAGCTATGCTGCTGCTTTCGGCAAATTATTCGGTACATTTCTTCTTTGGTATCCGATTCAAAAATGCGGATTCTGCCATATTGATGAACATGTCCACATACTTCCTGTGCTATTCTCTGTTCAGTTCGGCATTGATAATGTTGCTTGATCGTTTTTACATTACCAAATGGCGTGTGTGGACACATATCATTTTATGGATTATATTTTCAACTCTTTCCGGAGTTGTGTTGTTCCTGTTGCCAAGCGGAATCATGCAAAAATTCTCTTTATTTGCTTTAGCTGTATGGTTAGTCGTTTTTGGAGTCGTTTTAGCTCGCAGAGTCATAATTGCATACCGTAGAGCCATTCGGATTTTCAATGAAACTCAGGCGGATGATATAGGTACATATATCGAATGGCTTTCCATATTCACTTATTGGGCTGTTATCTTCGGTGTCGGATGCGGATTGCTGACATTTCTGCCAGACAAATATGTTTTTATCTGGATTTTGTCGTCAATACCGTTCTACAGCTATCTTTTCTACAGCTATCAGAACTACCTGCTGTTCTATGAACAGGTGGAAAATGCTTTTGAGCAAGATATACAGTCTGAAGAAGAACTTCTGACAGATACGGAAACAGAACCTGAAATAGTTTCTGAGAAAGAAGTTCCAGTGTCCTATACAGAAATTATAGAGAAAGTGGCCAACTGGATAAAGACAGACGGCTATGTCCAGCAGGGACTTACCATAAAAGAACTGTCCGAAATACTTCATACGAACCGTACCTATCTTTCCGCTTATATCAAGACTACGTATAAAATGACATTCCGCGAATGGATAACCGGTCTCCGGTTGGAGTATGCGAAAAACATACTGAAGGAGCATCCGGAAATCAATATACAGAAGCTGGCTGAGTCTTCCGGCTTTCTTTCTCGCAGTAACTTTATCAAATCATTTACCGAAAAGGAAGGATGTACGCCTGGCAAGTGGAAAAAAGCAAATCTGGAATAATTTGTGTGGTAAAAAGCCGATGAAAAAGGTCTCAGAAGCCCATTTTCAAAAAGTGCTCAAGCGACAAAAAAGTGCTAATTCGACAAAAAGGTGCTCTAACGACAATTTGAAAAGTGCTCAAACGACAATTTTTTATAAAACGCTGTATTTCAACAGAAAAAGTTTTTGTAATATTTTGGGCGCTGAATGGCATTTATTACCTTTGGAGATGACAAAGATAATGAATTCAAGTTTATATGAGCAGAAAAATCACTTTTCTTACCCTGTTTCTGTGGCTGATGACGCTAACTTTTCCTGTCATTGCGCAGCAGAAAGCAGACACGACCTACACCTTCCGGTTCGTTACGCAGAAGGACATGTTCTACGTGCCTTGGAATGGCAATGACACGGAACTTGCCCGCCTGTTGGAATGTATCGAAAACAACAAAGCAATAATTCTTGACGGCAAAATGCCGCTACTGGTTGACGGATACTGCAATTCGCAGAGCAGTGAAGCCGAGAACCTTGCAACGGCGAAGATCCGTGCCAATCGAGTAAAATCCGAACTGATTACACGCGCGGAAATAAAAGAGGAGAATTTCATTACCCGCAACCATGCGACTGAGGGTGATTTTGTTACCGTGCGCTTGACGGTACCGGTAAAGGAAACAGCCGTGACGGATGCGGAAGCGGAAGCACGACGCAAGGCGAAAGCCGAACGACTGGCAGCCGAGAAGCGTGCCGAGCAGGAACGGCTTGCCGAAGAGCAGCGTAAAGCGGAAGAAGCCCGATTTGCCGCAGAAAAGGCAAAAGCCGAGAAAGCCGCTCACCAAAATAAACTTACCGACATGCCATTGGAAACCCCAACCGACTATCATTTTTCCCTGCGTGCCAACCTGCTGCGCTGGGCTACCATGACACCAGATCTTGGCGTGGAATGGCGCATCTGCCCGTCGTGGGGCATTGCCGTAAACGGCTCGTGGACTTCTTGGAGTTGGAATGACAAAGATTGCCGCTATGCACTCTGGGAAGTGGCTCCGGAAGTACGTTACTATATGGGTGAGAAGAAAGCCTGGTATCTGGGTGCGATGTTCAAGACCGGACAGTTCAACTACAAGTTCTCCGAAGCAGGCAAGCAGGGCGACCTGATGGGTGGTGGCATCACCGCCGGCTATCAGCTGCGGCTGAACAAGGCACTGACTCTTGATTTCAACCTCGGCTTGGGCTACCTGAATGCCGATTTCGAAAAATATGAAGTCATCGATGGTGTGCGCGTGCGCTGTGGCAACGAGACAAAAAATTGGTGTGGCCCCATCAACGCCGGTGTGACATTGGTATGGAAGTTATTCTAATACGGAGGAATAGAGTATGAAAGCAAGACAATATATAAATATGGTAGGAATGACAGCCGCCGTGCTGCTATCTTCCTGCGTGAAGGACACGCTTTATGACACGCCGCATCCCGACTATGGGAAAATTGCGGTGACAGCCGACTGGTCGGCCTGCGGTGAGGGTATCAACATACCTGCCACGTGGACGGTCACCATGGGCGACTATACGGGTACGGAGACTTCCGCCACCCATGCCCCCGACCATCTGTTTGCTCCGGGCAGCTACACCCTTGCGGTGTGGAACCCAGCTGAAGGAATCACGGTAAATGGTACCACCGCCACCATTGCCGCAGCCACGGGAAACCGGGCAGGCACGGATGCCTTTGTGAACAATGCCCCTGGATGGTTCTTCACCTATACGAAACAGGTGAGCATCGAGAAAGACAAGGACTATCCGCTGACCGCCGCAATGAAGCAGCAGGTACGCGAACTGACGCTTGTCGTCAAACCGACGGGTGATGCCGCCGGACGCATCACGGAGATTGTTGCTTATCTGACGGGTGCAGCCAGAACACTCGATTTCGCTACCGATACCTACGGAGCCGCTTCAAACGTCGTGCTGCCCTTCACCAAGATAACCGAAGGTGACGATGCCGGCAAGTGGAAAGCCACGGTGCGGTTGCTGGGTGTGACCGGCACGGAACAACTGCTGACGGCTGAAATCCGCTATGCGGACGGCAACCCGAGCCCCACCACGTTGAAAAGCGACCTCACAGAAGCTCTCAAGGAGTTCAACACCAGAAAGGGCAAATCGCTGACCCTCGGCGGAACGCTGGTTGAGACTCCCGAAGGCATGGAAGTGGACGGAGCCGAAATCAACGGCTGGGAAGAAGTGAAAGGTGATGATGTAAATGCTGATTTGTAAATAATAAAATTATAGATATAATGAAGACAAGATTTTTTACACTTGCAGCGCTCGCCCTCGCACTGGTAGCCTGCAACAACGACAACGAGAACCTGAACGGTGACCCCGTGGCCGCCCAGTTTACCGCAAACATCGCCCCCGCCACCCGCGCCAGCGGAACCACCTGGACTGCCGGCGACCGTATCGGCATCACCGACATCGGCAACGATTCCCAGTACGGCAACGTGCCTTTCATCCTGAAAAACGGGAAATTTGAGGCAGAAGGAAAGGTTATCTATATCGAAGATGCAAAGACCCATACTTTCCGCGCCTACTATCCGTACAACGCGGCGGGAGGCATCCTCACAGCCACGACCGATGCCACGGCGCAGCAAAACCAGCCTGCCATCGACTTCCTCTTTGCTTCAGGAGCCACGGGAGACAAAAACAACCCGGTAGTAAGCTTCACCGACAAAACCGCCAAAGGCGGTGAAGACAACTCCTTCCACCACCGCATGAGCCAGATAACCCTTACCTTCGAGGCGGGCGACGGCGTGAATTTCAGCGTGGTCAAGCCTGAACGTTACACGCTGGACGGATTGTTACTCACCGGTACGTTCAACACGGCCGACGGTATTGCCACCGCAGACAACGGACTACAGACCGGAGAACTGACCATGAATCTGGCAGACGGCAATCTCACGTCATCGATCATCCTCTTCCCGCAGACAGTTGCATCCCTGCCGTTGGTTGTGAATTACAAAGGTCAGGAATATCATGCCACACTCACCATGCCCGATGGCGCACTGCTGGCGGGCAACAACTATACCTATACCGTCAAGGTACGCAACAAAGTCCTTGAAGTCAGCGAAGCCACCATTGCAAAGTGGAACGATATAGACGGTGGAGATGTGGGTGCTGGCCTGTAGAATGTTAATAATTAATCGATTAGAATGAAGAATTATGAGACATAGATTATTTATCCCCGCAGCCACCGCACTGCTGTTCGCCCTCGCCGCCTGCACGCAGGACGAACTTGCTGGCGATAACCGTCTGCCCGAAGGTGAATACCCCGTCGTCATCCGTGCCACCGGATTGTCCGTAGAAGCAACGCCGCTGGCAGCCCCTTCCACCCGTGCCTCTGTGGACGGCGACTGGCAGGGCGTCACTTCCGTGGCACTCAAGATGGGCGATGCGGTAAAGGAATACACCGTAACGGCTTCTACCGATTTCAAGAGTGCCACGCTTTCACGCGAGAACGACCCGTACTACTGGACCAGCCGCGACCCGATTACCGTATCGGCATGGTGGCCCTTCGACAATGCCGACATCACACAGATGCCTGCCGTGAAGGTGGCAGAAGACCAAAGCAAACTGGCTGACTTCCAGAACAGCGACTTCATCTCTGCTGAGAACCGGAAGGTGGAATTTAACAACCCGACTCTTGAATTTACCCACCGCACGGCACGCGTGACAATCGAACTGAAGCCTGGCACGGGATTCACGAGCGTTGCCGGTGCCACGGTGAGCCTCGTGAGCCTGTCCGCCGATAACGGCAACCCGACCGCCATCAAGACTTACAACGCAAGCGGCAACACCTACGAGGCACTGACCGCCCCGCAGACCGTTGCGGCAGGCAAACCGTTCGTCAAGGTGGAACTCGGCGGCGGCACCTTCTACTTCCGTCCGCAGAACAACGTCGTATTAGAAGCGGGCAACCGCTATAAATACACCGTCAAGGTGAACGCCACCGGCTTGACGTTAGAGGGTTGCACCATCGGCAGCTGGGCTGACGGCGGCGGCGAGAGCGGCGAGGCTGAGGATTTGGGCTATTCTATACAGAACGACGGCAGTTACACGGTCTATAACGCTGACGGCCTGCTGGCATGGAACAAAGCCGCACAAAAGGACGAATCGATAAATTGCACCCTCACCGCCGACATCGACCTGACGGGTAAGGATTGGACACAGATAGGCACATGGCCAGGTTACTCCGGCGTCTTTAATGGGCAGGGACACCGCATTACGGGATTAAACTTTTCAGCAGCGACTACTGAACTTTTTGGGTTATTAAATTTACGTGGTGTGATAAAGAACCTACAACTCATAGATGTGAATCTATATGGCAATAATGGATCAGCAGCTGGAATAGTGGATCAAAATAATGGTCAAATCATTGCCTGCTCTGTGACGGGAAAAATTTCTGCATATGGTAGAACTTGTGGTATAGCCGATTTAAATTATGGCAGTATCACAGCTTGTTGGTTTGACGGCACATTGAAAGATTATGAATCTGGAGCTATAGTGCGTTTCAACTACAATACTATAACTTCCTGTTATTGGGGAGGCAATGCCGAGCAAGGAGAATTCCGTAATTTTGGAGGAACGGTAGATGCCACGAAGGTGGACGGCGCGACCGTGAAATGGCAGACAGCCGTTGACGGCATGAACACCGCCCTCACCGACAATGACTACCAGTGGGCACTCGGCACAGATGGTCTGCCCGTACTGCAAAAGAAACAATAACAACCCCTAAACAACACGCATCATGAAACGAACAACCATCCATATATCCGCAACCATCGCCCTGCTGCTCGGCCTTGCCGCCTGCACGCAGGACGAAGCGGGCTTCCTACCAGAAGGGGCGGAAGGCACACCCATCGTCTTCACCGCGACGGGGCTGAATCCCGCCGCGACAGCCACCGCTGGCACCCGTGCCCCGGTGGACGGCAATTGGGAGGGTGTGCAGAGCGTGGCAGTCCTGATGGACGGCACGGTGAAGGCATACGACGTAACGCCCACCGCCGCCGACCCCACCAGCGCCACGCTGACCTCCACCGACCCGTACTACTGGACCAACCACAACGACATCACCGTCACGGCGTGGTGGCCCTACACCGAGGGCGAGACAACTCCACCTGCGGTAAAGGTAAAAGCCAACCAAAGTGCCCAGAAAGACTTTGAGGGCAGTGACCTCATCGTAGCCGACGGACAGACGGTGACTTACGGTAGCCCCACGCTCCGCTTCACCCACCGCACGGCGCGGGTGACCATCGTTCTGACGGACTACACCGAGGGACTGGCATCCGTGCGGCTGACGGGCCTCTCCACCGAAGGCGACAACCCTGCCGAAATCACCCCGTATGACAAGGGCAGCAACACCTACACCGCCCTCGTAGCCCCGCAAAGTGTGGCAGCTGGCACGGCCTTCATTACCTGCACCTTCACCAACGGCAAAACCTTCGTTTATAAGATGAAGAATGCTACCGACTGGCAGGCGGGCGGTGAATATACCTACACCGTCTCCCTCGCTGCGGCAAAAGACCTGGGCTATACCATAGAGAGCAACGGCAGCTACACCGTGACCTCCGCCGATGGTCTGATGAATATAGCCGAATTAGTGAACGGAGGTAAGAGCGACATTAACATTACCCTCACCGCCGACATTGACCTCACAGGCAAAGACTGGACACCGATAGGCACAGACTACGACAACTCATACAAAGGCACCTTCGACGGTGGCGGCCATACCATTACGGGGCTGACCTTTACGACAAATGACGAATATGCGGGTCTGTTCGGCTGGCTCAATAGAGCTGGTACGGTGAAGAACGTGGTGATGGAGGGCGTACAGATAACAAGCAATCAAATATATGGCGGCAGTATTGGCGGCGTGGTAGGATCTGGCTGGGGCACCATTGAAAACTGCTCGGTGTCGGGCAGCGTCAGCGGCACGGTGTATGTCGGCGGTGTGGTGGGTGTTCAAATAGGCGGTTCCATCACCGGATGCAGCTCCTCTGCCACAGTGAAGGGAACGGTCGATGTCGGCGGCGTGGCAGGTCAGACGAATTCGAGTGCCACCCTGACCGCTTGCTATGCCACAGGCAACGTGATCATAGAAATGGCCCCCAAAAAGAATATCGCTGGCGGCGGTCTGGTGGGAATGAACGCAGGAAGCAGCCTCCTTGCCTGCTATGCCACGGGCAACGTAACCAGTACGGGTAGTAGCACTGGCTATGTACATATCGGCGGTTTTTTGGGAAATAACTACGCCAACGTGATGACCGCCTGCTATTGGAAGAACAATCATGAACAAGGTATCGGCTACAATAAGAAAAGCACCGAAGCCACGAAGGTGGACGGCTCTGTCGTTACCTGGCAGAAAGCCGTTGATGCCATGAACACCGCCTTGCAGAACGCAGGCTCAGAATGGCGTTACGAACTTAAAGGAGCATTGCCTACCTTGAGGAAGCAGTAAGCCGTTGCGGGCGGAAATGTTCCGCCCGCAACGAACATTAACCGAAGTATAACCCCAATAAAAAAAGGAGGACGTGCTGGAACACACGGAGAATCCACCATATAGGTTTTGGCATCAAGGCATTGTTAATAATAATATAGACTCCAGTGTAAATATGGAAGCTGTAAGCCGGACATTGCCAAGATTGGTGCTCATTAAAGGCAACAAATCAAGTAATTAAATTAAAAACATGGGACTTTTTCACAGAGACAAGAAAAATAATGACGATGAGCCGGACAGTGTTCAAACCAATTCATTCTCTGATATTATGAATGGTTTGCAATACGCCGTAAACTGTGCACAAGATACATTGCAGAATCATCAGATACAAAATCTGACCAGACTTTTTGAAGGAACAAATGCAAATAACGCAAATACGTTCCAATCGAAAAAAATCATGGTTGGAGACAAGACTATTGATATTCCACTTATAGCTTTGATATCCCATCATTATCTTGCGATGGATAATGTGCAGATAAAGTTCAAGGCGAAGGTCGGAAGCGTGGAATCACAGATTCCGGAAAACAACTTATTGTTATCCAGCCCACAAAGAGCCAATCTCCAGATGCAGATGAGCAACATAAAACCGGATGCGGATGATGTCATGGAGGTTTGCGTCAATTTTAAGGTTCAGGAGACTCCGGAGAGCATTTCCCGAATTATTGACGATTTTGTAAAAAATATCTAACAATTTTAAAATTCAAATGTTATGGCAGAAGAAATAAAGAACCAAGGGCAACAAGAAAATGCGGAAAACTTGAATGAAAATGTAAGCGGACAGGCGAAAGAAATTATCTCCGCTGCATTGGAAGAGACTCAAAACAGAGAAACTTCTCCAGTTCTTAAAGCAGATTCAAACGTGACTGACAAATTCAAGGGGCTTCCCATGCGGGAACTTATTGCAGCTCCACTTATTGCAGCAGCCGAAGCACAACAGGAATTGGCAGCGACAGCATGGAATTTCTACCAGCAAATTGCATTTGATGGTAAAAGCGGCAATAAAGCGCGTATATTGGAATTCGATGTCGAAAGACCGATACAGCAGGATGGAAAAATGACAACAATGTCACAAAGTGTCAAGGCTCCGTTTATAGGATTGGTGCCTATTCCTTCCCTGCTCATAGATCGCGTGGATGTCGATTTCCAGATGGAGGTTACCGATACATCAAACGTAAAAAGCACTACCAACGCAGAAGTAGAGGCAAAAGCTTCTGCAAAACATTGGTTTATAAATGCGGAAATCAGCGGCAAAGTCACGACCGCCCGCGAGAACACCCGCATGACCAACCAAACGGCAAAATACCAGATACATGTGACAGCCAGTCAGCAGCCGCAGACCGAAGGTCTGTCTAAACTGATGGATATAATGGCATCATGTATCGAGCCTATAACAAACGAAAGTAACAGTAAGTAAATATATGAATTTGATTCAAGCATTAAGATTGCCAAACAGTCGAGCAGTAATGACAAATATTGCACGGTTTCATTATCAAAATATTTATAATGTAGGTTTGACCCCTCCGATTGCCACGCAAAGTAATTTGACATTTCAAATAAAAGGATATACCCGTAACTATCGTTTTCTTAGATTAGACTATGCCTGTGTCATATATATTGCGGATGGAATAGCAGTCGTTGCTTCAAATGGCATAGATACTTTAAGTTCAGGTTTTTCGGGGTGTTATATGGCCAGTTTTAGGCACAATGGCATTAGGTATGTTGCTCATATTCCAACGCCTAACAATAGTATTAAAACATCATGGAATCGGGCGGTTAAAAATCAAATAATAGATAATGTTGTTCTTTTTAAACCTACTGAAGGATTGGCGAGAATCCCAGGAACCATTGGTATTTGGGGAATTATAACATTTAACGATAGATGTTATCGGCTTGATGTAAATGAAAACGCTCCTCCAAGTCAAGCCATACGTGGCCAAAGAATTTTTAACTCAATCCCGAGAAATCCCATACTAACAGAAATTCCACCTATCGCCGGTGGTCAGATGCCTTAATAATTATAACAATTGTAAATAAGGGAAGAATGGTTGTTTCATTGAGGAGTAGAATTCTATTCTGATATATAATTCTGGTGGCGGTCATCGGTAGCATGGCCGCCATTCTCATCCATGAACCTGCGAAGTTCCACGACCTATATGCGTATGTTGAATAACGGTATTTACACAAACAGCAAATGAGCGAACAATTCGTTACCACTACCAAGCATTTCCGCAAGCTGCTTGCCGCAGGCTATCTGTTGATAGTTCTGCTGGTGGGCGGCATCATCTGCACGTGGCTCGGAGAATGGCGCGACTTGGAGTTGCTGGAACGGGAGAACCGTGAAATCAACCGCTTCCGCAAGGAAACACACGATGCGTATGTGGGTGTGGTGGAATTGTCACTTTTGGGCGAGTCGGTGCTGGAATGGGACGATAAGGATGTGGCGGCATACCGGCGGCAACGGATGGCGGTGGATAGTATGCTTTGCCGCTTCAAGAGCCATTACGAATCGGTGCGCATAGACAGCGTGCGCCACTTGCTGGAGGACAAGGAAAAGCGGCTGTGCGCCATCATGGAAGCTCTGGAACAACAGGCGGACATCAACCGCCGGATAGCCAAGCAGGTGCCGGTGATAGTGCAAACGAGCAGGCAGGAAGAGCCGAAGAAACAGAGGAGGAAAGGTTTTCTCGGGTTGTTCGGCAAGAAACAGGAAGCACCTCCGACGACGACCACCACGATGCTCTACACACTGAACCGTGATATGATAGCGCAACAACGTGCCCAGAGCCATCGTCTGTCGGAATATGCCGACAGCCTTGCCAGCCGCAATGCGGAACTGAACCGCCAACTGCAAACCCTTATCCAGCAGATGGACCACAAGGTGCAGGCTGACTTGCAGGAACGTGAGGCGGAAATATCCGCTATGCGTGAAAAGTCGTTCTTGCAGGTAGGTATCATAACGGGTGTCATGCTGCTGTTGCTCATTATTTCATACATCATCATTCACCGCTATGCCACCCGCATCAAGCAGTACAAACGTAAGACAACAGATTTAATCGGGCAACTGCAAAAGTCCGTAAAACAAAACGAATCGTTGATAGCCTCACGCAAGAAAGCGATGCACACCATCACCCACGAGCTACGCACACCACTGACTGCCATACATGGATATGCGGAACTGATGCAGGACAACGAAGAAGAAAAGATAAGCGGTTATGCGGACAATATCCTGCAAGCCTCCAAGAGAATGACCGACATGCTCAACTCCCTGCTTGACTTCTTCCGCTTGGACAGCGGCAAGGAACAGGCGAATGTCCGTCCGTTTCGTTTGGAAAACATCGCGGAGCTGTTGCAAACGGAGTTTACGCAACAAGCAGAAGCAAAAGATCTTAAACTTACCATCGAGTGCCCGGAGGGTATTATCCTGAATGGCGACAAGGAGCGCATCATACAGATATGCGACAACCTGCTGGGCAATGCCGTCAAGTTCACGAATGCCGGAAGCGTTTCACTTGTCATAAGCTATGACGGCAATAGGCTGACCCTTGTAGTAGAGGACACCGGAACCGGCATGAGTGCGGAAGAACAACAGCGAGTGTTCGGAGCGTTCGAGCGGCTTTCCAACGCCGCCACGCAAGACGGTTTCGGATTGGGGTTAAGCATTGTGAAACAGATAGTCGGGATGCTTGGCGGCACTATACGCTTGGAAAGCGAAAAAGGAGAAGGCAGTCGTTTTACTGTGGAGTTGCCAATGAACACTGCCGATATTGGTATTGAAGAACAGACAGCCGCAGAAAGTCTGGCTCATATAGAAAGACCTTATTCTGTCATCGTATTGGACGACAATCCGATGGTATTATCCATGACAAAGGAAATGTATGCTGGTATAGGTGTGCATTGCGACACGTTCACCACTATTGGCGATGCAATGGAAGCCATGCGGCAGCACACATACGACCTCATGATAACCGATATGAAGATGCCGGAGATTAACGGCTATGAGGTGTTGGAGTTGTTACGCTCGTCAAGTGTCAGCAACTCGAAAGAGATTCCCATTGTCGTGGCGACCGCCTCCGGCAGTTGCAGCGAAGAGGAGCTGTTGGAAAATGGATTTACCGCCTGCCTGTTCAAGCCATTTTCCATTTCCGAACTGGTTGCTGTATCAGACAAATGCCTTTTGACAAGTACGGACAAGGATGAACTTCCCGACTTGTCCTCTCTGCTTGCATATGGTGACAAACGGGCGATGCTCGACCGTTTGATAACCGAAACAGAAAAGGATATGCAGGCTGTCCGGGAAATCATGGAGAGGAATGACCGCAAGGCGTTGGACGAATGGATACACCGTCAGCGAAGTTCATGGGCTGTTATCCGTGCTGACAAACCCTTGTGGAACCTGTATGAACTGCTGCATCAAGAATCTGAATGTTCCGAAATGGAATTGCGGAAATGCGTGGATGCCATGCTTCGTATGGGAACAGTTATCATAGAACTTGCGCAAAAGGAAAGGAGGTCGTCGGATGAAAGTATTTGTGATTGAGGACAACCCCGTCTATAACGATTATGTCTGCAACCTGCTGAAGAAAGACAGCTTCGATACTATGTCGGCATATAATCTTGCCACTGCCAAGAAACTATTGGCAAAGTCAGAGGTGGATGATATTGTCGTTGCCGACCTACGCCTCCCCGACGGTGAAAGCATAGAGTTGTTACGGTGGATGCGTGCCAACGACAAACAGCAGGTGTTTATCGTTATGACCAATTACGGGGAGGTGCATACGGCAGTGGAAAGTATGAAGCTCGGCTCAAAGGATTACATACAGAAACAGTTGTTGGAGGATAAACTGATACCGCTTATCCGCACCCTGCAAAAAGAACATGAAAAGCGACTACAATGGAACATTCCGATATTCGTCCGGCAGGGCGAAGCCTATCAGAAAATCAAGAAACGTGTGCGCCTTGTAGCCACCACCCGGATGAGCGTGCTGATACTGGGCGAGAACGGTACGGGCAAGGAACATATCGCACAACATATACACCAACAAAGCAAACTTGCCGATAAACCTTTTGTGGCAGTGGACTGCGGAGCCTTGTCCCCGTCATTGATACAATCCGCCTTCTTCGGACACGTCAAGGGTGCGTTTACGGGTGCCGAAGCAAACAAGACGGGGTATTTTCTGGAAGCGGATGGCGGCACGCTGTTCCTTGACGAAGTGGGCAACCTAACAATGGAGATGCAACAGATGCTGCTCCGCGCCATACAGGAACGCCGTTACCGTCCCGTCGGTGCAAAGGAGGACAAAACAGCCAACGTGAGGATAGTGGCTGCAACCAACGAGGATTTGCAGAAAGCCGTAACGGAAAAGCGGTTCCGGCAGGATTTGCTCTATCGCTTGCAGGAGTATGTGATAACCATGCCGCCCTTGCGCGACTGCCCGGAAGACATCATGCCATTGGCCGAGTTCTTCCGTGAAATGGCAAACCGTGAGTTGGAACGTGAAGTAAAAGGGTTTGCCGCATCTGCCCGTAATGCCCTGCTCGCCCATGCGTGGCCGGGCAACGTGCGCGAGTTGAAACAGAAGATACAGACGGCAGTCCTGCAATCAGAAGGCGATATGATAACCGAAGCCGATTTGGAACTTGACAATGAACCGTCCGCTACTTCCGCTTGTTTTACATTGAAGAGCGGGGATGAAGAAAGAGGACGTATCCTGCGTGCTTTGAAACAAGCAGCCGGTAACAAGAAAATGGCTGCAAAGATACTGGGTATCGGCAGGACAACGCTGTATAATAAATTGGTAGAGTATGGATTGAATGAAGAAAACTGACCGGAGTATGGCTGTAAATGGCAATAATTGATTAACTTTGCAATTGTATTTCAGAAAATAGCAGGCGATCGGGTAACTTTTCGCCGATGATATAGACATAAGACCGCAAGGCGTTTCGAGCGAAAATCTGGTAAATTGAAACTACGGAGACGATTGCGTGATGCTTATGCTATGCTTACGCATAGCGTGCATTCACGTACTCTCCGTAAAGGCTTTACCAGAGCCATCGCTTGAAAGTAGTGTGAATTGCACGCTACTTTTTTGCCTCGCCAAAAAGGAAAGAAAATACGTTATGGCGAAAATACAATTACTTGCCGTTATCTCAATAGATGGCTGTCCGATGAAACTGCATCCCCGGAAGCGGTTGCTTCAAACCGAAGATTACGGTATGGATGAAATACGTGCCAATGCCCTGTATAAGCTGACATCCGACTATTCGGTATCCGTGCTTCAAGAATGGAGGGAGGAAGGTGGAAGCATTTGCCATTTGTTGGAAGTAACTGCCGGGAATACCGAATATGCCAACGGACTGTTACGGATGAACGTGATAGATGAAATCATACTATACGTTGTTCCAACCATCGACGGAAACGGAGCGCATTTTTTCAAGTCAGCACTACCTATGAATGACTGGCGGCTTATGGAGAACAAAACTTATAGGGACGGAGTAATCCGGCTTACCTATCATAAAGAGCCACGGGCATAAAATGTTCAGATTATGAACATCTTGGCGGGATTTCCGTGCTCAGAAAGTGAACACATGTTCAGAATCTGAACACATTTCACAAGGGATGCAATCAAGGATAAAATTATTTTTGAATTTTATCTTTCTGAAAAACAATGTAGTACAATTTTCTCACAATCTTTTCTCGTGTTTAGGGCTATGATTTGCACCATATATCAGTGTGCGCACACTGATAAACAAGTGTAAACCCTCAAAACAGAAAAGATAATGAACCATCTCATACTGGCGGAAACACCGTTTTTCGCCATGATAAACGGAAAAGACAACGGTAGCACGGAAACGGCATACGGCGGATTCGTGCAGGAAGTAATAAACCTGTGCTACGGCGGCAATGATGCCAAGCATATTATTGTGGCGTTGGCTTTTGCCGAAATCGAATTACAGCACCATCCGCAGAACTTGTCGGCATCGGAGGAGAATGTCGTCACTGTGTATATCCGCAAGGCGTTATCATTCATCCGAAAGATGCAGAAGATAGTATCCGCTTCTGCAATTACCTCCGTGCCACCACTAACATCCACATCCGAAACCAAAGCCACAGTCCCAGCCCTGCAATGGACCGGTAATGCCGTCGAGTTGGTAGAGCTAATCTATGCCCTCTACGCCACCGGCTGCATCAATGGCGGCAAGGCTTCGCTGAAAGAGCTTGCCCCTGTCCTCTATTCCTTTTTCGGTGTGGAGTCCAAAGACTGCTACCGCTTCTATACGGACATCAAACGCAGGAAAAGCGACAGTCGCACCTACTTCCTTGAAAAGATGCAGGACAAACTGAACGCGAAGATGCGACATGACGATGAATTGGAGCGGATGAGGAGATAAACGAATGCCAAACAAAGGATAAGCGGCCGGATTATACGGTTTCTTATCCTTCTTCATTTACAATCACTCTATTATCTGCCGGAAAGCCGATTAAAATCATTAACTTTGCAAGTATTAATCAATGACGGATGAAAATAGATAACCTCGAAATATTGAACGGACTGATTGCCGGAGCCGAAGGCGGGACAGTTGAGTTCAAAGAAACTACCGGGCAGTTGGAGCGTGGAATGGAAACTCTTTGTGCCTTCCTGAACGGTACGGGCGGCACAGTGCTGTTCGGTGTAACCGACAAGGGAAAGATTATCGGTCAGGAAGTGAGCGACAAGACGAAGCGCGATATTGCTGAAACCATCAGACGAATCGAGCCGTTTGCGACCATTGATATATCCTATACAGACATTCCGGGAACGAACAAAAGTGTTATAGCTTTATCAGCGGAAGAACAACGATATATGCGCCCGTTCACCTATAAGGGGAGGGCTTATCAACGGATAGAGAGCGTTACATCTGCCATGCCGCAGGGTATATACAACCTGTTGGTTATGCAGCGAGGCGGAACCTATGCTTGGGATTCCATGCAAAATCCCGGCTTGAAAATATCCGACCTTGACGAAACGGCAATCTTGGGCGCAGTACGTGGAGGAATCAGAGGCGGACGTTTGCCGGAAGGTTCTATGCAGGAGGATGTCCGAACCATCCTTGAAAAATTTGACTTGTTGAATGATGGAAAGCTGAACAATGCTTCCGTTGTCCTATTCGGACGAAACTTCTACCATTATCCCCAATGTCTGCTCCGTTTAGCCCGGTTCAAAGGAACGACAAAAGATGAATTTTTAGATAATCAGCGTGTGACAGGCAATATATTCAACTTGCTGGATGCTGCAATGGCATTTTTCTTCAAGCATTTGTCCCTTTCCGGTAAAATTGAAGGTTTGTACAGAGAAGAGGAACTGAATGTGCCATATAAGGCATTGAGAGAATGTTGCATAAATGCTTTTGCACATCGTGTTTACCATCGCCCCGGCAGTTCAGTCGGGATTGCTATCTATGATGACCGCGTGGAGATTGAAAACAGCGGAACATTTCCGCCTGATATTACCATTGAGAAACTGTTGGGTGGCCACAATTCCGAACCACAAAATCTGATAGTAGCCAATGTGCTGTACAAAAGTGCAGTATTGGAGAGTTGGGGACGTGGCATAGCCCTTATGGTAAACGAATGTCGCCGTGTCGGTATTCCGGATCCGGAGTTTCATACCGACGGCAATGCTGTATGGATTGTGTTTCATTATACAAGAACTACAGTAGGACAAGACCCCACAGCAACCCCACAGCACCCCTATAGTAACCCCACAGTAACCCCACAGTTAGGAAAACTGTTGTCTGCTATTGGGAACAACACTCTCTCTGCTAAAGAAATCATGGAGAAAACGGGAATGAAAGATAAAAGGAATTTCTTAAAGAACTATATCCATCCGGCAATAAATTCCGGTTTGGTTCTTTCACTTTATCCCATAGGCTCCAAGAGTCCGCAACAGAAATACTATCTTACTGATAAAGGTAAAGGTTTCCTGCAACAATAACGGGTATGGCTAAAAAGAAGAAACATAAGAATGATGTAAAAACTGATTTACCGATAATCATGGATTATGGTATCGGCAGTATATCCGTTTATGACCCGGCAGACATAATGCCATACAACGAGCCGCCAATTAGCGAACAAATCCGCTTCAAGAAACTCGGCAAAGAGATGAAATCCGAGTTCAAGTGGCTGGTATCTTCCGTAGTGATTGAGTATTGGCAAGAAAACCGACAGATACCTTTCGGTGAAGAAATGTCGAAACTCAGAACCAGACTGTTGAGAATGTTTGCCGAAGAATACAGCATACTGCTTAAAGACGATACAGAGCTGAAAAATTATTTGCTGACGCTTGCCATTACCACCATCAACAAGCATCTCAAATCTGAGAATAAAAAGAGGGCGTCAAAACTCTCTTTTTAACAAAATTACCCTTGCTACAGATATCTGTGACAGGGGTAATTTTCATATTTTGGGTGTTTTGACACATCCCCTTTTTCATATATAAAGGAATCTGTTATTTCTGCTGCAACAGGTGTTTCAAGTTTTCATCATTTGCGATACGTTCCAGTTCCTCTTGAACAATCTGCTTCACTTCCTCCTTGATGCGCCTGTAATTCGCCTGAACCGTTTCCTTCATGCGGTCGTTGCCGTCCCCGTCCGTAAAGTCGGTAATGACGGGGATTTTCTTGTAGGCTTTCTCCTCGCGCCTCACCTTCTCGGCATCCACGACAATCTCGCAATGGAAAATCTTCTGCTCGATACGCTCGTTGAAGTTGTCGGATACCGAACCGACAAACATACCCTGCGTCAAGCCGGAAATCTTGCTCGGCGGGATGAGTGAATCCATCTGCGTGTTGATGGAGGTGGAAACATCCTGCCGGTTGATGGAAATGGACTGCCGTTTCTGCAACACCTTACCGAAGCGTTCGGAAAGCGTCTTGGCGGTTTCACCCACCACCTGACCGGAAAAGATATTGCCGACGGTGTTCATCACGACCTTCGCTTCTTTATCACCGTAGTCGCGCACCAACTGGCTGAAATCCTGAAAGCCCAGACACACGGCAACCTTGTTGCTTCGCGCGGTGGCGATAAGGTTGTCCAACCCCTTGAAATAAATCGTGGGCAGCTCGTCGATGATGACCGACGACTTCAGCATCCCTTTCTTGTTGATGAGTTTCACGATACGGGAGTTATACAGACCGAGAGCGGCCCCGTAGATATTCTGACGGTCGGGATTGTTGCCCACACAGAGTATTTTCGGTTCTTCGGGGTTGTTGATGTCCAGCGTGAACTCGCTGTCCGACATCACCCAATAGAGCTGCGGGGAAATCATCCTTGACAAAGGGATTTTCGCGCTTGCTATCTGCCCCATCAACTGCTCCGCAGCCCCTCCGAGCCATGCGTCCATGAACGGAGAAAGATAGTTTTCCAATTCCGGGTAAGAGGTCAGTATAGGGAAAATATCCTCATAGCGGCGGTTCAGGAACTCAATCGCATGGGGGAACGTGCAGTATTTGCCGCCTTGATAGATTTTGAGATACCATATAATGCTGGCAAACAAAATAATAGGTGATTCCACAAAGAAGTCGCCCTGCTTCTGCACATCGGGTAAGTCAAGGGCATTGCTGCCCCCTTCTCCCCTAAGAACCGTACGTGAGGGTTTCCCCTCATACGGCTCAAGCAACTCAATATTTCTATTTGTTGTTAGAAATCGGCTCATACTTTCAACATTTTCGTTTATTTCGCTTGTAGCAGTTGTTGTGGACAAGTTGCCGTACAATCGAACCACCAACAGATATTTCGTTGACGTTCCATGCTTTTGTACAGTCTATTTCCTTGCCACATAGCGGACAAATCCGATTCTGCTTGTTCCATAAATATAAGAGAGACTTACGTCCTTTGAGAGATTCCAGCATTTGTTGCTCCTTTCGTTGTAGGAAATAGTCATCAAACTGAGGGTCGAAAGGATTTGCCACTCCCTTAACCTGCTTGTACGGAGTATAATGTATATCCGACAACCGTTTAAGGGTCAAGTAGTTCACTTTCTTGTTCTTCGTTGCATATTTCCATGCGAACGTCCATTTGCGTCCACGAATTTCATGCCAATACCTGTCTGCGACCCAAGATTTGCGTTTCTTCGGGTGGCGACGTAACGCCCACTTCTTCGTGAGATTGTAAATGTGGTAGTCGCAATTGTGAAAAGCATCGGTTGATGCACCATATCGGTAATAGTTGCCCCATCCCGTGATTACAGGATTGAGCATCCGTATCAACGATTCCTGCTTGCACATCTTATGTCCTTTGACTATGTCACTGATTTTTGCCCTGAAGCGTTTCTGTGCGTCTTTGGACGGTGATGTGTATAGCTTTTTGCCGAACTTCCTTACATTGAAACCCAAGAAATCAAATCCGTCATGTATGTTCGTAATGATAGTTTTCTCTTCGGATAAGGTAAGACCTCTTTCTTTGAGAAATTCTATCACCAATGGTTTGACCTCGTTTTCCAATAGTTCCTTATCTCGACCTGTGATTATAAAGTCGTCAGCATAACGAATAAGATTTACCTTGTAGTGGAATGTCTTGTTGTTACGCCATAGTCTTTTGAATCTTTCAGCCAAGAGCGGTTGAAGCCCGTCAAGTGCCATGTTTGCAAGTGTCGGTGATATGATACCTCCTTGTGGCGTACCCTCTTCTGTCGGGAATAGTTTTCCATTGAACACAGCTCCACATTTTAACCATTTTCTGAGTATTGTCTTATCCATAGGGATATTCTCAATAAGCCAGTCGTGACTGATGTGGTCGAAACAGCCTTTAATGTCTCCCTCCAAAATCCATTCGGGGGAATGTTGGCGATTTAAAACCGTATCAATTTGACGAATAGCATCCATTGTCCTGCGCTTCTTTCGGAAGCCGTAGGAGAAACGGTCGCCTGTCGTTTCGGCTATCGGTTCCAATGCCATGAGATATAAAGCCTGCATTGCCCTGTCTTTCATGGTCGGTATTCCCAACGGTCGGAGTTTACCGTTCTTTTTCTTGATGTGAACCCTACGGAGCGGCTGCGGAGTGTAGCCACGGCGTTTCAGTTCACTGATTGCCTTGTACTTGCGCTTCGGAGAATCCCAAAGCTGTTTATCTACTCCGGACGTTTTCTTCCCTTTGTTGGAAGTAACCCTCTTTACTGCCAATGCCTTGGCGTAAAAAGAGTGAGTAAGCATCCATTGCAAGGCTTTCACCTTGTTATGTCTGCCTTCTTTCTGAGCCTTTACAATACGCGCTTGTAGCTTTCGGACATAGGTTTCACACTTGGACCAGTCCATACCGTCCCAAGTCTGATTCCTGTTGTCAGCAGGCGCACACGATGTTTTAGTTTCGTTCATTTGCTTTCCTCCTTTTGAAAGTTCTAAAAGTTATCTTGTAAAGAGTTACCATATACGGAAGTCTGCCCACTTTCGTGTCGGATGATGTCACCAACAACAACCCGTGATGTCGATTCAATCCGTATCCACCCCATTACAGGATGGCGTTCGCTTTTTCCGTTATCTCATACCTGCACCCCATTCGGCTTGCCTTGCGGTTCGCTTACTCGTTTTCTTACGAGAGAGATACAGGCTTGCCCTGTTCCACGTAATTGACAAACGGATAGTTTAGGTTCTGCCAAGTCCGCCGGCAGTGCTGTGTCCGTGTAACCCCAACATGGGCAAGGGTTATCCGACTGCTTACCTTTTGGTGAGAGCTAAAGTATCTTGCGCTCCTTCAAACCTTACGACGGCTAAAGTCAGTTCACTTACGTTAACCATGCTATCCAGCCTCGCCACTCAACGGTATGATACTAACCGTCCTTGACATTCCCTCACGGTTCAGTCTTGTCCTTTCGGAAAGTGTACTTTGTCCTATAAGCTTGGCACAACCCATCACTGGAGATGCACCTTATAGTAGGCTACCGCTGACGGAACAGCGGGTTAAATCATGCAATTAATATTGCTGTCTAACAATCAATTACGTGACTTTACAGGTCACACCCACGTTTTATTGAGGTTGAGCATTATCGTATAGGCACTCTCGTAGGCATCCGTAATATCCTCCATGAAATCCGGGTGGATGGGATTACAGCGGTGCGAGCGTCGCGGGTCGTCGAAGTTTATCACATAAAACTTCGGCTTCACCTTGTAACCCTCCGGGTGGTTCAGCAGATGGTTGTAGGCGATTGTAGATAAGTCGCTGAATTTGAAGTCATATACATACATCGAAAAGCCCTTTTCAATCTGCTGCTTGATGAAACTGTTTACCACCGCGTATGACTTTCCACTACCCGGCGTACCCAACACGATGGAGGCACGAAAAGGATTCACCACATTGATCCAGCCGTTGTTCCAACGCTTTTTGTAGTAGAACCGTGTCGGCAGATTGACCGAATACTCGCTTTCGATAAGCCGCGTTTCCTGCATGAAGCTCTCGTTCTCGTTGTTGAACACATCATCCATGAGGTTGTGCTTCAACAGGCGGCTCAACCACAGACCGCCCATCAGCAGGAATACATAGCCCGCGCCAACGGCCAGGATATACAGTCCCGTCACCGCCTCCACCGGCAATGGCAGGGCCAGTATCCACCAGTTGAGGAAGAACAGCACGAAGCCCACGGCAAGGACCGCCCAGATTTTCCCCCACGTGATTTTCTCGCCCTTCACGCCCTTTGTCCCCAGACAGGACAGGGCAAGCAGGAGGACGGCAAATAGTTTCGTGTAGAGGATGGAACGGAACAGCCCCGCCGTGCGGTTGAAGTTCATCAGTATCCTGTCCACCACACCGATGTCCACACCCCAGAGCCGTATGGCTTCATAACAGAACCAGTACACGTTCATGACCACTAAAATAATACTCACGGCACGCAGAAAATCCATGATTTTCGCCAATGCCCTCAAATCGTCTTCTTGTTGTGACATACCTTGAAATTGTTTTGATTGTTGATACTTTGTCTGACTGATTACATTCCCAAGCCCTTGCGCTTCTTCTTTTTCTTCCTGCGCTGCATCGCCCGGATGAAGGCTTCCTCCTCGGCGTCCACTGCCGGGCCTTCGGGAGAGAACAAGCCCATGCCGTCCAAGTCCCTTCCGTATTCGGAAGTGGACGGAGCTTGCGTTTCTTCCTGACCCTCCGTGGTAATGGAAAGCGGAACCGGCGGCTGTCCGGCGTATGGCAGCGTGAAGTGTTCCTGCAAGGCGTTGGCGGACAGTTCCCTGCCCATGCGTGAGCCGTTCAACACGCATCCTGTTCGGTGGTCGATGAACGTGGCCCCGTAGATGCGTCCTTCCTCCGTATAGCGCAGCACGGTGTCAATACCTTTCTCCTTGAGTGTGGCAATGAACCTCTCCTTGTCATACGTGCCTTGCAGTACGGAAAGGACGGTGCGCTTCGTCATGTCGGCGAGTTTTCTGTCCTTGATTTCCGTTTTTGAACGGGCGAACTTTCTTTGTACGGCATCATAGCCGACGGACTTCCCGAAGAGCGAGGACTTGAAAGGATTGCCGACCTTGTTGCCACTGTCGTCCGTAACGGAATAGACCAGCCCATTATATTCCCGTCCGCGCACGTTGCCCCGCGCTTCCTCCACCGTCATATTATATAAGGAAAGGAGGGCGCGGTATTCGCCCATCGTCTGGAAACGGTAACGGCGGTTAAGTTCCTTTACCACATTCCCCGCCTGTTTCTTCACATCGCCCGCCGAAACATCCACTTTATGCAGCGGCATATCGGTACGGCGGCTTTTCCGTTCCGCGTCATGCAGCCCGTATTTCCGTTCCAGCTCGCGGGTTATCTGCTTGCTACGGTAAAAGTTGTTCCGGGTGTCTATGCTCCTGCCGTCCCCGTCCACCCGCACCGTCACGATATGCAGGTGGTGGCGGTCTATGTCCTCATGCTTGTACACCATATAGGGCTGGTTGCCGAAGCCCATCTTCTCCAGATACTCCCGCGCGATGTCCTGAAGCTCGGTGTCGGTCAGCATATCGTCGGGATGCGGGTTGAGCGAGATATGCACCACCGGCTTCTCCACCTTCGACCGCACGGGCATCAGGGCGAGGAAGTCCTCCATCGCCCGGCGGATGTCCACCGTTCCCGTACCGTCATTGTAGATGCGGTTGGTCGTCAGCAGCCGTCCTTCCTCCTTGTTGATCTTCTCCCCGTTGTAGGCAAGTGCGCCGTACAACGAGTTTCCTACGCTGATTTTTGCGACCATTTTTCCTGCATCTCTTTAGACAGTTCCACAATCTGGCGGCTCAGTTTCACGAGTTCGACGGTCTGTTGCTCCAGTTTGTAGAGCAACGCCATCGCCTTTTTCTCGGAAAAATGCAGCCTCAGTTCCTTCACGACTTGGTTGTAGTTCGTGCCTATTGCGCGGAATTGCGCATGAAAATCAGATAGCTTGGTGTAGTAATCCACCAGCGTTTTATCCACTTTCAGTACCTTGAACGGTTGCCCGAAGAAGTGCGCCTTCAGGAAAACCGACTTGGCGTAAACGCCCGACTTCTCGAACATGGAGAGGAAACGGTTGTGTTCCTCCTCGCTGAAACGGACGGTGTATCTGAACACCGCCGGATCGAGTTTGGGATTTCTCCCGCCTTTGTTTCTTTTTTTTTCACTCATATTACTTTGGATTTAGCGGTTTGACGGCATAAGCCGCCGCTTCATGGCACAGACACCGTAGGTTTGAGAGGCTTCCCGACTTCGGAGGGTAAGCCCGCCCCCTGCAAGGGCAAGGCGTTTTCCGGGATGCTCAAAATATTTTGAGCGGCTGAAAACATACCTTGCTATGTTCAGGTGAACATAAAAATCCGTCGGGGACGGATTGGGGGGAATGCCTTTCAAACTCCGGGCTGCGCCACCTGCGGCGAACCCTGCCGTTCGGGTGCAAAGTTACGCCCTTAACGCAGTATCGGACAGAGGCTTGACCCGGACAATCAGTGTCAACCGGCGCAACGTGCTGCCACTTGCCGGAGAAGTGATACAAGTTCCAAAATATCCTTGTTTATTTGCAGTGTGATTCGGATGTGGGACTGAAAATACACTCCTTCCGCCGGATGTTCGGACAGCAATCCGGACATCAATCCAACCGGCTGAACACGGGTGTACATATTCAGCCGGTTTTCCAAGCACACGTCCATACGGACGGATAAAGGCGTGGGTGATTGGACAGACCGATGAATGCCCGCAGGCACAGCCGGATTAAGGAATGGCGGAATAAATGGAAGCGCGTGCGTATGTATGAATGGCAATACGCTACCGCCACCGGACAGATGTATAACCAAATAAATTATCAGACAAATGAAAGAAGCAACTTATGTGGCAATCTCCACGCAGAAAGGTGGAGCGGGTAAGACAACCCTGACAGTGCTTGTGGCAAGCTACCTGCACTATGTGAAAGGCTATAACGTAGCCGTGGTGGACTGCGATTTTCCGCAGTACAGTATCCATGATATGCGCAAGCGTGACATGAAAGCCGTCATGGAGGACGGGCATTACAAAGTGCTGGCGTATGAGCAACTCAAGCGGCTGAAGAAAAATCCGTACCCAATCAGATGCAGCCGTGCGGAAGACGCGATAAGAACCGCAGAAAATCTGGTAGAAGCGCAGCCCGACCTCGATTTCGTGTTCTTCGACCTGCCGGGAACCATCAACAACGCCGACGTGGTACAGACCATTTCCAAAATGGACTATATCTTCACGCCCATCATCGCCGACCGTGTGGTGATGGAGAGTTCCATCAAGTTCGCCACTGTCATCAACGAACAGATGATAAGCACGGGCAAGTCCGGCATCAAAGGGATTTATCTCGTGTGGAACATGGTGGACGGACGCGAAAAGACAGAACTATACAAGGCATACGACAAAGTCTGTGCCGAGTTCGCCCTGCCCATTCTGGAAACATACCTGCCGGACAGCAAGCGTTTCCGCAAGGAGACAGCGGCAGAACGCAAGGCTGTATTCCGTTCCACGGCATTCCCTGCGGACAAAACGCTGATACGCGGCAGCAACCTTGACAAACTCGCGGATGAGATTCTCGGCATCATCAAAAACTGAATGTCATGGCAAAGAAAACAAGAATCGAGGACATCGACAGCGAAGCCGTAATCAACTCGTTTCGGCTGGACGATACAAGCATTCCACCGGAAGCGAGAAGTACGGGCGGAAACGCACCTTCTCCACCTCCGAAAGAAGAATTACAGACGGTGATTACATCGCCTGCTTCCCGTCCCAAAGAGGAACCGGAACGCAAGCGCAGGAATGGCAAGCCGGAAAAGCAGGATTATGACACGGTATTCATGTGTGGATCCAATGTCACGGCAAGGCTCGGCAAGCAGGTATATATCCGCAAGGAGTACCACGACCGCATACAGAAAATGCTCCATGTAATCGGAGGCAACGAGGTGACTATTGCGGCTTTTCTTGACAACGTGCTGACACACCATTTCATGCTGTTCCAAGACGAGATAGCCGAATCGTTCAAACGGCACATGGAATCCTATAATCTATAGAAACAATAAACAACAAAGGAGTATGAAAAGAACAAAGAAGAACCGACAGGCAGACTGCCTGCAAACAGGAAAGAGTGAAAGAACCGCTGCCAGTGCAGCAAAGTGTACAACCGACTACGATCAGGAAAATACCGGCGTTGACTTCCGCAAGGATAAAGGCAGAGACAAACCGCTCTCGACTTTCCTGCAAGCATCGGAAATCAAAACGCGGCAATGTATATACATCAGCCGAGAAATTCATGAGAAAGTCGCTATCGTTACCAGTCGGATGGGAAACGGTTTGAGCATCGGCAAGTTTGTGGATAACATCCTCCGCGACCATTTCCGACAATACGGGCAGCAGTACATGGAACAGATTGAAAACGCCCAAAAAGTAAGATTATGACAAAGGCGTTTTTAATCGTATCGGTTGCTTGCAACGTGTGGTTTCTGTTTCTGCTGTTCTATGACCGCATCATGGACACGAAGCTCATCCGTTTCTTCAGACATATTGCCGGGCTGTGGCGGTCATTGGACAGTACGGTGGCAGAGCAAGGAAAGGATAAGGAAATACCTCACGCAGACACCTCGGACATCATTGGCAAGAGCCGTTTCAAGATGGCATCGACCCGGACAACCGCTGCCATACCGACGCAAGAAGCCGCCACTTCGGAAAAAGGCATTGAGCTGTCGGAGGAAGAGGCTACTTTTGACGACGGAAACACGGAAACCGCGTCCCGCCCGGCGCAAGTTCCGGAGGAAAAGCTCGATGAGACCTTCACGAGCATACCGCCGGAGGAACTGGGATACGGGGACGACGAACCGGAAGAGGACGCCTCGGACACGCCACGGGCTTCGGGCAGCAGCTTTGACGAGATTGACGACGCCTGCAAGACCGCCAAAAACCCGGACGCGACACAGGCGGAACGTGAAAAGGCGGCTAAGGTGTTCACCGACATGGAGGGCACGGAGTTGTACGAGAAAATGATGGAAGGCTCTTCGGAGATAGGCATCCGCATCAAGGGGCTTATCGAGATTCGGCTGAAGAAATCTGAAAAGGAGTTCGTCGTGCCGGACAACATCGAGGAGTTCGACATTCGCAACTATGTATGACAACAATAAAAGAAATGAACATGAAAGAATGACATCAACCCACGCGGCGAGGAAACGCAAGGCGCATCCCCATCCGCAACGGACACGCCCACGTCCGTGGAAACAACCGGGCATCCACTAAAACCAAAGTAAAGTAACAGAGTATCAACCGTCCGACAAAGGACCATCCATCCTTTTGACGGCAAAAACAAGGACAATTCATGAACAAGAACATCTTGAAAAACAGAAAAGCAATCCTCTCTGCGGCACTTGTCATCGCCGCAACCGCCTCCGCTTTCGCGCAGGGAAACGGCATCGCGGGCATCAACGAAGCCACCTCTATGGTGAGTTCTTATTTCGACCCCGGAACTAAACTGATATACGCCATCGGTGCAGTCGTCGGGCTTATCGGGGGCGTAAAAGTGTACGGCAAGTTTTCATCGGGCGACCCCGACACCAGCAAGACAGCCGCCTCGTGGTTCGGCGCGTGCATCTTCCTGATTGTTGCCGCCACCATCCTGCGCTCATTCTTCCTTTAATAAATAATGTATGGCTGAATACCCAATCAACAAGGGTATCGGCCGTCCGGTAGAGTTCAAGGGCTTGAAGGCACAGTACCTCTTCATCTTCTGCGGAGGTCTGCTGGCTCTCTTCGTCCTGTTCGTCATCCTCTACATGGTCGGTATCGACCAGTGGATATGTATCGGCTTCGGCGCGGCATCGTCCTCCCTCCTTGTATGGCAGACCTTCGCGCTGAACGCCCGGTACGGCGAACACGGGCTGATGAAATTGGGAGCGGCACGGAGCCATCCCCGATACCTTATCAACCGGCGGCGGATAACCCGTCTGTTCAAACGACAACGAAAGGAAGAAAGACAATGAGGAATACATCGAAAATGACAACACTGGAAAACAGGTTCCCACTTTTAGCGGTGGAGCATGGCTGCATCATCTCAAAGGACGCCGACATCACGGTGGCTTTCGAGGTGGAACTACCGGAACTTTACACCGTGACGGGTGCGGAGTACGAGGCGATACACAGTTGCTGGTGCAAGGCTATCAAGGTGCTGCCGGACTACTCCGTCGTCCACAAACAGGACTGGTTCATCAAGGAACGCTACAAGCCGGAATTGCAGAAGGACGACATGAGCTTTTTGAGCCGCTCTTTCGAGCGTCACTTCAACGAGCGTCCGTACCTGAAACACACCTGCTACCTCTACCTGACCAAGACAACAAAGGAGCGTAACCGGATGCAGAGCAATTTCAGCACGCTGTGCCGGGGACATATCATCCCGAAGGAGCTGGACAGGGAAACCACGACCAAGTTCATGGAAGCCTGCGAACAGTTCGAGCGCATCATGAACGACAGCGGGCTTGTCAGCCTGCGCCGCCTCTCCACCGATGAGATTGTGGGTACGGAGGGGAAGACGGGGCTTATTGAACGCTACTTCTCGCTCATGCCGGAAGAGAACACCACCTTGCAGGACATCGAGCTTTCGGCAAGGGAGATGCGCATCGGCGACAACCGCCTGTGTCTGCACACCCTCTCCGACGCGGAAGACCTGCCGGGCAAGGTGGCTACCGACACCCGTTACGAGAAGCTCTCCACCGACCGGAGTGACTGCCGACTGTCATTCGCCTCCCCGGTGGGGCTTCTGCTCTCCTGCAACCATATCTACAACCAGTATGTGCTGATAGACAACAGTGAGGAAACCTTGCAGAAGTTCGAGAAGTCCGCCCGTAACATGCAGTCGCTATCTCGCTATTCAAGGAGCAACAGCATCAACCGCGAGTGGATAGACCAATACCTGAACGAAGCCCATTCCTACGGACTGACCTCGGTACGGGCACACTTCAACGTCATGGCGTGGAGCGACGATGCGGAGGAACTGAAGCATATCAAGAACGACGTGGGCAGCCAGTTGGCAAGCATGGAATGCGTGCCGCGCCACAACACCATCGACTGCCCGACACTCTACTGGGCGGCGATACCCGGCAATGCGGCGGACTTCCCGGCGGAAGAGAGTTTCCACACCTTCATCGAACAGGCGGTGTGCCTGTTCACAGAGGAAACCAACTACCGCAGCTCGCTCTCGCCCTTCGGCATCAAGATGGTGGACAGGCTCACGGGAAAACCGCTGCACCTTGACATCTCCGACCTGCCCATGAAGCGAGGTATCACGACCAACCGCAACAAGTTCGTGCTGGGTCCTTCGGGCAGCGGCAAGTCTTTCTTCATGAACCACCTCGTGCGCCAATATTATGAGCAAGGCGCACATGTGGTATTGGTGGACACGGGAAACTCCTATCAGGGCTTGTGCGGCATGATCCGACGCAAGACAGGCGGAGCGGACGGTGTGTATTTCACCTACACGGAAGATAAGCCCATCAGCTTCAACCCGTTCTACACCGACGATTACATCTTCGACGTGGAGAAGAAGGACAGCATCAAGACCCTGTTGCTGACGCTCTGGAAGTCGGAGGACGACAAGGTGACAAAGACGGAGAGCGGCGAGCTGGGCAGTGCCGTGAGTGCCTATATTGAGCGCATCCAATCCGACCGTAGCATCGTGCCGTCGTTCAACACCTTCTACGAGTATATGCGTGACGACTACCGCAAGGAACTGGCAGAGCGTGACATCAAGGTGGAGAAGTCCGACTTCAACATCGACAACATGCTCACCACCATGCGGCAGTATTACCGGGGCGGGCGTTACGACTTCCTGCTCAACTCCACGGAGAACATCGACCTGCTCGGCAAGCGGTTCATCGTCTTCGAGATAGATTCGATTAAAGAAAACCGCGAACTGTTCCCCGTCGTGACCATCATCATCATGGAAGCCTTCATCAACAAGATGCGGCGGCTGAAAGGCGTGCGGAAACAGCTTATCGTGGAAGAGGCTTGGAAGGCCCTCTCATCGGCGAACATGGCTGAATATCTGCGCTATATGTATAAGACGGTCAGAAAATATTACGGCGAGGCAATCGTGGTGACGCAGGAGGTGGACGACATTATCAGTTCTCCGGTGGTCAAAGAGAGCATTATCAACAACTCGGATTGTAAAATCCTGCTTGACCAAAGGAAATATATGAACAAGTTCGACCAGATACAGGCGTTGCTCGGACTGACGGAAAAGGAGAAGTCGCAGATACTCTCCATCAACATGGCGAACAACCCTTCACGGCTCTACAAGGAGGTGTGGATAGGCTTGGGCGGCACGCAGTCGGCGGTCTATGCCACGGAGGTCAGCGCGGAAGAGTATCTGGCGTACACCACCGAGGAAACGGAAAAAGTGGAGGTTTACCGTCTGGCGGAGAAGCTGGGCGACGACATCGAAGCCGCCATCCGGCAGCTTGCCGAAAGGCGGAGAAACAAGGAATAACTAAAAAACAGAATGTATCAACCAAAAAAGAAAAACGCGTATGAATTTACCAAAAGTGAAAATGCTGCAAGTCAGCAAGTGCCTTATCGGATTGGCGGTCATGATGCTGCAATCCTGCGACGTGGCCGACAACCGCCGCGACATGCTGTGCGGGAACTGGGAGAGCGTGGAGGGAAAACCTGACGTGCTTATCTACAAGGAGGGCGAAGCCTACAAAGTGACGGTGTTCCGTCGTAGCGGTCTGCGCCGCAAGCTCAAGCCGGAAACCTATCTCTTGCAGGAGGAGAACGGCAACCTGTTCATGAACACCGGCTTCCGCATCGACGTGTCCTACAACGAGGCCACGGATGTGCTGACTTTCTCGCCAAACGGGGACTATGTGCGGGTGAAGCCGCAGCCGGGACATCCGACCGAAGAATAACAACCACTAAAATCCAAAGTAACATGAGAACAAGAATAACAATGATTATCTGCCTGTGCCTGCTTTTCGCGGGCAGGGCAAGCGCACAGTGGGTCGTAAGCGATCCGGGCAATCTAGCGCAGGGCATCATCAATGCCTCCAAAAACATCATCCATACCTCCAAGACCGCCACGAACATGGTGAGCAACTTTCAGGAGACGGTGAAAATCTATCAGCAGGGCAAGAAGTATTACGATGCCCTCAAATCGGTGAACAATCTGGTCAAGGACGCCCGCAAGGTGCAGCAGACCATCCTGATGGTGGGCGACATCACAGACATCTATGTGAACAGTTTCCAACGGATGCTCCGTGACGGGAATTTCAGACCCGAAGAGCTTTCCGCAATCGCTTTCGGCTACACGAAACTGCTGGAGGAAAGCAACGAAGTGTTGACGGAACTCAGGAACGTGGTGAACATCACCACGCTCTCCATGACCGACAAGGAGCGCATGGACGTGGTGGAACGCTGCCACTCGAAGATGAAGCGTTACCGCAACCTGGTATCGTACTACACGAACAAGAACATCTCCGTGAGCTACCTCCGGGCAAAGAAGAAGAACGACCTCGACCGCATCATGGGGCTGTACGGGAACATGAACGAAAGATACTGGTAGCCTATGAAGTTCGACAACCTTCATCAGATTTTACGTTCACTTTATGAGCAGATGATGCCGCTGTGTGGGGACATGGCTGGTGTGGCGAAAGGCATCGCCGGGCTGGGTGCGCTGTTCTACGTCGCCTACCGGGTATGGCAGTCGCTGGCGAGAGCTGAACCGATAGACGTATTCCCGATGCTCCGTCCTTTTGCCATCGGTCTGTGCATCATGTTCTTCCCGACTGTGGTGCTGGGCACGATAAACAGCATCCTCTCACCCGTCGTACAGGGCACGGCAAAGATGCTGGAGGCGGAAACGCTGGACATGAACCGATACCGGGAGCAGAAGGACAAACTGGAATACGAGGCGATGGTGCGCAACCCCGAAACCGCCTACCTCGTGTCCAACGAGGAATTTGACAAGCAACTGGAGGAACTCGGCTGGTCGCCCTCCGACATGGTGACGATGGCGGGGATGTACATCGACCGGGGAATGTACAACATGAAAAAGAACATCCGCGACTTCTTCCGCGAGATACTGGAACTGCTGTTCCAAGCCGCCGCCCTCGTGATAGATACCATCCGCACCTTCTTTCTCGTGGTGCTGGCGATACTCGGTCCGATAGCCTTCGCCCTGTCGGTATGGGACGGTTTCCAAAGCACGCTCACGCAGTGGATATGCCGCTACATACAGGTCTATCTGTGGCTGCCCGTATCGGATATGTTCAGTACCATACTGGCGAAGATACAGGTGCTGATGCTGCAAAGCGACATCGAACGGATGCAGGCTGATCCGAACTTCTCGCTGGATTCGAGTGACGGGGTGTATATCATATTCATGATAATCGGCATCATCGGCTACTTCACCATTCCAACGGTGGCAGGCTGGATTATCCAAGCCGGAGGCATGGGAAGCTACGGCCGCAACGTGAACCAGACGGCGGGACGAGCCGGAAGCATGGCGGGCAGCGTGGCGGGTGCAGCCGCAGGAAACGTGGTCGGACGTGCCGGGAAACTGCTGAAATAATCAACTGACAATTAAAAACGAATAAACAACAATGGAATTTAAGTCACTCAAAAACATCGAATCATCGTTCAGGCAGATACGCCTGTTCGGTATCGTCTTCCTCTCGCTGTGCGCCGTGATAACGGTATGGAGCGTGTGGAGTTCCTACCGCTTCGCGGAGCGGCAACGGGAAAAGATTTACGTGCTGGACAACGGCAAGTCGCTGATGCTGGCTCTCTCGCAGGACTTGTCGCAGAACCGTCCGGCGGAGGCAAGGGAACACGTGCGCCGCTTCCACGAGCTATTCTTCACGCTCTCGCCCGAAAAGAGCGCGATAGAGCATAACGTGAAACGCGCCCTGCTATTGGCGGACAAAAGCGTGTACAACTACTATTCGGACTTTGCCGAGAAGGGGTACTACAACCGCATCATCTCCGGGAACATCAACCAAGTGCTGAAGGTGGACAGCGTGGTGTGCGACTTCAACGGCTATCCCTACCGTGCCGTGACCTATGCCACGCAGAAAATCATCCGGCAAAGCAACGTCACCGAACGCAGCCTCGTGACCACGTGCCGCCTCTTGAACTCGTCCCGTTCGGACGACAATCCCAACGGTTTCACCATTGAGGGATTCACCATTATCGAGAACAAGGATTTACAAACCATCAAAAGGTAACGGACATGAAGAAAATCAGGAAATCATTTTGGCGTGCGTACTGGAAGCTCCACGACAAAAAGAAAATGCTGGTGGCAAGGCTCAAAGGCTATCTGGACGGTTTGCCCCCGAAGACACGCAGGCGCATCGTGCTGGCGATGCTCGCCGCCTTCGCGGTGCTTGCCATCTACACCTTCGGCAAAGCCGTCTATGACATCGGCAGGAATGGCGGCAGCCGGATAGTAACAGACCATGCCGGACAGGTGGAACTGTCCGTAAAGCCGTAAAACAATCACAACGTAATACCTTATTTATATGGAACAGACGAAGAATGAACCTAAAAACGAGAATAAGGCGGCTCCCGACAATGGGAAACCGAAGAAGGAGCGCAAGCCGCTGACCGAAGCCCAAAGGCTGAAACGTCAGAAAATGATAGTGCTGCCCGCTATGGTGCTGGTATTCATCGGTGCTATGTGGCTGATATTCGCCCCGTCTTCCGACAAGGAGCAGCAACCGGGAACGGGTGGTTACAATATCGAAATGCCCGACGCTGACAAGGCGAACCGTCAGATCATCGGCGACAAGGTGAAAGCCTACGAACAGGGGGCGATGGAGGAACGGCAGGAGAACCGCAGCCGCACCATGCAGGAGCTGGGCGATATGTTCGACCGCGAAGTGGCGGAAACGGATAGCGGCAGGGACTTCGACCTTGCCAATCCCGGAGGCATGGAAGAGAATGTGAAGTCCGCCCCGAAGACCATCCAATCATCCGCAGCCGCCTACCGCGACCTCAATGCCACGCTCGGCAACTTCTACGAGCAGCCAAAGAACGACAATGCGGATATGGACGAACTGTTAGAGCGTATCGCCTCGCTGGAATCGGAACTGGAAACCGAGAAAGGCAAGGCATCCGCTATGGATGACCAAGTGGCACTCATGGAGAAGTCCTATGAACTGGCGGCGAAGTACATGGGCGGGCAGAACGGCACACAACCACCTGTCGGACAGGCGGCAGAGCCTTACCCCGTGCAGAAAGCCGGAAAGAACACTGCTGCACCTGTCAGGCAGGTAACGCATCAGGTGGTATCTTCGCTCTCACAGCCGATGAGCAACGCTGAGTTTGTCGCCTCCTTCTCGCAGGAGCACAACCGCAGTTTCAATACGGCGGTGGGTGTCACGACTGTATCGGACAGGAACACCATATCGGCGTGTGTCTATGGGGCGCAGAGTGTGACTGACGGGCAGGTGGTAAGATTACGGCTGCTGGAGCCGATGGCAGTGGCGGACAAAATCATACCCCGCAATGCAGTGGTGGTAGGCACGGCAAAGATTCAGGGCGAACGACTCGATATTGAAATTACTTCGCTGGAGTACGCAGGTACGATTATCCCGGTAGAACTGGCGGTGTATGACACGGACGGACAGCCCGGCATCTTCATTCCAAACTCGATGGAGATGAACGCCGTCAGGGAGGTTGCCGCCAACATGGGCGGCTCGCTGGGCAGCAGCATTAATATCTCCACCAACGCAGGGGCGCAGCTCGCCTCCGACTTGGGCAAGGGGCTGATACAAGGCACGAGCCAGTACATCGCCAAAAAGATGCGAACCGTCAAGGTGCATCTGAAAGCCGGGTACAGGGTCATGCTTTACCAAGAAAAATATTGAAAACAATAAAAATTACCACTAAAATCCAAAAGTAATGAGAAAAGTAATCATCATGTTTGCCCTCGCTATGGGCATCATAACTGCCAACGCGCAGGAGAATGTAACCGTTGAAACGACCAACGGAAGTGAACAACCGACCTTGACGAAGGAGGTCTATCCGCAGAAGGAGGCGGACGGCGACCTATATCACGGGCTGTCACGCAAGCTGACCTTCGACCGCATGATACCGCCGCACGGTCTGGAAGTGACCTACGACAAGACCGTCCACGTCATTTTTCCGGCGGAGGTGCGCTATGTCGATTTAGGCTCGCCCGACCTGATTGCCGGGAAAGCCGACGGAGCGGAGAACATCATCCGTGTGAAGGCTACCGTAAGGAATTTTCCCAACGAAACGAATATGTCCGTCATCACGGAGGACGGCAGTTTCTACACCTTCAACGTGAAGTACGCCGCCGAACCGCTGTTGCTCAACGTGGAGATGTGCGACTTCATCCATGACGGCAGCACGGTGAACCGCCCGAACAACGCGCAGGAAATCTATCTGAAAGAGCTGGGCAGCGAAAGCCCGATGCTGGTGCGCCTTATCATGAAGTCCATCCACAAACAGAACAAGCGCGAGGTGAAGCATATCGGCTGCAAGCGTTTCGGCATCCAATACCTGTTGAAAGGCATCTACACGCACAACGGCTTGCTTTATTTCCACACGGAGATAAAGAACCAGAGCAACGTGCCTTTCGATGTGGACTACATCACTTGGAAAATCGTGGACAAGAAGGTTGCGAAGCGTACTGCCGTGCAGGAGCAGATTATTCTGCCGCTCCGCGCGCAGAACTACGCCACCCTCGTGCCGGGCAAAAAGAGCGAGCGCACGGTCTTCACGATGGCGAAGTTCACCATCCCCGATGACAAGTGCCTCGTGGTGGAATTGAACGAGAAGAACGGCGGCCGTCACCAGTCCTTCGTGATTGAGAACGAGGATTTGGTACGCGCGGGTACCATCAACGAACTTCAAGTACGCTGACCATGAGAAAGTACATCGCAATAATCATCGCGTCGCTTGCCCTTTTCACGGGGCAGGCGCACGCCCAGCGATGCCTGCCGAAGATGCAGGGCATCGAGGTCAGGGCGAACATGGCGGACGGTTTCAATCCCGGCGGCAACGACGGCGGGCACAGCTTCGGGGCGGCTCTTTCCACCTACACGAAAAAGGGGAATAAATGGGTGTTCGGCGGCGAGTACCTGTTGAAGAACAACCCTTACAAGGACGGGAAGATACCCGTGGCGCAGTTCACGGCGGAGGGGGGATACTACTTCAAGATACTCTCCGATGCCCGTAAAATCGTGTTCGTCTATGCAGGGGCTTCGGCTCTTGCCGGATATGAATCGGTGAACTGGGGCGAAAAGGTGTTGCATGACGGCTCCACGCTCCATGACCGGGACTCCTTTATCTACGGCGGTGCACTGACGCTCGATGTGGAGTTTTACGTGGCAGACCGTATCGCTCTGCTCGCCAACCTCCGGGAGCGTTGCCTGTGGGGTGGCGACACGAGGAAGTTTCATACGCAGTGGGGCGTGGGCGTGAAGTTCATCATAAACTGACGCTCCGCATGGAACGGACGGAAATCGACGCCATGAGGCATATAGCCCTTGCGGACTTCCTCGCACGGCTGGGGCATGAGCCTGTCAGAAGAAGCGGCAACGAGTTGTGGTATCGTGCGCCATACCGCAATGAGCGCACGCCCTCTTTCCGTGTGAACGTGGCGAAACAGCTCTGGTACGACTTCGGTACGGGCAAGGGCGGCGACATCTTCACGCTTGCCGGGGAGTTTATCGGAAGCAACGACTTCATGGAACAAGTGAAGTTCATAGCGGAAACCGCCAATATGCCTATGCCTGTTCCCGAAATGAGCAGACCAACTTTCCAGCCTAAACCGTCAGAACCTGCCTTTGAAGGAGTGGAAGCCACCCCGCTGTTTCGTTCTCCACTGACGGACTATCTGGCGGAACGGGGCATTCCTTACGGCATTGCATCCCGGTATTGCTGCCAACTGAATTACGGAGTGCGTGGCAAGCGGTATTTCGCCGTCGGCTTCCCGAATGTGGCTGGCGGATATGAAATCCGCAGCCGTTTCTTCAAAGGATGCGTGCCTCCGAAGGATGTGTCGCCGGTCAAGGCGGAAGGCTCTCCGGCTGACTTGTGCAGCGTATTTGAGGGCTTCATAGACTTCCTTTCCGCCGCCACGCTCGGATTGGAAACGGGTGACTGTCTTGTGCTGAACTCGGTTTCCAACGTGGAAAAGGCGATGAGGTATTTAGGCGGTTACGGGCGCATAGACTGTTATCTTGACCGTGATGAATCCGGACGGCGGACGTTGGAAACGCTGAAAGGACACTATGGGGAACGTGTCTGCGACCGTTCCGCCCTCTATGATGGTTGCAAGGACTTGAACGAGTATCTACAACTGACAACGAAAAAATAAAAATAACAATAACTTAAAAATCAAAGGACAATGAACATACTGAACAACAAGAACAAGAGAATATCAATTTTCAAGGCGTTGGCACTCTGCCTGTTCGCCGCCATATCGCTCACGCTCGTGTCGTGTGACGATGACATGGACATCCAGCAATCATATCCCTTCACGGTGGAAACCATGCCAGTACCCAACAAGGTGACGAGGGGGCAGACGGTGGAAATCCGCTGTGAGCTGAAAAAAACGGGCGACTTCGCCAACGCCCTCTATACCATTCGTTATTTCCAGTTCGAGGGGGAAGGCACGCTGAAAATGGCGGGCGGAATCACGTTCCTGCCCAACGACCGCTACCTGCTTGAAAACGAGAAGTTCCGGCTGTATTACACGGCGGAGGGCGACGAAGCGCACAACTTCATCGTGGTGGTGGAGGACAACTTCAACAACTCTTACGAGCTGGAGTTTGACTTCAACAACCGAAACGTAAAGGACGATGGGGTTATTTCTGTTGTCCCCATCGGAAACTTCAAGCCCCTTACACGATGATGCGTATATTCATGGTAGTCGTCTGTTCGCTTCTTGCGGTCTGTTCTGTGTCCGCACAGATCAGCCGCCGAGAGGGAACGGACGGGCAGGCGGCTATCTACCGGCTGCCACCATTTGAGAGGGCGGTGCGATGCACGAAGTATTTTGAGGGCTGGCATTCGGAAAAACATCACCCGTATGTAGGATATGGACATCGGTTGCAGCCGGGGGAAAGGTATTCGGCACGCACCATGACGAAGCGGCAGGCGGACGCGCTTCTGCGAAAAGACCTGCGGAAGTTCTGCGCGATGTTCCGGCAATTCGGGAAGGATTCGCTCTTGCTTGCCACGCTCGCCTACAATGTCGGTCCATATCGACTTTTGGGTAGCGGAAAGATTCCCAAAAGCACGCTGATCCGAAAGTTGGAGGCGGGCGACAGGAACATCTATCGGGAGTATATCGCTTTCTGCAACTACAAGGGGAAACGGCACGCCATGCTGCTCAAACGGAGAAAGGCGGAGTTTGCACTGTTGTATGTACCATAAATAATAAGTACCTGACAAAAGAAAATCCGATGAAGCCGCAACTTCATCGGATTTTCTAATATATTGCTGCTATCAGATAGTTTGAGATGGCAGTTCTTTTATATGAACTACATTATATTCTTTGCCTTTCTTTATGTCTGTTATCTCAAATTTTGTTCCTCTTTCAAATTCCACTTGATATTCAGGATACGGACAATCCTCTCCATGATTATATATTTTATATATTTCATGAGCTTTTGTTTGACCTTCCGGTAAAGGCTCAATTATCCATTTTATAGAATGAGCATTATCAAAATCATCTATTGATGTCGTAAAAAAGCCATTTACGGTAAAAATATCTCCAATCCTATTATTACCACGCATAAAACCATCATTGGCATATAACACAGGGTGAGTATTTTTAGGAGCTTTTCTTAATGCACTATCTAAGTTTTGGATTAAAACTTCTGTTAAGGCATTCAATTTACGCCTATTATACAGAGGTTCTTGTATGAACCGAGAACTACCAAAGCCTTCAAGGATGACGATACTTAATGCTTCTAAATCAGTCAAATTATATTCTTTATAATGTATTTTATTGACCTCTTTCAGATGTTGCATCGCTTTTATATGAGAATTCAACAACTCAACATCTCCTCCTCGTTTATATGCAGATGGATTGTGCTGATATATTGTTTCTACAATTAGTTGTAAATCTTCTATATTCATATTAATATACAAAAAAATAACAATGCAAAATTAGCCTTTTCTGGCTTATTTTACATATTCAAATAAGAATTTTATCGAAGATTGGAACAAAGGTTTCTTTGCTACTTTCTTTGTCCGCCATCATGCTCACTGAAAGAAAGTAGGGCGGCTCTCGCCGCCCCGCCACTCAAAAGCGTGTGTAAAGTCCCGTCACCATCGTGAACATTTCCTCCAGCATATCAAAATAGATACCCTCGTGTACGGCAATGTCCTTTGTCTTGCACTCAAAGGTCTTTTTGCTGAACGTCCTGCGGTAGAAGCGCATATTGTAGAGGTCTGCCCCTGCATCATAGATGATGTCAAGGCGGTTGGCACTCGTCTTATTCCTCGCAAGGCTCATGCGTAAGCCGTTGCCCATGTCTATGAAGTCTTTGCTTCCCGTCATGGTGGCAAAGCGTCTGCCACCTATCTGCTCCAAAATTGTCTTCGCTATCATATTCGTTGTATTTTAGGCGTTATGTTGTGGCGGTGCGGACACCGCCACAACATTCAAAATTCAGTTTTCTCGGCTATAGGTGTGCATCTTTCCAGCCACTCTTTCAGACACTCCATGTTATACTCGCTCGTTATGACTGCCGTATGGCTGTCAATGGCAGTAAACCTGCTACTTTCATAGTTGTCTATCCACCCCTTCAGGGTATCAACTCCCCATGCTTCGGCATCATCAAACATTCCGTCCAATGCCTTGATTGGCTCGCTGAACTTGACTATCAGCGTTTGGTAGGCAACTTCGTTCATCGCTTGTCCTCCTTTCTTTCCTTTGCCGTCAGCCACTTGTCCCGTGCGGCTCGGCACTCGTCTAACGTGGGTTTCACACAAGAGAACAATTCCCCGTCCGTGTGGCGGTAGTCGTATTGCATAAGTGTCCGCTTACGTCTGCCGATACCCGTTTGGGACTTCTCGTATTTCTCTGTCCCTGCTTGCGTGCAGGTGCTTACTCCGCTGATGGTCATCCGTGTACTCATAATCGTTATTTTTAGATGGTTAGAAATGTACTGACAACACTCTGTTCTGCATCACTATTTCGGGGTTACTCGTATAGCGTTGGTGCAGGTAGAAATGATGTGAGCCGAAGCCGTAATGAAAGAACTTGTCAAGTTCGTGCTTCTTGGCGAAGTCCTTGACGCCCGCTCTTAACTGCCCCTCACTCTGACAAAGAGTGAGGAGGTTCATAAATTCAAGGAACATCGTGGGGATTTTATCGTCCCACAAGCAAACCATGCTTTCAAATCTTACTTCCATATTATTCTGTTTTATAGGTTGATGTTATGCTGCGTTCATCCGCTGACGGATAAGTCCGGCATTGTCCTCCACAAGTCGGATGATGCGGTCGTGGTACTCGGTATTGGAATTGCATACCCCTCTGCTTTGTACCACTTTCAGCGTTTTCAGTGACACTTCTATCGTTTCAATCCGTTTGCCGTCAATGGTGGCGGATAGGATAAGGGAGTTTGCCTTGTTGTGATAACCGCCCACACAATGGTGCATTATCCGTCCTTCCTCCACCATTTCCTCCACGCTCTCTATGACCTTGATGCAGATAAGGCTGTCGGAGAACACAAGTCCGAAGAAGATGCCTTTGGCTTTCAGATAATTATTCTCGTCCTCAATAGCCTTTTGCCGTTGCTGTTCCGTCCGCTCACGCTCCCTTTGCAGGTTACGCTTTGCCACCAACTTGTCGTGTTCCGCTTTGAGGTCGGCAGGGCAGACGTACTTCGGGCTGTTCGTGTCTTTGCCGAAATGCCGCAGGAGGTCAATGGTGTCACGCCATACGGAGCCATCCGAAATGGTGTAACCGTTGCGGATGCAAATCTTGACGGATGCCCAATACCGCCCCATATCAAAGGAACTACGGATATAATGCCGCAACATGGCGTATTGCCCTGCCTTCAAGAGTGTTTCGGCTCGGCTGTCGGAAAGGATAGCCGTGAAAAGGTCATACGGCAGTGTGTTGTGATAGTCCCCCTTGAAGCCGTTGCGTTTCAGTTCGGGGATGAAACGCTGTCGGGGATAGGTACACATGGGTGCTATATCGTATGCGTGAAGCCTGTTGTTCTTGCGCACTTCCATGTCGCTGTATTCAGACCATTGGTCGTAATACAACATTGACATACCACGCAGTCGGGCAACGGTGGTGGTTGTGCCTTTGGGTGAAATCCACCTCTGCACCACTTCATAAATGGAATACTCGGCTGCTTGCCCTGCCTTGTATCGGGACTTGACGAAGAAGAAACGTATCACTTGGTACTGCTTGCTGGTCGTGACAATGGAGAAGTATTCGTTCTCGCTGAAAACGCTCTTTCGGGTGCGCAACGCTTCCAACTGCATACCGCAATGGGGGCAGGTACATCCGCAAAGGGTGTCCGCAAGGTCGTGGTCGCTCTTCCACGAATGTCCGCACTCGGTACAGATGTTCGTGCCGTCCGCCCTCTTGATTGCGTAATGCTTGAAGCAATGACGGAAAGCGTATGCCTTTTGCATGGCGGTCAATCTCGGTAGTCGCTTGCTCAGATGTGCGACTTCCTGCTGTATCTGTGTTCTCGGTTTCATAAACCTAAATCAAATAATGAGGGTTGTTGTACTTCTTGGACGGTCGCTTTGGTGGCGGTTCTCGGCTTGTTGCGGTTTTGCAACCTGCGGACTTCCTCGTCTTGGTATTGTCGGATAGCGTTCTGCCGTGCTTCCGCCTTCTCCTCTGCGGTGAGTTCCACCACATGGTTCACTGCTACTTGGCATTGGATAGGCTTGCCTACCTCTATCTCGTTCTCGTCATAGTAGTGTACGGCTTGTCCGTATATCTCCCCGTCCGTGAAGCCGTTGCAACCGCTTTTCTGCACATAGTTCAGAATGTAGGTCACACAATCGTCTATGTTCTTGGCAGGGTTGCGGTAATTCTTGGCAAAGAGCGCATCTTCCGCTGCACGTTGCTCCAGATACATCTGTATCGTTCTCTTGAAATGGTCTGTCGTTTTCATATTCGTTGTCTTTTTAGCTTGTCTGTTTCAGTATCTCTCTCCAATAAGTTGGCTCCACCTCGCTCAAAAGGAAGTCTATAAAGTCCTTCCGTGCGTCCTTGTTCAGTTCGTGGTAGAGTTCACGGAACACGGATATGTTGCCGTTGATGTATGTTTCCACCATGTACTCGAAGATGTTGTCCACCTCGTAGTATCTGCACTGCTGCGCTGCTGTCTTGCTGTTTCTCTTTGCCATGTCGGTAAGGATTAAAGGGTGAATAACCAAAGGATGAAGCCGAAGAAGACGATTGTGGAAAGAATAGCCACGATTATGCCTATCGCCACTCGGAACACTCCGTTTACTATCTCTCTGACGATGCCCCAAAGGATGCCGAATACCCAAAGGACGGTACGCATGATTAAGTTGCATATTGCAAGCCCCATGTATTGCGCCACTTGTCTGAAATCTGCCGTTGCTGTCATATCTTTGCTGTTTTTGATTTTTTTGTTTTTAATGCGGATTCAAGAGCTGAGGGAGTTGAGTTTCAAACTATCTTATCTGCCTCTCGTTTATCCGACATTTTTTTAATGCGTCTTTCTGTCGCATCGGTCGTTTTCGTTTCGGGTGCTTAAAAAGGTAGGGATTAGGGAATGCAAGGTTTTTCGGGGAAAATACTACCCGCAGGGCTGGAGATTTTTCCCGAAAACAGGAGGCTTGACCTTGCTTTCCCGTCAAATCCCGGAGTTACCTTTGCGCCCATAACGGAAATGACTGCCTGATGCGGCCCACTGAAAGGCGCGAAAATGGAGGTAAACGGAAGTAGAGGCAGATTAGACAGAAAACTTCAAAAGAGAAATCCGTGAAAAAAGGAAGTCTCCCCCAAAAAAGGACATAGCCGGTAGCGTGAAACCGGGCAAACCACCTGCAAGGAAGTATGGTTCTATCTGTCCGGCCAGACCTGTCGGGGCGGGCAGATAAAATCATTCTTCCCGATTTGCCTGCTGTGGGTGACGGCTTGTTCCATTTATGGACAAGCGGTCATACACGGCTTTCCGCTTCCGGCTCAAAGGAACAGCGAAAAAGAAAAATCATCTGAAAAACCGTAAAAGCTCCTCTTTGGCATAAGCATAAAAGAAATGGGCCTTGCCTCATGAGTCTAAACTGTTGCTTAGGCGTGAGGCAAAGCCCTTTTCTCCGCTTATGCGATAGTCGGCACACGTTCGTTCAAAATCCTTTTGTACGATGGTGTGCCGACGAATAAAGCCGCTTTTACGGAAAAACTTGTATGAGATATAAAAAATCAGGGAGATTCATATCAAAATCTCCCGTTTTATTGTTACTTTTGCATACGAAGAGTTCTTTGAAGGTTACGCAACGCACAGAAGAATAATGCAGCAGATAACTAACTAAATCGTAACCTATTACTATCATGAGCGATTAACATACGCTCATTTCCAATAAAATACACTCTTTTCGTAACTTCCCTTTGCAAATATAGGCAAATATCCGTTTCTTTTCTACTTTTGACGATTTTGTACCCCT
>ERZ1504899.147-NODE-147-length-35105-cov-5.912753_pt1 | contig 35105 bp, 20 predicted proteins | sample MGYA00572087_ERZ1504899 | MGnify/ENA primary metagenome ERZ1504899 (study PRJEB39906, sample SAMEA3182063) | gut metagenome | biome: human; feature: gut; material: Stool; isolation source: human stools | place: Canada | collected 2013-01-29 ...
TTCACCAGACGCTTGCGGTAATCAATTTCCACATACTCTTCCGCCGGTACGGCAAAAAACACGGCACTCCCCGACAGCTCTTCCATAACGCCCGACTTGACAATCCCCGTACATGCCGCCAGCATGGACGCCATCTGGAGGAAATGTCCGCACGTATGGGCCGCTCCCGTGAGAGGATCCGCTTTGGGACTGTCCGGGGTTCCCACCGCGTCCAGTTCCGCAAGAACGGCTACGACAGGGCCTTTCTTCCCGCCATCGACGCGGGCCTTCACACCGGTAAGAGCAAGTCCCGTCTGCGGCATAAGTCCTAATTCTTTCATATAACTTTCCACTTTTGACGCCGTTTTCGTTTCTTTGTACCCCAGTTCCGGTTCGCTTTCAATCTGAAGAACGGTTTCATGAATCGTTTCCGCCGCTTCGTCAATCGCCTGACAGACAGCCTTCTTCATTTCATCTTTTGTCATAAACCAGCCCCCTTTTTTATAATTTAAACTCATTTTAGCATACGCAAATCAGCTGTTACAACAGGAAATATATGCTTCCATTACCATGGCAAAATAAAAGCGCCGATTGCCGGTCAGCGCCTGTATTTCATTCGGCAGCTCCTGCCGCTGCTTTTTCCTCTTCCCCTTTGGGAAACACAAGATTCAGAAGAACCGCCACGATGAAAACCACCGCTACACAGTTCTCTGCGAATACGCTCCGCAGCAGTTCGGGAAATATGCGGAAAATCTGCGGTGTCTGCGTGAATCCCAGTCCGATGGAAAGAGACAGGGCGGCAATACTCATATTTCTCTGTGAATATCCGCAGCGGCTGATCATCTGCACACCGGACACCACGATGGAGCCGAACATCATAAGCGTACAGCCGCCGAGGACGGCCTCAGGCAGTGACGCCAAAATGACCCCCAGCGCGGGAATAAGTCCTGCCAGAACCATGATAACGGCGCCGCTGGCGATGGCTTTCCTGTTCACCACATGTGTCATGGCGATAAGCCCCACATTCTGGCTGAAAGATGTAATCGGCAAACACCCGAAGAGAGAAGACACGGCAGAAACAAACCCGTCCACGGCAATGGATCCGGATATTTCCCTGTCTTTCGCCTCCCGATTGAACCCCATAGCGGCAAGCGCCGAGGTGTCGCCCAGCGTTTCTGTGGCAGACACCAGGAAAATAAGGAATACGGAGAAAATGGCGTCATAATGAAATTCCAGAGAATAAGGCATGAAAACCGGCAGAGACACAAAGGATACTTCCGTCAGGCGGCTCAAATCAACCATACCGTAGAAGTATGCCGTAACGTACCCCACAAAAAGCCCGAAAAGAACAGATAACTGCTTATAGAAAGATTTTGCGCGGATATTGAAAATAAGGCAGGAAACCAGGGTAACCGTTCCGACAATGAGGAACCGGGCATCACCGAACTCAGGATGGCCGAAACCGCCGCCGAAAGAATTCGCTCCGATGGGAAGCAGTGAAAACCCGATAGCTGTCACGACAGTCGCCGAAACGATGGGCGGTACCAGTTTCCGCCACCATGCCGCGCCGAGACCGAGGATCCCCTCCAGAACACCGCCTATAAGGACAGCGCCGAGAATAGCCCCGTAGCCGTATTTCAATCCGATTACACAAAAAACAGAAACAAAGGTAAAGCTGATCCCCATGATGACGGGAAGTCCGCTGCCCAAACGGAAGACGGGATACATCTGGAGCAGGGAGCCGATGCCTGCAATGATCATGGCCGCCTGCACAACAGCGCCCGCTTCTGAGGCAGGCACCTTTACCACGCCCGTTACAATAAGGATCGGCGCGATATTTGCCACAAACATGGCAAGAACGTGCTGGAGACCGAAAGGCACTGCTTTGCGGACAGATATTTTCCCATCCGCTTCATAAATCGGATCTGTATTCATTCCGGCCTCCTCAGCGAAACGTAATGACGCCTGTTTCGGCATCCATTTTTTCAATAACTGCCAGAGAGCGGACATCATATCCCGCTTCACGGAGCGCGTCGCCGCCGCCCTGGAAGCCTTTTTCGATGCAGATGCCGATGCCTTCCACGATACCATCCGCCTGTTTTACCAGATCAAGAAGCCCGCTCACGGCGCAGCCGTTGGCAAGAAAATCGTCCATGATGAGGATATGTTCGCCGGGTTTCAGATATTTCTTTGATACCACCACATGGTTTTTCCGATTATGAGTATATGACATAACCTCCGTAGCAAACATTTCCTTATCCATATTGCTTCCCGCAGATTTCTTCGCAAAAACAACAGGCACCCCGAAATACACCGCCGTGAGGCAGGCAATGCCGATCCCCGACGCTTCGATCGTCAGAATCTTGTCCACTTTCCGATCCCCGAAAAGCTTTTTAAATTCCTTCCCCAGTTCACTGATAAAAGGCACATCGATTTGATGATTCAGAAAACTGTCCACCTTGAGCACATTCCCCGGACGGATCACTCCGTCGCTCAAAATTTTCTCCTGCAGTAAATTCAGCTCTTCCACCCTGATACTCCCTCCAAAGACAATACACACCTTATAATTTATTTATTATAACACAGCTTATAGACGACAGCTGACAGCTCACAGCTGATAGCTTTTATCTTCTTACGACTTTCCTCACCACGAATACAGATCCTTCACGTTCGCTTCGGATGACGACTGACGTTTCCCTCATTATAACGCCTTACCGTCTCCGTCATTATGATGCTTTCCGTTCCCCATTGTTAGTGACGTGCTTTCCCAAAATCGTCATTCTGAACGGGGCAAGAATGCTTTGTGAGAAAGCAGGGAAACGGGACGGTGAAATGGAGTGAAGAATCTATTACCCGGATGACATCTTACGGCTTTCCTCACCACGGCAGCAGATCCTTCGCTTCCGCTCTGGATGACGCCTCAACGTCTTATACAAGGATCATAGAGCCGGCCGTCAGAAGGAGCTGCTGGCGCACGTAGTGCGATTGAGGATACTCGCTTGTCGTAATGATTTAAATCGTAAAAGAATAGTTAGCTTGTAGCTAACAGCTCACAGCTGATAGCTTTTATCTTCTTACCGTCTTCCTCACCACGGTAATAGATCCTTCGCTATCGCTCAGGATGACGCCTGACGTTTTCCTCATTATGACGCCATTTCCTCCAATCGTCATTCTGAGCGGGGACAAGAATGCTGTTTGAGAAAGCAGGGAGACGGCTATGTGACACAGAGTGAAGAATCTATGACTCGGATGAGATCTTACGGCTTTCCTCACCACAGCAGCAGACTCTTCACATTCGCTTAGGATGACGATTAACGTTTCCCTCACTACAACAGCAAATCCTTTGCTGTTGTTTCGTATGACACCTAACGGAAATCATATGCTTCGGCTTTTAACTCACAGCTAACGGCTAACAGCTCACAGCTTGTAGCTGACAGCTCACAGCTGATAGCTTTTATCTTCTTACCGCTTTCCTCACCACGATAACAGATCCCTCACATTCGCTTCGGATGACACCTTAACGTCAACTTATCCCCCCCGCCCACATAAAAATACGGTACCCATCATACCTGACGGATACCGTACTTTCTGTTTCTTATACTATTTCCTTGTCTTTGCTTTCCGGGTTACGCTTCCGGTGAAATATGGGAACCGTACACATCACGGTAGTCACCCTTTTCTTTATTGCTTTCATTATTGACACGGACGCGTTCCACCTTATGCCGGTCATTATCCTTGCCGGAAATACGGTCGACACGGGTGCGGTCCAGATCCTTTATCCGATTGATTTCGGGATCGAATTCACCGATGGCTTTTGCCATATCGCTGTCAATAGGTGCGCCGTTCTGCAGTGCGCGGTAAATAATGGCCGCAAATTCATAGCGGGTCATGGAACGGTCACCCTTGAACTCTCCATCCGGATACCCTTCCAAAAGACCTCTGTCTGCCAATGATTTCACATAAGAATATGCCCAGTGGTCTTTAGGCACATCGGGGAAATTAACATCCTTCATTACCGATGTCCCAGACTGCATGGCTCCGCGCATAGCTTTAATCTCAGCACTCTGCGCCTTGACAATCGCTTTCAGGTCTTCTACTTCCTTGGCCAAAGCTACCCGTGAGGTAGATACATGGTTGCCCTGTCCCAGCTTCACGCTGACTCCGGCATTCACCATGTTTTCTCCTCCGCCGAAGGAGCCTCCTACGCTGAACATGGTATCTTCATTGGGACGGTAGAATGCGCCTACCGATACGGCATGGGCGTCTTTGTAGTTGCCGTAGCCCGCTGCCACATCCCACTTGTCATCCGGGTCGAAATCCAGCGGGTGGAGGGCTGCCAGTGCTGCCGCTCCCGCTCCTACACGGTTCACACGGGTTCCCAGTTCATTAACGGCTCCTCCTATGTTGTTGATTGTCTGGTTTGTTTTCCACAACTGCCCCCCGTTGACGGCGTCAGTGCTGTTTGCGCTGATATCTCCGGCTGCTACGTTGGTGATTTTCTTGTTTCCTGCGTTGATGCCGCTGTTGTCGATTTTCACGTCTCCCACGGTCAGGGTGTTGGTGGTCACACTGTTCAATCCTTTCAGGTCTTTGGCCATGCGGACTTTCAGGTTGTTATTGCCGTCGGATACGACGCCGAGGTTGTCTTCTGTGGTGAGTTTGTTGGTGTCTGTAATCCCTCCGACTACGTTCACCTGTTCGTTCAGTTTCTTCTTGATGACGTTTCCTGTATCGCCGCCGTATTTCATGCCGTCGTCTAAGGTGGCGATATCATGCTGCGTCCCGTTCTTCTCTTCTATAACAAGGCGGGTAATATTTGTGCCATCCACGCCAGCTTTTCCGGTACCGCCTTTGATGGCTGCGCCGTCTTGTCCATTCTGTCCGTTAATAGCAAGGCTGTCTGCTTTCAGGTTTTTGTCCATTTTAACAACAACATTTCCATTCGCGTCGGCAAAGGTTCTGATGTTTTCACCGGAGTATTCGGAGGCAGCTTTTGTCCCTTCTCCCTTGATGGTGACTTTTTCTCCCAGGTTACGGTGGAATTCTCCTTCGTTGCCGGCAAAATCCATGCCTTTATTTGTCAGTTCCGTGGATGTGTTGGTAATCTTATTGTCCACTTCTTTAAGCTGGTCTTCTGTGGCTGCCTGTCCGCTGGTGATGTTGTTCGGATCCCAGGTTTTATTGGTCAGTCCGTTGACGGTTCCGTCTTTCCCGTTGATTTTCACTTTTCCGGCATCGATGTTTCCTGTCGTGCCGTCAATGGTGACTTTGTCTCCGGCTTTGATGATGCCTGTTGTTCCGTCGATTGATACCTGTTTGGTCGGATCGGTTCCCAGTGTAACTTTGTCGCCGAGTCCGATAGTATATTCCGTGCCGCCGGATGCATTGGGACCCGTCGTAACAGTTACATTGGCATCCTTGGCTTTGACGGTCGTATGTTTGGCAGCTTCTCCGGCAACGGTATTCAGCTGGTTTACATTGACCGCGTCTGTACCGTTGACACCGGCCGCCACGTTGGTGATTGTGTTGCCGCCGTTATCAAGACCGTTCTTGGTCAGGGATACAGGATTTCCGGCCGCGCCATTATTAATCGTAACGCCACTATTATTCATAACTGTATCGCCGGTTGTCACGCTTTCGAGGCCTTTCAGGGCTTTGGCAAGGCGGACTTTCAGGTTGTTACTACCATCAGATACGACACCGAGGTTGTCTTCTGTGGTGAGTTTGTTGGTGTCTGTAATCCCTCCGATGACGTTGACCTGTTCGTTCAGTTTCTTCTGAATAACGTTTCCTGTGTCACCGCCGTATTTCATGCCGTCATCCAATGTGGCCACATCATGTTTCGTGCCGTCTTTTTCTTCAATAACGAGGCGGGTGATGTTGGTGCCGTCCACACCAGGTTTGCCGTCGCCGCCTTTGATGGTAAGTCCGTTCGCGCCATTGGCACCGTTCAGTCCGATGGAACCGTCTTTACCATTAATAGCGACGGCAGATCCGTCTTTACCCTTGACACCGATCGAGCCGTCTTTACCAGCCGCTCCATCCTTGCCGACAGTGATTTCGTCATTCAGTTTCAAGTCATAAGTAGCCTGTCCGTTATTGTCTGTCTTGGTGATGAGCAAGTTGCCGTCGGTGCGGTTTTCCTGTCCATCCACTTTGACAATGGTATGCTTTCCTGCCAAATTTTTTACATCATTTAACTGGTTCAGATTGACAGCATCCGTTCCGTCTGTCCCGGCCGCTACATTGGTGATTTTCTGGCTGTTCGCATTGATACCGTTATTTGTCACATAGGTATTTCCGCCTACGGTCAGTCCGTTGTTATTGATGACCGTATTGCCCGCTGTGACGCTGTCCACTTTCAAATCTTTGGCCAGTTTGATATTCAGCGTATCTGTCCCATTGGATACCACGCCGATATTTCCATCCGTCAGCTTAGATGTATCTGTCACACCGCCGATGATATTCGTCTGTTCGCCTAATTTTCGGGTAAACTTATTAGCCGCGGCTGCCGCATCTTTCACATCGCCTGCATAGGCCACGCCTTTATCTACTTCTGAGGTTACCGCATAGAGCTGGCTGCCATTGATGGCATCGGTAGAAGTGGCGGAAATACGGCCGGCCGCCACATTGGTAATTGTCCGTTCTGCGCCTGCCTTACCTACACTTACTGTGGAAGCCGGATTTACTCCTGCGAAATTATGTGCTACACCATTGATTGTTGCGGAGGGTGTCGCTACAGCAGCTGCTGTTTCTGAACCATTGCCGATAGCCACGGCATTTTCATTGGCCACTTTTGTATTATTGCCAAGAGCAACGCCATTCTTCCCTGTCACGGATGCACTGCTCCCCAGGACCATAGCCCCATCAGCAGAAGCTGTGGAATTATTCCCTACCACATAGGCATTATCCGTTGTGATGGTATTCTTATAACCGAAAGCACCTGCCGTACTTCCTTTGACCGTACCGGCAGTAACCTTCTTAATTTTATCGCCGTTGGCTTCTGTCGTTTCCGTAATGGTGGCGGAACCGATCGTATTGCCGCCACCGATAACATAGGAATTATTCCCATAGACTTTGTTATCCGTACCGACAGCTGAAGAAGCCGCACCGGACGTGGTGCCGTCCGTCATATCGAAACCGACCGTATTCGTATCGCCCAAAGATGTGGACTTATCTCCATAAGCACCCGCCTGGCTGCCGACGGCAAGAGAATTCTTCCCCCAGCTCCGTGCTATGACACCGATGCTGGTGCTTGCAACTCCTTTTGACATCGAATTGACACCAATCGCCGTGGAACCGATACCGAAGGACTGGGTCATCGCGCCCATGGCTATACTAGCTGCCCCAATAGATGCGGTGTTCGACCGATACTGGCTGGTGCTGAGGGCGGCGCTCCCCAATGTCGTCCCGGGATATAACGCTGCCGTTTCCCGCTCAAATTTATTCTGCGCCCCGGCAGCCCAAAAACCGGGAACTGCCGCTTGCAGATCGGATTTTACCAGGTCAACGTCATTGCCCCCAATGGCAATGGAGGAATGTCCAATAGATTTCACATCTCCACCGATAGCCATGGCCTGCGTACCATAAACTTTTGCCATACTGCCGATGGCTATCGACTGTGAATATCCAGCGGCATCTGCCGGGTTGGTAGTGCCCTTTCTGATGATGTTTGCTTCCGCCCCGGAACCAAGAACCACATCGCCCCGGGAGCCGTAAGAATGAGCTTCCGATCCCATGACAACGGCGCCGGAGCCATCCTCACCATGGTACTTGGATACCGTACTCGTCGCCTGGCGGCCGATGACGATATCCCCGTTTTCCGTCGCTGTTGCATTATTCCCGATGGCGATGGTGCTCGCAGTAAACTGATCACTGGCCCGCTTCTGACCTAAAGCCTGGGCCCCCCGTCCTATGGCAACACTGTTTTCAGCAGTCGCTCCTGACTTTGCCTGCAACCCTGCCACAAAAGAATTCACCCCATCAGCCTCTGTCAAGGTTCCGACAGCGGTAGCATGGCCTGCGGTCGCCTTAGCACTGTCACCTACCGCCACGCTGTCACCGCCGGTAGCGGAAGCACCCGGACCATACTGTGTATTCGCTTCCGCCACCCCCGGCATCAGGCATCCGGTAAGGGCAAGGGCGCACAGAAATGCATGGAAAGGCAGGCTCTTTTTTTCAGAAGCCACCCCCCCCATTTTTTCCATTGCTGCCGGCAATTTCTGAAACCACTACATAGCAGCGCTTCACCCGGCTCCAAATGACTTTGTAAATCTGATTCATAATTTTCCTCCCTCATAAATTTCATCCTTAAAAACAGATGATGGGATATACTCCAAAAACAGGAGTTACCATTCATCAATCAAAATCATTATAGTTCAAAACTCCCATAAATCAAAGACCAATCACTTTTATCAAAACAACCGGCTTCTATTTTATATGTAATGAATTATTTACCGGCTGCGATATGCGAACCGTATATGTCGCGGCAATCACCCTTTTCTTTATTGCCTTCATTGTTGACACGGACGCGTTCTACTTTATTCCTGTCATTATCTTCGCCGGAAATGCGGTCTACCCGGAAACGATAAGCTTCTCTTACCTTTTCCATCTCAGGACCAAATTCTTCCATAGCTTTACCCATATTTCCATCAACAGGCGCCCCATTCTGCAGTGCGCGGTAAATAATGGCCGCAAATTCATAGCGGGTCATAGAACGATCCCCTTTGAACTCTCCATCCGGATAGCCTTCCAAAAGACCTCTGTCCGCCAGTGATTTTACATAAGAATATGCCCAGTGGTCTTTCGGCACATCGGGGAACGCTACATTCCTTACAGGCTGTCCCGCCATCTGCCCAATGATCTGCCGGAACTGTTCATTTTGCGCTTCCAGACGGGTAACCGCATCTTTCAGGTCGACGATTTCTTTTGCCATAGCTATTTTGGATGTAGACACATGGTTGCCCTGTCCCAGCTTCACGCTGACTCCAGCATTCACCATGTTTTCTCCTCCTCCGAAGGAGCCTCCCACGCTGAACATGGTGTCTTCATTGGGGCGATAAAATGCGCCTACCGATACAGCATGGGCGTCTTTATAGTTACCGTAGCCGGCTGCCACATCCCACTTGTCATCCGGGTCGAAGTCCAGCGGGTGGAGGGCTGCCAATGCTGCCGCTCCCGCTCCTGCACGATTCACACGGGTTCCCAATTCGCCTACTTTATTGGTTACATTTTTGATATCCTGCGTGGAAGCGATGCCGGAAACGGAATAAGTGCTGCCGTCATTACGGGTGAAGTTCAAGGTATCCCCGCTGAGTGAAGCAGATGATGTATAGCGGTCCTGCAATCCGGTGATGGTCGCTGTCGTTCCGTCATTATTTCTCAAGGTGGCACTGCCTGTACCGTTCGAGGCATAGGTCGCCGTGCCGCCGGTTACTACCGTGTCTTTGGCATTGACGGTATATGTCGTCGTATTCCCGGTTTTCTTGGAAGTTACGGTTACATTGTCCCCCGCTTCTACTTTTGTCTTTTCGATTCCCAGACTGCTTGTATCGACGGACAGGTTATATCCGACTTTCTTGCCGTTTTCCATCTTATCCGTAATCCGTACCGACCCGTCCGTAGATTCCATCTTGGGTCCGCTGACAGTGTATTCTTTCCCGCCGTCGGCATTGGTGCCTTCCGTTACGGTTGCGTAATCTCCCGCTTTCACGGTGGTATGTTTCTTTTCCGCCGCTTCTGCCTTGGCTTCCACTTTCTTCAGCTGTGCCACATTGACGGCATCGGTATCTGCCGCACCTGCCGCTACACCGGTGATCTGACGGGTCACATGGTTGGCCACGTCGCCTACGGAAATGGCGTTTGCCGTCGATTTCCATACGCCTGTCGTATCGTTAGAATGATCGGCACCGGAAATATCATAACCGATTTTACCTTTTTCCGTGGACGCCACAGAACCGCTTCCCAGCGCTACCGCATCGGATACAGACGCTTTCGCACCCTCACCCATAGCTATAGAATTTTTCGCAGCGGCTTCTACAATGCCGCCGGAAACAGCAAAACTGTTCCGTGCATTTGCCTTACTATTATATCCCATGGCGGTAGAATAGTCACCTTTCGCCTCTGACAATCCGCCGCTCGCCAAAGACCAGTTGCCTGCCGCTGTCGTACTACCACCCATGGCTGTAGAACCGACACCGGTAGCCTGTGTCTTACTCCCCATCGCCGTGGAAGCGATTCCGGAAGCAGTGGTATCTGTTCCCAGGGCGGTAGATGACTGTCCTTCCGCTTTTGTATCACTTCCCAAGGCTACCGACCAAGTCCCGGACGCTTTCGTATCCTTTCCTAATGCCACGGAGTCCTGCCCGGTCGCCTTCGCCTTATCACCGCCCGCTATAGCATGTGCGCCGCTGGCTACGGATTCAAAGCCGAATGCGGTAGCAGCCCCGCCGGTAGCAATCGTACCGCTGCCCATGGCGGTCTGCGCATGGTTCCCCGCCCCCGGCTGTCCGGAGGGGGCACCGGCCTGTGTATTGTAACCTAATGCGACAGACTCAAGACTGTAGGCCTTCGCGCCGTGACCGATCGCCACGGTTCCTTGATTTTCAGCCAAAGTACCTGCACCGATAGCAACAGACCCCCATCCCTTCGCCTGCGCATTATTGCCTACGGCGAAAGAGAAGTCGCCCGACGCATTCCCGCCGGTCAGCGCCGTTGCTTTCAGACCGCCTGCCTTGGCAGCCACACCGACTGCCAGCGCACGATCACCGGTGGCACCGTCATTATTATAGTTTTCATCACTGCTGTTGCCCTTCACGGAGAAGAAATGAACTTTCGCAGCATCAGCGGCAGCTTTTACCGCTTTCAACTGTGCCACATTGACGGCGTCGGTATCTTCTTTCCCTGCCGCCACGTTGGTGATCTGGCGGGTCACTTTCGTATTTCCTGCCGCATCACCGACAGACACAGCGGCAGCCGTTGATTTCCATACGCCTGTCGTATCGGAGTTATGATTTGTGCCGGAAGCGTCATACCCTACAGCTCCTTTGTCCACAGAAGCCACGGAGCTACTACCGAGTGCCACGCCGCCTGCCACGGTCACATTGGTTTCACTGCCGATGGCTATAGCATTCTTCACGCTGGTGGCTGTGCCGTTTGCTGAAGAACCGATGACGATACTGCCATCGGCACCTGTCAGTGTTCTCTTATCCCCAAAGACAACAGCGCCATTGGTATTGGTCACATTATTTTCGGAACCGATGACGGAAACATGCTGTACATTGGAAGCTTTGTTTTTGTAACCGTCCAGCATATTATACTTGCTGACATTTCCGCTTTTTCCGGTTAATGTATTGCCGACACCGATAAGCTGGGACGCCTGTGTATATTCCGCCGCATTTGCACCACCAATGGCTAATGTAGAACCGCCTGCGCTCCGTGCCACACCATCCATCAGTGCCTTTTGCATAGCAGCAACAGATGCATAATTCGTACTGTATGCAGATGTATTAATTGAAGCACTGGAGTTTTTTATACTGTTTCCGGCGCCCATGACAATCGCACCATTACTATTAGTAACTTTATTAGCAGTACCATTGATCACATTCGTCACACCGCTACTGGAGGAACCGGTCATAGACTCATTGGAATTCAACGTACCGACTACCGTAGAAAACGCATTTTTAGTTGAGTTGTCTAGTGTATCCCAAAAATCTTTCGCTTCATACTGGCTGGACTGTACATTGTAGCTGCCAATGGTCGTGGCAAAACCGCCGCCGGTATAGGAATTCGTGCCCAATGTGGTGGACGCCACACCAAACTGGCGCAGTTTATCCGCCGTCGTATCGCCAATAGCAATCTGATTCTTTTCTAATGTATGGTCTCCCATCTGAATGGAACCGGTACGGGCATATGTGTTTGTTCCCACAGCCATCCCTGCCGGAAGGTTCTGTTTGGCAGCATTATTACTATGAATGTGCATACCTGTCAGCGTATGTTCTATCGTTTCCCCAAAAGAGAGCATAGATTCCTGTGTACCGCCGCCGATGAAGACTTTCGCATTTTTACCTACAGCGATATTCGTGCCTTCATTTGCGGGAGAAATATCATAGGCAATAAGATTCCCTCCCTTGTCCACGATATCCTTGGCAGCCGCATCAGCCGCATAACCGCCCATGAGGACTCCCATCCCCACAGCTACTGTCAGCGCTGCTTTCACCGCTTTTCCTGAAGCGCTTCTCGTGTGGTTTTTCGCCAGTTCCGATGTCACCACATAAGCATTTTTCGCCTTACTCCATACGATTTTGTAAACCCTGTTCATATTTTCCTCCCAATTTTAAAAAAAATAAAAATATAAAAGAGCTGTTATGTTTTGCCCTTCGCGTTCCGTCTCCCCTCTCCCTGTCATACAACCGGCTTCAGATTTTAACAGATAAATCCCACAGGTTACACCAAACTATTCTTCTGATATTTTTCTATAAACATATTTTTACATTAAGATGATATTATATATCTAAAACAATTATAAATCAACTAAATTGCAATATCAAATCAGACTGTCCTGTGGATTGAAATATCAAATCAAATGGTCACACAAATAGTTGTTTTGTGTCACTCGATTTTATAGTCAGCCCCTAAATGCCACTTTACCAGCTTCTTCACCACAGGTGCAGATCCTTCACATTCGTTCAGGATGACGCTTAACGTTTCCCTCACTATGACGCCTTGCCATCCCCGATTATTCTGAACGGGGATAAGAACGCTGTGCGGAAAAAAACGGAAAACGGAACAGTGACACAGAGTGAAGAATCTATTATGCTGGTGACATCTTACCGTCTTCCTCACCGCGGGTATAGATCCTTCACATTCGTTCAGGATGACGTTTACCGATAGCTCCGTTATGACGCCTTGCCGTCCGTCATCATTTAGAACAGGGGCAGAAAAAGAATCTTCATTCTATTCTTTTGCATCATTCCCCCAAGCCAGTATCCCCTGTCCGGCTTCGCCGGCCACCTCCTTATAAACAAGGAGGCTTGCCCAATCCCTATTCTTCCCGTTAGAATCCCTTTCCTTAACACTGTAGCAAATCCTTTGTTGGCGCTTTGAATGACGCCTTACCGTCTGCCGTCATTCAGAACGGTGGTAAGAATGCTTTTCGGGAAAGACGGAAAACGGAATGATGGCACAGAGTGAAGATTCTATTGCACTGATGACATCTTACCGGCTTTCCTCACCACGGGTATAGATTCTTCGCTATCGCTCAGAATGACGCTTTGCGGAAAAGCAGCACTTCTCTTGATAAACGGCTGCCGGATAAAAGGGAACATCCCGCGAATTATACAGCATTCATCAATACACCATTTTAAGCCTAATGCAAAAAATCTGCCGCTCTTTTCCTGCGGCAGATTTTTTCTGCGTTTACCTCTTAATTTCCACACGATACTTTTTCAGCTTGCCTCCATAGACAGGAAAGAAACTGAATTCGCCGTAATCCTTTACAGGCTCCGCATTTTTCAGCAGTCCCATATCGGCATCGGAAATCACAAAATCAATATCCCCATTTGCTTTCATATGTCCAGGATCCGCCGTTTTCGGCAGCACCACCGTCCCCAGCTGCCAGTCATAACGGATGCAGAGCTGAGGAATCGTGACCCCGTATTTCTCTGCCATTTCCGCCAGGCATCCATCTTTCAGCGCTTCGCCGTGCGCCACGGGAGAGTAGGCTTCCACTACGATATCCCTCTTCCGGCAGTAATCAATCAAAGCCAGCGGACTGTTTCCCACATGGCAAAGAATCTGGTTCACCATGGGTTTCACACGGCAGCCGGCAAAGATGTTTTCAAGATCTCCCTCAAGGAAATTGGAAACACCGATTGCCCGCAGTTTCCCGGCTTCCAAAGCATCTTCAAGAGCACGCCATACTTCCCTGTTTTCTTCATAGTAGCGGTCCTCCGACTGATTCACCTCCACCCAGGGCTGGGGCGAATGAATAATCATCATGTCCAGATAATCAAGTCCCATTGTTTCCAGTGTCTTGTCGATGGATTCCATGGCAGACGCATAGCTTTTATTTTCAGCCGCTACTTTGGATGTGACAAAGATATCCTTCCTGTCAATGCCGCAGGTGCGGATTCCCTCTCCGACGCCACGTTCATTGCCGTACGCCTGTGCCGTATCGATATGGCGGTATCCGATATTCACCGCCGCCTGCACAGCCTCCGCCGCCTTGTCGTCATCAATAAACCATGTGCCCAGCGCCAGTTTCGGAATGGCTACGCCATTATGCAACGTATAACTTTCCTCAAAAATCATAATTGCCTCCTCTATAAACCATTGCCCCTACAAAACGATAAGTATTCAAAATAAATCACTGTGCGATTAAACAGCCGATTTGATTAAATATAGCATGCCTTCATGTTTTTATACCCTTTGGCGGTTCAGAAACATCATCAAAAGGCCCATACAGGTCTTCCCCTTTTTCTGCCGTCTCTATGCCCGCATAGGAATCGGATTCGGTTCACCATGTCATATTTCCTTTCGCCATGACAATTCTTTTTATATGCTTACTCTTCAAAATCATTATATCCAAGCGCCAATCAGGCTACAAGTACGTTGCACATATTTTCCCTCCCAAAAATGATTTCCCAAGGAAACTTCATCAGCACACTTCATCGTCTCCTCTTTGCATATTTCCTTATATAAAGATAAAATATAGAATCATAACGCTAAGAAAGGACGGACTTGTGAAAAGGATTTTATTTCTGGTTCCCCGCATGAACATCGGCGGTGCGGAAACCTATGTATATACCGCGGCAAAAGAACTCCGTGCCCGGGGCTATGAAGTTTTTCTCGCTTCCGGCGGCGGACGTCTGGCAGATAAACTGAAAGCGGCAGGCGTCAGGACCTTTTTCGTCCCGGTCCGGCAGAGCAGGTTCTTATCCGTCTGGCGCGTTTCATCCATCGTGAAGAAATACCATATAGACGTCATTCATGCCAACTCAGGAGCCGCGGGCATCATCGCGGCAAGAGTAAAAAGAAATACGTTTGTCCCCGTGGTATACACGGCACACGGCATTCTGGGAAATATGGAAAAAGAATATGTCATTGACCAATTGGATCAAATCATCTGCGTCAGTGAATACGTCAGGCAGGATTCCATAGCACGCGGATTCCATGAGGATCATCTCCTTGTCCGTTACAGCGGCATCGACACGGAACGTTTCACCGCAAATGAAGAGGATCGGATCCGGCTGCGAAAAGAATTCGGTTTCGATGAGGATACCCTCGTTCTTGCCATCGTATCCCGCATAAAAAATCTGGAACATAAAGGCCACGGCCATCTTCTCTCCATGCTGGACAAGTATGGACGCAAAGAAAACTGGAAGCTCCTTGTCATCGGAAAAGGGAACGGGCTCCCCCTGCTGAAAACGAAGATACGCGCCATGCACTTATCCGATAAAATTCTCTGCCTCGGACACCGGACAGATGTGGAACACCTGCTGAACGCCGCGGACCTGACCGTCCTTCCTTCCCACTTTGAGACGTTCGGTCTTGTTCTGGCGGAAGGCATGGCGATGGGAAAACCGGCCATCGCTTTTTCCGTAGGCGGCACGCCGGAAATCGTGAAAGATGGGGAAACAGGATTTCTCGTGGAAAAAGACAATGAAAAAGAGCTGTATGAACGAATCAAACAGCTCGACAACGACCGATCTCTTCTTAGACAATTTTCAGAAAACGGTATCCGATGGATACGCTCCCAGTTCACTAACCGCCGGATGGTCGATGAACTGGAAGTCATCTATCACAAGTTGTCACCTTAATTATTTCCTGAAGGTCTTTTTGAAACGCCGTTCCAACTGGCGGAGCCAGATAAAAATCAGATGGATACGGCTCACCTTTAATTTAAATTCCCACATCGGCTGCCTGGCAGGAATCGGAATGCGGGGCAGGGCAAGCAGATCCTGTGTCCACAACGGGACATCATAGAAAATCGCCAGCCCCAGTTTATACCCGCACTTCTCCGCCTCCTGCATGACCTTTCTGTCAAAATCTCCGTAAGGATAGCAAAGACACTCCACCGGTTTCCCATTAAGATTTTCAAAAAAACGTTTGCTTCCTGACAGCTCATCATGAAGACGATCCGCATCGCAGCGGCTCAGAAACGGGTGATCCATGGTATGGGAACCGACATAATGCCCTTCATCCCGCCACAGGGCGAGTTCATTTTCATCCATTGTCCGCGTCGGCGCTTTCCCGAAATTTTCCCATTTGTTCTCCCTGCCGATCCAATTGGCAATAGGAAACACATTTCCCACATGGCGGTATTTTTTCAAAATCGGTAAGGCTGCGGAAAAATTATCTTCATAACCATCATCAAAAGTAAGGACCACCGGTTTCTTCGGCAGCCGTTTTCCATGAAGAAAATGCGCCTGCAGCTCCTCCACCGTGATACTGTGAAATCCGTTTTCTTCCAAGTATCTCATCTGTTCTTCAAACTTCTCCTCCGGCAGCGCGTTCCGATCCCCCGGGACAGAAGCAATGCGGTGGTACATTAAAATAGGTACCCGATCACGGAAATGGTAATATGTGTACAATAAAGCAGAAAAGATTATAATAGAAACGTATAACATAAATAAACTCCTTAATTTATTCTAATCATTGTATCACATATATTTTTCCTGATCAGAGGATTTCATGAAAACATTTTTAGTTTATAATACCTCTTATTTCGGAGACACTATCCTGACAGACGCACTGTGCAGGAATCTGAAACGGCTGTATCCGGAAAGCCGTCTGGTTTTCGTATCGAATAAACCGTTTACCGACATTTCCCGATACATGGACGGTGTCGATGAAGTCTGGACCTATGACAAATGGGGCATCCATAAGGGACTTGCCGGATGGTATAAATTTTATAAAGAACATAAAAACCAACATGTTTTTGATGCCGCTTTTGTCATTTACGGCAATGAGCGGGGCATTTTATTATCCAAATTTTTAGGCGCAAAAAAAATATACGCAGACAATCGGCATGCGATCGTCCGCCTGCTCCTCTCCAATGGAAAAATTAATTACGGAAAATGGATCCATGTGCAGGACCGGCATGCCTATCTGGCGGAACTGTATGCGGAAAAGCCCATGGAAAGCATGAAAATCAGGTACCATGTCCCTGATGAAGCTTTTGCATATATCAATGAACAGCTTTTAAAAGGAATCAGCAAACCGATCATTGCATTGAATCCGGTCACCAAGCGAAAAGAAAAAGATTTGAAACCGGACACACTCCTTACACTGGCAAAAAAAATAAAAGACGCAGGGATGATTCCCGCCATGATCGGTGCAGGAAAAGATTGTGAATCATATTATGAAAATCTTCCGCCTGCTGACAGACAGGTGCTGCTGAACCTGGTAAACAAAACCACCATTCCCCAACTGGGCGCCCTGCTGAAAAGCTGTGCCGTCCTCATCAGCGCCGACACCGGTACTGCCCACTTTGCTCTCGCCTTAGACGTTCCCGTGGTAGATGTTTTTTACCTGAATGATGAATCCAATCTCGCCGCCTGGGGACCGAAGGTATTTTACCGCCACCGCCTGATTGCCCGCGGCGGAGATTTCAGCGCTGAAAATATTTGGAAAAATGCACAGGATTTGATGGAGGAAAACATTTCCCGGTAACTCTGTACATTTCCAATTTGTATCAGGAAAGGATATTGATATGTTCTCACGGTATTTCACGGATAGCCATTCTATAAAAACGCTCCCGTCTTATCTTTTGTCTTCTTTTATTTTCATAAGCGTCATCTTTTTCCTTTTCCATATTTCCGGATTTGAACGTGTTTTCGAATGGAATAAGAGTCTGCGTGATGCGGCCACAGGTTTTGCCGTCTTCAGCCTCATTACATATGCACTGAGAGAAAAATTGTATTCCCCCTTGTGGTGTTTATCCCTGTTTCCTTATCTAACGCAGCTTGTAATTTACGCCTATGTACTCATTCATGCCAATATGTCCTGGACGATTGATTACGACTTGATTCACCCCTATTTCCTGCTTTTCGTTTACGAATCAGCCCTCACGGCATGCTTCTTTGCCTTCTCACAAAACCGTCCAAGGAAATGGCGCTTTTCCATTTCTGTCCTTTATGGAATTATCGTCGCGGCAAGCCTTCTGTTTGCTGCTATATATCTGGGATACTACCTCCTATACAATGACACGATACGCGCGGAAAATATGCTGCCCATCCTGCAGACCAATAAAAAAGAAGCGTTTGAATTTATTTCAGACCGCATCGGACTGCCCGTCCTGTTTTCTTCCCTTATCTTTTTTGTGCTGCTCTTACCGGCCTCTTTCTTCTGCTGCCATAAAGCCATTTCCGTCGGCCGGGATCGTTACAGTAAAATGCGTATCCTATGGATAGGCATGATTTGCATTCTGTCCATCATCAGCATCCATAAATATATCCCGTCTCTTTTTCCTATTTCACAAACTTATGGCGCTTTCCACTATATATATGAAATGCGGCGGATCAGCCAAAAGCATGAACAAAATATAAGCCGGTTCCGTATATATACCCCCGTCAGCGAAGCCATGCCGCAAAAATTACCGGGTACCGTCATTGTCGTCATCGGAGAAAGCGCCACCCGTGACCGGATGAAAGCCTTTACCCCGTCTTATCCGTCTGAAACGACCCCATGGCTCTCAGAAATGAAAGAAACACCTTATTTTTACCTCATGGATAAAACATATTCCTGCTTTCCCGTCACTGTTCCCGCGCTTTCCATGTTCCTTTACGGGCGAAACCAATATGACCACCGAAATATAGATGACGTAGCCAATATCATAGATGTGGCACACCTTTCCGGCTATAAAACATGGTGGATGAGCAACCAGGGCAAAATGAGCGGTGAAGACAGTCCCATCGATTTCGTCGCGCAAAACTGTGATACGGAACAACGGACACCATTTCCGCTGGGCGACGATTATCAGCTGCTCGATTTTGTAAAGCAGCTTCCCAAAAACGAAAATAACTTTGTCATTATCCATCTTATGGGCAGCCATATCAGGTACAGCGACCGCACCCCACCGGATTTTAAAGGAATCGACAACCCGCAGCACGATAAGCGGACCAACCAGTATGACACCACGCTGCTCTATACGGATCATCTCCTCCGTGATATCTATACGTATGCCAAAGATCATTTGAATCTGCAGGTCATGATGTACTGCTCCGACCACGGGGAAAACATGGAACGAAGCCATGTCGCCAGCAAAAATATGACTTATGATATGGTTCGGATTCCTTTTTTCATTTATCTTTCCCCTGCTTACACACGGCTCTACCCGGATACGGCACAAGCCCTGCGTCAAAATGAACACAAAGTATTCACCAATGACCTGATGTATGACACCATCAGCGGAGTCCTGCACCTGCCAAACACAGACTATGAACCGAATTTTGATTTAAGCAGCAGTGCATATGATCTGAAACCGGCAGACGCAAGAACGAAGTATGGAGAATGGACCATCCTTGATGATCCGGATTACAGATAAATATATTCCTATAATAATTTAAATAATTTCAATTCCCTAAAAATCTAATGGAGAAATACGAATAAATGAATATATTACTTTTTAGTTTGTCGGAAGTCATCAGCAGTTCCGATGGTATTTCCAAAGCGTTTTCCACTTTAGCTAACGATTTATCCACCCACGGTTACAATGTCACTGCTATATTTACAGACAAAAATACTTCTCCTTTTTTCCCTTATGACAAGCAAATTCATCTTTGTAATTTAGGTCTTCGGTACAAATGGGATATATTAACAAAAGCTAAAGCATTATTTTCTTTTAGCCTTACAGAAAAGCATAAGATTAAATACTACGGTTACGGACAAAAATTAGCCCCTAAAATCGCTCGAATTATTAAGAAACAAAGGCCTGACATTATCATTTGTTTCCAAATACGCGCCGCATTGATTATAAAAAACATACTCAAATGCGATATACCTACTATTTTATCTTGCCACAGACCACCCATAGAAATTATTGAAGATAATAAGGGCCTTAATGTTTTAGAAAACTGTGAAGCAATACACGCATTATCCCCCTGCCAGGCAAGCGCTATTTCAAAAGAAATACAATGTCAATATATTTTCCCTATAGGAAATATCGTTCCGCAATACGACAACTCAGATTTCCCAAATTATACCAGCAAAAAGATCATAAATGTCGCTAAATTTTCCACTGATAAGAACCAGTTGCTTCTCATTGAAGCATTTAATCAACTTGCAAAAGAAAACCCTGAATGGACCATGGACATCTGGGGCAGTTCCACAGTTCAACCGGTTTATTACAAAAAATGTCTTAAATTAATAAAAAAATATGGCCTGACTAACAGAATATTTTTCTGTGGAACAACCAACCATATTCTCCCCCGATTAAAATCAGCTTCTATTTTTGCATTCCCCAGCATTTCTGAAGCCTTACCAATCGCATTACTGGAAGCCATGAGCATAGGCTTACCCTCAATCGGATTAAAAGATTGTGTTGGTGTAAATGAATTGTTGCAAAATGATATAAACGGTTATCTATGCGACAACACCGTCAAAAGTTTTGCTAATCAACTATCTATTCTTATGCAAAACCAGAATCTGCGAGAAAAGTTGGGGATGAATGCAAAAAAATATGTAAAACAATACTCACATGAAAAAATTTGGCAGGAATGGGACTCTGTATTAAAACAACTAATGCAAAGGAGAACGCATGAATAAAATTGCACTGCTTATTGCTACACATAAAAAATATTGGTTTCCTTCCAATCCTCTTTATTTTCCAATCCATGTCGGGGCAGAAGGAAAAGACCCATTGGGGCTTGTCGGCGATAATACCGGTAATAATATAAGTAAAAAAAACCCAGACTACTGTGAATTAACCGGTTTATACTGGGCTTGGAAAAATATAAAGACAGACTACATAGGGCTCTGCCACTACCGAAGATATTTCGATTTTTTAAGATCGGATGACTTCTTTTTAGAGCACGAAGAGCTAAACCCAAACAACACACAAGAAATCGAAAAACACATACAAATTTCTTCAGAAAATCTAATTAAATATTTTACCGATGGATATGACATCATACTTCCAAAGGCATCTTATCTCCGAATAAGCTTTAGCGGACAATATAAAAGAGATCATGAACTTGCCGATTTGCACCTAGCTGCTCAAACTGTAAATGACTTATTTCCTGATTATAAAAAAAGTATAGATATCATCTTAAAAGGACACAAGATTTTTTTCAAAAATATGTTTATTTGCAATTGGGTACTCTTTGATAACTATATGTCTTGGTTATTTCCTATTTTGGATGAAATCGAGACAAGAAAAACAAAACTGCAGCTTCCGTATTATCCAAGGCTCTACGGCTTCTTATCAGAGCGCCTTTTTACACTCTATATTTACCACCAACATTTAAAAGTAAAAGAAATTCCCCTGCTTACTCTCAATGAATCCATTAAAAATCCTTACAAAAAGACCCTCAGCCCCGGAGCCATATTAGCAAGATGGGGCCTTCTAAATTGGTATTAACATCTAAAAAGATTTCCTGCAATGAGAGATGAATATATGATTGAGCCATAAAAAATTGTCTATTCCAACATAAATTCCACCATATTTATATTTTCTGGCCTTTTAAATATACATTATTTGTCTGATGCATTTCCTGATAGATCATGCTTCCACACAAAAGTAAAAACGTATTTCTATCTAGCCGCATCATACTATCATCTATCATTCCATGCACTGCACATAAAGCCATGATCGTCAGAAAAAGGTAGTCTCTTCTTTTCCATCCTGCATAAGCAGCAAAAGTAAGAAATGCAAAGAATAAAGTCGCCACAATAAAACCATTATCAACATAATTCCTGATATACAAATTATCTATCCAATTATATTTTCCCGGCAATGGTTCCCCTTTTAGGGCAAATCCGCCGCCAATCCATTCTATTTTCTGATAAAATGGCTGAATTCCATAAATTTGCAATCCTTCATATCCTAAACGGAGACGTTCCAACAATAATGAATTTAGAAGGATTACCCACTGACTTTTTCCCCCATATGACAAAGTCACCGCAAAAGAGACTACCAGCCCAATCGGAAAACTTAATATGCTTAAAGAAAACCATTTATGCAGACGGGAAACATTTTTCTCCAAAAACTTTAAAATAGGTTCACATACCAGAAAACAAGAGGCACATGCAAAGGATATTCTTCCATCACATTTAATATACACCAACATATTAAGCACGAATAACAATAATCTGCCACTATGCTTCATATCTTTGCGATATAAGTAGACAGCAAGCATTGTAATATTCATCAAATAGGCCGGCAAAAATAGTGGGTACCCAAATCCCATTGCCGTCCGAACCCTGCCGGTAAAAGAGTAATTCGGCAAGAATCCCATGTATGCGCAAAATAGAATAAATAATACTACTGCCCCGGTAAAAAAAAGTGTAAATTTTCCTATCCGTTCAAAATTTATTTTTCTTGCTGTATAGACAAACAACATACATAAAAACATATTTTTGCTAATTATCGGTACCTTTAGCCAAATCAAGGAAAATATCCCTGCAGTAAAAAATGCCGTTATAATAAATGACTTTTTACTTCCTGTCAAATATTCATAAACTAGCAGAAGAACCGTCGACGTAAAAGTATATCGAAATGGATTATGAGAAGCAGCGCTGACATCCCATATTTCACTAAGCAACATAAAAGCGTAAGCAAACAAATAAATGCCATCTTTACTTTCTTTAAAGTATTTCTCATATTTCATTTTCAAATATGTTTTTATTTTTAAGTACATGCATTCTCCCAAATCTATTTCACCATAAAATAGCAGATATCTTTATCCCCTTATTCCGCCTTTTAAGCGTTTCAGCACATTGCCGCCGATTTCCATATTCAGGTACGCATAGCAGTATGCATTTAAAATGAAGACAATTCCAAGCATCACCATGCCTGATGTGGTAAACATCGCTTTACCCGGATCCGGATCAAATCCGAAGACCGATGACAAAGGTGTCCATATCCAGCGAAGAAATGTGGTGAAGCGGTCAATCGCTCCGGTAAGGGCATCGGCAATGCCGAGAACATAAATGGAAAATATGATTTTATAAGACATCTCAAGTATATATGCGAGAATCGTGAGGCAAAGCGTTTTCCCGTAGGACATTTTATGAAGAAATCCATAGCCCATGGCCATGCCGAGGGCACCCGCATAAAAGGCTGTCGTCAGTCCGATTTCAGGCCCTCCGATCATGGTAACGAGAATAACCACGCCCGCCGATGTGCCGAAGCCCCACTTCATCCCGTGGAAATCGCAAATGACGGCAATCGGGATGGGGGACGCGGTCATAGTGACGAACACGAGAAACGGCGCTAAAAGTTTCAGCAGCACCAGGAGTGACGCAATGGCCGCCGCTGCCGCTGCTTCTGTCAGATATTTTGTTTTTCTCACTGATTCGTTCAATCTGTATCCTTTCCAAAAGAAGCCGCCAATGCTTCTTTCTCCTGTTTTGTTTTCCGTTTCAAATAGAATTCACAGGACCGGGCATCATGACCGTTGTTCCATTCCCTGTACCACACAAGACGGACAGGCAGCCGGCCTTTCGTATACTTCGCGCCCTTCCCTGCGTTATGGACAGCCACCCGTTTTTCCGGATCATCCACGGTAAATCCCGTATAGAGTGTGCCGTCTTGGCAGCGCACCATGTAAGTAAAATATTTCTTTTCCATCTCTTTCTCTTAGCCGCAGGCAGCAAAAGGGCACCGGACTGTTTACATTTAAGTGTATGGTCTCCGCATGGTCACACATGCCGCCGACCCCGTCTCCAGACTGCTGTTTTATTACCCCTCTATTGTATACAAACAATAAAAGAAATGCCAGCTGCATTGATAGCAGCTCAGAAAGCATTTTTCTTTTATTTCCACATTTTTTCATGTCATTCGGATAACATATTCTTCACTGCCGTGGTAAGGAAAACGATAAGCTGTCAACAGCGTAATAGATTCTTCACTCTGTGTCACTGTTCCGTTTTCCGTCTTTCCCACAAGGCATCCTTACCCCCATTCTGAATGACGGGATACGGTAAGGCATCATAATGACAGAGAACATTAAACGTCATTCTGAGCGCCAGCGAAGAATCTGTTACTGTGGTGAGGAATGCGGTAAGATGTCATAAGAATCATAGATTCTTCACTTTGTGTCCTATTGCTGCTTCCCTTTAATAAAAAGTGCAGCAGGGGAAATGTTGCATTTCTCTTTGCTGCACTTATATGGTACTAATACACAAACCGGTATCAGACAGGTGAAAAACCGACGGCCGGAGGCTCAGTACCATTCATTGATCCAGTTTTTTTCAGAGGGAAGCATATTTTCCGCCGTTTCAAGAACTTTTTCACGCTCCGCACCTTCCAGCCATTCGATGCGCCCCAGATCCGACAACTCTCTCAAAGACAGCGCTCCAAAGAAAAGCTGGGCGAGGGCGCCTGCGGTCATGGTGAAATCCGGTTCGGGAATTTTATTTCCCAATTTCACGCCGGAAATATCTTCGATATGAAGCTTCAGTGTGTAAAATACATCATATTTCACGGCATAAATTCTTCCTTCCTTGGCGGAAAGGACGTAAATTCCGCTGTTTTCGGGAAGGAACTCATCCGCCAGCCGGAAAGACAGGAATCCTTTCATCTCTCTGCAGGGAAGTCCGTCAAATGCCATGACCGGATCCGTGACGCGTCCCATCATGGTTGGGAAAGAGGCATTATGTATATAGGTATGCTCCGCGCCATTCTGCCAGTAGAAAAATGCCCTGTCATCAAAAGGTTCATACCACACGCATTCATCCACGGAACCGCGGTGTCCAGCCATGTAAGCATAGAGTCCTTTCCGTCCTGCATCGGAGACGTACGCCATTTCCGACACGATGAGTTTCCTTCCGTCCAGATGGTAGAAAATATATCCGGCCGCACCGTCCAGGTCATTAACGACAGCAATGTAACCGCCGTCACAAAACTGGGCACTGATGTGCTTCTTCCATGACGCCTCATCACGAAAAGCCCATCCGTTCCGCCCCTTCACATACCTGTCATAGACAGAGGCAAGAGTTTTCCATTCATCTATCGAGGCAATACTCCCTGCGGACTGCGCCCGTTTACCCAAGAAACTTAAATGCTCAGGCGCGGCGCTTCGTTTCCACTGGTGCGCATAAAATGAAAATCCCATAGGATAGTAATACGATGCCACCGAGGGCATGAGAATGACAGCGCCTTTATTTTCCATCCGCGCCATATGGAACGCGCCGCTGATCAGTTCAGTCGCAAGCCCTTTCCCTCTTGCAGCAGGATGGGTAGCTACCCCGACAAGGTAATCCACCGGCATCTTTGCACCGCGGACACATATTTCATAAGGACGGCGGTGAAGACTGCATGCTATTTTCTCTGCTTCTTCTCCCGCCAGTACATCTTCCGGGCGGTAGAGCTCCCTGAAATACCAGCGGAACCACGGGTCGTCCTCTCTTTCAAAACAGTACGACCAAAGCGCGCGTATATCCTTTTCATCCGTCCGACTGCATTTACGTATTTTCATAACCGCCTCAGAAACAACCGCCGTCTTTTACGACGACATCATACTTTTCCGCGAAATGATCAGGATTGTATTCCATTTTTGCCTGACGCAGGCCAGGCAGCCCCATGTCTTCTTCACGGTTTACAAATTCTGTTTCCGCAAATTCATGCATCAGGAAATCGCGGTTAATCGCCTGATACAGCCCGCGGATATTCGGATTTGCCTTTTCAAAGAAAATATGCGCCACCCGGGGGTTGACCAAATCTCCGTTCGTAAAGGCCTCTACCTTTCCATAAATGCGGATAATAGCGCCTTTTAATTTCAAAGCGTCCCAATTGACAAAACACCGCTGCAGCGCTTCTTTTTCTTCCGCAATGTCTCCATGCCGTTCAAACCAGTCTTCAATCCCCTGCCATGCGTCTTCCCTGTTTTCCGACGTGATGGACTCATATGTATAATCACCGTACTGGCGGAGAAAAGCGTTCAGATGATTTTTCTTCATGCGGAGTTTCTTTCCCGATAAATTGATCATGTCTGCCGTACGGTATACATATTCCCAATTATCCCGATCCGCAGTGAATTCATACCGGTTCGGGCAATGGGCTTTGATCTGTTCCAGCACCCAGGGTGAAGCAGCTTTAATGATAAACGGCTTCCCCTCGCGCTCCAGGCATTCATGGATAATCTCCATGCCGCGGCCGAAAGACGCCCCTTCACCGGCAAAAGGGGGCATAAAAAACGTATTCTCCCCTTCCCCCGCACGGACGAATAAGATATTCTCCTCTACCGCCCACTGCGTATGGTACGCTTCCTGCCATAAAAAAAGTGTATTGAATGAACAGTCGATCCCCTCATAATGATGGACATGAAAAAAGCTGTCGATATACTCTCTTTTTTCAATTGTAAACGGTTTGAAGTCTATGATGAACATCTCCTTAAAAAATAACAGTTATATTGTAAATATTCTATCCTTTTTTATGCCTTTTGGCAAAAGCCGGAACGGACCTTCTAAGCCACAACATGGCATGCCGCTGAAATCAGAAGACAGATAAATACCGGCTCCGTCAATTTTCCGGTGCAGGAAAATAAATCTGCCGCAAAAGCAGTAAACAAACTTTTTACAAAAATAAAGAAATTCTTTCCCCCTCTCATTTAAGTCTCTTTCTTGATAATGAGAAAACCGATATTATCAGAAACAGCAGATCTGGCTTTTTCCGATTTCCCATAAAATCACGCTTCACCGCGGCGAACATGATTTCCCCGAAACTTCATTCGCTGCGTTTTTCTTTCGATAAAAATTACACTTATTCACATTATTCACAAACTTATTCACAACTATTCACATCATGTGGATAAAAACAATCTGTTTTTTCTCTTTTCGCGATAAATCAAAGCTTTTTTCCGCCTGTCCATCCCAGACAGACACACGAACTGTGCATAACTGTGCATAACCTTTTTACTACTCCGTAAATGAGAATGGGAAATATTCCGTATTTATCGTATATCTTTCTCACTTTCACTCTCACCGGATACCCCTGATATGCATGTGAATAACTTTCTCTCCATCTGTCCCCCTTTCCTCCAATCATCCAGTTTTCTTCCCCTCTTGACAACGAATACGTGCAAAATAGAAAGAAAAAAAGCGAATAAAAGAATTCATTTCAAATCACCCCTTTATTTGTCCGCCTGCTGTGTACATAAAAAATAAAAACTTTCTAAAAGAAAAAATGATTTCCTTCCGTTCCGACATCGGCAGAAATGAAAATCATTTTCCCGTTTTGTCTCTTTCATTCCATTTTATTTGCAAACTCCCATTTCTGCCTTTTTTGTGGTAAAATATGACATGTACACGCGTCCATAGCTCAGCTGGATAGAGCAGCGGTTTCCTAAACCGTGTGTCGGGGGTTCAAATCCCTTTGGGCGCACCAGAAATGCACAGCTGCCAAAAGGCGGCTTTTTTATTTGCCTTCAAAATGTATTTCCTATCGGGGTAAAATCCTCTTTTCCGCCCCATGTCGCCGCCGGTGGAGTCTTTCAGAGAAAAAATGATATAATATATATGGTAAATACTTTATAAATACTTTTTTACAGGGAGACAAATCATGGATACGGTATATATCAATTTAGGGAATGATTCTTATGATGTGATAATCGACTCAGGCATCATCGGCCGCCTGGGAAAAGAAACCGCCCCCCTGTCGGGTCACGGGCGCGCAGTCATTATCACGGAAGAAGGAATTGACGAACTGTATGGCCAGGATTTGAAACGCCAGCTGGAAAAAGAGAACCTGAACGTACAGCAGATCGTTCTTTCTTCGAGCGAAAAGAGCCGAAGCCTTTCTGTCGTGAGCCGTGTATGCGAGGCGCTGGCAGACTTCGGGTTCTGTGCAGGAGATCTGCTCATCGGCCTTGGCGGACGTGTCGTCGGCGATGTGACAGGCTTTGTTGCAGCAACTTACCGGAGAGGAACTCCCTACGTACAGGTGCCTACTTCTCTCCTGGCACAGATCGGCAGCGCCATCGGAGGGAAAATCTCCATCGATATCAACGGAAGAAAAAATCTCATCGGTACATTCTACCAGCCCAAAGCCGTGTATGTAGATCCTGCCATGGTCCGCACACTGCCTGCCCGTTTCTTCCATAACGGCCTCGGCGAAGCGATTAAAATCGGCTGCGTGGCAGACAAGGACCTCTTTGAAATATTTGAAAAAGCCGCCTCTGACCAGGATATCCTTCGTGTTCTTCCGGAAATCATCCGCCGCTGCATTACCATCAAGGCACACTATGTGGAAATCGATCCCGAAGACAAAGGTGAGCGCCGCATTCTTGATTTCGGCCACACACTGGGCGGCGCGGCAGAGAGATACTACCGTTTCAATGATCTCCGCCTGACCCACGGGGAAGCGACGGCGGCCGGCATGTACATGATCACGAGCGCTTCTGAAATTCTGGGACTCACCAAGCGGGGTACAGCGGAACGGATCAAGTACGTCCTCCAGTCTATCGGCCTTCCCACCAATCTTGACGTCCCCCGTGATATTCTTGTCTCCCTTCTGGAACATGGAAAAAATGTAAAAGATGAAAAAATAGAAACACCCCTCGTTCTGGAAATCGGAAAAGGATATATTTATACGGGAGAAATTGAAACCTTAAAAAAATATATACAAATGGAATAATTGCAAACCTTCGAAAGAAATACCGGGAGTAAAAACAAACTTCCGGTATTTTTTTTCGCCCTGTTTCTCATAACCTGTAAAACCTGTTCCCCATGGGACGCTATGCTATAATGCAGATAATAAAACGATCTGCCTGAAAGGTATACTATTTCAAACCGGAAACAGGAGTATAAAAATGGATTTCAGCAAAATAACAGCGGCCGTTATCGGCCTGGGTCTGATGGGCGGTTCCTTTGCCATGAGACTGAAGGAACTCGGAGCGGCAGTAATCGGCATCAATCGGACATTATCGACGGCAGAGGCCGCCCTTCGGCAGGGCATAGTGGATTCCATCGATATCAGTGACCTGAAACACGCGGACATTGTTATATTCTGCACACCTGCCAAAGCGACACTCGCCTTTGTGAAAGATCACCTGCCGGACTTCCGGTCCGACGCGATCATGACCGATATCGCCGGCGTAAAAGGAAACCTTGCCGATGATATCCGGCAAATACTTCCGCCGGGCATAGATTTCATTTCATCCCACCCTATGTGCGGACATGAAAGCCAAGGACTTTCCCGGGCGGATCCGGACATTTTCCGCGGAGCAAATTATATCCTCCTTCCCGATAAAACGAACCGCCCGAAGAATGTGGAGCTGATCCGAAACATGGCGCTGGCTCTCGGCTGCCGCCACGTGCCGTCAATCACACCGGAAGAACACGACCGCCACATCGCCTACACCAGCGACCTGACCCACGTCCTTGCGGCGGCGCTGATAAACAGCCCTTCCCTGAAAGAAGACACAAAGTACTTTACAGGCGGATCATTCCGTGATGAAACAAGAGTAGCGGATATTAACAGCTCCCTCTGGACAGATTTATTCCTTGCCAACCGTGAAAACCTGCTTCTTGAAATCGACCGTTTCACAGAAAGCCTTTCTGCAATAAAAACAGCACTGGACAGGGCAGATAAAAATACCCTTCATGAACTTCTTGAAAAAGCAGGAAAAAGAAAACGGAACCTGACAGCCGCCGATAAAACATAATCGGACATGAGCTGTCGGCTCCTGAAAACCGACAATTGTAAACCAGCTGCCCGCATCAGTAATGGAGGATACTCGCATGCCGTAGTGACTCAAACCGTAAAAGAATATTTAGCTTGTAGCTGACAGCTCACAGCTGATAGCTTTTATCTTCTTACCGCTTTCCTCATCACAACAGCAGATCTTTCACATTCGCTTCGGATGACGCTTAACGTTTCCCTCATTATGACGCCTTTTCTCCAATTGTCATTCTGAACGGGGGGCAAGCATTCTGTTTGAAAAAGGTAGGAAGCAAGATAGTGACACGGAGTGAAGAATCTATAATCCTGATGACGCCTTATCGGCTACCTTACCACGAGTACAGATTTTTCGCACAATTCTGGCGGACACCCTGCCATGAGTTCCACTTTTACCGGACAACGAAAAAGGAGCAGGCACCATCAGCAGTGCCTGCTCCTTTCTTTTTGGAAGTTCCTTACTTCTTGGCAGCGAGAGCTGCTACCTGGGCCTTCAATTCATCCAGCTCCGATCTCATCTCTTTATTTTCCGCCTGCATCTTGTCATTTTTCTCTTTCAAGTCCTTAATCTGGTTCGCCATTTCCACTTTGGAGTAACGGGTATAAACGTCACCGCGTCCCAGCTTCACAGAAATCCCTGCATTGAGCATGTTCCTGTCATCACCCATGGTCCAGCCGAGACTCATCATCGTTCTTTCGTTCGGCCGATAGAAGAGGCCTACCGCCGCAGCGCTGGCGTTACGATAATTGCCGAAGCCTGCCGCGATGTCCCACTTGTCATGGGGGTCGAAGTCCAGCGGATGGAGGGCTGCCAGTGCTGCTGCCCCCGCACCTACTTTGTTAATCCGGGTTCCCAGTTCTCCTACCTTTTTACCCATGTTGTATATGTTCTGCGTATTATTCTGCACATCATTCTTTACGGCCTGGAGCTGGCTTCCATTGACAGCATCAGTGGAAGTGGCGCTTATTTCACCGGCCGCCACATGGGTAATTTTTTTGCTGCCTGCGTCAATGCCGCCTTTGGTCACAGACGGGCCGCCCTGGATGGCCAGTCCTTTGTTGTCCATCTTTGTATCACCGGTCTTGATGCTGCCGTCGCTTCCGAGATCAATATTTTTTGCCAGTTTCAGATTCAGTTTGCCATTTTCGGAAACGACACCGATATTATTGGCTGCTGCCACTTCTGTCGCGCCGCCGGTAATCTGCAGTGTTTCGCCTGAATTTTTAGTAATGGCGCTGCCCGTATCTCCCGCAAAGGTCAGGCTGCCGGTTCCGCCGCTCCCTACGAGACCGCTCACATCGACTTCATAGTTCTTGGACGGATCATTCTGTGTAAATTTGATTTTCTTCGTGGCTGCATCGTAGGTACCGCCCGTCGTATAGGTATCCTTGGCGGAGACTTTGTATGTATTTGTCGTGGAATCATGAGTAACGGTCACATTATCACCGGCCGTCACATTAGTCTTAGCTGCTGCCGCCGTGGCTTCCACTTTCTTCAGCTGTGCCACATTGACGGCATCGGTATCTGCCGCGCCGGCCGCTACACCGGTGATCTGGCGGGTGATACCTTTGGACGCATCACCTACGGAAACAGCGCCTACAGTCGATTTCCAGGCAGCTGACGTATCCGTAGAAGCCGCTTTGGTGGAGGGGTCATATCCGCTCACACCCGCTGCCGTATCCACCACACTCCACGAGCCGAGGGCCACGCCGCCGGCGACTTTGGCATGAGAATCATAGCCAAAAGCCATAGCAGTTTCTTTCTCCGCTTTACTATTTTTGCCCATGGCAATGGCCCAGTCCGCGGTCGCGGAAGCATTTGTACCTACAGCTACCGCTTCTTCACCCTTGACTGTCAGATAATTCCCCAAGGCAAGACCTCTCTGTCCGCCGCCGCTATTCGAGCCGATGACTTTATTCCCATGACCGAAAGAGACCCCCAGATTTTCCGCTTCGGAACTGGTGCCTACCACGACACTACCACCATTTGCCGTATTTGTCATACCGACAGCCACGTTCTGATCACTGCCGCTGGAGTTCTTGGTGTAAATCCATTTTGTCGGATCGCTCGGATCTTTTTCTGCCGTATAGCCAACCAGGTTCCCCAAGCCGATGACCGTATTCTGTTCCCCGAAGACTTTTGTCAGCTTATGGTCATAATTGTTATAATCCGTGCCGAATACGGCATTATGGGCGCCTTCCACTTCCAGATCCTGACCGGCAACGATACTGTTGTTTCTTCCGTTTTTATCCCCTGTCAGTTTGTTGTTATTTCCGACAACGGTGCTGTTCACCCCTTTCGAAGAAGAGGAAATACCGAGCACGATGCTGTCTTCCGCCTCGGCGCCGTCATTATCATAGTTGCTGCCGGCTCCCGTTTTTGTAGACTTGGCGCTGTAATAATGCACTTTCGCCGCACCGGCAGCTGCCTGTACCTTTTTCAGCTGTGCCACATTGACGGCATCGGTATCCTGCGTGCCGGCTGCCACGTTTGTAATCTGGCGGGTGACTGCCGCACTGGTCGGAGTTGCCGCTTTACCGACAGAAACAGCAGCGGCTGTCGCTTTCCACGTGCCTGTCGTATCATTGGAATGATCACCGGCAGCCGGGTCATAGCCTGCGACGCCCTTGTCGACAGAGGCAATCGAATCCGCGCCGATCGCTACGCCGCCGTCTTTTTCCACATCCGTATTGTAGCCGAGCATCACCGCATTGCTTATATTCGCCGTATGCGATTTAATCGGTACATTTTCCGTCACCTTATATTTCTTTTCAAGAATAACATTGCCCGAAGCATCTTTCATCGTATACGTTTTCGTTACAGTCTTCTTTTCCGTAGCCATGGATCCAAGAATTACATTGTTTTTACCGCCGTCCATATGGTGATAATCCCCAATCACTACATCGGCCGTACTGCCGGACATATTATTCCCGGTCCCCATCATAGACATACGTTCCACATTCCTGCCTGTATTTCCATATCCGTTGATCATATTATTGATGCTGGGTGTATTTGCTGTACCTGTAAGGATATTTCCGGAGCCGATGATCTGGGAATGGACGGCATAATCTGAGGTATTTCCATTCCCCATGGTGACCACGGAGCCGCCGCCGGTCGACATGGCCAGTCCCATCGCTTTCCTGAGCTCATCATGGCCCAGCGGTCCTTCTCCCATAGCATACTTCTGTCCTCCTCCAAGTATGGCATCGCTCCAATGCTCATTCATACTGTTTCCATCTTCATCGGTCGGTGCCGTCCCGAAAGAATGTGTAACGCTATTGCCCGCGCCGAAAACGAGTGCCCCATTGGCGCCTTCTGTTTTGTTCAGGGTACCGACGACGGTGTTTGCCATCCCATCATTCTGGTCCGCCTTATTTGACGCTACGGTATTAAGACCGCCATAGACAGAAGCCAGATAACCGTCATAGCCGGAGCCTGCCTCCACAATGGATTTGATCCCTGTCACGGTCTCCTGCCAGCCATAAGCTTTTGCGCCATGGCCAAGAGCCACATTCATTCCGCCGCCGTCTCTGGTCCCGCTCTGGGCATGATACCCGACAACGACACTGGCATGTTTCTGTCCGATATCGGGATCGGCCTTTTCTTCCGGTGTCATGGAACCGATAACAACAGATTCTTTAATCGCTGATAACTTCTGATTATCCCCGATCACGATAGACGAGCTGGGATTGACTGCTTTGTTATTATTCCCGATAACAGTCAGGCTCTCATACCCTTTCATATAGGTGTCGTTGCCGGAAATATCATTTCCCTTGCCGATGACAAGGTCGGACACATTCTTCGTCCTTTCTTCCTGTTTCCCGGAAACCGTACCGGCATTTCTATCGGTAATCTTATTGCTGTCCCCGATGACGGTCTGACTCTTGCTGTTTTCAACGGTATTCTCGGAGCCAATCACGGACACGTGTTCGGCCTTGGTACCTGTATTTTTATAACCGTTCAGTAAATTGTAAGCAGCCTTTTCCGCTGCGGTTCCTGTCAGGGTATTTCCCACCCCGATCAGCTGGGAGCGGTATGCGTAGTCTGCTTTATTTCCGCCGCCGACAGCAAGGACAGCGCCGCCGGAATCATTTCTCCGTATCCCCTCTCTGAGTTTTTCCGCCAATTCTTTGGGGCTATTAGTCAAAAGTGACATGGGATCCGCTATATTGTCCACTGAATTGGTCACTTCATTGCCCGCACCGAAAACCAAGGTACCGTTTGCGTTATGGGTCCGATTAGCAGTCCCTACGACCGCATTGGCGATTCCTGATACATTGCTGCCCGCCGTTTTTGATTCAATGCTGTTAAAGGATCCGTTGATGACCGCCCCGAAATTCTGGGCGGCAGATCCCTGGTTCGTATTTCCGTCATACGCATTCGTCATGATGGAGTAGGCGCCGGTCGTCGTCGCAAACGCACCGGCAGAATAACTGTTCAGCCCGACGGTGGTCGCGCCTACCAAGACGGACAGTTTGCGCTTTTCATCATCCGTATTGGAATTTACCGTGGTATCTCCCAAGGCGCCGACATACTTATGGTCGCCGATCATCAGACTGCCGCTGCGGGCATAAGTATTCTGCCCAATGGCAATCCCTGCCGGCAGTAAATGGTCTGTACGGGAAGGATCCGTCGAATGCATCCCGAAACGGAATATTTTGTCCTGCGTTCCCCACATGTTTTCTACAAAAGCATTCTTACCGATGGCAATACTGCCTTCCTGCATAACATAATCATCAATCTGGGCGTGATCGCCTATCGCAATGGCACCGTTTTTCGTACTGTTATTTCTTAAATCAATATCATTCCCGATTTTAATATTCTGATTCCCCGGTTCTACAAACGTATTGACCCCGTCAAGCGCCGCAGATACAGGGCTTACAGAAATCCCTGTCAATAAAAAAGCCGCCAAAACTGCTGCCAGCGTGTTTTTAGAGACTCTCACCCTCCCGCTTTTTCTCGCTGTGCCCGCAATTTCTGAAACGACGACATAACTGTTCTTCACTCGACTCCAAATGACTTTGTAGATGTGATTCATGTTTTCCTCCCATAAAAAAACAATTTAATTTAGAAACGCAATAAAAAGAAGCAACATCCCCATGCTGCCGATACTGCCTTCACACCACCTTTCCCCATGACACTTCATTTGCCTGAAAAGCCGGGTACAGAATCCGTAAACAGAAAAATTCCTGCCGGTTTCTCCCGCTCTTCTTTCAATACTTATTTTATTAAACAACCTCTGTTCTCATTATAACAAAAGATTTATCTTATTTCTATATAATATGT
>ERZ1504899.350-NODE-350-length-19412-cov-4.656507_pt1 | contig 19412 bp, 12 predicted proteins | sample MGYA00572087_ERZ1504899 | MGnify/ENA primary metagenome ERZ1504899 (study PRJEB39906, sample SAMEA3182063) | gut metagenome | biome: human; feature: gut; material: Stool; isolation source: human stools | place: Canada | collected 2013-01-29 ...
GCAAGTTTATCTTCCCAATGTTTCACGGAGTTCTGGCCAATAATGTCAGTCACGTACTTCACGGAAATAAACGGTATTTCTTTTGAACGGCAGACAAATGCCTGTGCGTAGGCTTCCATATCCACGACGTCTCCGCTAACATGGGTCAACTCGGTGAGGAAGCCATCTCCTGTATTGCAGATTCCATCTTCCGTCCAATGCGTGCAATATCCTTTTTCTTCGAGCAAAGCCGATGAATTGATTTCACACTCCAACCCGAATTCTGCCATCTTCTGCATATCACGGTCTACGAACTTACGGCATACAAAGATGTCTCCTACCTGATGGTTGACTGTTCCGGCACTTCCGATATTGAGCACCAAGTCCGGTTGTACCTGACGGATTGCCTCTGCCAGATGAAAAGCTGATTTAACTTTACCAATGCCTGTACGAACGTAGTAAGGTTCTATATCCGGCCATTTAAGTTCTACAAATTCGCCTTGTACGGCGTAGGTTACTAATATTTTCAACATGGGTTCCTTTATTTCGTAAAAATTACTATTCAAATCCAATTGTACTCAACCGCTCCACGAGATAGACTATAGCCCTATTTATCCAGGCTATTTCACCTGACAAACTTTTGATGTTCCATCTGAATGAACTCCAATTTTCTATTTCATGGATAAACATACCATCAGTTATTTCTGCAAAAATAACTATTTAACTGGAGTTATCTATAAAATGCAGCCAAAAGAGGTATGCTAAGCCGCAAATTCTGCGGTTAACTAACGGAATTAAACTGCAATCAACAAGAACAAGGCATATCCACCACGCTTGGTTTGAAGAATCATTCAAACCAAGTACGAAACTTCCTTATGTGAAGTACCCAATATTACTTTTTACTATCCGGCAACGGATTAATAGCTCCCCTTTGTGTACAAGTATATGCCGATACATCTACCGCTTTGCGGTGTGATTCAGCGACCGACGCCCCTCTAAGTATGTTCACAACAAAAGTAGCAGTAAACGAGTCGCCTGCACCTACAGTATCGGCCACCTCGACTTTAGGTGTATCTATGGATGAAATTTCCCCACTGTCATCGTATATGCCACTACGTACTGCGCCCTGTGTGAATATAACATATTTGAGCGAAAAACGAGCAATGAGTTCTGCGATAGCTTCCACACAATCAGTCGAAAGGGAAAGAAGAGAGATCAATAACGGCAATTCGTCTTCATTCAATTTGAGTACATTTGCTTTTTGCAAGGATTCCACAATCAAGTCTGTCGAATAAAAATGTTGCCTGATATTAATATCAAACACCTTCAAAGAGGTATCCGGCACAGCATCTATGAGCCTTAAGATTGCAGCACGTGACTTTTCGCTTCGCTGTGCCAAAGAGCCCCAACAAACAGCATCTGCATCGCCGACAAGTTTCATGGTCGCAGGACTACACTCGATAGCATCCCATGCAACATTCTCAACAATGTCATATTGCGGTACACCGGCTTCATTCAACGACACAAGCACTTTACCTGTCGGCAAAATATTACGGGAAATATATCCTAAATCAAGTCCGGTCTCTTTAAGCACCGCAAATGTTTCATCACCGAGTTCGTCATCACCTATTGCCGTAACGGGATATGATTCTGCTCCCAACTCCTTTGCAAAAAAACAGAAATTGATAGGCGCTCCGCCAAGTCTCTTACCTTCCGGGAAGCAATCCCAAACAACTTCTCCTATACCTATTATTTTCATGGTTTTATAGTTTAATAATTATTTTCATGGATGTTGCACCATTCTCGTCTATAAATTTATATGCCTCGTCATACTGCTCGAACGGAAAATGATTTGAAATAAGCGGTTCGAGACGGATAGCTCCCGAACTTACCTGATCGATAGCCGTAAGATAATCTTCATGGCGATACATCATCGTTCCGTTCACCTTCAGTTCGTGCTCTCCCAAATAGAACATATTAAGCGACGGATCCTTGCCAAATACCGCCACTACAACGATGGTACTCCCTTTTCCGATACACTCCATAAGCGAACGAATACTCGACTCAACTCCGGCAACCTCAAACGCAGCTTGAAAATCTTCATCCCCGAAAAGCCTCTTCGCTCCTTCTTTGAGCGGCGTCTTAGCTACATTGAGCGTATCTACTATACCACATTTACGAGCTATTTCAAGCCTGAAATCACTCACATCGGTAATAAGAACCCGTTTGGCTCCTCTTGCCTTAGCGAACTGCGCCACGAGGTTACCGATTGTTCCGGCACCCGATACAACCACATTCGCCTTAGTCTCGTGGGCTCGGAGATGTGTATAAGAGACAGATTCTTACCTTTCAAGTCCCCGCCACGCATAGTTGCATGCGCAGCCACTGCCACCGGTTCTATCATAGCCCCATAATCAAGTGACATACCTTCAGGCAACACCGCAATCCTGTCATCATCAACCACAAAAAAGTCTTGCGCAGCTCCATTTGCCTGAAAAGCCTGCACTCTTAGCTCTTCACAAATATTATACTCTCCCCGCTGACAAGGCTTGCACTTCCCACACGCAAGTTGCGGACGTGCGGTGACAACGTCACCCGCCTTGCAGATCGTAACCGCCATCCCCGTAGCGACTACCACTGCCGAATATTCATGCCCCTGAACTACCGGATAGAAAGTTGCCGGATGACATCCGTGATAAGAATGTATCTCACTTCCACAAATACCTATTCTCTTAATATTCAGAAGCACCTGATGTTCTTTCAGGTCCGACGCCTTAGGCGCCTCAACTTCACGAAATTCAATATGTTTTGGTTCTACTAATACCGCTTGTCTCATTTTATACCATATTTACTTAAAATTTCTATTACCGGAGTCTCTATTGACTTCGCCCAAAGTGCATATCCATAACTACTTGGATGAGTTCCGTCGACCGATGTTTCATGCGCATCGGAAGCATCAGGCGTAATCAGATAAACGTCTTTATATTTCGGGTTCGTGAGGATTTTCGCAAACAACTCCTCTACGGTTGCCGCCTTAGCCCGTTCTTTCGCATCAAGAACTGTATCGAATGAACGTCGTTCACGATAGATAGTACGCTGAAATATCAACGGAGTAGCCGGATGTGCCGCTATAAGCCGATCGATAAACGGCATCAGGCGCTCTTTTATCAGTTCTGCGTCAGGATTTGAAAAAGTATCGAATATAAAGGCATCAGCCTTGACTTCCGCAAGAACATCGAGCATGTAAGGCTGCATCAGGCAACGTCCGCTTGTTGCGAGCGACACGACTTGAAGACCCGTATTACGCATAAATTGCATGGGATAACTCATACCGGATCGATCCGTGCTCACTCCCTGCGTAAACGAAGAGCCATATACCGCTATCCTGTGACGAAAATCGGACTTCAACGGTTCGATAACAGCATTGTCATCTATCCCTATCTTACAAGAAATGACCTCCGAATACATCGGCATATACATCATACATTCGTGCATCGTACCATCCATATTCTCAATGAGCGTGAATGTCTCGGTTTTCTCGCCCTTATACGCTTTCAATGAACCGCTTGCCGCATACTGCCATTTACCGTTTGCATTTTTGATATAAAGATCATATCCTTTATAAGAGATCGGCATGGTTGAATGGCTCGAATATACATATCCCCACCTTGTCGTAATCTGTATATTACGCGTGTTCGTTTTAAACAACACAGCCATACCGGCAGAACAACGGAGTTGTCGATTCTCCGTCCTGTTAAAACCTTTATAAACCAATGTATCGACTCTATGATACGGATTGGGAGTCGATTCAAACGGCTTACCTATCAGGTTAAGCGTTGACGCCTCCGTCTGTTTTTGTGCCGAAACCGACAATACGCACGAAAGCGACAGAACAACCGTTATGAAAAACTTCTTCATTGCCTTGTATTTTTTAGTTGTTTACTGTAATAAGACCTTCAACCCTTCTGCTACCTGCATAGCATAAAACTGCTCATACTTTTCCATAAACACAGGGTATTTGTCCAGTCCCAATGACACAAAAGGTGATATCTTCAAGAACTCGGCCGGCGATCCTCCTGAAATCAACTTCCTGTCCGCCGGGGTGATGTGAGGTTCGGAGATAGCTATATTTTCACCGGACTCGGTGCGCGCACCTATCAGGTATTTGCAATAAACAGCTATCAGGAAAGCCTCTATCGAAATATCCTTCCCATCCTGCAACATCTGTTTGAGTATGGGTACCACATAAACCGCAAACTTAGCAATGCCATCGCCGCAAAGCCGTGATACCTGATCGCTGATCGCCTTGTTTGAAAATCGTTCAATAAGCTGGTCTTTATACGCTTCAAGGTCAACGCCCTCGGGAACCGGAACATAAGGAGTAACATCCCTGTTCATAAACAGCTTTATCATTGCACGATACCTCTCGTCTGCCATTACAGCATCGACCTTCCTGAATCCTTCCATATAGGCAGGATAAGAAAGAAGAGTATGTGACGCATTGAGAAGACTTAATTTCATGATTTCATACGGGGTCACATCATGGGTGAATGTAACTCCCACCTTCTCCCATGCAGGACGGCCTGCAATGAAATTATCTTCAATCACCCATTGTATAAAGTCTTCACAACACACATCTGTAACCTTACCCGGTTTTGTTACGGGAGTGATTCTATCCACCATCGAATTCGGGAACGTCACTTTCTTTTTCGCCCACGCTGCCACCTCGGGATATTTCGCTTCGAAGTATGACATAAACGCACATCTGGCGGCATTGCCGTTCATCTGCATGTTGTCGCACGAAAGAATCGTAATCGGCAAATCTTTCTCCATCCGGCGTTTGAGTCCTTCGGCTACATACCAGAACACACTGCGCGATTGGTTAAAATCGACCTTATATCCCCCTTCGGTAATGGTGAGAGAGATGATTTTTATCTCCTCCGATGCAAGTTTAGCGATGATAGGCTCACTATCTATTTCCCCCCATGCCAGTTCTACAAGCGAACCAATCAGCATACTATCCTGTTCGCCGGAAGGGCTGCATGTCGTCAACTGATATATGCCGTCGTCTTTCTTGAGGGCGTTGAACAAGACCCCGTCCGTAGGCATAATCATGGCTCCGAATACCCCCCAGCATCTTTGTGACGGATCTTCAAGTAATAGATTTGTGTAAGCTTCGAGATGTGCACGATGGAAGTTTCCAACGCCGAAATGTACTATTCCGGCCTTTATTTCAGCACGATTATAATTAAAAGTCTTCATACGATAATTTCAATGTTTCGGCAAGTGATTTTTCCACCTTGTCGCAATGTTCTATATAGAATTTATAAACCTCATTCCATTTGTAATAAGATGCTTCAACCGCTTCCAACGGCAACCGGAGGTCTTTTTCATTCAGCATAAACTTAACTAAAACGTCCGGATTGCCTTCTGATTGGTAAAAGATCATCTGAAGGTTCGCCCCCATCGGAATATCCCAGTACTTCCAACTCTGCAACGCTTCTTTGGAATTACTAGCCTCCCGCGCCCACGTCCCGGCTTGCAGATTAGTCAAGATGGCCATCAGAACGCCATCGTGGCCGAAGTTGAGATTGATGCCATGACGCTTACGAACCAGATCTTCGGCAGATTCGTCTAACAAATGGCGTAACGTGCGGGATGCAAGTCCCCAACTACGCCCGTGAGATACCGGTTCAGGACCTTTCTGCGCAAAATACTTATAGTTCTCGATTTCCGCCCAAGCCAATATTTCCTCTTCTGTAAAAATATCCCATATAGGCACTTGGCGGTCGAGGCATTGCATCAGTGATGCCATTAACCAGAAACGATGGATCAGGTCGTACTTGTCATACTCACTTTCTACTTGTGTAACATCTATAAACAGTCTTCTAAAAAAAGCATCCACATCCAACTTTTCATCTATATATGAACGATATTTTTTATACCAACTGTTTTCCTTACCAAGTATATATTTATCAAGCGGACTCCTGCCGGGACATACGTTACCGTATGGATTCAGTGTGGTAAGGAACGAACGGGAGTTGTCTATCTCCGCCCATTCAAGCCCGGGACGCAGCGACAAAATGCCCGAATTTACAGATTGCATGGTGGCCGCCACCCGAAGCACATTCGTTGCGTTAGTCTTCAAATAGGGATGGCCTTCAAATACTTCCGGATAATTTTGTACCATCCTCCGGCCTATCTCCCTTGTCTGACGATAACCGATTTGTGTCAGATCGCCTTCTTTGTAAAACACATTTTTCTTGAACGGTTCAAGACGTTCATACAGGGCTTTCCCAAAATCGGTAAGGTTGTTTGTGGCATGAGCTTTCTCCAATACGCCGTATATGGCAGGATAAGTCACCTCATCGTCTATCTGACGCGCTCCGTGACGGAAATAGCCGTTTATATAGAAAGGCGTATATCCTTTGGGCGCCGGCGTAACCGGATGTGAAAGATCGGTCACATAATACACGCCGCCCGCACGTTCCGGATCCCTGCGTATCTCGTCGAGAGGATTTTCGGTCACCGGCTTTTCTTTCGGAAGAGAGAGTTTGAATATGCAAGGAAGATCAGACGTCTTTTTCGCATTCGTATTGGTATTGACATACATAACCCCGTCTTTAACCACAATATCTTCCGGTTCGTAAATAACCTGTTCCTGCACATTGTACCGGGCAGTAATTGTCCGCCTATCCGTATCGTACACCCGGATGCAGGAAGGACGGCTGTCATCCTGTTTCCCAACTCCGAAGCAGAAATAGATTTTACCATCATGCATACAGCCCGCTTGCGTGAACCAGACCTCATAGGGGAACACCACCTGATCGAGAATGTCATTTTCGTCGAGGCGCACCTTTGCGCCCTCACTCAACGATGGTATGCGGAATTTGGTGGCGACATACTGGTTTTCCCATGCATGCTTTGTCACCTTCGCCACAGTACGTTTACGCGCCGAGAATATCCATATAAAGCCCCGTTCCCGATCGACCAGCCAGCTTGGTGCACCAAAGATGGAGACATACCCTTTCTCCGCCCACTTCGAGCCATCGAGTTCAATTGTTTGTGCGATTTCGCTGCTAAAACGTTTTCCACGACGGGTGATGCTCTCCACAAAGCACAACCATTCCAACTCGCTTCCTACCTTCCCGTTTGTGATATACAAGAGAGGAAACGATGCTCCGCGTTTTGTCTCGACGCCAAAGCATACATTATTTACATGGTTGTCCGGATGGGAGGACGCCAACTCAAAGCCTGCCACAGGTTTCGGATCGGCACTTTTGAAATCATAGATATTCACGTGCCCTCCATCCTCGCACGAGAATATGTAATCATCCCATATTTCAAGTCCTTGCTGTGCCCGCCCCCGTCCTTCCTTTGCCAGGAAGACAGAGCACTCTACCTCTTTCTCCGGCTCTACATACAACTGGGCGATAAGGGGAATAGAGATCAGTAAGCACACGACAGACAAATAGATCTTTTTCATAAGTATGCTCTATAAATTTAAAGTATGATTATGTTCTACGTTAATCGAACAGCTCTATGCCTAACGACTCAAGCCGTTTCTGCAACTCTCCTACATCGAGAGCCCGCGGAGTACAATGCTGCGACGCACTCATGGCAGCGGCAATGCCAACAGCCTCTCCCATCGCCATGCAAATACTCATGACACGATAGGAAGCGTGAGCTCTGTGAGTACCCGATATGCATCGTCCCGCCACCAAAAGCCCTTCCAAGCCCAACGGGAGAAAACAACGATACGGCAAATCGTATGGTTTGCAATATTGTATGGTCGGTTCCGCCTGTCCGGCTCCGTCAGGATTATGTATATCGACAATGAACAATGCTTTATGTACCACCACATCGGCAAAACGGCAGCCTTCTGCCATCTCATCGGCATCGATCACATAGTCGCCCATCACCCTGCGGCTTTCGCGCACTCCGGTTGTTGTACCGCTTCCGATCACTCTACAATTTTCGTAACCCGGCAAATTTTCTTTCAAGAATTGAGTCAGGAGGCGTATCTGTTGCCTAAGTTCAAGATCGGCGGTGAAAATAGAGCTTACCGAAGTTATATCCACCCTATTGACTTGTGTCGTATTTACCTGACGGCAACCCGGTCTGACCGATGGATGCAAACGCACGGCAGCAAGCATCCGGGGAAGTTTGCCCTCATCGGCTTTCTTTTTACACCAATCAAGAAAACACTCGCCATTCAATTGGACATTGTCTACATCTCCAATACAGATAATTCCTTTCGATTCATCTACGCCGTCAATGGTGTATTCAAGGGTTACAGGCTGCATGAGTCCGTCAGCACGTCCTTTTTCTATTTTTGCACCGGCAAGAAAAGATACTATGGCATCACCGGTACAGTCAATCGTAACCGCGGCTTCAAAACAGAGTGTCCCCTCGTTACTTGCACACTTAATGCCTTTTACCACCTTTCCGTCACGAATAACATCCGACACGCAACATTGCAAAAAGACATCGACATTCTTTTCCCTGGCGACAAATTCTGCCAATGTAAGTTTTGCCTCTTCGAAATCGTGAGCATTTCCATGCTCGCCAATCCAGTCATTGTCTTTAACACCAAGAATAGCACAAACCTCATCGCGCATCGTGTTCTTGCTTACACTACCGAGAATAGGGCCGACATACCCGGCGGTCAGGTTACCTCCGATGACTCCGTATCTTTCGATAAGAGCAACACGTGCTCCTTGCCGGGCGGCGGCTACAGCCGCACATATCCCGGCAGGACCTGCACCTGCTACTATTACATCATAATATTTTGTATTCATTATCTGCTTGTATATGGACCGGAAATAGTCTTAACAGTCATTGCCCCGTCAGAATCTGTGATTGTCACAACTCTATATTTGTTTCCTCCGTCGGTCACACGAACTACAATATGTCCATCATATCCCTTTACTCTCGCAGCCTCTTCCGCCGTAACCCGGTCGTCTACTCCGCTGGGGCGATCGCCTTGCCAGAAGTTAGTGATAAACATGTCACACGTAGGGAGTGTTGTCTCCATCGAATTCAGTATATCGGTGCGAGGATGACAATCTACCCACGAATTGATAACAATCGTTTGTGGATTGAGTGCTTTCAGAGCATCCACCTGATTGGTGTTGGTTACTCCGTGATGGTTAGCTTTCAATAGTTCCACCTGACCTACTGCTTTTGCACAGGGTAGTTCGGCATCTTTCCACGCATGACTCGAACGTCCGTTATACTGAAGGTCACCACCGGCAAAGAAATCAAAGTTGCCATACGAGACTTTCATCACACAACTGGTAATATTCTCCGGCGGACAATTGTCACTGGAGGTAATGTTCTTACTGTTTTCGTATGAAATCTCCGAGAGTTCAGGGAATGTCTTCTTTGTGGTAGTGCCCGAACCTGTCCAGATCTCTCCATTCACTGCCACGTTTTGCACCTTTGCAGTAGGGTACTTTGCAGGATTATACTTCTGAACGATCTGATTATTCGCCCCTGCTTTGAATATCGCAGCATCGAACTTTTGATTGGCGACATGCCATTTCACTGCATTGATATAGTTATTACAACTTGGAGCATTGTCTGCCATTGTCGCCATATTGAACGGATAGTTATAATCGGGATAGCCACGATCGAGAAGCGTACCAATCTTGAAATTGTCGAAAATCTCGGCAAAACCTATTAACGAATAAGTACTGGAATTAGCTGATTTTGGCAAAGAAGAAGTATAACCGCCGAAGTGGTCATTATGGAAGTGGGTAAGTACGGCATAATCAATCGTACTGTTACCTGTCCATACCATACACTTACGAATGTAATCAGTTATAATCTGTGAACCACGGGTAGAAGTCAGAGTCGGATCCCAACGACTACGGATACCGGTATTGGTCGTATTACTATTAGAGTTGGTTGTAACACTCGAACTTGCGGCATCGATAAGCATTTGCGTACCATCCGGGAATATTACAAACATGCTTTCACCGGTAGTCGTATTGATGAAATGAATATCCATCACACCCTCCTGCCAGGCAGGAATCGTTTTACCTACCTCTATTTCAGTGGCAGCATCTTCCCCACCTCCATCCGGACGAATCAAAAATGAGTGAGACTCATTGGAGCTGCATCCTACAATCGCAAGGATGAACAGACTAAGTATAAATATTAACCTTTGCATGCTATATGAAGATTTAAAAACATCTCTCCGCCTTCAATGCTGACGGCAAGACGAATATAATTACCAAAATTTGAATTTACCTTTATAATATGTTGGCCAAGTCCTTTGAAGATTACAGGTTCACTACCGTCGTCAGCCCAATGTATACCGTCTTGCGATAGTTGTACACGACCTTCGAATACGGGATCTCCTTCTATTTTCTCAACCATAACAAAGAATATAGCCTCATCTGCCCAACCAGCCTCGTAAGGATGAGTGAAGAAAGTACCTTTAAAGAACTTCTTTACCTCAAGATGGGAATCATTAAACATTTTCATATATTACATTCCTCCTTTTATTCTTGTGAAACAACAACAGAATCTATATAAAAGAATACACGACGATTGGTATCAGTACCCACCCAGAAAAGAGGATTGATAAGATTGTCGATGCGTCCATATCCGTCAACGGTATCGGCTGCAATGCCACGCATATCCCAAATTTTGTCCTGACATTGGAATTCTACATATTCACGAAGCTCTGTGTCAAGTTTCAGACGCATGTATTGCCAATTGAGTTTACAGTCGGTCTCATTGTAAATGAGTTTCTGATGACCATCTTTCAAATCCTTGAATCCATCGTGGTCGCCATTAGGATAACGGCGGCCGAACCACCAGGGATCGACTCCCCTCTTACACCAGTCTCCGTCAAGTCCATAAGCCCAATCGCGGTCGGTTATGTCTTCATTGGAATGTTCATACTGCCACTTCTGCATTAATTTGCCATCTACTGCATTGAGATAGCGAATTCCTACATGGTAACGTTTTCCACCCTCCTGTACATCGAATCCCATACCAAAATCGCGGATAGAACTCTCATGCAAACCCGGTTGCGGACGGTCACCGCCATCCACCACATCCTGCTCCGCCGTGTATGTAAACCAACATTCTATCTGCAAATATTTGCAGCCCGGACGAGAGAACGAAAGCCGCTTAATGGCATGTCCCAGACAACCTTCCGCCGGAATCTCCGTATAAGGAGCGGCAACAGGTCTTGTCGAAAGTTTAAGAGAGTAAGTGCCGGACATTGCCCCGTGAGTGCCCGGATACCTGAAAGTAGCGGAACTAAGCATGACCGGTGGCCACTGGTCTTTATTGACCAATGTCTTGGGAACATCAAAATCGGGATATTCCGTAAAGTTAGGCATCAATGTCATCCAACCGTTAAAGCCGGTGTTGAATACATCATAGCTCAACACCCTTTTCAATGGTTGATAGCGACTGCGCAATAAAATTTCTCCAATGCTCATAATATCATTTATTTAATAAAGTTAGTACCCTGGATTTTGAACAAGTTTGCCATTCATTATCAATACATCATCACTTGGCAATGGCCATAAATAAATCTTCTCATCATACTTACGTTCACCATGCTGGACGATATAGGTTCCGTCGGCCATCGCTTCAAAAGAAGGAAATCCGTCTTTGTCAAATGTCGGAGTCTCCGGCCAAAACCAGTTGCCTGCCGCAAAGTATTCCTTTGCCCTGTTGGCTGTACGGGTAAATCCGTACATATTGTGTCCGAAAGCATTTTCAAACTGATGCCAACGAAGCAAGTCGAAATAGCGCAGATTTTCCCATGCAAACTCCACACGACGCTCACGACGGAGCACTTTGCGCAATGCTGTCTGATCGGTTGTCGTGATGGACGGATAGTCGTTGGTTTGTGTACGGGTGGTGCCATAAGCACGGGCACGGACATCATTGATGCAAGCAAGGACAGTAGCGTCAATCTCCCCCAGTTCAATCTTAGCTTCGGCATACATCAACAATACATCGGCATAGCGCATGAGAATGACGGGGTTGTCGTTATACAAAGTAGTACGCCATGATTCTTGCGCGCCTTTGCGCAGGCAACAACCATTGTAAGCACAGTTGGAAGCATCCGAACCGCCTTTGGAATCTTTATTTGTAATCATACGATTTTGCGTATAGTCCATTATTTCGAGTGCGTTTGGCGCAGGATTCCACTCAATACCATAGATACGGCTGCCGGGAGCAGCAAACGTTTCCAGGCAACGGGGATCGCGGTTGGCAAATGGATCGTGAGGATCAAAACCGCTGCCCGGTTCATCAATCGTCTTGCCATTCGTCATTTCGTAGACAGCAAGAAGTTCCCACGAAGGTTGTGCATTATGTGTACCGCCTGCCGAACGGGCAATAAAGGAACCGATAGCCTGTGTAGTAGGTTTACCGTTTTCATCCAACTCAAGGTCGCTTGAGTGAGCAACAGAGAAGATAACTTCTTTGCTTCCTCTTGTCTTGTCGCGGAAAAGTTCTCCATAATCAGGGGCCAAGTCATATACTTCCAGATCCATACAGTCTTGCGCAGCCTTTGCGGCAGTCCCGTAGTCGTGTTGATAGAGAGCGGTACGAGCCTTGTAAGCATAAGCCGTTCCTTTGTCTACACGGGTGGCGCCGCTATTATTATTTGCGGCCGGCAAATTTTCTGCGGCATAGTCATAATCTTCATAAATTTGTTTCAGAACGACAGCTTTGTCGGTACGCCCCATCTCAAATGCTTCCTCCGGAGTAATCGAAGTCACGTAGAAAGGAACATCTCCCCAAAGAGTAATCAAACGTGAATAAGCAAATGCTCTGAAAAAACGGGCTTCGGCACGAAGCGTATTCAGTTCAGTGGTGGAATATTTGCCTTCAAGTTTGTCGAGTGCCTCCAAAATCCGGTTGGCACGACTAATGTTCTTGTACGTGTAACTCCAAACAGTCTTGATGTTAGGATTACTTGTAGAAGACGCATTCAGTGAACCTGCCGCAATGGTATAAATGTTGGTTCGTTGTGCCCAGTCATCCGTATTACGGTCCAGCGTCCAACCTTCTTCTATAACAAAGAAAGTACTGCGATAAAAATCGTTCAACGAGATTCGAACTTCCTCCGGTGACGAGAACCAGTTTTCACTGGATGCGGCTGAAGGAGGATTCAGATCGAGGTTCACACAAGAAGTTACAGATAGAAGAGCTATCATGCAAATCAATACATGTATTTTTTTCATATTATGTAATTTTTTCATACTCCATTAGAATTTGATATCCACTCCAAATGTATAAGTGCGTGTGATATAGGTAGAAGCACCTGCTTCAGGGTCCCATCCCGAAAGATAACTATCAAAGCAGTATGGATCATCGATATTGACGTACACCCGAAGTCCTTTGATTCCGACTTTAGAGACGATTTTTTTAGGAACTGTATAGCCAACGTTGATATTCTTTATACGCATATAGGCACTACTCTTGAGCCAGTAATCCGACATTTTGTAGTTGTTGTATTCACCGCCCTGATGACTCAAACGGGGATAGCTGGCTGCCGCGTTCTGCTCTGCAGTGTTATATACACTCCAATAATTACGGCTGCCATTGTCGTTCAGAAGGACTGACGGAGCCGGAAGCCATTGTCCCTGCATGGGGCGAATCATACTTTCGGTGAGGCGTGAAAGTTGTTTCCCGACACCATTGAAGAGTAAGGAGAAAGAGAGACCTTTCCAGCCCAAACTAATAGAACCTCCATATAGATAGTGTGGCAATGAGCTGCCAAGCACTACGCGGTCGTATGTCTCATTGATAATTCCGTCAGGAGTGCCGTCCGGACCGCTGACATCTACATATTTCACATCACCCGGTTTGGTAGAAGCCGAAAGCAGAGCGCTTTCACTGACTTCCTCTGCGGTCTGGAACAAACCTGCAGTCTTATATCCGTACCAGGAATTATATTCTGCACCTTCAGTAATAATGGTACCATCGCTGTTAAACTGCTGCTTGCCGTTAAGATTATCTATTATAGACTTGTAATCAGAGATATTAAAACTTACCGCATAACTTACATCTCCGATACGGTCAGACCAGCCGAGTTTCACTTCCCAACCGCGGGTATGCATTTTACCTACGTTCCTGTCAGGTGCCGAATAACCTGTAAACGACGGGATTGCCACTGACAAGAGCATATCTGTTGTCTTCTTATAATAATAGTCTGCGCTAAAGTCAAGACGATTGTTAAAGAAAGCGGCATCCACACCTATATCCCAGCTCTGTGTTTTCTCCCAATGGATATTCTCATACGCATAATCCTGTTGAGCGGCAGACATCGAAGATTGGGGCGTAGAACCTGCACTGTCATACATAATGGCATTATTGAACGAAATGTATGTCTGATAAGGATAATTTCCAATCCGCTCGTTACCGAGAGTACCGATAGAGGCACGGAACTTCAGATAGTTTATCGGGGTTATGTTTTGCATGAATTTCTCGTTAGAGATGACCCAACCCACCGATGCGGACGGGAAGAATCCCCAACGGTGATCCTTGTGAAAACGTGAAGATCCGTCTTCACGAGCATTGAGCTGGAGGTAGTAACGGCTGTCGTAATTATACATGACACGGCCAAAAAATGAACGGTATGCATTCTGATAAGAATTGCCGGCTACGGCAAGAGCATTCTTGTTCGCCAAATCAAGATAAGGGAAAGAAGACAAAGACATGTCGTTGGTCGATCCCGACATCGTTTCATACGTATAACTATAATCTTCATAACCGACCATGGCATTGAAGTTATGTACTTTGCTGAAGGTCTTGTCGTATGTAGCGATGAATTGTTTCTCCAATGATTTGATGTTACGGCGTTCTTCACTTAGCGAATTGGAAGTATATCCTGAAACATATCCCAGCATAACATCGGTTTCGTATGCATCGTAAACAGGTATGGCTTTCTTCATCTCCTTGATCGAAACAGTTCCGACGGTAGGAGTCAGGTTGGCAGTAAGGGTCAAATCTTTTATGGGCTTATAGCTCAAAGAGAATTTACCGGTCATTGTGTTGGATACGGTCTTCTTCTCTCCGCCTTCCAATAAGGCGGCAAGCGTATTGCTAAGACTGCCGTCTTTACCGGGACCTACACGGCCGTCCGGATAAAGTCCTAAATAAATGGAAGGATACATATAAGCTGCACGAATCGGACTACCGGAAGTCGGGTCATTTTTCGTGGCATAACGTACCGAGAAATCGATAGAACCGGAGAGCTTATCGCTAATCTTCAGATTATTACGCGAACGGATAGAGATTCTTTCGTGGTTTGAACCTTTATAGATAGCGTCGGCATTTTCGTAGGTAGCGGAAGTGTGGCTCTTGATTACCTTGTTGCCATACGTCATGGTCAAGTTGTGCTTATGGCGCATAGCGGTATTCGAAAGAATAGCGTCTTTCCAATCATAGATAGGATATTGAATGGGATCATACCTGTTGTTGGTAGCATAGTTGTCGATGTAGTCCTGTGAATAGTTGGCAAACTCGCCTCCCGCAGGATTACCGGCATCGTTCCACGACCATTCGTTATACATTGTCATGTAGTGATAAGGGTCGGTCAGGAATTTCGGAAATTCGGTAGGAGAAGACAACGAAATCTCTCCGTTATAACCGATCGAAAGCTGTCCCTCGGTTGCCTCCTTAGTCGTTATCAAGATAACACCGGCAGCAGCACGGGCACCATAGATGGATGCAGAAGCTGCATCTTTAAGTACAGTAATCTGCTGTACATCTTCGCTTGCTATATTGTCGAGGCTACTGACCATCATACCATCGACAAGGATAAGCGGACTCGAATCAGACATTGTTGTCACACCACGCACCTGAACCGTAGCACTCGCTCCCGGCATACTGCTCGAACGGGTAACCGTCAGTCCCGGAATCAGTCCTTGCAAAGATTGTGAAAGTTGAGACGTGCTCTGTTTCTCGATAAGCGAACTGTTGATTACACCGACCGCACCTGTAAGATCTTTCTTCTTTACAGATCCATAGCCGATAACAACCGTCTCTTCAAGTTGTACAGCATCCTCTTTAAGTTTTATATTTACTACACTTTTACCATCCCATACCACAGTCTCGGTCACATAACCAAGATAACGGAATTCTATTGTATGGCCTGATTCAGCGCCATTGAGCGCATACTTTCCCGACATATCGGAGGTAGTACCTTTTGCATTGTCTTTATCGTGGATCACCACTCCGACAAGAGGACCATTGGCATCGCTAACGACACCCTTCATTACATTCTGTGCAAAAGCCAGATTGATTTGCAGGAAACATGCCAATAACAGGCTTAATATACTTTTTTTCATACTATTTATTCTACGATTTCAAGCAATACATGTTGGTTATACTCTTTGATTGCCGCACCTGTTTCAGGGTTACTCGGATGTTGCGCTGAAAAACGTGTCTGGCCGCTTGCATGTGTCCAGTCAATATATTTTCCGGCATATCTGGCACCACTAAGACATAAACGGCCTGCCTGTCCGAATCTTAACACAATCTCATCCATATCTTTAGTCGTGGTAAATACTCCTTCGGCAGGGATATATGCGCCATTGTTACTGCTATCGAGCAACATTCCCGCAAAGTTGTAGGTAATAGTTGCCGAATAATTGATAGGTGCACCCGACAGTGTCTCTGTCGCACTTTCCTGAAGAGTCGAAGTCGGAAGAGCCGGTTTCCATTCTTCTCCATCCTTGAACTCAATCATCCAGTAGTTGGAACACATCGTTCCTAATTTCGTCACAAAATAGAAGTGTATCTTGGTACCGGCAGGAATGGTCGTACCTTTCATATCCCCATAGACATACCAATAATCACCCGGAATAGCTCCTGATACATACGGGTCACCATTACCACCCACGGCACGGCTGCATACGGCATTCTGCGCTACATAACCTGTCCGGTCACATGCCCAATACTCAATCTTACCACTTCCGGCACTTGGAGCAAGATACTTGCCATTGGCTCCCGGGAATACCGATTGTGCCTCATCAGCAAATGTTGCATTTGTGTTGGCAGTTAAACTATTCAAGTCCCAATCAGCCAAAATGCCCGAGAAAGCATCTTGTACAAGAGTATAGGTATAGTCTGTATCATCCTGGATGGTTACCGTTACTTTAATTGTCCTTTTGGTAAATGTCTTGTTCTCCGGGAAAGTAAGTTTAATATCACATTCGCCTACCCCATTTGCAGGAGAAACGGTCACATCCGCATCTGCACATACAGCCTTCCACTCCTTATCTCCAAAGACTTTGAACGAGGATTCTGTTGTAGTTGCGTCAATCGATTCGGTGATAGGACTGATACCTTTCGGGACAATCATCTTTTGGGTAATAACCAGCTTTAGAGGAGTTACATCATCGCCAATGAAACGAATGGCACCGACACGTGAACTAGTCGACGAATTTTCAGAGACTTTGATTGTAAACTTAGTAATCTCACCTTGTGTCTCATGCGAATCAACAACTGCCCAATGGCTATCGCTTCCATCGGTCTGACAATCGTTATTGACTCTGTAATAGACATTAGATGAAAGGTCAACAGTGAAAAGTCCACCTTCTGCTTCTACATCAAGTGTCTTTGTCGCGAGTGTCATATACGGATCATCCGAGTTATGACAAGATGCAAAAAGCACAAGCGACACACTTGCAAACAATAACATCTTTAGATTCATTTGATTAGTATTTAGGGTTATTAATAATTGACTAACTAGACATTTTCAGACGTCTTGCATATATAATTCTGTATATCACATAAGCAAGTATCATGGCAATCATCAGTACGATACTTCCTATCACAATTCCTTTGACCGCAAGGGTCTTCGGATCGCCGGCAATAAGCAGACCAATCAGTAAGAGCGCAACGACACCAATGGTAATACAGAAGCAGTTAACAGCCAAATGCGAATAGATTAATACCGCTTTCTTCTCCTTTAACGTTGGTTCGCGATCGGCTTCAGGATCAGTATATTCACAAATGGCTTGATAACCTTTGTCTTCATACTTTTTACGTGCCGACCAAACTTCCATGATTGCAAGGATAAGTACAGGAAGTACACAACCGGCAACTGACTCTATAAGGCTTGGACTAATAACGGAGGCGGGAATTATGACGCGAGCCATAATACCAACGAGCCAGGTAAGGATCATTGCAGAAATAAGTTGGTTGCCTGTCAGCCGCTTCGAGAATAGCCCCCATATCGACGGAATGTATAAAGGACACATCACCATAGTAAGAAGAGTTACTACCACCTTTTCGGCACCTCCGGCAAACGGGATGAGCATTGACAAAGCGATAATCACAAGTCCAAAGACAAATGTGAAGAGACGTCCTACCTTGATACGCTTTTTCTCATCTGCCTGACGGTTTTTCTCTTTGTGTCCCCAAATATCATAAGTATATACATTGGCATATACATTCAAAATGCCCGAAACATTACTCAATGTAGCCGATAGCATCGCTGCCAACATCATACCGACCATCCCTTTCATAAGTACGAGTTTACTCATATTCACATAAGCGTGTTCGCCGTTGAAAGTCATTGTGGTTGCATCCAAATCAAGCGCAAGTCCAGGTTCCATCACACGATAAATCATGGTAGGAAGATACCAGATAAGAGGAGTGACGAGATAAAGAATTCCGATTAAATAAGTACTCTTTTTCGCGTCTCTTGTAGTAGGTACGCTTATGTATCGCTGTACAAACGGCCAGTCACCGCCAATCATGGACACATTGAGAAATATCCACAGTAAAAGCCACCCCCATGTATAGGTCGGAGATGTGCCCGAGAAGAATCCCGGTATCTCACTGGCCTTATCAATAAATGCACTTACGCCTCCTACCGCGTTAAATGAAAGAGGTATCATAAATACAACCACGGCCAGAAGTACTCCGAACTGAATTACATCAGTCATTAGTACCGCAAGAAATCCTCCGGCAATGGTGTATCCAAGAGCGATGGCACCAAGGATAAGAAGCGCCCACCAAATACTTAGATAACCCATCGGTGAATCGCCCATCATACCTGTACTTGCAAAAATACTGCCACCATCGACTTTGATTAATGCACACATCACAACCGCTACCGCATACAGAGACACTGCCGTATGTACCGCACGGGCTATAATTCCTGAAATCGTGTAAAAACTCACCGTACGGTGTCCGAACCGGATGGTAAGGAACTCTCCCGGAGATTTGATACGTAGCTCCCGCCATTTGCCCGAGATCCATTTACCGACAATAAACGATGCTACGCCAAGACAAAGTGCAACGACTACCGCAACAAGTCCCGATTTATAAGCAACGCCTCCCCAAACGACAAAGGTACTTGCCGAGAAGATAGTCATGTAGGAAGAGACTCCCGACAGCCACCACGAAGAATTTCGCCCGGCAATAAACATATC
>ERZ1504899.463-NODE-463-length-15518-cov-4.572722_pt1 | contig 15518 bp, 18 predicted proteins | sample MGYA00572087_ERZ1504899 | MGnify/ENA primary metagenome ERZ1504899 (study PRJEB39906, sample SAMEA3182063) | gut metagenome | biome: human; feature: gut; material: Stool; isolation source: human stools | place: Canada | collected 2013-01-29 ...
TATTCATTTAATTAAGAGGGATTGGATATACAATAAGGGCTTTTAATACAATTTATAAATAGTGAACCATGAGTGGAGGAAATGTATTAGCAGGAGGTCTGGCAGGAGACTGTGTGAGAGGAACCTATACGGGGCACAGATGGGGACAAAGTGGAACAGGCTGGTAAAAAAACGCAAGAAGACCTGAACAAACAACTCAAACAAGAACTATCCACAGAAAAGAAAAGTCCTGACGAACTAATCAAACTGCTGACAGAATACATCAATATGAGCGAAGCCGCTGAACATCCCGCCTCACAAAAAGCGCTGCATAGAGTCTGGAATGAAGAAAAAGGATACACATTACCGAAGATGACAATAAGCGCGCAGGAATATAAAGCCATAGATCAAAAATCATTCAATCGCGTGGCACAAAATACAACCTGCCGACCAAATGGAGCAATAAGAAAAACGTACAGGAAACCCTTGAATCGCTGAGAAATGACCTACAAAGAGAAAACGGTAAGGGGAAAACCCCATTCCAAAGCGATTAGGCTAAAGATGGAGGATATGGATTAGACTTTATAGGAGAAGTATCTAAGGAATCTCATTTGCCGGGGATGTCCGGCTGGTCAGGCACTGCCGGAAAGATGTTAGATGTAGGAACATTTTTAACAACGGATAATCATGACAAAGAAGTTAGTGGAATGGCTGGCAGTATGGGAGGAACTGCATTGGGGGCATTCCTGATTTCTAGTGGAATTCTAAATGTAGGGGCTGGAGTCCTGTCATATCCAGGTCCTCAACTTATAGGAGGCGCAAGTGTTGTATTTACTGGTTATTTAGGTGAACGGTTGGGGAACTCTTTATATGATTCTTATCAAAGAAAAAAGTATATGTGGATTATATCTATGATTTATCAAATGATATTAATAAAAATGATAAAGATGAATTTAGAGAAAGGCTTAAACAATATTTTGTTGTAGAGGATTGATAGGAGAAGGCAATGGATATAATAGATAAATTTTTCTTTGTAGGATTAACAGCAACGTTATTGGCATTTCTTTCTGTTTGTACATTCGTCTGTTATGATGTTTTTCATGGTAGGATAAAATATCCTGTTGAATATATTTTGATAATCATAATTGGATTGTTATGGGTAATTATGCTTTTTTTGTCTACTGTAATTGGCACAACGAATATTTCAGAAAAAGTAGGAGTTTACTATAACAAAGAATTTGGAACCCTAATAGGAATTTTTTCTTTTTGGTTAATGAATATTATGATTCGATATTATAAATATGTTTTTCTTATTCTACCGTATAAAAAAAGTAATAATTGGATAGAAAATATAACGGGGAAATGGATAATTTCTTATATGTGTCCAGTTATAATTGGGGTAGGGATACTATGGTGGTGTTGGCCAATTCTTGTACATGTAATTAAAATAATTTCTTCGTTATAGTATTTTATTATAGATAAAAAAGCAACACTCGCTTTAAAGGAGCCATTATAAACAGTAAAGCACCGGCAGAAAAGAACAAACTCACCACTACTAACACCCTACAAACCTCCCCCTTGGGGAGCCGTTGTAAGAAGCATGACAGGGGCCTATATGGCGCAGATGGGAACAAAGTGGAACTATTTAGGATTTGAGCTGCCGGAATTCAAGAAACTATTAGTTAAAGATTTAAAGAATCCGGATGGGATACCAATTACGGAAGAACAGGCAAAACAGAGACAAGATAACATCATAAGAAATGGAAATAAATGGGATCCTGACGGAGCTGCTTCCGATAACTAATTGGAGATGGAGAACTATTATGCGTTGACCGGAACAGAATTATCACTCAAAAATAAATATGCATCGGATAACGTTGATCAACTGATGAATGATTATAAGAGAATGGTAACAAATAAACAAAGCAGCATAAAAGGGACGGGGATATATGAATTTAGACCTGTGAGAGTATCTCCTATTAAAGAACATGGATTTGATGCATATCTTATACAAGGTGGAATGGGTAACTGGGAAGGCGGATATCTCTATGACTTTAAAACAGGGAAATCATACTATTCTTTTGGTGGAAATGCATCAAAAGGAATTCTACCGATTGGAGCAGAAGTGGTTGGATTGCGGCTTGTGTCGTTTGATCAGAGTTTTAATTTGAAAAGACCTGATAATAGAGAAGATATCTTTTCCGGTAGAAGTATTGGAAGGAATGTTTGTATTGGATTTGTAGAGGATGGTTTTACACCAATTAATAAACAATTTGGAACAGTCTGGGGATTAAAATATGGGGGGATACGCCACAGATAGGTGTTGGAGTTGATAAAACAATAAGTGAGAATGTCATTAATCCCCTTTTTATACAAGAAACACGAAATAAAAAGAGTTAATCCTAATAGCAAGCGGTTTATATAACTGAATAGAAGGGAGAGTCGCTTAGTGAGGATTATATTTGATAAGATGAAAAAAGCGAAGTCTATAGCTCTTGTGGGTATTATTGCTATAGTGCTTTTTATTGCTAACCATTTCGAGGCGTTGCAACCTGAAGAAGAAATTAGAAATAGTGTGTCTACCATTGGTATATATAAGGAAGAGGCAGAAACCATAGGGAATAATCTTATATTTTCATATAGAAGTCCGGATGTATACATACTAACAAAAAATTTTGAAGTGTATGCGTCGAGGGATGAGATTATTAATTATTATAAGAAAAACTTAGTGGATACCGGATGGAAATTTACGGAAAAATCAGAAAATATTGATCACTCAAACAATAGAAAGATAGGGGAATCATTTGATTTCAGAAAAGGGAAATATGAACTGGGATTATATTTTAGTATTCAGGATTTGGAAAATTATAGAATAGACAATGGGAAGCCTCTAAAATATTCTATAACGGTTCATCCAAAACAGTAGAATCTTCGACCAAAAGAAAATAGAAGAAAAGGTGGAATACGTAAACGTACGCTCCCCGGTAGGATACCGCTTTATAGGAGACATAGCGGGACACAAAGAAAACGAACTATATAAAAAAACGGAAAAGCCAGAAAAGAGAATAATAGCATACTGGCGGAGAAATACGAAAAAGAAGTAACTATGGCTGGATATCATTTTGGTGATGAGGACTATGTAATACTAAATGGTTCTATTGGTATTGGACTTGGGCTATCGGGAGGACTCATTATGGATAGGATGGATAACATTTATTTTGTCAAAGGCGGTGGAATAGTAAATGGTCTTGGCGGAACAGTGGCAACCGGGAAATTGAGCGTAGATACAAGTGGGTGGAAATCTCAAAAATTCAGGGATGTGCTTTCCGGATCAAGCACTAATTTTAGTTTGAGTTTGTATGGTTCAGCCAATATTAATATAGGAGAAAAATATGGGTCTCGGGAAATAGGGATATCTAATGGTGCATCTGCATCTATGACATATACTGATGCAAAATATATTTGTAATATAAATGATTTATGAGAGGTGTCACCATGGAGAAAATAGACTGGAAGAATTTAAGCTACGATGATTTTACTGGTTTTGTGGCAGTTACAGCCTTTTTGTTGTTTGTCTTGTATTTCGGAGGGCTTTGGTATGCGACTTATGATTACAGGATACAGATGAGAGATCAAATGGTGGAAATGTATAAGCAACTCCCCAACCCCATACCGCCTATTGAAGACGATTATGGAGTACATAAAAGATGGCTGGTTTATTGTGTTTCTGGTACAAGGAAATTTAACCGAGATTTAAAGGATAACGAATTTGATTTGTATGGGGAAAAATTGGTGGAACAAGGATGGCAGATTGATAAAAAATATACTGATAGCAATCAATATGGTAAATCCACATGTATAGTTTTAAGAAAGGGGGATTTTGTATTTGAGATTACTCAGTGGGAAGGAAAAAAAGCATGTGAATTTTATCTAATTAAAAGGGATTGGATATACAATAAGGGCTTTTAATACAATTTACACAAATAGGGAACCATAACCATCACAGACAAAGAAAACCGGAAACAGGACATAGAGAAACTGAACAGGGACACAGAAAACAGCTTAAACAAACTCAAAGAAATCTTCGACAAAACAAAAGTAGAAGAAAGAAAACGACTATTGGAAGAACTGGGGATAGTCGGAAACCGGGCTATCCATGAGATAGCCTCCCACAATGGATGGAAAGACGGATCCGCCGAAAAGGTAGCCCTCCATGGCATGCTGGGAGCCATCACCGGAGCCAAGAGCGGAGGAAGCGCGCTAAGCGGCTTGATAGCAGGGGGAGCCAACGAATATGCCATAGAGTACTTAAAACAGACCAAAGGGAAAGAATGGATAGCCAAGCACCCCGATACCGTACAGAACATCTCCGCCGCCTTTGGAGGAATCCTGTCCAAGATGACAGGAGGGAGCGAACACACAGGCGCCTACATCTCCCAGATGGGAACGAAGTGGAATGAGTATTTGCTTACACAATTAGAGCGCTCTGAAGAAGAATTATGGGAGCAAAAAGAGGAGGAACGTGAGCAGTACCCCGGAAACGAAGCATATTCTAAAGAGGAAATAGAAGATGCAATAGAAAAAGGCGTGATAAAAGAAAAAGATTATTTTATGAATTTAGCCAATGCCTATCCGGGAGGTGCTGGAATTGCTTCAGAAATGTCTGCAATAAGTGATTATGAAATTCAGCAAAAGTATGGGAGTCAAATGACTTTAATTGAAGATAGGACATTTGTAATTAATCAAAATTCTCCTTTTGTGGATACTATTATGCTTCGATTAATTATACTAATGCACTGGGAGATGCAATTAGTAGAGTACGTGCAAGTGGGATTCGAGATCAATATGTTGATTTTACAGTAGATATTAGATCAGATTCAAAAACAAATAAGATATTTGATAATTCTTCATTTTTACCGGCCGGCACTCATTCAGGAAATATAAGCGTCATGATAGATTCGAAAAGCGTTATCAATGCAAGCGGGGAAACTAAAACCATTTATGTGGATACTTTATGTACATAGAACATTTTCTCGCTTTGGGGAAAGTAATGAGGAGTAACATATGTCAAGGATAAAAGAATTAAACTTAAAAAGGATAGCATTCTACGCATTGGGGATTCTACTCTGCTATGCTGGAATTACATATATGGACACGTGGTTAACTAAGATGAATCAGGAACTTAATGATAGCTTTAATACAATAGATTGGTTTTGTGAAACTCGAATTCGTGTTTTAAAAGGGAATTATTTATTAGTGGATACGAAAAAGGAGAGAATTATTACCAAGCGAACCGTTGCGGTATGTCTAATTAATAATAAAATTTATGCTTTGGGTGAGGGTGAATATGTCGTGTATGATATGGAAACAGGAAGAGAAAAGGTATTTATAAAAGATAATAATATGCATACAGATGTCATACAACCTATACAGCATATACCGGAAGAATCCTATAAGCTTGCAGATAAAGAAAGAGTCTTGACTTATTCTGATTTCACCAAAGAAGAACAACTTGGTTTCCAAATCATGTTTATGGATCCACATAAAGGAAGAGCTGTTTATTATTCACCATTTTATTGGTCACCCTATAACAATAGAGTTATTGATGTAAATAATTTAATAAAAATAGGGTTTATTAGTGACTGGAATATTAAGGATGATGTATTCTATGCATATGGAAGAGATAATTTTATTGTGATTACCGGGCATGGAGAAAAAATTCGACAATATTATAATGAAGCATTAACGTTAGGAAAGAGACTCAAAACTAAATATTGTGAGATAGATAAAAAGAAAGCATTATATGGAAATCGGTACTCTGTACTGGCAGATATTAATGAATTTACACCGGATGAGATAGAAATTTTGCATAGTTTATGGAAGGAAAGTTTTTTAAGAAGAGTGCCGGAAGAGAAAGAAGAGGAAGAGGAACAGGAAAAAGAGATGGATCGTGTTTGGCATAAAATAAGGACTGAGCAATAATCAATATTGTCATGCATTTATTTAGGGAAGAAAGAATATTGGGATCATATGGATTTAAAGCTACTTTCCCAATAGAAACAGATATATTATGGCAGGAGAATAAAAAGTGAAAAAATAGTTTTGGAGTGGAATTAGATCTAATTGTGATGCTCTGTATTTATCTTATGGAGTTACCGGGAAAGAAACTATAAAAAGTTTTGCGAAAGAGCAATATCAGATTATCCAGACCACAATGAAAATTTTTGAAGGAAATAATAGATTATTTAGTACAGATGTAGAGGATATAAAGGAAAAGACCAGAAAATTTGTATTTTGGGTGAGGATGCGTTGGTTGTTGTATCCTATCATTATCTTAGCAATTGGAATGATACATATAAAATTTTACCAAGAAGTAATTATGATCGTAATCAGATAAAAAATGGGAGAATGATAAAAGCGTCGTTATAATAGGCTCATATCCAGAGTTTACTGTGGAAGAACAAGATGGTTTTTAACTATTTAATGGAAGCGGATAGAGAAACTGTATAGATTACAATTTATTATCCGTCTTTAGAGGAATCCTATCCAAAATGACTGACAGAAACGGATACACAGGCTCTTACTTCTTATTTAGTTTAGCAATCAGGTGTTAGGGATACAGTTGCGTGGAAGACTACTGTGGAAGACTACTTATGATATGACTATAGAGTTGTTGGAATTATTGTCAGGGAGATAACTATGAAAAAATATCATACTGGGGAAGTCATAATCGCAGTATTTATTTTATTTGTGTTGTGGGGAGGATGGAAGTTATCTGCGGATGTAATATATATGGATGGATATGAGTCTTATGGATTTTTTCGTTATCAGGCCTACTTGTCGACTTATCAAGATAAAAAAGCAGGTACAGCAGTAGAACCATGGTGTTTTTCTCATGTTTTTTACTCACCTTATTTATATATTTATGGAGTATCAGGATATAGCAAAATTAATGTTCTTCCTTTTGTGGGACATATAGATAAAGTTATAAATAGTGCATATTATGATACTGTTCCAAAGGAGCGAACCAGTGGATTTGAAAATACACTTGATTATTTACAAAAACAATATGATAAAAATGAATTAAGTATAAAGTATCATTTATATGATATGGATGAAAAAGATCAGGAGATTTTCCGGCAATTAAAGATATCCGGAAAGGGGGAGGAAGGACGATATTTTCGGCAGTTTTATCCCAAGCGATGGATTAAAGATGGATTTAATCCTGATAACATAAAAGAAGCTTTAGATTCCTTGTAAAATATAGAATACAAGAAGAACGGCCTTACCATATCCTTAGGCGGAGCGGCCGTCAATACGGCAAGAGACACAGCCGCTTCCGTAAAGAGAGTCGGCTAGACGGAAAGGCCATGTGAAAACTGTCGCTGAGTGGTATCGATAAATAATGGAAGAAGGGATGGAATTTCTTTCTCCAGATTATAACCTTGAAGCACAAGGTTATAATCTGGAGAAAGATAATTAATTGATTGTGGAGGCGCGTAAGCAATGAGAATACATGATCATTTTCATAAACTTGCCATATTATATGTTTCAGAATTGCTTTTCTCTTTTATTTTCTGTCCGTCAGCATTTGTATTTCTGCAGACTATGTTCTTTTCATATAAGGCAGCATTAATTATGTTTGGGGTAATAAGTACTCTATACTCTTTTATCATTTGTTTTTGTAACAGAGGACCGTTATTGTTTACTAAATCAGGAGCTATACGGTATGTTAAAACCTTTCTTTTATTTTATGCAGGACTTTTGATTATTGCTTTTCCTGTGAATATACAAAGGTCATATACTAATTTGCTATTTATCCTATTTGATTTTGTTGATAATGCTGTAAGGGTTATATACAAAAGTGATGGGATTATTTCTGCATCTATAACGTATATAATATGTATTTGGGGAATATCTACGGTAATCTATTTTATTCAAAACCATGTTTATAAGCATCAACCACAGCTGCTCCTATAAAAAGGATAGGAGAAGTGGAAGATAGATAACTGAAAGCCCTATATGCTGTGCGGACAGGAATCAAAGTAAAATACTTGTAATTAGGAACAATTTGATAGTGAACTGATTCAGATCTTGGCAAAAGAATAGGAGAGGGCAAAATGAAAGTTGTAGATATCTCCTTTTATTTCGGAATAGTAGTAGTAATCCTAACTTTTATTACTATGGTGTGTTTCGTGTGGGAGGATATACATAGGCATAAGGAAAAAATCACTCAGAATATAGGGAAATATGGAGTGTTTATTTGTATGTGGCTATTATTAGCTTTTTTTGGCTTAATTTTTGTATTGTCATATGGTACTAATATTCTGAGCCTTATGGGTGAAACTGCTATATATGATACAAAAAGGAAAATAGGGGGAGCAATTTTCATATTATGGGCGGTTTTTATTGCTGTAAGATATTACCTTTATGTATTATTTTCGGAGTTTACAAGTGACAATAAAAATGATGTTATTAAAATTCAACGACAAACAATTTTCCTTTCAGTTATGACGATATTAGTGGAAGTATATTTCATATACAAATATATTAATGTATTTGTATTTTGGATTTCAGTTTAAACGCAGCCATAGCAGACAGCATTATCACTGCCACAAAAGAAAAAGCAAATAAAGAAATCAGCTACGACACAGCAAATGCATCCAACACACGCTCCGAAATTTTCGACAAAAAGAAAAACAGGAACTCAACTACATGATGAATATAGGCAGGAGACGAATTATTTATGGCGCTGAAATAAAAGGTATTCCAAAGAGGTGTATAAACTTCTCAAGTAAGATATTATATATAAATTTTATTATGGGTTTTGCCAGAAATCATAGATAAGCGGACGGTTTTGTCCTTTAAAACATGGTATAATATTAAAAATAATCGTTGCCAGAGAACGGCAGAGGGAGATGTCAGATGACCATCACGTATATATTTCAGATTCTGGAAGCTGTGGCAAAAGGCGATGCGGAAAAGTATGGCGTAATTCCTGATATGAACGGAGAATTGCAGAAAGCAGTGCGCCGATCAAGGAGACGTGTTGCCCGGCTTCGGGAACGGGCGCAGTATGAGCTTGGGGAGATGGATAAGGCAAAAGTGGCGGCGGCCAATGACAATATGAGGCGTTTTACCAAGTCTCTCGGTAAAATCCGCAATTTGAACCTGGAGGACTGCAGGGGGCTGCTTGGCATTGAAGATTTTCTGGAAGATGGAAACCGGATTCATGAAGTCATGGAAATGGCCAAGAAGATAGAGCATATGTCGACGGTCAGCTCTACGGCGTACACGCCCATGTCTCTCGGATTTGGCGTGTTGGAAACATATACGGATGTGGCACCCATTGAAATTGATAATAGGAAGTTCAATGCGGGTGATAAGGAGTATTGCCTGCAGATGATTAAAAAGCTGCATGCCTTTCAGGATTCTGTCCGTGAAGTTTGTTCCCGCTTGCTGGATATTACCGAGTGTGCCCGTGAAAGAGGGGACGCGCTGAATGATCTCGCTGATTACTTTGCTGATGGCGTAGACAGCCTGGAACGGATCCAGATGCAGTCCGGCGGTGACTGGAAACTTTATACTTTGGCGCAGAAGATGCAGATCGGAAGAGCGATACAGGTAGCCCAGCTTATTACGCTTCTTTTCCGGAATCTGATGGATGGCGCGGGACATGTGGATAAACAGAGCCGCAGCGCGATAAAAAAAGCACAGGATGAACTCCTGAAACGTGATGCATGATAATTAAGATTGCCTGACGAACTGACCACCAAAAGTTAGATAAAAACTGATTTGAGGAGGTCAGTTTTATTATGGGGAAATACAGTTTTGCATAAATTCTTTTCTATAAGTATGCTATACTTTATGCATGTAGTTGTTTTTATAAACAGGGAGGCAATATGTCTATTGCATTTATACTGCGCATGATTTCCAATACGATCAGCGGTAAAGGCGGACATCCGCAAAGCATTAATGAAGAGATTGAGCGTGCGAAAAAGCGGGCGGCAAAAAGGATATACCGTGCAAAAGTACGTGCGGAAGATGAATTGGGAGAACTGGACCGTGTCCGTATCACTCTCATGGCAGGGGATATGAAAAAATTTACCAAAGAATTTTCTGAAATTAAAAATATTGATTTTCATGACTGCGACACACTGACCGGATTGGAGCATTTTAATAAGGAACGGAGAAACTGGAGGGAACTGGAAGCGCTGTCATCCAAAGCGATGGGACTGATGAATCTGTCCGGCGGTATGGATGCCATCGGTTTTGGTGCGGGCGTCATAGACCAGTATGCTGTGGTTCCGGAACTGGATGTGCTTCCTTCTGAAAGTGAAGGTGATGTGGATGCATTGAAAGAAATGAGCGGGCGGCTGCAGAAATTCCAGCAGCAGGTAAAGAAGCTGTGCTGCCGTATGCAGGATGTAAGACGAGAAGCCCGCCAGGCACAGGATGCCCTTCTTGATTTGTCAGATTATCTGACAGACGGAATCAAGGATATCCGCGATATCCGAAGTGAGAGCGGGAATGACTGGAAGAATTATTCGGAGTCGCAGAAGATTATTATAGGCAGAACAACGCAGGTGGCACACCTTATCAGCGTGCTTTCCGAAGTCCGTTTTCTTACTGATGAAGCGGATCTGCGTGGAGAAATAAGAGAAGCTTTGGAAGCGACGGAAGAGCTGCTTGACGAACTTGGCGTATGACGGGCGAGGAGAGTCTTTCTTTTGAGGAGGACTCTTTTTTATTGACTTGATAATTCAAAGACTAAAAAATAGAAAAGTTGTTTTCATTCTCGTAGATTTGTTAAAATAAACACAAGACGAAAAACATGCAATGGATTTGTATTTTCGGAGAGCGGCTATGAAAAGAAGAAAAGTAAGGACAGCTGTTTTGGGACTAATGGCATTTTTGATGTGGTCCGACAGCATGGCGGCGGAAGAGATTTATCTGCATGGAGATACGAATATTCCGATGATTTTGAATACCGGCGGTATAGATAATGATGGGAATACAGGCGTGTTTATGGATCTCACTTCTATCAGTGTGGAAGATTTATTTAAAAACGGCTTGGCTGTAAAAGTGAATTTCTTCAAGTTGGAGAAAGGAGTGTCGACTGTATCTACCGCCCATTTCCGCATGACGGAAGACGGCGGCGCATGGATTGCCATGGAAGACGGCTGGCATGCTGTGAATGAAGGAGCTGCGCGGGTGGAAAGTGAAGCGGTGCGTCTGATTCGGGAAGAAATGGGAAAAGAAGAGTGTCGTGATAAGTACATGGGACAAATTACGGCACTCTGGGAGAGAAAAATAAAGGCGGCGGAAACGGCGCGGCAGGAAGAATATGAAAAGCTGCAAAGGGAAACGGAAGAAAAGAATCAGGAAAATAATAAATCCGTGAAAAGTGTGAAATTGCCGAACATGGAAATGCCGGAACTGGAACGAGCCGAGCCTGATAAAGTGGTGGAAATAAAATCACCTGACATGATACCTGCAGTAAATCCTGTAAAAAAGAACGCATCGATAGAAATGCCGATAAAGGCAGAGATGGAAGAGACGGAGGCAGATGCAAAGAAAAACGAATCGAGAAAGGAAGAAACGCCTGCCGAGTTGCCGATGACCGTTTCTTCTGAAAAGGAAAAAACGGAACTGACGGCAGTGAAGGTCAAAGGAAACGTACAGAGGGAAGAAGATGCACAGAAAAATGAAGAGGGGGAAATCACCGAGCAGGTTGAAATTTCCATCGTCTCCCATCCGGTGGTGGAAATCATTTCGAAGAGCGACGTAACATAAGATCTCTGTAATAGTTGGCTCTTTTCCAATGAAAATAGTATAATCACTACGGAGTATTTTCCGGAAGCATAAATCCTCCCCGCAAAATCCGATGGCTGCGCGGAGGATGTATTTTTTTCGAAAGGCGTACCATGGCTAAGAGATATTACGAACTTCATGTATCAGGCTGCACGAGACATCTTCCCGTACTGAATATTTCAGACAAGGTAGCGATTGCGGGATTTGTCATTTTGGGTGATGTGGAAATTGTGGAAAACACGGCCCGCGATTTGGCGGCGAAAGTGCCGAAAGATTGCGAATACGTCATGACGGCGGAGACAAAAGGGATTCCTCTTGCTGCCGAACTGGCAAGAAATCTGGGGCAGAAGACGTACCTGGTGGCGAGAAAGTCGGTCAAGGCGTATATGGATGATCCTATCTGTGTAGAAGACGAGTCTATTACTACGATGGGAAAACAGAAGCTGTACCTGTCTGCCTCTGATGTGGCGCTGATCCGCGGGAAGAAAGTCCTCCTTGTGGACGATGTCATCAGTACCGGCGGATCTATGAAAGCCTTGAAAGAACTGGCGGAAAAAGCGGGCGCCCAAGTCTGCTGCCAGGCTGCCATTCTTGCCGAAGGCGATGCAGCGAAGCGTGACGATATCGTATTTCTTGAGGAACTGCCTCTCCTGGAGGCCGAATAAAAACGAAAGCCGTATACACGAAATGGGTATGACGGCTTTTTTGATGGCGGGGACATCCGCTATTTTTACAGGAAATACTGTAAAGGAGAGCGCTTTTTGTGGTATAATATGGCGAATAATTTGGAATTTGCCACATAGATTTTGAATCAATTCCGACAGGAGGAATGGAATGAAACACCAGGAGACTGTTATCATCATCGACTTTGGCGGGCAGTATGCGCAGCTGATTGCCAGAAGAGTACGCGAATGCGGCGTATATTGTGAAATTCTGCCGTACAATAAGCCGGCGGAAGAAATTCTTTCCCACAACCCGAAAGGCATTATCTTTTCCGGAGGCCCTGCCAGTGTAAATATGGAAAATGCCCCGCAGCTGGATGAAGGCGTATTCAAGGCAGGCGTACCGATTCTGGGAATCTGCTACGGTATGCAGCTTATGGCAAAAGACCTTGGCGGCACGGTTGCGAGTCCGGAAAAACATGAATACGGCCATACGGAATTTTACAAGAATGGAAGCTGTCCGCTTTTTGAAAACATTTCAGAAAAGACTGCTGTATGGATGAGCCACGGCGATGCGGTCACTGATATGCCTGCCGGTTTTGGCCTGATCGGACATACGGAACTGACGCCCACCGCGGCGATGGCTGATGAGGCAAGGCGTTTCTATGCCGTCCAGTTCCATCCGGAAGTGATCCATACCACTGAAGGCACACAGATGCTGAAGAATTTCCTTTTCCGTATCTGCGAATGTGAAGGCGGCTGGTCTATGGAAAATTATATCGACATCGCTGTTGCCAATATCCGGCAGCAGGTAGGCGACCATAATGTCCTCTGCGCTCTTTCCGGCGGTGTGGACTCTTCTGTTGCCGCTGTCCTTGTCCATAAAGCGGTTGGGGATAAACTGATCTGCGTATTTGTAGATCACGGATTCCTCCGGCAGGGTGAAGCGGAACAGGTGGTGGATACATTTACGAACAAATTCAATATCAAACTGATTCATAAAGATGCGTCTCAGCATTTCCTTTCTCTTCTGAAAGGTGTGACAGAACCGGAAAAGAAACGTAAGACCATCGGCGCTGAATTTATTCATACCTTCCAGGAAGAAGCCAACAAATTAGAAGATGTGAAATTCCTTGTCCAGGGCACGCTTTATCCCGATGTGGTGGAAAGCGGCACCGCCACGGCGGCAACCATCAAATCCCACCACAATGTAGGCGGTCTTCCGAAAGATATGAAATTTGAACTTATCGAACCGCTCCGCGAACTTTTCAAAGACGAAGTCCGCCAGCTGGGACGTGAACTGGGACTCCCTGAAGACGTCATCAACCGTCAGCCTTTCCCTGGTCCGGGACTGGCAATCCGTATCATCGGTGAAATTACTCCGGAAAGATTGGATATCCTCCGTAAAGCGGATGCCATCGTCAGAGAAGTCATTAAAGAAAGAGGACTCTATAACGAAATCTGGCAGTCCTTTGCCATACTTCCTGCCGCGATCCGCAGCGTAGGCGTCATGGGCGATGAAAGAACATACGATTACACCGTAGGCATCAGAGCCGTTACAAGCTCAGACGGCATGACTGCCGATTACTTCCGTTTCCCCTGGGAAGTCCTTGACGAAATGAGCAGAAGAATCTGCAATGAAGTCAAAGGTGTCAACAGAGTGGTCTACGATATCACATCCAAACCGCCGAGCACGATTGAGTGGGAATAAAACCTGCTGTTTGAGATGGTGTTGACAAGGCTACAAAACGATGCATTATTGTTACAAAAGAAGGTAATGTTCTTGTTTATTACATACATAACAGAAATTATTTTGAAGAATATTTGCTGAAGAATACCAAATATGAAACAGCATCTACTTCAAGGTATAATTTTGGCGGAGTATACAGTGAAAACAGGTCTGATAATATAAAGCTTGATTTACAGGTGAGATTCAGATAATGAAGAAGAATAATCCTATGACCAGAAGTGAAAACATGGCAATAGTTAAAAGTAAAAACACAAAGCCTGAAGATTTTTTAAGGAAACTTCTATGGCATAAAGGGGTCAGATACAGAGTTAATTATAAGGAATTACCTGAAAGACCTGATATTTACATTGCCAAATATAATGTTGCTATATTTGTAAACGGATGCTTTTGGCATATGCACGAAAACTGTAAATATTCGTCTATTCCAAAGAACAATCACGAGTTTTGGAAAAATAAGCTTGAAGGAAATGTTGAAAGAGATAAGAAAAAACTATGCTCAACTTGAAAGTATGGGCGTTAAAGTGATAGTGGTTTGGGGATGTGAAATTAAACAGATGATGAAAGATGAATATATATTAGAGAAGAAATTGGATGATCTTTTATGCAAAATTAGCTAATGTGGTAGTCTACGGAGAAGGGATTTGATATGTGGAAAGATAGTGAATCAAATATAGATTACATAGATTTTGAGTATATTGCGGATTTGGTTAATGAGATAGTAATGGATGATAGTCTACTTCCAGCGAGTATTGGTGTTTATGGTGATTGGGGAAGTGGTAAATCAAGCATTATGTCAATTAGTCAAAAAGCACTTAATAAAAAAGATAATGATGCTTTGATAATAAATTTTAATTCATGGCTATTTGAAGATTATGGAGATGCTAAAAATACCGTAATTAACTGTATATTAGATCAAATTGAAGTAAAAATAAAGAATAGAGAAACTCTAAAAGATAAATTTGATCATCTAAGAAAAAGTATTAGTATTTTTGAATTATCTACTGCATTAATAAAAAATTCTTCTACAATAATTTCATCCATACTCAATCCGTTAAATATTGTTGGAATGGCTGAGAATACGAGTGCAGATATCGTTGACAATATTGAGGGAATAAAAAATAGATATGAAGCAATTGTATCTCATGAATCTTTAAGGACTGATGTAGCTAACTTTAGAAATGACTTTGGAAATTTAATAGAAGAGAGTGGTATTTCTAGAGTAGTTATTTATGTAGATGAAATGGATAGATGTTTACCGGATACAATTTTAGAGATATTTGAAGCTATGAGATTATTTTTGTTTAATGGTAAAG
>ERZ1504899.477-NODE-477-length-15077-cov-7.274264_pt1 | contig 15077 bp, 10 predicted proteins | sample MGYA00572087_ERZ1504899 | MGnify/ENA primary metagenome ERZ1504899 (study PRJEB39906, sample SAMEA3182063) | gut metagenome | biome: human; feature: gut; material: Stool; isolation source: human stools | place: Canada | collected 2013-01-29 ...
ATTGTCCGGTCGGGGCGGCGCTCCGTCGGGGATGGGGCAGCCCAGGTAGGTGCGCCGTCCGTTCACCAGCTGCTCGTAGCGATGGGGGTCGGGAGGAGCGGTGGCGGACTGCTGCTTTTCGAGACCCTGCAACAGCATGTGCAGTTCCTGCGAGGTGCGCTGGCCGGCTTGGGTGTAGAACGTGAAGTAGCTTCGCACTTCTTCCTGGCTGTTCATCTTCTCTTCTTTTCCGAGGAGTACGATGTGTTTCTTGAATTCTTCCAGTGCCGTATCAAAATGCTTGTTCAGCAGGACACTGTAGCCGCTTCTCATGCAGACCATTTCACGGAACAGTTGATTTTTCGACAAGCCATCCACTTGCTTCCTCCAGCTCTGGTAGGGAGTGATGCCGCCGTCGCCGCCGTTCTTTTGGACGACATCGTCGTCTTTTCTCTTCATCTGTTCTTCTCTATTCTGTTCTTCTCTTACGCGCGCGAGGCTGGTTTTGTTTGTATTACCACTGTTGTTCAGTGGTTTATCGTCATTTTTCGCATCCTCCGTTTTTTCTGGAGTTTTCAAATCATTTTGCAAATGATTTCCTTTTTCCGTATAGTTGAAGTTGATGGCGGATTCGAATTCTTCTTCGTGGATAGTGAAAAGTTTGTATTCCCAGATGATTTTCTCCATGTATTTTTTGGAGAACCCTTTTCTTGAAATAATATTCAGTTGACTGAAACTGAGTTTCCTGTCGGGCTGTGCACAGAGCATCTCGATGATGCGCAGATACATACCATAGCCCCTGCATCCTTCATTATTGATGAGTGCGGCGAGTCTTTTGTCATTAGGCAAATCGTTGGGGTGTTTGAACCAAATCATTTTCTTCGTGTATTAGTTTTCTATTTCCTGATAGTTATCTTATATTCTGAAAGGATAGAAGGGCTTCATAGTGACGTGTAAGGGGGGGAGACTGTTCAGCGGTCATATCTTTTAAAATATGCGGCAAAGTTACGTATAACAGAACAAGCCTGCAAATGGACTTTTGTAGGGTTTAGCGGCATCTCACCGACCCCAGAAGCTGTCCTGCGTGTGTTACAGTCTCTTTTCGGGTGCTTAGGCATACAATGGAGAAATATGTGTTTTTTTTACAGAAAGTAGCCGGTGGAGCCCTCTCTTCAGGCAACCTTCTACTTGTTACATTCGTAAACATTTGACTCACAGTAGCTATTACTCTCCGGACTTTGTTTTGTGCATACGTGTCATCTGCCGTATGTGGGCCAGACTGCGCAGTTCGCTTTGGGAGAAAGACGATTTCCCTTCCAGCAAGCCGCCAATTGCCTCTGCAATGATTTCCAACTGATCCAATAATGGATTTCTACTGTGTGCAGTATTCTTTTCGATGCTTACTGCGTTTTGACCCTCGCTATAGAGGGTCAGGGTTACTTTTTTTACTCATTGTACGTTTTTAAGAAAAACACGGCAAAGATACGGATTTTACCCGGAAGGAGATGTATTTTTACAATTTTAAAAGTGCGTCAATGCAGGAATAAAGAAGGAAATAGTGAGACCGGTTACAGATAAATTCGCTATATTTGCAATATGGCAAATGTGGAAAAAAACTTATCTGTTGAAACTTTGCGTGGCATCGCTATCCTATTGGTAGTGGTGGGACATGTCATCGGTTCCGGGCCCGATGGCGGCATGAAGATTGATTTTCCCCACCCATTGCGTTATTTCTATGTATGGATAGATTATATTCAGATGCCTTTGTTTACCGCCATTGCCGGTTGGGTTTATGCACTGAAGCCTTTCTCCGCATCTTCCGGTTTTGGAAGTTTTGTCCGGAAAAAAGCGTTGCGCTTGCTGGTGCCGATGGCGGCGGTGGGCACGTTGTATTTTCTGGTACAGTATCTGATGCCGGGCACCAATAATAAAGGGGAACTCAGCCAGTTGTGGCGCATATATATATATTTCCTTACACTATATATTGGTATCTGCCGTCGTTGTTCTTGATTTTTGTGGTGCAATGGTGGATAGACAGCCGGAAGTGGATGGACACTCTGGGCAAGTGGAGTATCTGCTGTGTGGTGGCTCTGGTGTTTAGCAGGATAAATGATGTCTGGATTCTGCATGAGGTTCCCAACCTGTTCAGTTTCAAGGGAGCCTTGGGGCAATTGCCCTATTTCTTTGTCGGCGTGGCTGCCTGCCGTTTTGCTGTGTCGCTCTACAGTCGTCCGGCTGTCAGGCGTGTCTTGCTTGCCGTGGCGCTATGGGGGATTGTCTTGATGCAGATAGTGTGGTTCTATCCCGGTAAATACGCCTCTTTGAGCATGCTGCTTTATCCCGTGACGTTGATTCCCACCTTGTTCCTGCTGCTGGCATCGAAGTGGCACAACCGTTTTTTTGTCTGGATAGGCGGCTATGCGTACAGTATTTATCTTTTTCATGGTTTCGGTACTTCCGGTGGGCGGATTATACTGAAAATGATGGGGATTGATGCGATTGTCCCCATATTGCTGTCTGCAACTTTTATTGCAACAATCGGGCCGGTATTAGTAGACAAACTGTTTAACTGTTCCAAAATGCTGCGAATGCTATTTCTTGGAAGGAGATAATGCTCTCAGTCTGTTGCGCACCCTTATCATAAAACGCCGTAGCCACGGGCATGTTTCTCCCGACTTCAGATTATAGTATAGTGATTTGGACTCATAAATCATCCGGAAAGTTTCTGTACAAAGTACCGGTTTCTTGGTCAGGCGGTTGATTTCCACAGCCTGCGGCATAGAGCTTTCTACAAACAGCATGTAGTCGGTGGATGAACCGTATTCTTTGGCTTTGAAGGAGGCGTGGCAATTCGCCCGTTGGCGTGCAGCCATATCCGGCAGGTCCAGCATGACAAGCTTATTGTATTTCACATGGTTCTTCCGGAGCCAGGCTTCCGTCTCCGGACGGTATTTCTCCAAGCGTGAAGTGACCAGTGTGCCAATGGTGACTTTGGGAATGAATAGCGGAGGAGCGTTCAGCAGGAAATGACGGTACTTCTCGCCGTCATCGTTCTCTTCCGGAGTGGGGTCTGCGCAAAGCACGCCGTCAATGTCCATACACGTTTTTTGCAGGATAGAGTGGTTCATGATGTTCCACTGGAAGAAACGGGGATAATCGACTATTTCAAAAAAGTAGTCTACGGAATTGATTTGTAGTGGAACTGCATAAATGACACAATATTTGACGTTGTATAAATGTTCTATGTCCTTCAGAAATTCGCGGCATTTCTTCATGGCATCTCCCGTGGCTATGCTATCATCCACAACCAATACATTATGTATATTGTTCATGTTGAAAGTTTTCCCCCGTTCTCCGGTCTGATAGATATGCCCGTTGCGGAAAGAGTCTATGTCCGTGACCGGCAGGTTCAGGTAGAGCGCCAGCAGGTTGGCGGGAAACATGCCACTGCGGGGCACGCCGACAATGAGGTCGAAATCCCGTGGCAGAATGCTGAGATGTTGCAGGATGCAATGGTTCAGGTCGTCTATGTTACGATAGTTCATGTAGCTTTCTCCTTCAAAAAATTATCGATTATGCCGTATATTTTCTTTACACTGTGTCCCCAGCTGTGGGTCTCGGCAAAGGCTATGCGCTGTTTGGCGAGCTCTTTGTCGTCAGCTTCGGTCACAGCACGGTCTATGGCCGAAAGCCATTCTTCCGGGTTGGTGGCCAGGTGCGTGTGGTCTGCGAATATGTGGCGCATGGTGTGGGTACTGGTTGCGACAGTGGGTTTACCCATAGCCAGATATTCGTCTATTTTCAATGGATAGTTACCGTCGGTAATGTCGTTCACCATTTGCGGATTGATGCAGACATCGTAGGCTGTGATGTAAGCGGGCAACTCGTCCACTTTTTTTTGCCCGGTGAAATACGCATTTTTCAAGCTGTGGATTCGGTGTTGGCGAAAACCGTCGTCTTCCGGTCCGGTGAACACAAAACTATAATCGGGACGCTGACTTATTATCTGATAGAGCAGTTCTCCGTCAAGGCGGGTACTGTTTATCGTACCCATATATCCGATGATAGGATGTGGAATATTTTGTACATCATCGGGCGTTCCGTACTCTTTGGCGGGGTTGTATAGCGTCAGGTTTACTCCGGTTTCGATGGGGTAGGTATGAGGGTTGTAGGCTTGCAGCTCTGCGGCAAAACGGGTGGAGTTTGCCAGAACAAGGTCGGCCGAAGCAGCCAGTTCCGGTTCAAGACGGGTGCCGTGCCTGCGCCAGTAAGCTTCGCCTATGACGTAGTCGCGCCGGTAATAGATGCTGATAGCCGGATGGATGTACTCCTTCAGATAGCGGCTGCGGTAAATGTCCGTATCGATGAGGTGGATGTAATTCTTGAAACCGAGCGCGGCAGCCTGCTCTACAATCCATCGGGCTATACGGGCATTGTTTTTTCTGTTGACGATATTGAAAAGCGGTGCAGGCAGGAAGTTGGCCGAAAATAACATGAAAGGACAGTCCAGCACCCACATGTTGGCGTTGATTTGCCGGAGCGGTGAAGTCTCTCCCTTGATGACAGCCATGCGCCGGATGTAGGACGGAGATTGTCTGTTCCCTCTCAGCCGGATGGAAATGTCCATCGGAGTGTTGATGTAGAGCACCCGGTTCTGCTTTGAAATTTCCAATGCCGTATTCTTGATGGTACTGCCTATCTCGATGTCCCATGTTTGCAGGCTGGTGATGATGAAGTCTCTCATAATTCTTGCCGGTTAATCATGAATACTTTGATATATATTTACATACTCTTGCGCAGTGTGTCTCCAGGAGAACAGTTTTACACGTTCCAGACTGTAATTTACTTGTTGCTGATAGAGTGTCGCATCATTCTCCAGGCGTAGCAAGGCATCTGCTATTTTTTGCGGTTCTTGAGGGTTGACTAAAATGGCACCTTTACCGGCTACTTCGGGCATTGCCGAAACGTTGCCCGTCACTACGGGAGTGCCGCAAGCCATAGCCTCCAGTATCGGAATCCCGAAACTTTCACGCAGGGAAGGATAGAGAAATGCAAATGCCGCATTATAAAGGGTTGCTAAATCTTTGTTGCCGATATATCCCGGATAATACAGATGTTCTTTTATCCCGGTGATTCCTTCTTGCTGAAGAAGCTGGTCGATATATTCTTCTTTCAAATCGGCAATGAGAAGGGGGCGTTTCGTTTGGGATGCTTTCAGATACAACGCGTATGCTTTCAGGGTACGTGCCGCATTCTTTTTGGGGTCTGTATTTCCAAGAAAGAAAAGAAATTCCGGGTGCGGTATGTATTTCTGCACAATACTCTCATCGGGTGTTTCCTGCATTGAAAAGTAAGCGCTGTAGCCGTTGTAAACGGCTTTAATGACTTCTTCGGGAAGTTGCAGCGCTTCGCGTATGCGGGTACACTCGAACTGAGAAACTGTAATAATCTTTCTTGCTTTCTTCAGGATACGGGGAACAATCAGGCGACGGTAATGCCATCCCATTTCCTGATAGAAGGAAGGACTGCGATGCTGACGCGGCTCCAGATAGATAATGTCATGAAGCGTCAGCACCAAAGGGACGGGACACCATAGCGGAGCTGTGTTCGATGTACAATGCAGCAAGTCCGCTTTCAGCTTCCTGACGGCCTGGGGCAATGCTATCTGCTCCCACAAAGGATAAGTAGGGCAGCGAAGCTCAATGATATGGAGGTTTTCCGATTCTTCCAGGCACCGGTCCTCCCCCGGGGCAACGAATACATAATATTCATTGCCGTCTTTCCGCTTTTGCAGTTCTTTCAGTGTCTCCAGGATGACAAAGTCCATGCCATGCTTGTCTTTGCGGAAAATGCGTTGGGCTTCGATGGCGATTTTCATTTTGCTGCCTTTCTTTTCTTTTTCCGTTTAAAGATTCTCGTGATGTGGCTCATGGAAGAGGTGACTACCAATATGGGCAGAGACCAGAAAGCGCTCCGGAATTTGCGGCTGATTTCCCCTTCGGGCATGGCCATCAGAAAAGTGATGAATAAAACGGCTAAAAGTGCATACCATTTTGTAGCAAGCGGCCACTCCAGAAACGTCATTGCCACGGCACATATCGTGATATATAAGATGAGCAGGAAACGGGATGGAAGTAGCCATTGGAATAATTTTTCGCATAAATCCCACTTTCCTTGTAAGAATGCTATCGGAAATTGTTGCAATGCCAGTATGGAGCTGCGGTACTGTGAGCCCAACCAGCGCTGGCGTTCTTTGCTGTACCCCGATGTATCGTCCGTCTTTTTGCAATAGCAGACTATTTCCTCCATGTATTCGGTATATATGTTTTCCTTCAGGAGTTCCATTTCTGCAGCTTTGGCCAAATCGCTTCCTGATAACCTGGGAGCGATTTCCTGGAACATCTCAAAATCAAACATCATGCCCGAACCGATGAGGGCAGAGGAGAATCCCAGTGCCGTATGTGCCTTGCGGAAGAGGTGGTTGTTGATTTCTTCGCTGGTGGCGTTTAATACGGCGATGTTGGTATTCAGGTTTTCCGTCATGCGGTGGGCTTGGATGGCATCGCAGCCGGAGTAGTAGGCATTGTTGAAAAGTTCTAATGCGTTGGGGACGATTTTGTTGTCAGAATTGAATATGGTGATGGCATCGTACTCATGAGGAGAATAGCGCTCCATGACCTGCTGTATGGCATATATCTTTGTGCAATGCTCTTTATCGGGCACGACAATGTTGACCGGCATCTGGAGCAGCGTAACCAAATCTTCTTCGGACAGTTGTGTGGCAGCCACTGCGATGTCGTATTTTTCTTTCGGATACGTCTGCGTGTCAAGGAAATGATTGATGGACTCTATCACTTCCTTGCCGTTTTTCAGCACAACAAAGAGGACCAGGAACCGATGTCGCTTGGGGGACGGTGGATAGGGATTCTTGTATTTCCGCAAGGAGGCCAATGCATAGATAAACAAGTAGGCTACGGGGATGGCCAGCAATAAGAAAAGAACCGCGTCTGTCATTTGCAAGGCATTGTTGTTCTCGTCCATCCACCAGTCGGGATTGAATATGGAAAAAATGTCGTTCATATATGTTTTCTATTTAATATTTTCTATTTTTTTGTTCTCAGTTTTTCTGTCAGCAGTTGGTCGATATGCTCCCCGTTAATCAGGACTGACAAAAATAAAATGATTATAAATCCTGTAGGGAATTGCCCGAAGAAAGCATTTCCATAGGCACTTATCATCATTCCGAAGATACCGCATGCAATGGCTGTGAGTATTCCGCGTAATTCGTTATTCTTGATTCGAAACATGATAAGATAGCAACCTCTTAACAATGCACTGACATATATGATAAGAAAAAGCACTAATCCTACAATACCGGTTTCCATCCATGTCTTGACATAAAAAGAATCATGGGGAATGAGTGTTGTGAGACGGGAACCATATTTTCTGGCTTCTACTCCTCCCAAGCCGAGTCCTTCTCCGAAAGGTTTGTATTTTAGATATTCAGCCAATTTTTTTTGATTTTCTTTGCGGACAATGTATGAGGCATCTTCTGTCGGTCTGAAAGCTGTACGCATACGCCTGATGGAAGTGTTGCTTTCACCGATATAGGTATGGGCGAAAAAAACATAAAAAAACAATCCGAAGAAGACTGTAGCTCCCATAAGTTTGATGTTTTTGCTGAGAAAAGTTAACAATATGATTCCTCCGATGGGGACAAACAATGCACCGCGGGTGCCGGAAATGAACAAGGCATATATGGCACACATGGCAATAATCGCATAATAGATTCTGATGGAGCGTTTTTTCATGAAGATGGCGGAAATACCGAACAGAATGGTGGCAAACCCCATGTTGGAGCCGAAATTTCCGGCATCTGTGAAAAAGGAAAAATAGCGGGTGACATCGGATAGAAGGTGTGTCTTGTACATTTCCGTTTCAATCAGCATGGTTGTTTCTGTCTCATCAAAACCTGCATATTTCTGGTAAATGGCTTTTGCCACGGCTGTCAGTGTGAATATGGACAAAAGAAGCATAATGACTCGCAACCGCTTGTAGGAGGTCATTGTTAAAACACTAATCAATGATACGACAAGAGTATTGTATATGGTTCCACGGGAGTAAACCCAAGCTTCAGTGAGTGCTGTTGGATTCAATATTTCTGCCGCAGTATATATGGCCCATATACAACCTCCGAACGTCAGAATGTTTTTGGCGTATTTCCATGCAATCTTACCTTGTTGGTGATAGGAATATATCAGGAGCGTCACAAGCAGGGTGACGGTTGCGACATCATACCAGACACTCAACCCACTGCCCTGCGTGTATCTGTACCAGGGAATGAAAAAGTAATTGAATGTGAATAGGAGACATACACCGACAAAAGGATTTTTTAATGCTTGTATTGCCATTATCAGTAAGAAAGGGAAAAAGCAAATGGAGGCAAAGATATACCATGCACCGGAGAGTAGGCTGTAGGTGATTACAGCCAACCCTATGATGAACACTGACAGTGTTGCTACGAAGGGAGATATACTATGTCCTTTAATACCCATTTGCATTTACTTTACAGCAGCAGATTTGGATGTTAACCCTAATTGTGCCAACCGGCTGAAGAAACTGTGGACCGGAGTATGAGGAGGCAATTCTCCGGTGAAGCTTTCAACCACTTCGCGGTCTGCATTGTTGAGATACATAAATAGAGGAGTTCCTTCCAATTCTTCCTTTAACGGTTTCAATCGGGTGTCGTCATCTCTGCCCCACAATCGGGCGGCGTTGGCTATCAGCAAATTGAAATCTGCCTTTTTCAATACCGGCATAGGTAGAGTTGCGGTACTGACAGCAGGATATTCCACTAAAATGATGTCCGGTATTTCTTCTGCTTCATTCAGAACCCAGAAGTCAGACAATTCTTGAGCTTGTACATATCCCTTGTTTTGGGTATCGAAATCGTGGTCGTATTTTACAAGGCGCACTTTCATACCCTCAGTTTCCCAATAATCAATGAAATATTTGGCAAGGAATGATTTTCCTTCACGTTTCTCCATGCTGAGCAGGTTTATGACAGTAGGACGGTCCGGATGCAGGTAGTTGTTCAATTGCCGGCAACTGTAGGCAGCGGCAAGCCGGTTGCAAGCCTTGAGGAATCCACGATACTTCAAGTTGCTTATACCATTGAATGCTGCAATGACAGAGAGTCCGGACAGACGTTTGCTGCGGTCCGGATCGCGGAGAGTGCGGTCTAACAATTCAATCAGCAGGAAGTAGCCGCTTATGAATATTAAACTGCCGAAGAATGCGGCAAGGATGTAGATAAGCCTTTTTCTGCCATTGTCTGTCAGCGGATACTCGGGTGATGCTATGACTTGCAGGTTGGCTGTCGTCATCTTGATGTTCTGTAAGCGGAGGTGTGCTTCGGCAAGGCCTGCTATCTGTCGGCGGTAATTGTCTTCGGCAATGCCCACGGCACGCTCTTTCCGCTTGATTTGGGTGCCTACGGGTGAAAAATCCCGGTATTGGTCGACAATTTCACGCTGGCGGTCAACCAATACTTTCACTTCAGCTTTGGCTTTTGCCTCATTGATGCATGCCGTCAGCCATTCTGTCACCATATCCTGAATGCCTACACCTTCTTTGGAAAAACTGTACTCATTCAAATTATCGGAGAGATGGCTTATCTTTTCTTCTGCCTTTTGCAGGGCTTCTTTTTCTTTTTGAAGTTTACTACTGTTCTGCTGACTTTGTTCTGTGGTGAAAATTTCCTGTTCGAGAATGCTTTGATTCAGGGTACTGACTTTTTCCAGCTCTTGCAACAAATTAGTATTTGTGCGTATAATCTTGGCACGTATATCCATTTTATTCTCTAACATCTGGCGCAAGGCGACCGCACTTCCATAGATTCGCTGGACTTCTTCCATGCGATCATCAGTACCATATTTAGTCAGAGCCAATGCTTTGGATTGTTCATTGTAGTTGATGACTTGTTTCTGAACACTATAGTCTGTCAAATCATCTTCTTCTGCAGTAAGTGCTTTTTTGGCTATGCGCACTTGCTCTTCAAAATAGGCGATAGCACTGTTCGTGGCACTGAACCGGAGTTGCTCATAAGCCTTTAACAGTTCATCTTCCAATATCTTGAGGGTGTTTTGCGTAATACCGGGATCGGAGGAGGTATATACCAATTCTATCAGGTCGCTGGTACCCAGTCGTTTAATGGTGATTGTGTTTAATGCGCTATAACTGTAATAAGGGTAGGGACGGTTGAATATGGAATAGACAAAATTACTGCTGTTCTCTTTCCGGTAATTCATCAGATTATTTGTAGTTTTATCCAAAGAGGAACGGTCTACCAAAGCCAGCACTTCTTTAGGAAGGATTTGGACGAGCTGCCTATAATGTTTGGCTTGAATGTACATGTTGTCTTTCCACTCATCACCGTATACGAGGCTGGTTGCAAGCAGACGTACCGAAACCTTTGCCAAAGTGTTCTTGGACTTGCCTATATTGATGATATTGTCGAAGGTACTGTTGATATTGATAAGCTGGCTTCCGTCCAGATTGGTGCTGTTGGTTACACCTGCATATAGACTGCTGTTTACCGTATAACTGTATGGCAGAAACTGTGTAAAGTATATGACCAATGCCGTAACAAGGAGGCTTCCCCACAATAACCAATAACGGATGCGGTAAAAGAAGCTTGCCAAAAATTGTACTATATTCATAATCGGTTTATTTGTCTGATATAACTTTTACATTAGTCAGCATCTCCAGTAATACGATAGAATTGTGTAAAGCTACACGACTCTGTTCATACGTGGTCACGGCACCAGTGCGGCGCGCACGTTCCAAAGAGAGTGAAATGATGTCAACGGTTCCTTGTATGAAGTTGTTTTCTGAGATTTTCATCTGTGCGTTATACAAGGCGGCCGTTTCTGCTTTGGCTTTTATAGTGGCTAATTGTTCGGTAACTGCATTGTAGGCTTCCAATACCTTTAGTCTCCGTTCTTCCATGACATCTTCTTGCATATATTGCAATTGTTCTATCTGATAGCGGTAGTCTTTCAGTTTCAGCGGTCGGTTGAACAAGTCTCCTAAAGTGATACCGACGCTGGCCCCGACATTGAAGTTGTGCTGGGCACTTGACATCGTTGTCTGGTACATAGGGGTGAACTCGTCACTGGCATTGCCTATAATATTATAGCGTCCGTAGGAATAGTTACCGTTCAGTCTGAAGTAGTTCCACCAGTTCCGCTTTTCTAATCTATATTGGTTCTTGACTTGCTCTACTTGGGATTGCGCTTTTTTTACTAATGCATTTTCTGTCACTGCATCAAGAAAGACAGATAGAGGGGGCAACTCTAACTTCTCAATATCTATTGATGTCTTCGGACTGATTAAACCCAATGTGTTGACTTCTATTTTCTTGTCCTCCATCTTGAGTTGCTCCAATATCTTGATGCGCTCCTCCCGTGTCAACTCCTGCTGCGCAGCCACAGACAAAGGTACCCCCAACAATCCTAAGAGGATTACACTGTAAATGATGGACGTGATATATCTTTTTATCATCTCTAAAGCCATATAATTCCTGTTATCTTTATTTTTATACATTCTCTTTCTGCACAAACGCTGTCAGCGTCTTGCACAGTATCTTCATGTCCAGCCAGAATGAAAATTCTTTGGCGTACTTAATGTCCAGTTGCTTGCGCTCTTCGGCCGACATCTTCCCGGCACCGCCTCGTTTCTCCACTTGCCACAGTCCCGTCAGTCCGGCGGGGGCCATGAAGCGCTCGATATATGCGTCGCTGGTCAGCAGCTCGGCCTCGTAGAGGGGGAGCGGGCGGTTGCCCACGATGCTCATGTCTCCTTTGAGGACGTTGAACAGCTGCGGCAGTTCGTCAATGCTGTACTTGCGGATGAAACGGCCTACGCGGGTGACGCGGGGATCGTTCTCTATCTTGACGAACGTATTCTGTTTTTCTTGGGCCTTCTTTTTGAGGAAATCTTCTTCGGAGATGACGAAATCGTCCGAAATCAGCAGGGTAGCCTCCTCTTCGGAAGTGCCGGTCAGGTCGTCGAAGCGAATATCAGGCTGCTCGTCCGTAAGCTCTTCTTCCATCTTGTATTGGTTGAGTGCATTCAGCTCCTTCAGGCGCTTGTCTGCATTGGTGTACATGGAGCGGAACTTCAGGAAGTTGAATATCTGGTAGTTGCTGCCTACGCGCTGGGACTTGTAAATCACTTTTCCCTTGCTTTCCATGCGGATGGCTATGGCTGTCACAATGAATATCGGAGACAGTGCAATCAGTACGGCAACGGCAAAAAGGATGTCGAAGATACGCTTCCACACAGGCAGGTGGAAGGTGTTGAATATCTTACGGTGTGACTGGCTGAATTCCTGCAACTTATGCTCCTTGCGCAGTTGGAGGAATTTTGTCATTTGTTGCAGATTCCCCTCATGGGTCGTAGGGGAGAGGGTGTTATTGACACCTGCCTGCAGATAGAGCTTGCGGTTTTCCTTCTGCAGCTCCTCGGTGACAAGGATGATGTAGACGCGTGGGAAACGCTTGTGCAGGAAAGTGATGTTTTCACAGTCTTTTTGAGGGTCGCTTTGTTCGTAAAGGATAGATGTGTTATATCGTTCGCGGATGCCGTCGATGACTTTCGTTGCCTTGTTGCAGGATGAAACAGCCATGAACATGCCTCCCGTAACTTTACTTAAGTGGTCGATAGTGGCGCGGTTGCTACCTATGTAGATATAATATAACATATCCATTGATTTTGTCGTTTAGAGAAATTTCTTGATACGGGCCTTCAGCTCCATAGGATTGAAAGGTTTCAGTATGAAATCCTCGGCTCCGGCTTCGAGCAGGTTGATGCGCTCGGTGGTACTTTCTTCACTGGAAAGCATCACAACCGGAATGTCCTTGAAAAGTGAATTGCTTTTCAGATATGCCAGGAATTCACTGCCGGTCATCTTGGGCATGCGTATGTCCGAAATGATGAGAGCGGGCTCGTTCCCCTCATTCAGCCATTCTATGGCCCTGACGGGATCTTCGAAATAAACCAGCTCATTCTCTTTCCCTAAATAGACCGAGAGTACCTTGCCTATGGCAGGTTTGTCATCTACAAATAATATTTGTTTCATTGTTTATGATAGTTGTTTGCTATATTTATCTATATACATTTTCTTCTACCGGGTGTTCGTACCATTCCGTATACTGGGTTCTGTCTTGGGCCCAATAGATGAATTCCGGATATGCGCTTGCCTCGGGGATATCAGTACGTGACACATTGATTGTTTCTTTGGGATAGCGGAAGCCATACGGCACGCAGATTGCCCACGTGTTGTTGCCTGCTAAGTCAAGATTCTCTTGCTGTATGGTTCCGGCGGCAGTGGCGCCATATCCCCAAAATTCGTAAAGATGAACTTCCATGCGTTGTTCCATGCTTTTATATTGATAACAGATGAAGAAGTCCAGATTGTCTTTTGAGAATAGGGGCTCTGTCCGAGTTTGGTCTGTCAGTTCAATAATGACTTCATAAGTATACTCTTTGGCGGTTACTCCAATGCCGGTGTTTACCATCTCACCCGGTTCGACTCCAAATACATTGTGTACTTCGCCTGCGATGGGGATTACGACACTCGGATCGGAATCTTCCATATAAGTAACGTTATTGTACCTGAATTTGTTGTACGAGCTGTTGAATGACTCCTGGAAACGCGAATCGTCGCCTCCGGTCTTGACTTCCCGGATATCGGATTTATTGATTCCGGTAATCCGGAGCCCTACGCCCAACGGCTTGCTTGCTCCTGCTGCAGCAAGGGTCACGTCGAGCTGTATGCGCTTGATGTGGTTCGTCTTTTTCTCGCGGTGATAGTAGGTCTTCACGTCCAAGACCACGTCGTTGAAGTCATAGTCGCCTACCAACGGGAAGTTGTCTTCGAATACGTACGTATAGGAGACCGGGTCTGTAGGGGTTTCTGAGCCGGACTCGTCCGGAGTATTGCCTTCGCCCGTACAGTCTCCGGCAGGAATGGTGATGGGGGATTCTCCCCATTTGGATATGGTTCCTTCGGTGTTCTTGATGGCATCAAGGAATTTGGCTTCCCACCAGATATCCTCGGTGATATCATCGTCAATTTCTTTCACTTCATAATGAATGTTTCCCTGGCTGGAGAAATTTCCTATATCTTCAATTTTATTGATTTTTACCAGTGCATATTCATTGTTTGGACCCATAAATTGTGCTTGTGACAATTCTGCTTCATCAAGTACGGTTATCATGGAGTTGTCACCCATCGTGATTTGGGTGTTGTAATTGTTGCTATGGTCCCCGAAATCCTCTATCTCTGCAGAAGAGGTGTCTCCCATGTTCAGTGTGCCTACAAATTCTTCCGCATATAGATAGCATCCGTTGTCTATAGTGATGTTGCTGTCGGTTTTCCCGATATAGGCTTTGCCCTGGTTGATGAATTTGCATCCGCTGTCGAAATTCATTTCATCGACACGTACGGTACCGCAATTATAGAATGCTCCTCCCTGGCTGACATGGAAATCATCTATTTCCATAGTGCCGGCATTGTAGTTGTAGCTGCCTCCGGATGCATTGGTCAATTCGATGTCGTTCCCTTTGATGGTTCCACCCGCGTAGACGATAAACCGGCTGGATTGCACTAAAGTGAAGGTGTGCTCGTCCGGTATCACGATTTCCCCTCCGTCAATCACATAGAATTCGAAGCCTCGTTCAACGGTCATGTTGTTTCCATTGGGTTCCCAGCTGCCTTCAATGATGATGATGGCCGGATTGTCACTTCCCATGCCGTCCTTGCTGATTTTATTCCTATATATATTGTCTTTGGAGATTTTGTAGGCTTTTCCGTTTTGAAAATCGGTATTCGGCCTTATTTCTTCGGCACTTGATAGCATTGCGGTGATTTCCGCCTCGGACTTTTCCGGTGAATAGGTCTCGATGCTGACACTGCGCGTCCATGCGGCACGTGTAGTTGCAGGGGAACTGCCGAAAGCGGCATGGAGCTGACCGTTTTGGATGGATACGTATTTTACTATGTTGCGGCTGTGTGCATCGGTGCGGCACAC
>ERZ1504899.529-NODE-529-length-13444-cov-4.351109_pt1 | contig 13444 bp, 10 predicted proteins | sample MGYA00572087_ERZ1504899 | MGnify/ENA primary metagenome ERZ1504899 (study PRJEB39906, sample SAMEA3182063) | gut metagenome | biome: human; feature: gut; material: Stool; isolation source: human stools | place: Canada | collected 2013-01-29 ...
GGAGGATTTTTATAAGCCAAAAATTGTGTGGGGAAACTTAAATTTGTCAGCAGCTTACTCTATTGCTGCGGACGGAATATTTGTTAATGCTCCATGTCCTATGATAGTGCCAGCGAGTAAATACCTCTTAGCTATATTAAACAGTAAAGTTGCAGATTATTATATCAGGCAATTAGGAGTAACGCGTAATGGTGGTTACTTTGAGTATAAACCAATGTTTGTTGAAAATCTTCCAGTACCTAACAATATTGATTGCAAGACAATAGAATATCTTGAAGCTTGTGTAAATTCAAAGGACGAAAGCAGTATAGACAAACTAGTATACAATCTTTATAAATTAACAGATGATGAAATTCGATATATTGAGAAAGGTAGAAGTTAAAGCTTTACCTTTCTCGAACAAATAACACAGAATGTAAATCATCCCTTTTTTCGCAAAGAATTAGCAAATGTATTTAGAAAATTTCTTTCATCGGTTGTAAATCCAAATATTTCAGAAATTATATTTTCTATTTGGTAATCAACTGATTTAAGTGATATTTTTTGATTCGTTACGCAATCAGCCATTTTAGCAAGAATATTCTTGTTATCACTATAAGCTGGGATTGGAAATGTTATAATGTTTTGTCCGCCAACTTGTACATCTCCAACTCCTGTTTTATTCATATTAGTAACATAGCTATACCATAATATGGCTTGAGAATTTAAAATAGATAAAAGATAATCCAAATGCTCTCCTGTCATTATATAACATGCATTATTCATAATAAATTGATTTTTATCATAGGCAAAAGCCATCTGATTTCCAATAATTTTCCACACAATTTTTGGCTTATAAAAATCCTCCATATAAGCGCAGTTTCTTAAATTGTAAGGTGTGTCTCCTTTGTCTGCGCGCTTTGAAATTTTATCCCAATGTTGGTCTAAGTAGGCTTTTACAGCTGAATATTCATTTATGTTAATACGAGGTTTTACACCTTTTATACCATTGTGGGTATTGATTAACCAAAGGTTATCCCAATTGTATCCGTATCTCTTAATATCTCGGCCGCGAAGAATCGGTCGTATAAGTTCAGCCGTTCTTTGGCGCTCATCTTCCGTTCGACAATTACGTAATATTTCCTCTCTCTTCTCTGTATTTATAATAAACGCATCGTTATAGCCAGTCTTAATTCCATAATTGATATTTATATTCCAATTCTTAAGTGGTGTACCTACTGCTTCAATCTTTCTTTTAATGCTCTGTTCAATGGGAGATAATATAACCCAACTATCGGAACTTCTAAATGCACATTCAATGTGCCATTGCTGTATAAAATCGCTCATTAATTTTCAGCTATGAAAGTTTTGATGTACCGTGCGAGGGTATTTCTATCGACATTGCAAATTTGGGCAATCTTACGTTGTGATATGTTTGCTTTTAATAATTCTTGTATTAGATTTTTTTTATTGTGTAATTTATATTTATCAGGTGCACTTTTCTTTCCTTTAGGACGCCCAAGTATAATACCTTCTGCTTTTTTCCTTGATAATGCCTCTTTTGTTCGCTGGCTAATAAGATTACGTTCAATTTCGGCAGATAGTCCGAATGCAAATGCTAATACTTTACTTTGTATATCCTCACCTAAGCGATAATTATCTTTTATAGTCCATACTTTACACTCTTTGGTCATACAAATGTTGAGTATTTCCATAATCATAAAAAGATTCCTGCCAAGACGTGACAGTTCTGCACATATAATAAGATCATCCTTTTCCACTTGTTTGAGAAGTTTGCCTAATTCTCTTTTACTATATGCTTTAGTACCACTGATGGTTTCTTCTATCCAGCCATCGATCTCCATTTTTTCATGTTCACAGAATTTGTTGATTTCAAAACGTTGGTTTTCTACCGTTTGCTTATCGCTACTTACTCTAATGTATCCGTATATCATATGTATAAATTTTGAATGAATGAATAAGATACATTAATCTTTTTATGAACAAGATAAAAAGGATATTACTTTTGTTTTTTATTAAAAGTAGTTCTCTTGAGAAATTTTATTTAGGTATGTTTTGCTACTAATTTTTATGCCTTGTAATATACTTCACTTAACTTATCTCCGATAATTTTCTTCTCATTACTACCTATAGTAGACAATCTCACCAACGGAATTCCGTACAACTCTAAAATACGATCCTTTTTAATATCACGTTCTGACTGACTTGTCCCCGATTTATGGAATGTATATCCATCTGTTTCAATAGTCAATATCGGTTGCTTGCTCACACGATTATAAATTAGAAAATCGATATGAGTGTTTATATTTGCAGCATATTTGCTTTCCTCTTCATTCAATAGAGAATAATCCTGAATCAACATATAGAGTGGTAAATGGCAAATGATATTCAAATGACGCATATTGATATTTTCTTTCAGGATATCTTCGAGTAAGGCAAATGTAAGATTTTCGGAATCGTATTCGGATATTTTCTTGTGTTTCTTCAAATAGGCAATTCGGGCATCTGTATATTGCTCATATAGATAATCGAATATAGAATGAATCTTACTGGTGGAAACAGTGCCATTGTTATATTCGATATAAGCGATCAAATCGCTGATATTGCAGTCTTTGGGTTGTTCGTTTCCCGATACGACTAAATAGAATTGTGACTTAGCCCGCGAAACAGCAACATTGAGCAGGTTGGGATCGTCGGAAAAGGAAGTGATGACATCGTCGACAGTGGTCATAATGATAGCATCCTTTTCTCTTCCCTGAAACTTATGGACTGTTGCGACATCAATATCTTCTTCAAGTGCGGATTTTACTGCATCTACTTGTTTGTTATATGGAGCTATGACGCCAATTTCATCTGTTTCATAGGATAGATTCGGTAGTACTTCCTCTTTGATAACATCTATTTCCCGTTGATTCATGTGACTGCGGGAGTGATTACCTTTGGCTGTCCGTATGGCACAAATGACATCCTCTTCTCCTTTATCACGTGTCATGATGACAAGATCTCCACCATAAAATTTCTGATTACAGAAATTGATGATTCGGGGATGGCATCGATAATGTTCCCGTAACAAGGTCTGCGGTACAAATGACCAATCGGGGATAAAGTTTAGATGACTTCGATGGATGGCGCTTTCTCGTCCAAAATTGGCATATGTTTTTTAAGCGCTTCTATAATTCTTTCTTTTTTATCCGTTTTCATCATTCTCAGAATCAATTTAGGATATTCATTTGATGATAACTTTAGAATACTTGAAATTTGGAGGTGTAAGCTTTTCCGATTATAGATTTTCAGTAGGTTATCATAATCTTGCGATGTAACTATGGCATCAATTTTCTGTTTAGATTGGTTATATATTTGCGGAATATCAATAGAATTCACAATCTTTTGTGCTTGCGCCTCTAAAGCTTCCATTGTATTTTCACTAGGTTTTGTGTAACATTGAAGTTTATGGCGGATTTCTCTAGAACAAATTGAACATAGTTGTAAATCATATTCTCTTTTAAACTTGTTGAATAAAAACTGTTTTACCTGATTAAATGTTTCATTAGGTTCTAATGCTTGGTTCTCTGCCACTAGTTTTATTATATCCTCGATTAGGTATAAATTTTCGACTTCAGCCACATCTAGCGTGTAAATATTCGATTCCTTATAGCATGAAATCTCCGCTTCCGTCATATAATCACGATCTATTAGCCCTTTTATGCTATAATTATGCATGTTTTTTATTCGCTCATTATTGAATGATTTTGTCATTTCTATGACTTTAGAGCAATCATGGCATGGAATTATGTTATAGTTACTGTAAACGAAAGGGTATAATTGATTATCGTAACTTCCTCTTTCTCCTTCGACAAATAGAACAGGTTTTCTATTGCCTAATACCTCAAACATTAAACTATCAGGAATATTTTCATCGGGATCTAATATTTTAATATCCCATCGGTTATTGCCAAAATATGACTTAACCCATATTTTAGTTGCTTCTTTTCTTGAAGCAGCAAAGTCTAAATCATGAGTTATATATATGAATGTTTTGTTTGGACAGAATTCTTCAATTTTATCCCATAAACGATACATAATAGATTTGTGCAAATGTATTTCAGGTTCATCTATTATGATTGTCATATCATTCGGCGCAATAAGGCATTGACCTAATAGATAAATTGTTACTCTTTCTCCATCAGACATTTCTTTGGCATGATATTCCTCTGATGAAGTAGTTTTGGCTTTTATCTTTGCATCCTCAAGAATAATTTGTCTATGAGGATATATAGCATTCCATATAGAAGTAATTTTGTCTATAATCATTTGTGGAACATCGGCTTTCGTTTCACCTCTTTTTTCTTTATCCTTACAGTCTATAACATAAGCTCTATCCTCTTTATTTAAACGAGCAAAGATAGCAGATAAAACGCTGTCATAATCATCTATTAGTTTAGTAGTTAATCCATTCCCCCAATTCCATTTGTAATTTTTATCATGGTGAAGTTCTTCACCATAATATATTTTATTCCATGCCGCTTCTTCGCTTTTGATAGTGATACTATCCGGGATTGACAATGCTCTTTGAGCTGAAATTCTAAGGACTTCTCCATTTGCTGATTGCTGTTCAATCCAAGCACCTAGATGGCTTTTTCCACTTCCATTTGCGCCTACAATAACAAAATTTTGTACACTCTCAATTTTTGTAGGTTTATTGTTCACAGGTATGATTATAGACTTGTTACTCATTGTTTTTTTTCTGATAAATTATTGTATTTGATGTTTGGTTCAGCAGTTATGGTGTATGAACTGCTTTCAGGAAACTCATATTTCTTCGGGGCTTTCTGATAAAGAGGTTCTGAATCATCATTATCCGTTCATTGTTTGCATTGACGAATGACTGTTTCCAATGCATTAGCAGCTTCCTCGGGCGGATATTTATATTTCTTCAGCAACCGCTTTATCATTTTGCGCATTCCGGCTCTGGCAGATTCTTTTTTCTGCCAGTCAATGTTAGTTATCTCTTAATTTAGCTTCTATCTCTTCAATGGTAGGCATGGTACCTTCCACTTTTTCGGGATAGAACTTCTCCAGATCATATTCGGAAATACCCAAAGGTTGGCTGCTCGACTCCAAAGCATACTGAGCTTGTATGCGGTCTTTCTCTTTGCAAATCAGTAAGCCGATGGTTGGGTTATCCCGTCCTTCCTTACGCAGCAAATGATTGCAAGCTACCACATATCCACCTAATTGACCGATGTCGGCAAAAGCAAATTTACCGATCTTTACCTCTACCACTACATAGCAGGAAAGCGAAAGATTATAAAAGAGTAAGTCGATAAAGTTTTCCGTTTCGCCTATTTCCAAACGATATTCTTTGCCCACATAAGCGAAACCTGTACCCAGTTCAATCAGGAATCGGGTAATGTTATTCAGTAGAGCATTTTTGAGCAATCGTTCATTGTAACGCCCAGTTATACCCGTGAAAGCAAAATTGTAGGGGTCTTTGGTCAACTCCTGTGCAAGGTCGCTCATCGCATCAGGCAATGTTTTTGTAAAGTTAGTCAGTGCCTTGCCCTGCCGCTCATAAAGGTCGGTGCTAATGAAATTGAGCAGCATACTACGACTCCAGCCGTTCTCCACCGTCTGGTGAACATAGAACAGAGCTTTGTCTATATCGTCTTTCACTTTATCCATTATCAAACAATGGTGTCTCCATGGGACTTCAAATATTCCACCAACTTGGTGGAATAATTCCGTTTCATTTTTTCCACCAAGTTGGTGGAAAGTTTTCAGAGCATCCTTGTATAACAAATAAAACTTCCTACAATAGTAAATATTGCTCTTTGACAAACCAGCCGCATTGGGTATAGCTTCACGTAAATCTTTGCTCAATCGAGTGATAACACTTTCGCCCCAGCGTTCTTCTACGTGCAATTCAACAATGTCACGACCTAAAAGCCAGTTGAATTTCAACTGTTCCACATTTACTTTCACCGCTGCCTTTATTTGGCTTTGACGATAGCGACCGCAAAGGTCTTTCACCCATTGCAGATATTCTTTATCAAGTATGTTTATTGACTTGTTCATCGTAATCTATAATACTTCAGTTGCGTTAATTTTTAGTTCTCCTGACATCAGCTTCGGGAGAAGTGTGTCGCGTAGAATTGTTAACCTAATACTTTCCTGATCATTTCTTAGTATTTGGTCGAAATACGGTTTATTTATCTGCCTATTTTGGTAAAACAGATGATTCTTATTGTTATGTGTATTGTATCTTATCTGCATTTTAATTAATGTATTAAAAGTAGAAAATAATTTCCATAGTGCTGTCGTACTTTAAATGAGAAGTAAATGTAGGCATTATTATTGATGTGATTGTTATAGTTGGAGTAAAATTTATTCTTTTGGTTGTTAGAATATGCAGAAACTCCTATTCTAACAAAAAAATATGATTTGCAATGAACATTCTAATGCAAGTTTAATACTTCACTTAACTTATCTCCAATAACTTTCTTCTCATTACTACCAATAGTAGACAATCTCACTAACGGAATTCCGTACAACTCTAAAATATGATTCTTTTTAATATCACGTTCTGACTGACTCGTCCCCGATTTGTGGAATGCATAACCATCCGTCTCAATAGCCAATACCGGTTGTTTACTCACACGATTATAAATTAGAAAATCAATATGAGTATTTATATTTGCAGCATATTTGCTTTCCTCTTCATTCAATAGAGAATAATCCTGAATCAACATATAGAGTGGTAAATGGCAAATGATATTCAAATGACGCATATTGATATTTTCTTTCAGGATATCTTCGAGTAAGGCAAATGTAAGATTTTCGGAATCGTATTCGGATATTTTCTTGTGTTTCTTCAAATAGGCAATTCGGGCATCTGTATATTGCTCATATAGATAATCGAATATAGAATGAATCTTACTGGTGGAAACAGTGCCATTGTTATATTCGATATAAGCGATCAAATCGCTGATATTGCAGTCTTTGGGTTGTTCGTTTCCCGATACGACTAAATAGAATTGTGACTTAGCCCGCGAAACAGCAACATTGAGCAGGTTGGGATCGTCGGAAAAGGAAGTGATGACATCGTCGACAGTGGTCATAATGATAGCATCCTTTTCTCTTCCCTGAAACTTATGGACTGTTGCGACATCAATATCTTCTTCAAGTGCGGATTTTACTGCATCTACTTGTTTGTTATATGGAGCTATGACGCCAATTTCATCTGTTTCATAGGATAGATTCGGTAGTACTTCCTCTTTGATAACATCTATTTCCCGTTGATTCATGTGACTGCGGGAGTGATTACCTTTGGCTGTCCGTATGGCACAAATGACATCCTCTTCTCCTTTATCACGTGTCATGATGACAAGATCTCCACCATAAAATTTCTGATTACAGAAGTTGATGATTCGGGGATGGCATCGATAATGTTCCCGTAACAAGGTCTGTGGTACATTCGGAATAACTTTGCAGATGGATTGCAAAAAACTCATATTGGCACAATCATATTCCGGCTTAATCAGGCAGGCATTAGCGATAAAGTTTAGCTTTTCCTTATTTTCTTCCGTGACCACATTGGGAAGTTGCATGGTGTCGCCGACAATGATTGCATTTTTAGCACATGACAAGGCTAAAGCTCCGGTTTCAACGGAAACCTGCGACGCTTCGTCCATAATGATATAATCATATACAGCATCTCGTTGCAAACTGCTTAATGATGAAAAGGTCGTACTTAAGATAATAGGGTATTCTTTCTGTACCTCTCGCCAATTATTTTTTAGATCAGGGAGCGTAAAGATGGGCTTGTCATGGTTATTGCCATAGGTATGAAATAACTGATTCTTTAGATATTTCATTGATGTATCGGCCATTTGTCTAGCCATTTCTGCTGCATCTTTGTTGGCAAGCTCCTTTTCTAATGTGTCTATTTCGACTTCCAGCTCTGCATACTTTGTTTGGTAGAATAAGATTTGGAAGTCGGCGATAATCAAACTCATCTCCCGTTTATAAAAACCTTTATCGGGGATTTTACAAATCGCTTTGCTCCTGAATTTAAAGAATAACCATTTCAACCGTTGAATAAAAGCAGCTATTCCCCGAAGACTTGATGATTGCTCTTTTTCTGCAAATTGTTGACATTCATTCCATAAATTCAGAAGGTCTGCCGAGCTGGAATTTTTCCGTTGTTGGAGAGTAAATTCTTTTGTTCCGAACTCTTGCAGATAATGTTGCCACTCTATTTTTAAAGCTTGTATTTCCTGTCTTGCCATGGCAAGGCGTTCCTGTTTGTAAAATATGCTTTTTAGTTCTTCTGTCTGATGATGTATCTGATTGAGAAATTGAGGTTGGTCGACATCCGTATCATGCCATGACTCAAAGTGCTCCGGATATTGTTTTTCCTCTTCTTGAGTCTCGATGAATTTCTCTTTGTTAGCTGTGCTGCCAAGCAATGCAACAATGAATCCCATATCGTATTTGGATAACTTCTCAAGTACATTGACAATGGCGGAGTTATTATTAGATACTACCTGAACAGTCTTACCACGCACAAGGATATTGGCAATGATGTTCAGAATCGTTTGGGTCTTTCCAGTTCCCGGAGGTCCTTGCACAACACTGATTTGATTCTCAAAAGCTGCCTGGACTGCTTTTTGCTGGCTTGCATTACAACCGAAAGGAAAAATCAAGGTTGAGGCAGTCCGGGTCTGCATTTTATATTTTTGAGGATTCAGATATACAGCAATAGCTCTGTTGTTTGCGATGAAATGAATCTTTTCATATTGTTTTGCCAATAGCTTCGTTCCGTCATCAGCTTTCAATTCGTTCGCATCGGCAACTTTCTTCAAATATTCGAATATACTTTTCGAACGACTCTCTCCCAAGCATGATTCGATAATTTCTAAGTCTTTTTCTCTGTAATCATACTCTTTACCATTCAGAAAACGAATGTGCCAATAGTTGTGTGATCCGGTCTTAAAAATAGATAAGGCTTTGATGTTTGATAAAGTTCTCCCTTTACTGATTATTTGATAATTATTGGGGTCCGGTTTGTCCGGATCAGTCAGCCAAAGGACATTTTCTTCTTTGTAAGTATACGCACTGGGAACATTCCGGAATACTACCTTATAGTTGCCATTATGATTTTGGCAACTTTCTATTTCAGGAGTCTTGATTTGACCTTTTATAATAATCAGATTTTCGGAAGTATCTATCATAGGCTTGTGTGTAAATATAATAAGTCATGCTGCTGTTTTTATTTATTATTTAGGATATAAAAGTAAGAATATTTTCCAGAATATCAAAGCTGAAGTAGAAAAAACAGTGAATGACTTTATTCAGCTTTGTATTGTTATAAATATAGAGTGAGATTCGGTTTGGGAGTATTGAACGTGATAAAAGAGATTTGTTTTGCCAATGAAATCATTATCTTTGCAAGGTATATATTAATGAACGAGGAGGATATTATGCTTGCATACACATATATTGAACACGGAAAGTTTGAATTGCAGGAGAAAGCAAGACCGGAAATAAAGGATTCACGGGATGCAGTCGTGCGTGTAACACTTGGTAGCATCTGCACCAGTGATCTTCATATTAAACATGGCAGTGTGCCGCGTGCTGTGCCCGGAATAACTGTCGGGCATGAGATGGTAGGTGTGGTAGAACAAGTAGGGGCTGATGTCACTTCGGTGAAGCCTGGTGACAGGGTGACTGTGAATGTCGAAACTTTCTGCGGTGAGTGTTTTTTCTGTAAGCATGGATATGTGAATAACTGTACTGATCCTAATGGCGGTTGGGCTTTGGGGTGTCGAATAGATGGCGGTCAGGCGGAATATGTCAGAGTTCCTTATGCGGATCAGGGGTTGAACCGTATTCCGGATACAGTGAGTGATGAACAAGCTTTGTTTGTCGGTGATGTGCTTGCAACAGGTTTTTGGGCAGCACGCATCTCGGAAATTACCGAGGAAGATACTGTTCTTATCATCGGTGCCGGACCTACCGGGATTTGTACTTTGTTGTGTGTGATGCTGAAGAAGCCAAAACGCATTATTGTCTGTGAAAAGTCTCCTGAAAGAATTCGGTTTGTCCGCGAGCATTATCCTGATGTGTTGGTGACTGAACCGGAAAACTGCAAGGATTTTGTTCTCAAGAACAGTGACCATGGTGGAGCAGATGTTGTTTTGGAAGTGGCAGGGAGTGACGATTCTTTCTATTTGGCTTGGAATTGTGCCCGTCCTAATGCTATTGTCACGATTATAGCCCTCTATGATAAACCACAACTTCTTCCTTTACCTGATATGTATGGCAAGAATTTGGTTTTTAAAACAGGTGGAGTGGATGGCTGCGATTGTAACGAGATTCTCAAGCTGATTGAGAAAGGTAAAATTGATACTACTCCTCTTATTACACATCGATTTCCGTTGAATGAGATTGAGGAGGCCTATCGTATCTTTGAAAACAAATTAGATGGAGTTATTAAAGTAGCTATATCAGGAAATAAATAAAAATAGAATTTGTGTATGAAGAATATACTGATAGTAAGTAATAATGATATGTGCCGCAGTCGTATGGCACAGGAAATTTTGAACTCCTTCGGTAGAGGGATGAAGGTTAGTACTGCCGGTATTTTGGCTGGAAATTCTGTTCTTGACGTTGTTTGCCAAGTGATGGAACAAAATGGATATGACTTTTCGCGTAGAAAGCCCTGTGACGTTGCGACGTATGCCCAACAGACGTGGGATTATGTCATTACCCTTTGTCCGGAAGCGGAGGAAGTGCAAAAGGAAATGCAGGGGGTAGTGAGAAAATACGTTTCTTTCAACTTTACAGATCCCTTTCAGGGAGGCATTCATGTAGAAGATGAGCAGGAAGAACGGGTTAGGGCACTATATGACATCATGCATAAAGAACTGTATGAGTTCTTTCGGAGTGAATTGATGGAAAAATTGTTGCCTCGCTGTTCCTGTGGCGCAAATACGTATTGTAGGTGTGAGTAGGTATTAAGTAATCATATATGTACATCATCCGGTAATGGTGGCAGAATTGCGTCATTTTGAACGCGAAGTTGCCAGAAAGCAATAGCGGATGCGGCGGCTACATTGAGAGAATCGACACCGTTTGCCATAGGAATGCGGACTACATAGTCCGCTTCATTAATTGTTTCGTTTTGAAGACCGTCTCCCTCTGTTCCCATTATGATGGCTAACTTGGGTTCGGTTGCTAAGATAGGATTATCGATAGAGATTGATTTCTCCGTGAGTGCCATAGCGACTGTACGGAAACCCAGTTTGCGCAACTCATTGGGAGAACCGTCCAACCAAGTCCATGGTATCAGGAAGACAGAACCCATCGAAACCCTGACTGCACGTCGGTTTAACGGATCACAAGAATTGCGTGTTAATAATATAGCATCTATCCCCAAGGCGGCTGCGGAACGGAAGATGGCTCCGATATTAGTAGCGTCTACCACGCCCTCAATGACTACGATCCGTCGAGCTTTCCGACACACCTCCTCTGCACTTGGTAGTGCTCGACGACGCATGGCGCAGAGGACACCGCGCGTCAGTGTATATCCGGTCAATGTGGCAAGTAACTTTCTTTCACCGGTATAGACAGGTATATCACCACAACGTTCAATGATGCCAGCGGCATCACCAGTGATATGCTTCTGTTCACACAAGAGGGCTAAAGGCTCATAACCAGCATTCAGAGCTACATGGATAACTTTGGGGCTTTCTGCAATAAACAATCCTTTATCAGGCTCAATACGATTGCGTAATTGAGCTTCGGTGAGGGTACTGAATATTTCTACTCCGGAGTCTGTTAAGGATGATATTTCTATAATGGGCATAGTGATTTCTTTAAATGATCTATTTTATTGCAGCAATGATAGTATGCGCTTCTTACTTGCCGATGCAAAAATGTTGAAAGATATTTTGAAGCACCATATCATTCGTAACCTCCCCCGCTATGTCCGAAATAAAGAAGATACACTCTCGTATATCTTGCGAAAGAAAATCTCCGGAAATCTGCGAATCAAGTCCGTTTTGTACTCTATGAATAGCTTCCAAAGCTTTGTTTAAAGCTTCGTAATGCCTTACATTTGTTACAATAATATCATTCTGTGTCACTGTAGGCAAGTGTGCTGCATCAATAAGCATTTTTTGTAACTCACTTGTATTCTCCCGTTGTTTGGCCGAGATGAAAATAGATTCCGTAGATTCTTTGGGGAAGTCTTTTAATAAAGATAATAAATCCTCTTTCTGTTTACCTTCAATCAAATCAGCCTTATTGAATACAACAATCAAATGTTTTCCTTCGCAACGTGGAATTATTTTCTCCGATAACTGTTCAATTTGAGAGGCGGCATTCACAGCATCTATCATCCAAAGAACAATCTCCGCCTGATCCAACTTCTGAAAAGTCCGTTCAATACCCAAACTTTCAATCGTGTCATTGGTTTCCCGGATTCCGGCGGTATCAATGAACCGGAAAGTGATTCCTCCGATATTGACAGTATCTTCGATTACATCACGTGTTGTCCCGTGAATATCACTGACAATGGCTTTATCCTCATTCAATAATACATTCAGTAAAGTCGATTTTCCGGCATTTGTTTCACCGATGATAGCTACGGGAACACCATTCTTAATGGCGTTGCCGACACTAAATGAATGAGCCAACCGTGAAATGACCTGTTCAATTTCATCTGCCAGTTTCCTTAATGCCGAACGATCGGCAAATTCCACATCCTCTTCGCTGAAATCCAACTCCAATTCAATCATGGAAGTGAAATTCAACAACTTGTTGCGTAGATCTGTCAGCTCTTTACTGAATCCACCCCGCATCTGGCTCATTGCCAATCGGTGAGTGGCAGCAGATGAAGAAGCAATCAAGTCCGCCACAGCTTCTGCCTGACTTAAATCCATCTTTCCATTGAGGAAAGCACGTTGTGTATATTCTCCCGGCTGGGCCATGCGGCAACCGTTTTTAATAAGCAACTGCATTACCTGTTGAAGAATATAAGTGGAACCATGACACGTGATTTCCGTGCTGTCTTCTCCCGTATATGAATGAGGAGCACGGAAAAGGCTGACGAGCACTTCATCAATCATCTCATCTCCGTCATAAATACGTCCGAATGTCAAAGTATATGGTTTTTGTTCGCTCAATAATTTGCCAGCTTTGGCTGGCTTGAAGATGCTGCCGGTAATAGAAATAGCTTCCGGACCGGAAACGCGGATGCTTCCGATAGCACCGCCTTGAGCGGTAGCGATGGCACAGATAGTATCTTGAATCATTCTTTTTTCTTTTTGGATGAGCAAAGATAATTGTTTCTAAGTAAAAAACAGAAAATTGAGCACAACTTGTGCTTTATTTGTTTATATTTGCTGCCGTGCAGTGGTACACCTGTCTCTTATACACA
>ERZ1504899.556-NODE-556-length-12706-cov-3.340526_pt1 | contig 12706 bp, 8 predicted proteins | sample MGYA00572087_ERZ1504899 | MGnify/ENA primary metagenome ERZ1504899 (study PRJEB39906, sample SAMEA3182063) | gut metagenome | biome: human; feature: gut; material: Stool; isolation source: human stools | place: Canada | collected 2013-01-29 ...
ACACCCGTCACTGGTACGGCGCTGTTGATTCTGCTGCCGCTAAGGAAGCTGGCGAACCCGCCACCGATAAGGCAAAGCTGCTGAGCGAGATCTCCCGCTATGCCTCCGGCAAGTGCGACCAGCGCGTTGTCAAAACCTGGATCAACGAATCTGCTGCCATGCACGACTTTATGCGCAGCATTCTGGAAGATAAGTACGGCTGGGTGTGCGATTTCACCTCCGGCAGCGAGGCTGCATGGCCCGCAGAGAATGCCGAGCACAACACCGACTACCTCTACCCTGTGCAGGAGCACAACTACATGGCCAGCGAGAGCGCATCCGGTCTGCCCCGCAACGAGCTGCTGCTGCAGTACATTCAGGAGCTGGGCTACGATGTAGACTTCAAGACCAGCCTTGCCAAGCTGGAAAAGAACAGCGATGGCCGCATTACCGGCGTCATCGCCCAGAGCACCGAGGATGACCACTTCATCCGTTACAACGCCAATCAGGGCGTGCTGCTGGCCTGCGGCGGCTTCCCCGGCAACCCCTACATGATGGAGCAGCTGGACCCGCTGGGCACCAGCGTGACCACTGCCTGCTCCTACTCCCCCGCCGACAAGGGCTACGGCATCCGCGCCGCAGTGTGGGCAGGTGCTAATCTGGACAAGGAAGCCGCTCCCATGCTGTTTGACCGCGGCATCGTAGCCCCCGGTGTGGATGCCGGTTATGTGGACAGCGACTCCGCCTTTGGTGGCAAGGCCTTCCCGGGCAAGATCCGCCAGTTCAACCCCGGCACCCAGCCTTTCCTGAAGGTGAACCGCAACGGCGAGCGCTTTGCCAACGAGAGCAGTCCCTACAACGATATCGTCTACGCCGCTGCCCACCAGCCGGGCCGCGTTTACGCCCAGATCAGCGATGCAAACTTCATCGAGGATGCAAAGCGCTTCCACACCATCGGCTGCTCTGCCCAGACCCGCAACCTCGGCGAGGACTACTTTGCTCAGCAGGTCGAGAACGGCGAGAAGGAGGGCTGCTTTTTCAAGGCCGATACCCTCGAGGAGCTGGCCGACAAGATGGGCTTTACCGGTGCGGCAAAGGACACCTTCCTTGCCACCGTGGAGCGCTACAACGAGCTGTACGATAAGCAGAACGACGAGGACTTCGGCAAGCCCGCTTACCGTCTGAGCGCCATCCGCACTGCTCCCTTCTACGGCTGCTGGCTGGGTGCTTCCCTGCTGACCACTGAGCAGGGCATCGCCATCAACGAAAAGGGTCAGGCTCTGGACACCAACAATCAGCCCATGGAGGGTCTGTACATCACCGGCGATATGTCCGGCAGCTTCTTTGCCAACAACTACCCCTGCCTGATGGCCGGTGTGGCTATGGGTCGTACCCTGACCTACGCCATGAAGGCTGTCAAGCAGATGGCTGGTCTGGAGAACGCCTGATAAAGCGCAGTTCTCCGGCATACTCTAAGCGTTTCTTCTTTTTCATGTGAAGAGGGGCAGCCCCATTTGGGGCTGCCCCTCTTTGTGTTTTTACCCCGCACGCCCCCTACACAAATGGCCGCGATTGTGCTATGATAAGCGTGAAACCGGGCAGTTCATTCCCGCCCGGTCACAAGATCGAGGTGTTTGTACAAATGTCGGATATTCTGGATACCTTACGGCAGGAAGGGGTGGACCCTGCCCTGCTTACGGCGGTGCAGGAATACCGCGCCGCCCATCCGCTCAGCGAGGCGCTGCGCCCGCGCATCCCCGCCCCTGCCTTTACCTACTACGGCAAAGAGGTGTGGGAGCAGGCGCTGGCGGCCATCCTCTGCGGCGAAAACCTGCTGCTGGCCGGCGGCAAGGCCACCGGCAAAAACGTGCTGGCAGAAAACCTTGCCGCCGCCTTTGGCCGCCCCGCATGGGACATCTCTTTTCATGTAAACATGGATGCCGCCTCCCTGATCGGCATGGATACCTTTGCGGGCGGGCAGGTGGTGTTCCGTCCCGGGCCGGTGTACCGCTGCGCACAGTGCGGCGGCTTCGGCGTGCTGGACGAGATCAACATGGCCAAAAACGAGGCGCTGGCGGTGCTGCACGCGGTGCTGGACTTCCGCCGCGCCATCGACGTACCCGGTTACGACCGCATCCCGCTGGCCGAGGAGACCCGCTTTATTGCCACCATGAACTACGGCTACGCGGGCACCCGGGAGCTGAACGAGGCGCTTACCTCCCGCTTTGCAGTGGTGCAGATGCCTACCATCACGCAGGATAATCTGGAAAAGCTGCTGCGGGCGCAGTTCCCGGATCTTACCGCAAAATATGTGCACCAGTTTGCACTGCTGTTTCTGGACCTGCAGAAAAAGTGCGACAGTGCCGAGATTTCCACCAAAGCGCTGGATCTGCGCGGTATGCTGGACGCGCTGCGGCTGATTCGGCGGGGCATCCCGGCCGGGGCGGCGCTGGATATGGGCATCACCAACAAGGCCTTTGACTCCTACGAGCAGGGGCTGATCCGGGACGTGATCGCCGCGCGCATCCCGGCCAAGCTGGATGCCGGAAAGCTGTTTGCCTGATGGACGCCCAAAGCTACACCGCGCAGGAGCGGCGTGCGGCCAATCAGGTCTGGGCCGCTGCCGGAGCCTACGGCTTTGAGCCGCTGTTTCTGGCCCGCAACACGGACGGCACCATTGATTTTTACATGAACTGCATCGTAGGGCTGGTGCACAAATACTACGGTGACGCGCTGATTCGGGACATTTTTTCCGCTTGGGAGGGTGACACACGCCAGCCCATGCTGGACGACATGGCGTGGCTGTACTTAGAAAACGCCGCATACCGGCTGGAGCTGCCCCGCCGCCCGGTGCTGGAGGCGCTGCGGTTTGCCCACGCGGACTACTTTTTTGCCATCCAGTACAAGCTTTCGCGGCAGGAGTGGATGGCGAAGAACCAGCTGGTGTACACTATGCAGGCTGCGCGCTGGCGCAAGGTGCTGGGACGCACCGCCCCGGTCATGACCCCCTACGAGAGCAGCCTTGCCGCCGCGCTGGAACCGGAGACCGTACCGGAACCAGCACAGCTCAAAAACGACCTGCTGGCGCTGTTTGCAAAATTTGCCCTGTTTGACGGAAAGGTGCGCCAGAAGCCCGCGCTGCACCTGCGGCTGCAAGGCTTCTGGGCAAAGCTTGCCACCAAAACCATGCCCACCCAGATGATCAAAACCGACCGGGTGACGGTGGAGCATTCCGGCGCGGTGGATGCCACAGGCAACGGACTGGCGGTGGACAAGCGCCGGGCAAACATCACCCTGAAGCAACGCGCCGCACAGGATCGCGCCTACATTGAAAGCTGCTTTGGGCGCTGCTTCTACCCGCCGGAGCAGCTGCGCAAGGCCGAGCAGGAGCTGTGCACCGGAGTGCATCTGGGCTGTCACTTGTGGTTCAGCGCCGGTGTGCCCAGCCCGGCGCAGGCGCCCACCCCGGAAGCGCGGCAGCTGGCACAGCAGGCCGAATTGCAGGCCGAACGCAACCGTGCCTACTACGCCAAAAATCAAGAGCTGCACCGCAGCGTGGTGCTGCGCCTTACCGAACAGATCCGCAACTGTATTCTGGTGCATCAGCAGCCCGACCAGCGGGTGGCACGCAGCGGCAACCTGTGCGCCGGGCGGGTGTGGCGCGCCCCTTACCTGAACGATAGCCGGGTGTTTTTGTGCCCGGAGGAGGAAAACTGCCCCGCCTTTACGGTGGATCTGCTGCTGGACGCCTCCGCCTCCCGCCTGCACTGTCAGGAGGTGATTGCGGCGCAGGGTGTCATTCTGGCCGAAAGCTTGGCCAACTGCGGTATTCCGGTGCGAGTAAGTGCCTTTAGCAGCCTGCGGGGCTACACGGTACTGCGGGTGCTGAAAGGCTTTGCTGACAAGAACCGGCAGAACATCTTCCGGTACTTCGCCTCAGGCTGGAACCGGGACGGTCTGGCACTGCGAGCTGCGGGCGATCTGATTCAGTACGCCCCCGGCCCCGCCCCGCGCCACCTGATGATCCTGCTGACCGATGCCAGCCCCAACGACAGCCACCGCATTCCGCCCACAGCAGAGAACCCGCTGGGCTGCGCCTACGAGGACGCCGCCGGTGTTACCGATACCGCCGCGCAGGTGCGCACCTTGCAGCGGCAGGGCGTGCGGGTGTCTGCCGTTTTTATGGGCGAGGACAGCAGCGCCGGTGCCGCCGCGCAGATCTACGGCAAAAATATGGCGCGTATCCGCGGCATGGATCAGCTTGCCCGCGCTGCCGGGCGATTGATCCAGAACGAGATCAGGGAGCTTGGCGATTGAAGAAATATAAAATGACCCCTGTGGGAGCAACTCCTGCCTTAGCCGGCATCTCCCTCAGGGGTCATTTTTTCACAACCGTTTATCATAAAGTACAACTATGATTCGAACTTCTGTTTGCTCTATGTCATAAGCTTTTGCAAAATTTTGTCGTTTTAAAGAAACTTGCAGTTGTTTTTTCCTCAAAAGTATGCTATACTACGTTCAGAGAAGTTTATACAGCCTGTCGGCCCGATCACCCGGCTGGTGCCTTTACAACGTTTCGCTGTTTGCTTTTTAGGAAGGAGATCAATCATGGACGCTTCCCGTTATTTTGACGCCATGCACAACGCCATGTCCACCCTGCACGCCGGTGCACAGCTGCTGCTCACCATCCGTTTGCAGGACACCTGCGGCAACGATGCCTATCTTGAAGTAAAACAGCTGCCCGGGGAGCAGAGCGCCCTTGTGTGCTACTCCACCATGGGGCGGCGCTGCCTGAATTTCCAGCTGTTCCGCAAGGGCTGGCAGCTGTGCCACAATGCGGATGGGCAGCTGACCGGGCGTTTTCCGTCCAGTGCCGACAGCCTGCTCAGCCAGACCGACTTCCGCGCCTACTGCCGGGAGGATCGGCTGAATGCCGCCCGCACCCAGCGCCTTATTGAGGAACTGGGGCAGCGCGCCGGCACGAACTATGTTGGTATCATCCCGCAGAATGCCCGCACCGGTGCACAGATCACAGTCGAAAGCCACCTCGGCCGCGGCGCACGCTGGAGTTATTGGAGTCAGGACGCTTCCCCCTGCCTGCCGCTGGCCGCAATTTTGTACTGGCTGGCTGATTTTCTGGCCGGGAACGAGCGCCGTGCGTTGCAGTCTGACCCGCAGGCCGCCGCACTGGCTGCGCAGTGGCTGGCAAAGGACACGGCTGTGTTCTTCTGCCCCTCCCCTGCCTTGACCGTATCCCCCGCAGCCGGTCACAGTGTCCCGGCTGCACAGCGCACCCGCCCCGCCCCGGTGCCTGCCGCACGCAGCAAGAGCTGGCAAAGCGTTCTGGCCGCCATGGCTGCGGTGTAAGCTGGTACCTTTTCAATCTGGTTTACATATAAAAGACGAGTGCTCGACAAAACCGAGCACTCGTCTTTTTTGCAGGGTAATAGCAAAAAAGCACCCCGCCAGCCGTTTCCGGTCAGCGGGGTGCTCAGTGCTTAAAAGTTACGGTTCAGCTTACGCTACGCAGCCCACAGGGGAGATCACTCCTCGATGTAGCCGTACTGCAGGTACCAGTAGCCGTAGGGGCTGTGCCAAGTGCCCTTCAGAGCGGGGCTCTGCAGCCAGTAGTCGTTGTAGTAAGCGATGGGCAGGCAGCCGGTATCCTCCATGAGGATGTCCTCAGCCTTGTGCAGCTGTGCAAAGTGCTCGGAGACATCAGCAACGCGGGAAGCCTCGATAGCAGCATCGAACTCGGGGTTGGAGTACTTGCCATCGTTGTTGCCGTTACCGGAGCAGAACAGATCCAGCATGTTGGAGGGATCGTTGTAGTCCATGACCCAGCCGTTACGGGCAACATCGTACTCGCCTGCACGACGAGCGGCGGTGAAGGAGGACCACTCCATCTTGCTGATGGTCAGGGTGATGCCCAGATCGCTCCAAGCCTGCTGCAGGTACTCTGCCAGAGGCACATGGTAGCCAGCATCGTTGGTGCTGTACTCCAGAGTGGGGTAGCCCTCACCATTGGGGTAGCCAGCATCAGCCAGCAGCTTCTTAGCCTCGGCCAGATTAGCCTCGTAGTCAGCAGAGATGTAGGGAGCATTGCCATTGTCGTGGAAGTAACCGTTCTCGTCCACGATGCCAGGGCCAACGATGCTGTCAGCAGTGGAGTAGGTACCCTGCATGATGGTGTTGGCAACGTAGTCACGGTCGATAGCCAGGCTCAGAGCTCTACGGACCTTGGCATCCTTGAAGGCATCGCGCTTCAGGTTCAGGCTGACATAGTAGGTGCCCAGAATGGTGTCAACGTAGAAGTCGCCGCCATCCTCTGCCTTGGTCAGGCTGGGGATCTCGTCGGTGGGCACATCCTTGATCAGCTGAGCCTCGCCGCTGTTATAAGCAGCGAAGGAAGCAGAGGAGTCCTCCAGCAGCAGCAGGGTGATGCTCTCGGAAACGATCTTGGAGCTATCCCAGCCGCCAACATAGTTGGGGTTCTTGGTCAGAACGATACGCTCGGAGGGAGTCCACTCGGTGATCATGAAGGGACCGTTGCACACATAGGTATCGGGAGAGGTGCACCATGCATCGCCGTTGGCCTCAACGGTAGCCTTCTGCACAGGGCTCATAGCAGCAAAGGCAACGATCTTATCAAAGTAAGAGCAGGGGTAAGCCAGAACGATGGTCAGGGTCTTGCCGTCATCGCTTGCCTTCACGTTCAGAGCATCGAGGTTGGGCTCCACGGTGGGGTTGCCGTCTGCATCGGGGAAACCGGCAGCTTCTTCAAAGCCGTCGATCATGCCCAGGCAGGTCTCTGCGTAGGGAGCAGCGGTATCAGGATCAGCCATACGCTTGAAGCTGTACTCGAAGTCCTTAGCGTTCAGGTCGGTGCCATCGCTCCACTTCAGGCCGTCACGCATGGTGAAGGTCCAGGTCAGGCCGTCCTCGCTGGTGGTCCAGCTCTCAGCCTGACCAGGGACAGCCTCGTTGTTCTCGTTGATGATCAGCAGGGTCTCGAAGACGGTGATGATGGTGTTGCCGCCATCCACAGCGCTGTTCAGAGCGGGGTCCAGAGTCTCGGGGTTAGAACCGTACTGGACGGTAAAACCAGCGGTAGAGACACTGCCGGTAGAAGAACCAGCAGAAGAAGCAGTGCCGGAGGTTGCGGTAGAACCGGACTTGCTGCCGCCACAGGCTGCCAGACCCAGAGCAGCGGCACCCACGCCTGCAACCTTGAGGAAATTACGACGAGAAATGCGTTTCATAATAATATCCTTCCCTTGTATCAAATTTTGAGTGTGCCAGGTTCCCCCAGCCGCCTCTATATTCGATCCGGTGCAAATGTACACCGGAGGAACACGAATGATTATAATGCGTTCTCATGCCGGTTACAAGTCCAAAACCTGGACTGTAACCATTTTGTGACAACATTTCAGCGCTAAGTTGAGTTACTTTCACCTTTTACTAGTGTGAAGTGTTCTCACTTCACGCGGTCAAGGTGATGGCAGGCTGCCCAGTGGCCGGTGGAGACCTCCTTGAACTCGGGCACCTCGTTGGCGCACTGCTCGTCTGCATAGGGGCAGCGGGTGCGGAAACGGCAGCCGGACGGCGGGTTCAGGGGGCTGGGCACATCGCCCTGCAGCACGATACGCTTGGACTGGCGAGCCGTAATGGGGTCTGCCACCGGAATTGCGGAGATTAGGCTGCGGGTGTAGGGGTGGATGCTGTGGGTGATCAGCTCGTAGCTGTCGGCCAGCTCCACCATCTTGCCCAGATACATCACGCCGATGCGGTTGGAGATGTGCTTCACAACGCTCAGGTCATGGGCGATGAACAGGTAGGTCAGACCCATCTCCTGCTGCAGATCCTCGAACATATTGACGACCTGTGCCTGAATGGAAACGTCCAGTGCAGAGACAGGCTCGTCACAAACGATGAACTCGGGGTTCACGGCCAGTGCACGGGCAATGCCCACGCGCTGACGCTGACCGCCGGAGAACTCGTGGCAGTAGCGGTTTGCGTGCTCGCTGTTCAGGCCAACGCGCTCCAGCAGAGCGATGATCTTATCGTGGCGGTCCTTTTCGTTCTCAGCCAGATGATGGATATCAATGCCCTCACCCACGATGTCGCCAATGGTCATGCGGGGATCCAGACTTGCGTAGGGATCCTGAAAAACGATCTGCATACGGCGGCGGTAGGGCAGCATATCCACTGCGATCTTGTTGTCCTTATCAAACAGCAGGTTGCCGTCATAGTAGATCTTGCCGCCGGTGGGCTCGTACAGGCGCAGCAGGGTGCGTCCGGTTGTGGTCTTGCCACAACCGGACTCGCCTACCAGACCAAGGGTCTCACCCTTGCGGATGGCAAAGCTTACGTCATCCACAGCCTGAACGTACTTGCGGTTCTTGCCCACACCGCCGGCGGGGAAATACTGCTGCAGGTGCTGGACTTCGACCAGCGTCTTGTGTTCACTCATTCTGCCTTTTCCCCTTTCTCAAATGCAGCCTTCTGCTGCAGCCAGCAGTAGGTATAGTGGGTATCGCTGAGCTCGGTGCGCGGGGGCATCTTGCTCAGACAGATCTTCATGCAGTTCTTGCAGCGGGGCGCAAAGGGGCAGCCGGCCGGCGGATTCAGCAGATCCACAGGGGTACCCTCGATGGGCACAAGGCGCTCGTGCTCTGCGGTGTTCAGCTTGGGGATGGAGTTGATCAGACCCTTGGTGTACTCGTGACCCGGCTGGTAGAAGATCTCGTCGGTAGTGCCGTACTCCACGATGTGGCCGGCGTACATGACGGCGATCTTCTCGCACATGGAAGCCACAACGCCCAGATCATGGGTGATCATGATGATGCTCATGCCCAGCTTCTTGCGTAGATCCTGCATCAGCTCAAGGATCTGTGCCTGAATGGTCACGTCCAATGCAGTGGTGGGCTCATCGGCAATCAGCAGCTTAGGCTCACAGGCCAGTGCAATAGCGATCATCACGCGCTGGCGCATACCGCCGGACAGCTCGTGGGGGTACTGCTTCAGACGCTTCTCAGGCTCATTGATGCCAACCAGCTCCAGCAGCTCCTTGGCGCGTGCCCATGCATCGGCCTTGTTCTTATCGGTGTGCAGGCGGATGACCTCCACGATCTGGTTGCCGATGGTGTACACGGGGTTCAGGCTGGTCATGGGGTCCTGGAAGATGATGGAGACCTCGTTACCGCGGATCTTGCGGAAGTCCTTCTCCTTCATGTTCTCGATCTCGTGGCCGTTGAACCACACCTTGCCGCCCACCAGCTTGCCGGGATAAGCGGTCAGGCCCATAACGGAGTAGGCGGTGACCGACTTACCGGAGCCGGACTCGCCCACAACGCCCAGAACATCGCCCTGATTCATGGTAAAGGAAACGCCGTTCAGTGCCTTTACTTCGCCCGCGGGGGTGAAGAAAGAAAGGCGTTCATCTTTGATATCAAGAATTTTCTCGCTCATTTCTGTTCACCTCATCAATTCTTCAGCTTCGGGTCAAAGGCATCGCGCAGGCCATCGCCGAACAGGTTGAACACAAGGATCATCACGCTGATCATCAGTGCGGGGGCGATCAGCAGATGGGGGTAGGTGTTCATGCCCTTGACGGCATCGGTAGCCAGAGAACCCAGAGAAGGCAGCGGGGCTGCAACACCCAGACCGATGAAGCTCAGGTAGCTCTCGGTAAAGATGGAAGCCGGGATCTGCAGGGTGGTGGTAACGATCAGGGTACCGATGCAGTTGGTGAGCAGATGCTTTTTGATGATACGGCCGCTGGATGCGCCCAGTGCGCGGGCAGCGGTAACGTACTCGCTCTCCTTCAGGATCAGGATCTGGCTGCGGACGATACGCGCCATGCCAACCCAGTACAGCAGAGCGAAGATGATGAAGATGGAGATCATGTTGGGGCCCAAGGTCTGCATCCACTTAAAGCCAGGCTGTGTGGCCAGCTTATCCAGGGGATCCTTCAAGGCCATGCCCAGCAGGATGATCAGCAGAATATCGGGGATGGTGTACAGGATATCTGTAATACGCATCATGATATTATCCACCCAGCCGCCGGCAAAAGCCGCAACCGCACCATAGGTGGCACCGATGATCAGCACCAGCACAGAAGCGATCAGACCGACAGACAGGCTGACGCGGGTGCCCATCATGATACGCACAGCGAAGTCACGACCCATACGGTCGGTGCCCAGAATGTGCGGGAACACCTTTTCGCCTGCGTCGATACGCGCCTGCTCGGAGGCAGAGTATTCGAAGGGCTTCAGGTTGTTGCTGCCCTTCATCTGCTCGGAATAGCTGTAAGGCCAGACGGCGGGCAGCAGATAGGCAAAGATGGCAATGGCAATGATGAACACAAAGCTGACCATGGCGATCTTGTTCTTCTTCAGGCGGCGGATACCGTCCTTCCAGAAGTTGACGCTTTCGCGCATGACCACCAGGCTCTGCTTTTCCTCATTGCTGGCGGGCAGAAAATCCTCCGCGTTGAGCTGCAGGCTGAGCGGATTCTTTTTAATGTTTTCCATGAAAATCGCTCCTTTCTCTTACTGCAGTTTGATGCGCGGGTCGATGATCTTATAAAGGATATCCACGATCACGTTTGCAATGATGACCATGCTGGACAGCAGGATGGTGGTGCCCATGATCATGGTGTAGTCACGGTTGGTGATAGCAGACACGAAGTCGCGGCCCAGACCGGGCACGGAGAAGATCTTTTCCACCACAAAAGAACCGGTCATCAGGCTGGCCAGCATGGGGCCAACGTAGGTGATGACAGGCAGGATGGCGTTGCGCAGTGCGTGCTTGAACAGGATCATGAACTGGGACACGCCCTTTGCGCGGGCAGTGCGCATATAGTCCTGACCCATGACGTCCAGCAGGCTGGAGCGCATCAGACGGGTGATATAAGCCGAGGGATAGATGGCCAGTGCGGTAACCGGCATGATATAGGCGGCTGCGCTGTTCAGGCCAACGGTGGGCAGCACCTTCATGTTCATACCAAACTGGTACAAAAGCAGCACGCTGGAGATAAAGCTGGGGATCGCGATGCCGCAGGTAGCAAACACGATAATAACGTTATCCAGCCACTTGCCGCGGTTGTAAGCGGAAATGCAGCCCAGCGGGATGCCCACGCACAGAGCCACCACCACTGCAATGCCTGCCAGACGGCAGGACACCGGCAGTTTGCTGGCGATGATCTGGTTCACGGTACGGCCGCGCTGACGCAGGCTCAGACCCAGATCGCCGTGCAGAAGGCTCTCCATGTAGTTGACGTACTGCACACCCAGCGGCTTATCCAGGCCATACTTTTCGGCCAGAGCCTGCTGAGCAGCGGCACTGATGGACTTTTCTGCCACGAACGGGCCACCGGGGACCAGGTTCATGACAAAAAAGGTAACCGTAGCCACAATGAAGATACTGAAGATACCCATTGCGACACGCTTGATGATGTACTTTGCCATCGTTTGATGCCACTCCAATCCTATCAATGAATTACTGTTTTTGCTCTCAGGCCGAGCCACACTTTCCCGCAGTCCGCCAGCCTCACACATAGCGGACGTCTGTCCTTGGCACGCGGACAGAAAAGCGAATAATAAAACGATGGCATCTTGCGGTTGCATAAACACCATCGTCCATACCCGAGAAACACTCTATCTATTATAAAGATAACCACGATTTTTGTCAATTTACATGAAAAGAATTCACTTCATTATAGCAAAGCATGAGTGAAATCTTATACTTTATACAAATTTCCTGTACATTTGTAGGTAAAAGTGCTACTTTTCCGGCCTTTTGGGGGATTGTTCCGTTGGCGCGTACAATCCGCCCTCCCCTGTCGGCGTAAAAGGCAGCGTCTCTGCCGCAGAGTCATCCGTCCATGTCATCGGCATTTTTCTCCATGTTGGAGGAAACTTGGCAAAAAATACCACCCGCAGCCCCTTCTCCGGCACGGTCGGTGCCCGGGAGATATGCTGCGGGTGGTCATGGGTCGTTTTGCGGGTCAGGAGTACAGTTTTGCGGTCAGCTGGGAGTACATGGCGCTCTTTTGTGCCTTATAGGAAGCCATTGCCTGATCAGCCAAGGCGGTGCTCTGGCCGTTGGCGGTCAGCACAGTGCGCATCTGGCTGACGATGTTCTCCACTTCCTTATCGTAAGATGCCTGCATCGCATACAGTCTGCCGCTTCTCGCCAGTGCAATGGAGATTTTGCGCGCCTGTGTCTGCTGAGACTCCGGCAGCGCCTTGTATTCTGCCTTTGCCCCGGCAATACAGCTGTTCAGCTCCGACTCAGCGCGCGCCTTGACACTGTACAGCTGCTTCAGCAGCGCCTTGACCTCCGTCTCGTAGGCAGCTTCCTGTTTACCGGAAGAGGACGCCGGTTTTTCTGCGGCAGAAGCAGTGCTGGAGCCGGATGTGCCGGTAGTGTTCTCCTTCTTGCCGGAAGAGGACGCATTGCTGCTCTCCGTCTGGGAGCCAGAGCTCCCCGAGGAAGCGGCAGAACCTGCCTCCTCCTGCGGAGCACTGGCCGCCGTCTCCTGTTCCCCGCCGCTGGATGCAGCAGCTTCGCCGGTCAGCTCCTCCAGCGTGATCTCGCCGCTGAGCAGCTTATCCAGATCATCATCCGTCAGGGTGAACTGTGTGCTGTCTGCCGGTGCATCCGGCAGGGTTTCCGGCAGACTGGCTGCCATGCTGCGAAGATAGAGCAGCACACCAAGGAC
>ERZ1504899.590-NODE-590-length-11836-cov-2.962227_pt1 | contig 11836 bp, 9 predicted proteins | sample MGYA00572087_ERZ1504899 | MGnify/ENA primary metagenome ERZ1504899 (study PRJEB39906, sample SAMEA3182063) | gut metagenome | biome: human; feature: gut; material: Stool; isolation source: human stools | place: Canada | collected 2013-01-29 ...
ACCCCTCGTATCGTTGACGGTTTTCAGATTGTTCAGGTCAAATATGACGCAGGCCGTAGGCTCCCGGAGAATTTCCCTGTTGTTGAGAAGCTCCTCGCAGGAGCCTTTGTTGGGCAGGCCGGTATGGATGTCGATGTATGCCTTCTGCTCCAGCAGTTGGTTTTTCCGGGCCATTTTCAGTGCCATGGCGGTCTGGAGCATGATCAGGATCACCAGGCACAGCATATCCAGTGCCGAGAGGATCTCAATAGTGCGGATCTTCATGGCGATCTTTTCTGAATAGTGTTCCGCGGCAGACACCGTTTCGTCCGCCATTTCAAAATAGGTCTCGCTCATGGCAACGATTTGGGTGTTCTCATATCCACGCTGTCTGGCCGCCGCGACCTCCGCCTTGAGCCGCTCCCAGTAGGCACGCTGGCTGTCCAGCCTTTCCTGATAGGCCGCGTCCTTGAGCTTTACCAATTCGTAGTGCCCTTCTCCGGATGTCAGATTGCTTAAGATATCGTCTAAATACGCGATCAACTCATCGTTTCGGGTGCCTGTGATCTCCAGCTTTACCGCCCGCTGCGTGTCTCCGCGCACCAGCCCGGCATAATTGATGACGCGGGCCGTGCCCTTCAGGTTGCCGATCTCGACCATCATCAGAGCGACAAGGATCACCAAAATCAGCACAAGGCAGCTTTGCAGGATGCTGATGAGTTTTTTGCGATCTATTTTTACATTTTCTTTTATCATAACGACCTCGATCACGGAACGACCATGATATTCTTTATTGCGAATCAGTCTTGATGAATACTTTACTCTGTAACGCACATCATGTCAATAACAATGGAAATTTTTCTACTGTCTCCCAAGAATGATCGGCATAAATAAAATGAAAAGCACGCACTTTATTGCTTGTTTCGGTTGGATGGCTTAGGCTTGTCAGGGATCGCCTCATCCGCCTTGGATGGGCGACCCCTGCGAGCCCCAACCAATTTCTCCGCTTTCTGGTTTTCAGGCATAGTCTTTTCTGCTTTCGGCGGACTGCCACGGCACAGCTTTTTCGGCTTCTATAATTGTAAGGAACATGGCTTTTCGCTGAATGGAAAGCGAAGCTGACCCGGGCTGGGGCGGTCTGTATGAAAGCAATATTTTTTTGAAATAATCTTGACAAAATTTATCAAGATTGATATGATAGTATTAACAAGCAAGCGAAAAGAGGATGTGGAGCATGATCATCACCAAAGAGACGGACTACGCGCTGCGCATTTTGCGGGTGCTGCTGGACGGGGAGAAGCATTCGGTGGCCGAGATGTCGGAAACGGAATTGATCCCCAATCAGTTTGCCTACCAGATTCTGCGCAAGCTCTCCGCCGGCAATTTGGTGCGGGTGAGCCGCGGCGCTCTCGGCGGCTGCGAGCTGTCCTGCGATCTGGACGCGACCTCCCTCTACGATCTCATGGGGGTCGTGGGGGAGCGGGGCATCCTGTGCGCCTGCATGGAGCCGGGATATGAATGCCGCTGGCAGGACAAGCATGGGCGGTGCACCATCCACTGTCAGCTGGCGGCCTTGCAGCAAAAGCAGGACGAGGCGTTCCGTGCCGTGAGCCTGCGCAGGCTGCTGACCGGCGGATCCGATTCCCAAGATACAAGCAAGCTGTAAAATTTTAAAAGGAGGTACCCGTATGCTGTTTCAAACCACGTCGGCGCACGAAGAGCTGCGCGCGAAGATCCGGAGTTTTGCGGAGGAGGAGATCAAGCCACTCGCATTTTTAATGGATCAGAACAATGAGTTTCCCGAGGAGGCTGTCAAGAAGCTGGGTAAGCTGGGCTGGATGGGCATTCCCTACCCCAAGGAGTACGGCGGTGCCGGTCTTGATGCTCTGAGCTACGCCATCGCGGTGGAGGAGCTGGCCCGTGTGGACGGCGGCACGGGCGTAATCCTCTCCGCCCACGTCTCCCTCGGCTCATGGCCAAGGGCGAGAAGATCGGCGCCTTCGGCCTTACGGAGACCAACGCCGGATCCGACGCCGGCGGCACGGAGACCACGGCGCTGGATAAGGGGGACTACTACCTCCTCAACGGCGGCAAGATCTTCATTACCAACGCCCCTAAGGCGGACACCTATGTGGTTTTCGCCGTCACCACGCCGGACATCGGCACCCGGGGCATCTCCGCTTTCATCGTGGAGAAGGGCTGGAAGGGCTTTGAGTTCGGCGACCACTATGACAAGATGGGTATTCGCTCCTCCTCCACGGCGGAGCTGATCTTCAACAACGTGAAGGTTCCCAAGGAAAACCTATTGGGCAAGGAGGGCGAGGGCTTCAAGATTGCCATGTCCACGCTGGACGGCGGACGCATCGGCATCGCCGCGCAGGCGCTGGGCATCGCCCAGGGCGCGTTTGAGCACGCGTTGAGCTATTCCAAGGAGCGCGTCCAGTTCGGCAAGCCCATCGCGGCCCAGCAGAGCATCGCCTTCAAGCTGGCGGATATGGCAACCAAGCTGCGCTGCGCCCGGTTCCTCATCTACTCCGCGGCGGAGCTGAAGGAGCAGCACGCGCCTTACGGCATGGAGTCCGCCATGGCGAAGATGTACGCCTCGGACATCGCGCTGGAGGTCACCAACGATGCCTTGCAGATCCACGGCGGCAGCGGCTACCTCAAGGGCATGGAGGTGGAACGGGCCTACCGCGACGCCAAGATCACCACCCTCTACGAGGGCACTAACGAGATCCAGCGGGTGGTCATCGCCTCTCATCTGTTGGGCAGGCTGGGCAAGAGCTCCGGCGGCGAGAGCCGTTCGGCGGCCAAGAAACCCGCGCCCATCACCGGCATTCGCAAAAAGACCATCTTCCGGGAGGGGGATGCTGCCCAGCAGGTGGCCGACCTTGTGGCGGCGCTGAAGAAGGATGGTCACGACTTCTCCGTGGGCATCCCTATGGATACGCCCATCCCGCAGGCGGAGCGGGTGGTCTCCGCGGGCAAGGGCATCGGGGAGAAAAAGAACATGAAACTGGTAGAGTCGCTGGCCAAGGCCGCCGGCGCGGCCATCGGTTCTTCCCGCCCTGTGGCGGAGACTCTCAAATATCTGCCGCTGAACCGCTATGTGGGTATGTCCGGTCAGAAGTTCACCGGCAATCTGTACATCGCCTGCGGCATCTCCGGCGCATCCCAGCACCTTAAGGGCATCAAGGACGCCTCCACCATCGTGGCCATCAATAAGAACGGTAACGCGCCTATCTTCAAGAACTGCGACTACGGCATCGTGGGCGATGTGGAGGAGATCCTGCCCCTGCTCACTGCCGCGCTGGATAGCGGCGAAAAGCTGCCCGCGCCGCCCATGGTAAAGATGAAGCGGCCCACGCCGCCGAAGCCCGCCCCCATCGGCGACCGCTACGTCTGCAGCGGCTGCGGCTACGAGTATGTGCCAGAGTTGGGCGACGAGGACGGCGAGATCGCGCCCGGTACGCTCTTTGAGCAGCTTCCCGCCGAGTGGGTGTGTCCCGAGTGCGCGGAGACGAAGGATCAATTTGTAAAGGCTTGAGGCCGTGAAGGAGGCAAGATAAGATGTATTGCGTGCGTAAAGTAACGAACGACCTCTACTGGGTGGGCGCCAACGACCATCGCCTGGCCCTGTTTGAAAACTGCTTTCCCATTCCCCGGGGCGTAAGCTACAATGCCTACTGCCTGCTGGATGAAAAGACAGTGCTCTTTGACACGGTGGACTGGTCTGCCTGCCGCCAGCTTTTGGAAAATCTGGCGTATGTGCTGGATGGCCGCGAGCTGGACTACCTGCTGGTCAACCATCTGGAGCCGGATCACGCCGCCTGCATCGAGGAGATCCTGCTGCGCCATCCCAAGGTGAAACTGATCTCCAACGAGAAGGCATTCATGCTCATGCGGCAGTTCGGCTTCCATGTGGACGGACATGAGTGCATCGAGGTGAAGGAGGGCGACACCTTCTCCTTCGGCAAGCACACCGTCACCTTTGTGGGCGCGCCTATGGTTCACTGGCCGGAGGCCATGGTGACCCTCGACGTCACCGACGGCGTCCTCTTTTCCGCCGACGCCTTCGGCACCTTCGGCGCGCTGGACGGCAAGCTGTTCGCCGACGAGGTGGACTTCGAGCGGGACTGGCTGGACGACGCCCGCCGCTACCTCACCAACATCGTGGGCAAGTACGGCCCCCACATCCAGCTCCTGCTGAAAAAGGCCGGCGGCGTTTTGGATCAGATCAAGTACATCTGCCCGCTCCACGGCCCCGTGTGGCGCAAGGATCTGGGCTGGTTCATCGAAAAGTACGACACATGGAGCCGCTATGCCCCTGAAACCCAGGGCGTGCTCATCGTCTACGCCTCTATGTATGGCAACACGGAGAACGCGGCGCAGGCGCTGGCGACCTCGCTCTGCGATAAGGGCATGAGCAAGGTGGCGATGTACGATGTGTCCTCCACTCATGTCTCCCAGCTGATCTCCGAGGCGTTTAAGTACAGTCACATTGTCCTGGCCTCTGTGACCTACAACCTCGGCATCTACCCCGCCATGCATGACTTCCTCATGGATATGAAGGCACTGAATCTGCAAAACCGCACCTTTGCCATCATTGAAAACGGCTCATGGGCGGTGAAGTCCGGTGACCTCATGCAGAAATTCGTCAACAATGAGCTTAAGAACATGACGGTGCTCAACGAGCGGCTCAGCCTCGCCTCGTCCATGGGCACGGACAAGCGCACTGAGCTGGAAGCACTGGCGGACGCCATTCTGGAATCTATGAAGTAACTGGCAGGAAAGCCAAAACCAAGACAACAGACAACAAACGGCCCCACCGCATCGGCTGCAGAAAAACCGGCTTTCAAAAACAGAGCGGGCAAGCGTGATACTGCGCTTGCCCGCTCTTTGCCCAAAAGGACATGAGAAGTGACCGGAGAAGATGAGAGGATCGAAATGGAGATCAGAAAACGAAACGGGGAGTCTGTTCCCTTTCAACAGGAGAAAATTTTCAACGCCATGAAAAAGGCGTTTGACGGACAGGGCAAGGAGATCGGGAGCAGAGAGATGGATGAGATCCTCGCCACCGTTCTCAACAATCTCTCCGTCACAGTGCCGCTCACCGTAGAACGTGTGCAGGACGAGGTGGAGCGAACGCTCATGGAGCGCGGACACTATGAGGTGGCCAAGGCGTACATCCTCTACCGCGAAAAGCGGTCTGCGCTGCGCCGTGTCCGGCATACCATCGCGCGGACGGTGGGGGATGACTCGCTTGACGAGGTGCTACGCCGCATCCAGATGGATTTTACCGAGGAAGTCTACTCCCTCGCGGCGCTTCAAATGAAGTTTGAGAGTTTCTGTCGTCTGAGTATGACGGAGGATGAGCGGGCTGAGGCACTGACCAAGGCGGCGGTAGAGCTGACTACGGCAGAGGCACCCAAGTGGGAGTTCATCGCGGCGCGGCTTCTGAACCACTCCTTTCGCTGTCGCAACGCACAGGAATGGGAGGGGCGCGGCGTCGGCGACCTCTATGGCAAGCTTCGCTATCTGACGGATAAGGGACTCTACGGTGACTATATCCTTGCCCACTATACCCACGAGGAGATTGCCATGGCGGAGGACTTTCTCTGCCCGGAACGGGACGAGCTGTTCACCTACTCCGGCCTTGACCTGCTGCTCAAACGCTATGTGATCCAGTCACGCAGCCGCGTGCCGCTGGAAACACCGCAGGAGATGTTTTTGGGTATCGCACTGCATCTTGCTATGAACGAAGGCTCTGACCGCATGGGGTGGGTAAAACGCTTTTACGATATGCTCAGCCGTATGGAGGTCACGATGGCGACACCTACCATGTCCAACGCACGAAAGCCCTACCATCAGCTTTCAAGCTGCTTTGTGGACACTGTGCCGGACAGTCTGGACGGCATCTACCGCTCGCTGGACAACTTCGCAAAGGTCTCTAAATTCGGCGGTGGAATGGGGATGTACTTCGGTAAGGTGCGCGCTGCAGGCAGCACCATCCGCGGCTTTCAAGGGGCGGCGGGCGGTGTTATCCGCTGGATCCGGCTGGTCAACGACACCGCCGTGGCGGTGGATCAGTTGGGGATGCGGCAGGGCGCTGTGGCGGTTTACTTAGACGCATGGCACCGGGATCTGCCGGAATTCCTTCAACTGCGCACCAACAACGGCGACGACCGCATGAAGGCACATGATGTGTTTCCCGCCGTGTGCTATCCGGATCTCTTCTGGCGACTGGCGGAGGAGAACATAGACGCGCCGTGGCATCTCATGTGTCCGCATGAGATCCTCACGGTCAAGGGCTACGCACTGGAGGATTACTGGGGTACAGAATGGGAGAAGCGGTATCTGGACTGCGTCAATGACCCGCGCATCGAAAAGCGCAGCGTCACCGTCAAGGACATCGTGCGGCTGGTGCTTCGCTCGGCAGTGGAGACCGGCACACCCTTCGCTTTCAATCGCGACAGTGTAAATCATATGAACCCAAACGGCCACACGGGAATGATCTATTGCTCCAATCTCTGTACGGAGATCGCGCAGAACATGGCGCCCATCGAGCACATCAGCACTGAGGCGCACACGGAGAACGGCGACACAATTGTGGTGACGGCCACACGCCCAGGTGAGTTTGTGGTCTGCAATCTGGCGAGTCTGTCTCTCGGTAATCTGCCGGTGGAGGACGAGGCCTATATGGAACGCACGGTGGAAACGGCCATCCGCGCACTGGATAATGTGATCGACCTCAACTTCTACCCGTTGGAATACGCGCGGCTTACCAATCAGAAGTACCGCAGCATCGGCCTGGGCGTCAGCGGCTACCACCACATGCTGGCAAAGCGCGGCATCCACTGGGAGAGCGATGAGCACCTTGCCTTCACCGACGCAGTGTTCGAGCTCATCAACTACGCCGCCGTCAAGGCGGACACAGCACTGGCACGGGAAAAGGGTCGTTACGCGCTCTTTGAGGGCAGCGACTGGCAGACGGGCGCGTATTTTGAAAAGCGGGGTTATACCTCCGAAAAGTGGCGGGCGCTTGCGAAAACGGTGGCGGTGCAGGGAATGCGCAACGCCTATCTGTTGGCGGTCGCACCGACCTCCAGCACATCTATCCTCTCCGGCACGTCGGCGGGTATAGATCCAATTATGAAGAAATTCTTTTTAGAGGAAAAAAAGGGCAGCATGCTGCCCCGCGTTGCTCCGGAGCTTTCTATGGACACATGGTGGTACTATAAGGCAGCGCATCTAATCGACCAAAGCTGGTCGGTACGCGCCGCGGGCCTTCGCCAGAGACATATTGACCAGGCGCAGAGCATGAATCTCTATATCACCAACGACTATTCCATGCGTCAGGTGCTCAGACTGTATTTGGAGGCGTGGAGGGCCGGCGTCAAGACCATTTACTATGTCCGCAGCAAGGCCCTTGAGGTCGAGACCTGCGAAAGCTGCTCGTCATAAGGAGGATAGCATGACGGAACTGAAGAAAAAGCCCCTCTTTAACCCGGAGGGCGACCCTGATGTGCGCCTGCGGCGCATGATCGGCGGCAATACCACAAACCTCAACGACTTCAACAATATGAAGTACGCTTGGGTCAGCGACTGGTACCGGCAGGCCATGAACAACTTTTGGATCCCTGAGGAGATCAATCTCTCGCAGGATGTGAAGGACTATCCCCGCCTGCTGTCAGCCGAGCGCAGCGCCTACGATAAAATTCTGAGTTTTCTTGTCTTTTTGGATTCCATTCAGACAGCGAACCTGCCTAATATCGGCGCCTACATTACCGCCAACGAGGTCAATCTCTGCCTGTCCATTCAGGCGTTTCAGGAGTGTGTCCACTCACAGAGCTACAGCTATATGCTCGACACCATCTGTTCCCCCGTGGAGCGCAATGACATCCTCTACCAATGGAAAACGGACGAGCATCTGCTGCGCCGCAACACCTTCATTGGGGACTGCTACAACGCGTTTCAGGAGCGGAAGGACGCTCCCACGCTGCTGCGCGTGATGATGGCAAACTATATTTTGGAGGGCATCTATTTTTACAGCGGCTTTATGTTCTTCTACAATCTCTCCCGAAACGGGAAGATGCCCGGCTCGGCGCAGGAGATTCGCTACATAAACCGCGATGAGAATACGCACTTGTGGCTGTTCCGCAATATCATCACGGAGCTGCAAAAGGAGCAACCGGAGTTGTTCACCGCCGAGAGCGTACAAGCGCTGCGCGAGATGATGCGTGAGGGCGTGGAGCAGGAGATCGCATGGGGGCATTATGTGATCGGCGACGACATCCCGGGGTTGAACCGGCAGATGATCAGCGATTACATCCGCTATCTCGGCAATCTTCGCTGGACGAGCCTTGGCTATCCCGCATTGTATCCATGCTTTGAGAGCGAACCGGAGAGCATGGAATGGGTCAGCCAGTACGCCGACGCCAACATGGTCAAGACCGATTTCTTTGAGGCACGCAGTACCGCCTACGCCAAGAGCACCGCACTGATAGACGATTTATAAGAAAACCAAAGACATCAGAATAGGAGATACTACTATGAATTACAGCGCTATGATTCAAAATCGCAGATCCGTTCGCGCATTCCGCGAAAAGGAAGTTCCGAGCGAGGCTATCGGCCAGCTCCGATCCTACTATGAAAAGACCTGCCCCCGTCTTGTCCCGGAGATTGCAACGGAGTTGATCGTCTTGGACAAGGATGCACAGCCGGCGCTGGAGAGCTCAGCGGGCTATAATCAATTTCTCATCGGAGCACCGCACTACCTGCTCCTTATGTCTGCCCCGCATTCCTATGCGGCCATCAACGCCGGCTACATGATGGAAGATCTCGTCCTCAAGCTGACTGAGTTGGACATCGACACCTGCTGGATGACCTTCACCGACAGCGACAAAATCAAAAAGGCACTGTCTCTCGCCACCCCGTTAGAGGTGGCGGCAATCGTTGCCTTTGGCTACGGGGAAAAGACCGCAAAAAAGCTGCGGCTGAATATCCTAAGTATGTCTCAGATCGATGTGCGGGCCGAGCAGCAGTACTACGCGCCCAAAAAGGGCGTGAACGATTTGGTTCACATGGGGAGCTGGAGCAACAAGTCTGGGCTTGACGAGATGATGGACTTCTACGACGATATGCTCTGGCAGTCCTTCTACGCCGCTTCGCTCTCCCCCAGCTATCTCAACCGTCAGCCCTATGGCTTCCTTGTGCAGGATCACAGCATCTATTTGGTGCAGCAGGAGGATGCCTACACCGATAATTTGGATGCCGCATTGGATCTCGGTATTGTCATGCTCCACTTCTCCGCCGTCGCCTCCCAGTGGGCGGGGCAGGTACGCTGGGAACTTTCACCTGCTGCGCCCGACGGCCTGCCGGAAGGACTTCGCTCCGCTGCGGTGTACCACATGTAACGACTCTGGGGGAAGCAAGGCAACGGTAAAATGCGCGACCGTCGATCCGCGGTTGAGCGTATGTTTCGTTAGAAAAGAAGAACCTATCAGTCAGAGTCTGAGTAAGGAAAATAGGAGGTATATTTTATATGGCTATCCAAACGGTAACAGATGCCATCCGCTATGTAGGGGTGGATGATAACACATTGGCACTCTTTGAAAACCAGTACCCCGTCCAGCCTATGGGAGTGAGCTACAACTCCTATGTCATTCTGGATGAGAAGATTGCCGTGATGGACAGCGTGGACGCACGGGCAACGGAAGAATGGCTTTCCAATGTGGCGCGGGTGTTGGAGGGGCGCAGGCCCGACTATCTTGTGGTCACACACATGGAGCCGGATCATTCCGGCAGTCTCATGCGGCTGGCACAAAAGTACCCGGAGATGAAGATCGTGGGAAACGCGAAAACATTTACCCTGATCAAGCAGTTCTTCGGCACAGGTGCATTGTCGGAAGACCGTATGCTGGAGGTTGGCGAAAGAGATACGCTTTCCTTGGGTTTGCACCGGCTGCGCTTTCCTGTCTCTTATACACATCTGACGCTGCCGACGAGCGATGGAGGTTGGCGAAAGAGATACGCTTTCCTTGGGTTTGCACCGGCTGCGCTTTCTGCTGGCGCCGATGGTACACTGGCCGGAGGTGATGACGGCGTATGAGGAAACGGAAAAAATCCTGTTCTCGGCGGATGCCTTCGGACGCTTTGGCTCACTGGAACGGACTGCCCGTGCCCCCTGGGTGCCGCAGGCCCGACGGTATTATTACAATATTATCGGGAAATATGGCGCACAGGTGCAGGCTCTGCTGAAAAAAATCTCCGCGCTGGAGATCAAAACAATCTGCCCGCTCCACGGTCCCGTGCTTACAGAAGGGCTGGAGGAGTGTCTGCGGCTCTATGATCTCTGGTCACAATGGGAACCAGAAGAATCGGAGAGCATACTGATTGCCCACGCATCCATCCATGGAAATACTGCCCATGCGGCGAAGACCCTCAAGGGTAAATTAGAGAAAAAAGGCGTACAGGTCAACATATGTGATCTCACTGTGACAGATCTTTCCTACGCTGTTGCCAGTGCGTTCTACTGCGGGAAGTTGGTTTTAGCCAGCGCCACCTATGACGGAGGACTGTTTCCGCCCATGAGGGAGTTTTTGGCACATTTACGGACAAAGGGATTCCGAAACCGCCGGGTTGGCCTTATTGAAGACGGCTCTTGGGCACCTGCTGCCGCGCGGCTGATGCGCACCAAATTGGAGGAGATGAAGGATATCCACCTTTACGAAACGGTAGTGTCTCTGCGTGGTGCATTGAACCAAACCAGCGAAGCGCAGATGGACGCTCTGGTGGCTGAGCTCTGTGCAGAATAAGCTGCAACAAACCGCAGCTATTCTCGTACAGATGATGGTCTTACTCATCTGCTTTATGTCCCAAGGGCAGAGTACCGTCATCTCAGGTTGAGGTCACGATGTGGTGTGGGGCGAGACCGGAGTCTTGAGAATACCCAAACAAAGGAAAGGAGCTGACAGATATGGCAGCTATGAACATGAATCAGGAGCAGTTTGAGCAGGCGATCCGGGAGAAAAAGCCCGTTTTGGTGGATTTCTGGGCGCCCTGGTGCAGCTACTGCCGGAGGATCGGCCCCGCGTATGAGAAGATCGGAGAGGAATACGCGGACAGCCTCGCCGTCGGCAAGATCAACATTGACGAGGAGCCGCGGCTGGCGGTGGCCGAGGGGATCGAGGACATCCCAACTCTGGTGCTGTACCGGAACGGAAAGGCCGTGGATTCCATCATCGCGCCCGGCTCAAAGGCAGAAATCGACCGTTTCATTCAGGAAGCCTTGGCGAAATAACGGAGGATTCAGATATGAACAACAATCATGTTTATGATATGCTCGTGGTGGGCGGCGGACCGGGCGGCTACACCGCCGCCCTGTACGCGGCACGGGCGGGGCTGGACACCATCGTGCTGGAAAAACTGTCCGCCGGTGGGCAGATGGCCCTGACCGAGCAGATCGACAACTATCCCGGCTTTGAGGACGGGATTGACGGCTTCTCTCTGGCGGAGAAGATGCAAAAGCAGGCGGAGCGCTTCGGGGCACGCAGCGAATACGCAGAAGTCTTCCGCATGGATCTGACGGCGGTTCCCAAGCTCGTGGAGACCAGCGAGGGGATTTTTCTGGGGAAAACCGTGGTGCTGGCCACCGGTGCGAACCCCAGAACACTGGGCGTGGCCAGAGAGTCGGAACTGGTGGGTCGAGGCGTGGCCTACTGCGCCGCCTGCGACGGGATGTTTTACAAGGGCAAAACGGTGGTCGTGGTGGGCGGCGGCAATTCCGCCGCGGCAGATGCCCTCCTTCTCAGCCGCGTGGCGAAAAAAGTGATCCTCGTCCCCCGCAGAGACACCC
>ERZ1504899.694-NODE-694-length-9687-cov-4.947051_pt1 | contig 9687 bp, 6 predicted proteins | sample MGYA00572087_ERZ1504899 | MGnify/ENA primary metagenome ERZ1504899 (study PRJEB39906, sample SAMEA3182063) | gut metagenome | biome: human; feature: gut; material: Stool; isolation source: human stools | place: Canada | collected 2013-01-29 ...
CGGCACGTCGCACCTGACAGACCCCTCCCAATTGGTCAATCTCGACGAACTGGCACGGGTGGCAAAGAAATACGGTCTGAAAGTTAAAGTCACGGGAGCGGCCGATAGTGCGACCGGAACAATTGGTATCAACAATGCCTTGAGTGCTTCGAGAGACGACTATATCGCCTCGGAGCTGAACAAGCGGGGTTTGTCGCCCGACAGGATGACCAAGACCGGCGAAGGTGGCATTTCCGATTACGCCCCCACGGAAGCCAACCGACATACAAGGGTGGAACTGTTCTTCGGCAAATGTGAAGAAAACGAATGTTCGTCCGTAAACAGGTAGAAAGCAAGAGAGTACCGATGATAAATATCGGTACTCTCTTTATTTGTTATGTGCTGTATCCCGGATTCTTTAAGCAGACCGTATCAGTTGTCCGGATTGAAATTCTTGTCGTAATCCAAAAGGAACTTTGCCAGTACAGGGTTGTTGTGGTCCACTTTCAACTTGCCGGTGTCCAGACGGCGAATTGCCTTTCTGTCTTCTTCCGTTAACTCGAAATCGAGATACAAGATAAAAGAAACGGTTCTGTCCCGATGATAGGAACGGAGCCGTTTCTTTTATCGACTGGCTTACTATGTTATTGTTCGTCTTTCACGCCGCGTACATACCCGCCGTCGGCATCTGAACTGGTCGCACCGATGGAGTGGTCTTGGGCATTGAAACGGAAACCGCCGTTCTTGCCTGAAATGGAGCCGTCTCCGTCATAAGTTCCGCGGCTGAAGCTGGTATAGGTCATGTACATGGCTTTGCTCTCATGTCTGTAAAGAAGCCATCGACCCTCATACGTTTGCCATGCGTCATCGGGTAAGCGGGTACCCATGATAAGCAGCTCGCGCAAGTTGGGCACGCGATAGCCGCTCGGTGTAATAGAAGCGGTCTGATACCATCTCCAATCCTGAACGCCTTCCCAACTCCAACGATTTAGTGCATTCACATCTATGCTCGGTGTAGGATAGTCTGCGTCATTTGCCGCTACCCGGAACTTGGCATACGGTCGGTTATAAGGCGACAGGTCATTATGCGTGGGCAACGAACTGGCTTCATAGCTTAGGCGGCGTGCCTTCTCGCTAAGGTTGGAGACATCAATCAGGTAGGTACCGTCGGGTTCGGCCTGTGTCACTTTGGGAATGAGTGGTGTGGGTTCAACATTCGGATCGTCAAGACCGATACCGAGGTTGCGTATGCAACGGTAGGCATATTGTCCGCCCACGGTGTTGTGCGAGCCGTCGTAGTTACCCAATGCGGCACATTCTTCTGCCCACAACACCCACGAATGGTCGCCGTCAGCGGAACTACTGGTATAGTGCCAATAGGTCTGGTAATCCCTGTCCGCGGGATTTTGGGGATAGAGGCGCGAAGCGTCGTCCAGCGCATATTCGCCGATATAGAGATCCACGAGCTGGTCGATGGCGGCCAGATACCAGCGTATTTCGTTAGGCTGCACGATGTTGTCGCCGTTCAGGTCGCGGTTACGCAACAGCACAGCGTGCAGGGCGTCTTGGTGGTCATCGGTCAGACCGTAGTGCTCGGAGGGGTTGAGCACCTCCGTCCAATGCAGGGATCTGTTGGATACATAGTTTTCGCCCAGAATACAACGTATGGTATTGAGCCGGCCGTTGCTGGAGGAAGTACTGTTTCTCACGTCACCTTCCTTCCAACGCGTGCCCTCCATGCGGCTTTCAAGCCCCCATGCGGTGGACAATTCATTCTCGCTCTTTTTCACGTTGTACACCGTGCGTATGGACTTCTGCTTGAAAGTCTGTATGGCTTCCACCACGATCGACGCGCCATCGGGACTGTAATGCGAGTTGTCTCCGTTGATAAAATAGAGCAGGCGGTCTTCGGCCTCCACGTATCGGCGCCACTGCGACAAAAGCGGGGTATTGTCCTCGTCTGTATTGGGGTCATCCGGCTCGCGCACGTACACGTACTCGTCGATGAAAGCGGTAACGGTAACCGTACCGGTGGTCTTTCCTTCCTCGTACTCCTGCTTCAGGCGTTGCAGCAACTGGTGTACGTCGAGTAGGCGGGCGTCAGAATGGCCCGCATGTCCGTCATACCCCGAAGGTTGGTTCTTTCCGCCCTTGTAGTTCTGGTCACCGGGGTATTTCACGAACAGCTCGTCGTCTTGGCCATAGTCCTCGTTGATGGCGAACTTGATCCACTTGTAGTCATGGATACCTGTACTTTCCGGACTGTCCGTTTCGCCGAAACCGCCCGCATAGATGGCCTTGTCGAAAGCTGTCTGCACGCCCCATGTCATGGTTGGAACCATGCTTCGGTTTATCGTAATGAGCTCGCGGTCGTAGTGTGCATCCAGCTCGTACAGCCCATCTTGACTGAATATCACGTTGCCTTCGTAGCCGGGCCTCTGTTCGTTCTCCTCCCCATCGGACTCCACTTCAAGCCGTATATCGTTGATACCACGCAGGGTGACGGTGTAGATGTAGCGGGTATTGCGGCGGGTGTCGTAGTCGTTGGGGTTGCCGTCGGCGTAGCCCAGATGTACGGTGAAGGTCACGTCGGCATTGACGGTATTGCCTTTGTCATCCTTATAGGACAGTGTGCCGGACATTTCCACGTAGGTGGCGTTGGCGGGGGCGTAGGCAAAGTCGCCGTTCTCGAACTGCTGACCGGGTTTGTCCGTATAGTCGCCCGTGTTTTTGTGTTCGCGTTCCTCGCGTAGGGCGTACTGTTCCGCAGCGCTAAGCCCTTCGCCGGAGATGGCCTGTTTGGGAGTCTTGCGGTTTTCCGGCATGTAGAACACGAAGCCACCGGAAGTGTAGAGGTAATTGTCATCCCGCTCGGTAGTCTCGAAAGGCATCTCCTCGGTTGTGAAGTAGGTGCAACCGTCACCATCGGCATCGCCTGTCCCGTGGGGCAGCAGCAACGACTGGGCCGGCACGTTCACCACCCGCCAGCCGCGCGGACGGAAGTCAAGTGCCGTCCAGTTCTTATCGGAGGGTTTCTCGGTTTTCACCACGAACTCCACCCTCGCGTCCGTCCGCTCGGGCCGCAGCGTACACTCCAGCGAGGCGGGACCGCTTTCCGTACCGGGAATGTTGACAAGGTTGCTCGTGGAATTTTTATCATCGTAAGCATAGCCTGTCATCATGAACTGCGTGGAGCGTTCCACGGTATGCTCGTCCATCTTCATTACGAAGGCTTCGAGGTCTGACCGCGATGTTATAGACTCCATGTCCGATTTTTTGACATCATAGCCGGAACTTACGGATTCAGTAGATAGATTGGCGATGCAGACTATCTGTACCTTGTTCAGAGAGGTGGTCTCTATCATGACGGAACCTTTGCTGTAGTCTCCGTTATAGCTGATGTCGTCAGTAAAGAAATTGCGGTAATGCACCTCCCCGGCGGGGTTGAAGATGAACACGTAGAGGTTGTTCACACGGTTCTCGTAGGTAGCGTCCTGCGCGGCACGGGTCTCCACGCAGCTCTTCTCGGACCGGAAGTCCAGCATTACACGTGCGGGAAGCCCCTCTGCCACGCGGGCACGCTCCTCGAACAACGGGTCCTCGGTACACGAGTACAGTCCTACCGCCAGCAGCATGGCCGCCAGCAAGGTCAATATGTTTTTATGTCTTGTTCTCATAACTCAAATGACATGCAGTTTCGTTTAATTGAACGGGGGAACGGTTATCTCTTCCGTATCCCAGTCCTTTACTTCAAATTTTAGCGTGAGGTTGGCCTCCGAACTGAGTGTGGCGTGTATGTTCACTTGCTTGTTACGGGCGATAGAGTTCAGAGCGCCGCCGTATTCGTTGATGAAAGGTATGGCGTCATAGGGAGCTGTACTTGTGGTGAAACCGATGGTATATGGCGAGTTCTTGCTTGCATCCGTCCATGCGTATGAGGGATAGATGTAAAGGGCCAGCGTCTTGCTGCCGTAACCTCCGATTTCGACAGAGAGGCTCTCGTAGTTTTGAACATCATACTCCGTGTCGTCGGGAACGTCAAGGGTCTGCTCGCGGAACAGGTAGAGCCGGTCGCCGAAGAACTCGCCGAAAGTCATGGAAGTGATGGTAATCGGGTGGCTCAGCGTGTTGTTCATAATGACGTTGAGCTTGGCCACGGAGCGCTCCAGTTCCACTTCGATGGTCTGCGGCGTGCCGTCGGATGGAATTATCTGCACATCGCGATGCCAGCTCATGGGTAGGCCGTGTTGTGCGATTTCCTGCTCCGTAAAGCGTTTTGGGAAGTGCGTGCGGTGTTCATCCATCACCAAAGCTTTTTTGGTGTTGCCGACCTGCACGAGGTTGTCCTCGAAGTCTGCCATGTCGGAATAGTCCTTGCCGAGGGCGGCCTCGTTGGCCACGGCATAGATGTCCACAGTACCTACCGGCACACCCTCGATGGTGACACTGCCGCCGGAGAGGTCGGCTTCCTTGAACTGTTTGTTGATGACAGGTTTGTCCTGCGAGAATACCAATATGCGCAAGGTGTTTATCTTCTCTTCAGCGGCCTTGTACTCCTCGTCCGTGGTGTGCGTGGAACGTATATCGGCCATTGGTACGTGCAGGGTAACGGAGGCTGTGCGTCCGTCGGGTATCCATTCGTCCACTCGGTCCGTGCAGCCGGCCAACAGGCTGGCAGCCCATGCGAGGGCGGCTGGCAGAAGCAGGGAGAAAGGATGCGGTAAATATCGTTTTATATATGCTTTCATACACCGTATGTATTGTTGTCTATAAATTTCTCATTTTATTGCCATGACACGGAGGTGTCCTGTTCATCCCAGTCGAGAACCTTCACGTTGATTGCGAGCGAAGCGGCCGAAACGGTCAGGGTGTAGGCATATTGGCTGCCTGCATCCCATTGTTTCGCATTCCCGCCAGAGAGGTTGACCGTGGAATTCCGGTCGGCGGTCTCGCCCTCGAAACGGTAGCTCACGGCGATTTCGGTACCAGTCAGGTCGGTGTGCGGGAGTAACAGCACGTCGCCCAGCATGTTGCGGGTCTCGCCGGCTGTGATGGAAATATCCTTTGCGGCCAACAGGGCATCGCTGTCGTTTGTCTTGGCGGTGTTGCTCCACGAGCTTCCACCGGAGGCATTCCAAGTAAGGTCGCCTTTGTAAGTCACGCCGTTCACTTTGAAGGAAGTAACCGTTACACCGCGCCCCACGGCCCTGATATTGAAGGCCAGCCTTGTGAGCCGATGGGAGAATTTGAAGCTGACAGATTCGGGGGCTTTGTCTGCCTCGATTACTATATTTGTTCGTTCCGCCGTCATCAGGTCGTGCCCTTTCGTGGCGACGAAGTTCTTGACGGTAAAGGTGCCGTCCGTGCAGGCGACGGACACGGCATCGCCCAGCGTTCCGGTGGACGGATAGAGGGCGTAGAAGTCGTAGGTGTTGCCCGACTGCCAGTACAGCAGGCCGCCTCCGTAGGTCCAGCCTGTACCGGAACCGTAGGTCACGGTCGTGTTGTCGAATATCTGCACGTCGTTGTCCGTGCCGCTGGTGTGGCGGTAGCTGCCCCACACGCTGAACGACTGGCCGTCGGTGTTCAGGTCGTCCGCACTCCCGATGGCGGAGCGTGTCAGCGTGGGTAGCGAAAAACGTATCGCCCCGCTGTCTCCGGCTGTCTCCATGTCCTGCACCACGCTTTCCGTGCAGGAAGCCGCTGACAACAGCACCGTCGCCAGCAGGGGCAGGATTCCGAGGGTGTTCTTTCTTCTGTTCATATATCTCATCATATAAAGGTTATTCCGTTCTTGCAGGAAAGCTGCATGTGTGCGGTCTGTCCTGTATCATTGTGGCCGGGAAGGGAACATTCAACCCCGCCCGGCCTGTATTCTTCGGTCCGATTGGCCTAACCGGCCGAGCTGCGTATCTCGTTTCGCTGAGTTAAGTTTCTCGTCATGGTGAGTTGCTCAACTCGCCGCGCTGAGTTGCTCAACTCACGGAAGTGGGTCGCGCAACTCACGGAAACGGATTGGCTGGTACGGTAAGCGTTTAGTTCTTTTTATCAGTCAAATTAAGGTCATCACCCGGCGTAGTATCTTTCCACTTATCTACGGTTACATCAAACTTGATAGGCTTGGCGTTCGGGTCGGTGTTGATGTCTTCCATCTTCAGCTCTGCCGTGTAGTTGTAGTAGTACCCGGCTGTCCATGTGTTCTTCTGCAAGCTGGTTTCGCTGTTGCTCGGATTGTAGCTCAATGTGGCACTGAAATCCTGCTGTCCTATCGTTTCTTGGGCAGCGTTCTTTACCACTGCGGTGAATTGGACGCTCAACGTGCCGCAGGTCTGCGGAATAACGAACAGCGGTGCGCATGTCTGGCTGAAGTATCCCTGTTCGTTGGCAGCGTCGGCAGTCACGTCGGTGATGTTGTCGAAAGTGTATGTGCCCGTAGTGTTTGAGAGCTGGTCAGTACTCCACGTGATTGTGCCTTCGTTGGCCTTGTGGTACGTTCCCGTGGACTTGGTCGTTGCGCTCTCTATCCGTAGGTTGTTCACAGCCACGGTGTAGGTGTTGGCCATCTTGGTCTTGAACGTGAAGGTCAGCTTGGACAGCATGTGCCGGAACGTCATGCTTACTTTCGGGGCTTCGCCCGACGCTGTGCCGTCCCATGTGTAGTTGGACTCGTTGCCCATTGCGGCTACGAGGTCGTTCTTCCCGTCCGTGCTGTACGCCGTGAAAGTCAGCAGGCCGGAGGTCGATCCTCCGCTCTGCGAGCCCGCATCGTAGCTGACAATCGACTTGTTAAGCTGGCTTTCCCCGTTGGCATAGCCCGCAAAGCGGAATTCCTTGTTTTTTTCCCAGTAGTAGGTGTTTATGGGTAGCCATTCGTTGTCGCCTGCTTTGCTCACCTGCACGTTGGTAAAGGCGTCTGCCCAGTTCTGGTCGCCTGTGCCTTTGTTCTGTGCGAATACCCAGAACTTCTGGAAATTTTGTGATGTGACATCACCGGAACGGGTGGTCTTGTCCACAAAAGTTGTAAACTCGATGGGCTGGTTGGCGTATTCGGCCACGTCCATCACTTCCTGATTGCTACAGCCGGAGAACACCGCTGCGGCGACTCCCAGCAAAAATAAACTCTTTTTCATGATGCAAAAGCTTAAATTAAAAATACATTATTGTTTGGTTAATCATTTAGTTATCAATACATCTGTTTTATACAGGTCACCCTTCTTACAATGGCAGGGGGATGTCGATGTAATCGCCCCATCCCTCCACGTCGATGTCGAAACCGCTGTCGAAGCCTGCCGCACCTTCCTCGTCGGTGATGACAAGGCCGTCGGAGACGATAATCACGCCGCCACGGGGCTGGGCCTTCACTTGGTCCGTCACATCGAACTCGAAGGTCTTCATCGCGCCGTTGTGCAGACGCACTTCGAGATTGAGGTGGTAGGAGCGTTCCGTGGTGCGGGTGCCGTCGCCGTAGTGGTCGCCGGGGTAGTCGGGAATGCCGAAGGATTTCACTGTGGCCTCCGGACCGTAGTCACGCAGGGTACAGTCGAACATCACGGTAGCCGCTTCCGGTCCGGTGTGTCCGTCGTTCAGATAGACGCTCTCGGCCATGCCTGCCAATGCTCCGCGTGCGAGGGCCACGTACTGAAACCCCTGTTGGAACTCGTAGCGCACGAGGTAGGTATAGGTGAGCGGCTGCAAACGCACGGGCAGACCGACAGTCTCCTGCGTGGGCAGGGCCTCGTAGCTGCCTATGTATGCGCCGTAAAGCATGTCGGGCTGGTTCACGGTACGTTCCCCCGCGTGCAGGGCTTCGAAAGCCCCCCGCGTCAGGCTACGGGTGGTGGCACTTGCGGAAGCCAGTGCGGCGATGTCGTTGAAGACGATGTATTCCGTGTCATTGTTGTAGAACAACAGGTCGTGCGTACCTTCGTTCATATAAAGACGGCCTCCTTCGGGCGACAGGTTGCCCTCGTTCTCGGCGGTGCCGCCGGTATAGATGCGTGCACGGATGCCGGTGGGCACGTCGGGGCGAAGGTCGTCATAGCGTTGGGGCCATGCAGGGTTCCACACGGACTGCCAGTCGGTCTGGTAGCTGCGTTCCCATTCCTGCTCCCACGTGGCGGTGAGGTTTACCTGAACGGAGAAAGCATGGTCGGGGTGGTCGTAACAGAGATCCTTTCGGCAACCGCCCAACAACAGAAGCGTGGCGGCGTATAATGCCATATATAGCGGTGTGCGTCTCATCGTGCGCCTCCTTTCTTCTTATCCGTGTCCCACAAACGCCAAACGAGCGTCAGTTTCAACTTCAGCGGCCCGAAGTAGTCCAGCTTGCTGGTCTGCCGATAGACGTAATGTGTGCCGCCCAGATAAGGTATCGGGTCGTACACCTCATACTTGCTGTGCATGTACCCCACGCCGATACCGGCTTCTAAGGAGAGCCGCGGGTTGCCTTGCTTCTGCCCGAACCACCAGCGTCCCTCCGGGCTGATTGTTGCCACTTGATAATACCTGTGCTTGCCGTCGTTCTTCCACCATGCCATCTCGCCTTCAAGGTTCACCGTCCAGCGGTCGGCGATGCGGTACTCTACTTCGAGCGAGGGCATCAGTATCGCATCGTAAAGCAGGTTGGTCTTGATGGCCAGTCGCTGCACCATCGCTCTCTGAGGTTGCACGGTCGCTTCCTGCCGCACCGTTGCTGGTTCGGAGGTCGTTTCCGCCACGCTATCGGGTTGCAGGACCGGTTCCGGTTCTTTCACTTCCGACTCTTTTTGGGGAATGACTTTTACAGGCGGTTCGGGTTTCCGGTAGCAGACCACCGAAAGGCTGGAGCGTAAATCTGGGAAGAAGTTCTCCAGCATGTAGGTGTACGGCATACCGCCGCGCAGGTCCATGAGCTGCTTTTTTCGTCCGTCCACTACGCGACCCGCCTTGTCGAACACCCATACCGGTGTATGGTCGAGGATGTGCAATACCTCTTTTTTATAGAGCATATCCGATGCGGCGACCATCCGGCGCAACATATCCCATGCGATGCCCTCGCCATGTATACAGACCAAGTTGTCGGGAATTTCGGCGTGGCGCACGAGATAGGTTTTCAGGGAATCGGCCCTGCGATCTGACAACACCTCGTTGAGATGGTTCACACCTTCGGGCGATGACCACGAACGTACCACAACGCCTTCAAGTCGGTTCGCCCCGTATTCTTCGCGTAGAATGCGGATAAAACGCTCCAATTCCGCGCGATTATCCCTGAAGAGCACGTCCACTTCTCTGTGGCCCTGCCGGTAATAGATACGGACCGAGTCCAACTCTTGTGCATGAACATACCCGCCGCAGAACAAGAGAAATAATAACAGTATTCGTTTCATTGTCATAGTCTATGCCTATTTATATATCAGCTATTTATTCAATTCTCTCGTGCCATGCCTTTTCATTTAAAGGCAAAAAAACACCAAACCAACAAATAATCAGCCTGATAACTGTCTGTTATGCCGATTTATTTGTTGGTTAAATCGTTCATTAAAAAAGCTATCGAAAAAAGGTCGTATTATTCGGACACTCCGGGAAAATTCGCCCTACTCAAAGAGCTGAAACGCAATTTTTTGCAGATTTTTGTTGTGGATAGCTCATGTTTTTGTAATTTTGTGGCTGAAAACGAACGATTTAACCAACGATTTAACCAACGTAAAATCATACCGTCCGTTTTTGTGA
>ERZ1504899.697-NODE-697-length-9625-cov-2.993417_pt1 | contig 9625 bp, 4 predicted proteins | sample MGYA00572087_ERZ1504899 | MGnify/ENA primary metagenome ERZ1504899 (study PRJEB39906, sample SAMEA3182063) | gut metagenome | biome: human; feature: gut; material: Stool; isolation source: human stools | place: Canada | collected 2013-01-29 ...
GCGATGAGCTGCAGCCCGGTGTGCGCGAGGTCGTCCGCTGCTATATCGCTCAGAAGCGTAAGATCAGCGTCGGCGATAAGATGGCAGGCCGTCACGGTAACAAGGGTGTCGTTTCCCGCATCCTGCCGCAGGAGGATATGCCCTACCTGCCCGACGGCACTCCGCTGGACATCGTGCTGAACCCGCTGGGCGTGCCTTCCCGTATGAATATCGGTCAGGTGCTGGAAGTCAACCTCGGCTACGCTGCCAAGGCCTGCGGCATCAAGGTCATGACCCCTGTCTTTGACTCTGCCCGTGAGAACGACATCGGCGATACTTTTGATACCGCCCGCGAGATGTGGCACGGCGAGAATGCTCCCGCATATCCCACCAAGCTGCCCAAGATCATGGGCGAGAAGGGCCACATCATCGACTTCTCCAAGATCGAGCTGGATCGTGACGGCAAGACCACCGTTTACGATGGCCGTACCGGTGAAAAGTTTGATAACCGCGTTACCGTTGGTTATATGTACTACCTCAAGCTGCATCACCTGGTCGACGATAAGATCCACGCCCGTTCCACCGGCCCCTACTCTCTGGTCACTCAGCAGCCTCTGGGCGGCAAGGCTCAGGTCGGCGGTCAGCGCTTCGGCGAGATGGAGGTCTGGGCACTGGAAGCTTACGGCGCCGCTTACACCCTGCAGGAGATCCTGACTGTCAAGTCCGATGATGTGGAGGGTCGTGTCAAGACCTACGAAGCCATCGTCAAGGGCGAGCCCATCCCGCAGCCCGGCATCCCCGAGTCCTTCCGCGTTATGCTGAAGGAACTGCAGTCTCTGGGTATGGACGTGATCGTGCAGGATAAGGACGGCAACGAGATCGATATGCGCCAGAACTTCGACGATGAAGAGACCGGCTTTGATATGCGTGACGTTGCCGGTACCGAGACTGTGGTGCAGGAGAGCGAACTGACTGATTACAACATCAAGGACGCCGATGCAGGTTTCGATGATCCTTCTGTGCTGGAGGACGATAACTCCGGTGCCGAGGCTCCGGCTGCTTCTGACGAAGTAGATTTCTGATTTGGATACACAACACAGCCTTCCCCTTTGGCCGCGTGCTGCGGCAGGGGAGAAGCGCCTGTGATCCTGTAACAGAAAAGCCGCCTGTATCATCGAAACAACTAGAGATTAAGAAAGGGTTCGTTTCATGGAAAACAACGTTTTCGATTCCATTAAAATCGGCCTTGCCTCCCCGGAGCAGATCCGCGCTTGGAGCTACGGCGAGGTCAAAAAGCCCGAAACCATCAACTACCGCACCCTGAAGCCGGAGCGTGACGGCCTGTACTGCGAGCGCATTTTTGGACCTACCAAGGACTGGGAGTGCCACTGCGGTAAGTACAAGCGCATCCGTTACAAGGGCAAGGTGTGTGATCGCTGCGGCGTCGAGGTCACCAAGGCCAAGGTCCGCCGTGAGCGTATGGGTCACATCGAGCTGGCCGCTCCTGTGAGCCACATCTGGTACTTCAAGGGCATCCCCAGCCGCATCGGCCTGATGCTGGACATCAGCCCCCGCCTGCTGGAAAAGGTGCTGTACTTTGCAAGCTATATCGTCACCGATCCCGGTCTGACCCCGCTGGATAAAAAGCAGCTGCTGACCGAGAAGGAATACCGCGAAATGTGCGAGCGCTACGGCGACGAGTTCGAGGCTGCCATGGGCGCCGAGGCTGTCCAGACCCTGCTGAAGGAGATCGATCTGGATCAGCTGAGCGCTGAGCTGACCGCCGAGGTGGAGAAGTCCTCCGGCCAGAAGCGCGTGCGCATCCTCAAGCGTCTGGAGGTCGTGGAGGCTTTCCGCATCTCCGGCAACCGCCCCGAGTGGATGGTCATGGACGTGCTGCCCGTGCTGCCGCCTGACCTGCGCCCCATGGTTCAGCTGGACGGCGGCCGCTTCGCCACCTCCGACCTGAACGATCTGTACCGCCGCGTCATCAACCGCAACAACCGTCTGCGCCGCCTGCTGGAGCTGGGCGCTCCCGACATCATCGTGCGCAACGAGAAGCGGATGCTGCAGGAGGCTGTGGACAGCCTGATCGACAACGGCCGCCGCGGCCGTCCGGTCACCGGCCCCAACAACCGTGCACTGAAGAGCCTTTCCGATCTGCTGAAGGGCAAGCAGGGCCGCTTCCGTCAGAACCTGCTGGGCAAGCGTGTTGACTACTCCGGCCGTTCCGTTATCGTCGTCGGCCCTGAGCTGAAGATGGATCAGTGCGGTCTGCCCAAGGAGATGGCTCTGGAGCTGTTCAAGCCCTTTGTTATGAAGGATCTGGTGGAGAAGGGCATTGCCAACAACATCAAGTCCGCCCGCAAGATGGTCGAGCGCGCAAAGCCCGAGGTCTGGGACAGCCTCGAGACCGTCATCAAGGGTCACCCCGTGTTGCTGAACCGTGCACCTACCCTGCACCGTCTGGGTATTCAGGCCTTTAACCCCGTGCTGGTGGAAGGCCGTGCAGTCAAACTGCACCCGCTGGCCTGTACCGCATTCAACGCCGACTTTGACGGCGACCAGATGGCAGTCCATCTGCCCTTGAGCGAGGACGCCTGCCGTGAGGCTAAGATGCTGATGCTGGCTTCCGGCAACCTGCTGAAGCCCTCTGACGGCGCACCTGTTACCGTGCCTACGCAGGATATGATCCTGGGCAGCTACTACCTGACCACTGTCCGCGAGAACGACGAGGGCGCAGGCAAGGTGTTCCGTGATGAGAACGAGGCTCTGATGGCTTACGCCGAGCACGTCATCACCCTGCACGCACCCATCAAGGTGCGCCGCACCATGACCATTGACGGCGTGGAGCGCACCGGTCTGGTGGATGCCACCGCCGGCCGCATCATCTTCAACAATCCCATTCCCCAGAACCTGGGCTATGTGGATCGTACCGATCCCGAGCACTGGCTGGAGTACGAGGTCAGCTTCCGCGTGACCAAGAAGACCCTGCCCGAGATCATCTCCCGCTGCATGACCCGCAACGGCACCCGCAAGTGTGCTAAGATGCTGGATGCCATCAAGGCACAGGGCTATAAGTACTCCACCCTGTCCGCTATCTCCGTGGCTGTGTGCGACGCTGTGATCCCGCCCCAGAAGCAGGAGCTGATTGCCGAGGCCGATAAGGAGATCGCCAAGGTCGGCAAGCTGTTCAACCGTGGTCTGATCTCGGATAACGAGCGTTACAACAAGACCATCGATATCTGGCAGAAGACCACCGATAAGGTCTCTAAGGCTCTGGCAGACAACCTGCCCAAGGACAACGAGATCTATATGATGGCAGACTCCGGTGCTCGTGGTTCTATGAACCAGATCAAGCAGCTGGCTGGTATGCGCGGCCTGCTGGCAAACACCGCCGGTCACACCATCGAGATGCCCATTCGTGCAAACTACCGCGAAGGTCTGAACATTCTGGAATATTTCGTTTCTGCCCGTGGTGCTCGTAAGGGTCTGGCTGATACCGCTCTGCGTACCGCCGACTCCGGTTACCTGACCCGCCGCATGGTCGATGTTTCTCAGGACGTCATCGTCCGCGAGATCGATTGCGGCACCACCGATGGCCTGTGGGTCTCTGAGATCCACGAGGGCAAGGAGAAGATCGAGAGCTTCCGCGAGCGTCTGATCGGCCGTTTTGCCGTGGGCGATGTGGTCAATCCCATCACCGGCAAGGTTATCGTGCCCGAGGGCAAGATGATCGACCTGTACGATGCCAACGAGATCGAGGCAGCCGGTATCACCCGTCTGAAAATCCGCAGCCTGCTGACCTGCCGTGCAAAGACCGGCGTCTGCGCACGCTGCTACGGTTCCGATATGGCCAACGGCGAGCCGGTCCGTCTGGGCGAGTCTGTCGGTGTTATCGCCGCAGAGTCCATCGGCGAGCCCGGTACTCAGCTGACCATGCGTACTTTCCATACCGGCGGTATCGCATCTGCCGAGGATATTACACAGGGTCTGCCCCGTGTTGAGGAGCTGTTCGAGAGCCGCCGTCCCAAGAGCATGGCCATCATGAGCGAGATCTCCGGTGTGGTCTCTCAGGACGACACCAAGAAGAACGTGGTCATCAAGGTCACCGGCAAGGACGAGAACGGTGCAGAGGAAGTCAAGAGCTACTCCATCCCGTTCACCCAGCATTCCCGCGTGATGCCCGGCGACCGTGTGGAGAAGGGCGACATCATCACCCGCGAGGGCGTGCTGTACCCGCAGGATATTCTGGCCATCAAGGGTCTGGAGGACGTGCAGAACTACCTGATCAACGAGGTCCAGAAGGTCTACCGTCTGCAGGGCGTTGAGATCAACGATAAGCATATCGAAGTCATCGTCCGTCAGATGTGCCGCAAGGTGCGCGTGACCGACTCCGGCTCCTCCAACCTGATCGGCGGTGCTCTGGCAAGCCGTCTGGAGGTGGAGAACATCAATGCCGATCTGCAGAAGCGCATTGATGCAGGCGAAGAGGGTCTGAAGCTGGTGGAGTACCAGCAGGTGCTGCTGGGCATCACCAAGGCTGCTCTGGCCAACGACTCCTTCCTGTCCGCTGCATCCTTCCAGGAGACCACCCGCGTGTTGACCGAGGCCGCCATCAAGGGTAAGGTTGACCCGCTGTCCGGTCTGAAGGAGAACGTCATCATCGGTAAGCTGATCCCCGCCGGTACCGGTCTGCCGGAGGTGCGTGAGGATCTGAAGAACCGTGAGGCTGAGCGCGATGCCGAGATCGCAGCCGAGCTGGCTGCCTCCGCACAGTAAGCGCGGCATCTGTCAGGATCTGATCCGTTAAACAAAACCGCTCCGTGGGCGAAAGCCTGCGGGGCGGTTTTTGCGTGCCAAAGGCAGCGCAGCAGGGGATGGAAAAGGCACTTTTTCTGCCAAAAACTGTCTGAAAGAAAAAATCTGGAATAAATACAAAAAAATTTGCAAAAACTGTTGACATCCGGCCGCAAAGCGGGTATTATATAACTGTTGCGCGTCCCTCATGGGGATAGTGCGGCAAAAAAGTCGGAAAATCTTCCGATGTTCATCATTAAGAAAGGAGAAACAAAATGCCTACTTTTAACCAGCTTGTACGCAAAGGCCGTGAGGTCCTGACTACCAAGAGCACCGCTCCCGCTCTGCAGAAGACTTATAACTCTCAGAAGAAGCAGTACTCTGATCTGAGCAGCCCCCAGAAGCGTGGTGTCTGCACTGCAGTTCGTACCATGACCCCCAAGAAGCCTAACTCTGCTCTGCGTAAGGTTGCTCGTGTCCGCCTCACGAATGGTATCGAGGTCACCTCTTACATTCCCGGTATCGGCCATAACCTGCAGGAGCACTCCGTCGTGCTGATCCGTGGCGGCCGTGTTAAGGACCTGCCCGGTGTGCGTTACCACATCATCCGTGGTACCCTGGATACTCAGGGTGTGGCAGGCCGTAATCAGGCCCGCTCCAAGTACGGCGCAAAGCGTCCTAAGGCCGGTGCTGCAAAGAAGTAATTGAGGACAACCGCCATAAACGGCTTTCCTTTATATAAATAACAAGTCCGCTTAAAAGCGGAGGGTAACGGTTTATGTAAGGTCAGCTCTTTGTGACACAACGGGAGTTTTATTACTTTCGAGTACCGATGATATCATTCTGTGAAGGAGGGAAGAAAGATGCCTAGAAGAGGTAACATTGCTAAGCGCGATGTCTTAGCTGATCCTATTTACAATTCCAAGATGGTCACCCGCCTGGTCAACAGCGTCATGCTGGATGGCAAGAAGGGCGTCGCTCAGAAGATCGTTTACGAAGCTTTCTCCATGATTCAGGAAAAGACCGGCAACGATCCTCTGGAGACTTTCGAGAAGGCGATGGAGAACATCATGCCCAGCCTCGAGTGCAAGACCCGCCGTGTTGGTGGCGCTAACTACCAGGTTCCCCTGGAGGTCAGCCCCGCTCGCCGCGAGACTCTGGGTCTGCGCTGGCTGACTGCCTACAGCCGCACCCGTGGTGAGAAGACCATGGCACAGCGTCTGGCTGCTGAGATCATGGATGCTGCCAACAACACTGGTAACGCCGTGAAGAAGCGTGAGGACACTCACAAGATGGCAGAAGCTAACAAGGCTTTCGCACATTTCCGTTATTGATCTGTTCTGTAGGAGGTTAATTTCATGGCTACACCCAGAGAAGTTTCTCTTCAGATGACGAGAAATATCGGCATTATGGCTCATATCGATGCCGGCAAGACGACCACTACCGAGCGTATTCTGTACTACACCGGTATCAACCATAAGATCGGTGAGGTCCACGATGGCGGCGCCACGATGGACTGGATGGTTCAGGAGCAGGAGCGTGGTATCACCATCACTTCCGCTGCTACCACCTGCTACTGGTCTCACTCCGAGACCCAGAAGGATCCGGTCGCATTCAAGAAGAATCGTCACCGCATCAACATTATCGACACTCCGGGCCACGTTGACTTCACTGTTGAGGTTCAGCGTTCTCTGCGTGTTCTGGACGGTTCTGTGACCGTTCTGGCCGCAAAGGGTGGTGTCGAGCCTCAGTCTGAGACCGTTTGGCGTCAGGCTGATGAATACAAAGTCCCCCGTATGGTGTACGTCAACAAGATGGACACCATGGGTGCTGACTTCTTCCGCTGCATCAAGATGCTGCATGATCGTCTGCACGCCAACGGCGTGGCCATCCAGCTGCCGATCGGTCAGGAGGATACCTTCCGTGGTATCGTTGACCTGGTCGATATGAACGCTGAGGTCTACTACGACGACATGGGCAACGATATGCGTACCGAGCCCATTCCCGAGGATATGCGTGAGCAGGCTGAGGAGTATCACAACATCCTGATCGAGGCTGTTGCTGAGAACGACGAAGAGCTCATGGAAAAGTACCTTGAGGGCGAGGAGATCACCCGTGCCGAGCTGAAGGCTGCGATCCGCAAGGAGACCATCGCTAACACGCTGGTTCCCGTTGTCTGCGGTTCTTCCTACAAGAACCGCGGTGTGCAGAAGCTGCTGGACGCTATCGTTGACTATATGCCCGCTCCTACCGATGTCCCTGACATCAAGGGCGTGAATCCCGAGACTGAGGAAGAGGAGACCCGTCCGTCTTCTGACGACGCTCCCTTCGCAGCTCTGGCTTTCAAGATCGCTACCGACCCGTTTGTTGGTAAGCTGGCATACTTCCGTGTCTACTCCGGTAAGGTTGAGGCTGGTACTACCGTCTACAATTCCGTGAAGGACAACAAGGAGCGTATGGGCCGCATCCTGCAGATGCACTCCAATCACCGCAAGGATATCGACTGCTGCTACGCAGGTGATATCGCTGCTGTTGTTGGTCTGAAGAACACCACCACTGGTGATACTCTGTGCGATGAGAATCATCCCATCATTCTGGAGTCCATGAAGTTCCCTGAGCCCGTTATCCGCGTTGCTATCGAGCCCAAGACCAAGGCTGGCAACGAGAAGATGGGCATCGCGCTGGCAAAGCTGGCCGAAGAGGATCCGACCTTCAAGACCTACACCGATGAAGAGACCGGCCAGACCATCATTGCTGGTATGGGCGAGCTGCATCTGGAGATCATTGTTGACCGTCTGCTGCGTGAGTTTAAGGTCGAGGCAAACGTGGGTGCTCCCCAGGTTGCTTACCGTGAGACCATCCGCAAGGAGGCCAACCAGGAGAACAAGTACGCACGTCAGTCCGGCGGTAAGGGCCAGTACGGTCACGTTAAGATCAAGATCGAGCCCAACGAGCCCGGCAAGGGTTACGAGTTCGTCAACGCTATCGTTGGCGGCGCTATCCCGAAGGAATACATCCCTGCTATCGACAACGGTATTCAGGGTGCTATGAAGTCCGGCGTTCTGGCAGGCTATCCTGTTGTTGATGTCAAGGTCACCCTGTGGGATGGTTCTTATCATGAGGTCGACTCCTCTGAAATGGCCTTCTCCATCGCAGGTTCCATGGCATTCAAGGATGCTATGCGCAAGGCTGATCCCATCATCACCGAGCCCATCATGAAGGTTGCTGTTATCGTTCCCGATGAGTATCTGGGCGATGTTATCGGTGACCTGAACGCCCGCCGTGGTCAGATCCAGGGCATGGAGGCTATGGCCGGTACCCAGCGTGTCAACGCATTTGTGCCTCTGGCTCAGATGTTCGGCTACGCTACCGACCTGCGTTCCAAGACTCAGGGTCGTGGCCAGTATGTTATGGAGCCCTCTCACTACGAGCCGGTTCCCAAGAACATTGCTGACCAGATCATTGCTGGCCGTACCAAGGGCTAAGCGCTGAAAAGCATAAGAATTTTGCCGGGGTAGTGTAACTCCGGCAAAATTTCCTGTAAAAGCACTTGATTTTACAGGGCAAATTTAGTAGAATAGCCTTGCAGTGCAATGTCTGCATTCTGCAGGGTTGTTGTAACCAATATCAAAACCTAAATTAAGGGAGGATATTCCAATGGCTGAAAAGGCAAAGTTCGACCGTTCTAAGCCGCATGTTAACATCGGCACCATCGGTCACGTTGACCACGGCAAGACCACTCTGACCGCTGCTATCACCAAGTACCTGGCTCTGAAGGGTGATGCAGAGTTCATGGACTACGCTAACATCGATAAGGCTCCTGAGGAGCGTGCTCGTGGTATCACGATCAACTCCGCTCACGTTGAGTACCAGACCGAGAAGCGCCACTACGCTCACGTTGACTGCCCGGGCCATGCTGACTACGTTAAGAACATGATCACCGGTGCTGCTCAGATGGACGGCGCTATTCTGGTCGTTGCTGCTACCGATGGTCCCATGCCCCAGACCCGTGAGCACATCCTGCTGGCTCGTCAGGTCGGCGTGCCCTATATCGTTGTGTTCATGAACAAGTGCGATATGGTCGACGACGAAGAGCTGCTGGATCTGGTCGAGATGGAGATCCGTGAGCTGCTGACCGAGTACGACTTCCCGGGCGACGACACCCCGATCATTCGTGGTTCCGCTCTGAAGGCTCTGGAGGCTCCCAACGATCCCGAGGATCCTGCTTACGCTTGCATCAAGGAGCTGATGGACGCTGTTGACTCCTACATCCCCAACCCGGATCGTGAGGAGGACAAGCCCTTCCTGATGCCCATCGAGGATGTCATGACCATTTCTGGCCGTGGTACCGTTGCTACCGGTCGTGTTGAGCGTGGTATCGCCAAGGTTGGCGACGCTATGGAGATCGTCGGCATCAAGCCCGATCGTCTGAACACCACCATCACCGGTCTGGAGATGTTCCGTAAGTCTCTGGACTTCGCTGAGGCTGGCGATAACATCGGCGCTCTGCTGCGTGGTGTTGATCGTACCCAGATCGAGCGTGGCCAGGTTCTGGCTAAGCCCGGCACTGTGCACCCCCACAACGTCTTTGAGGCTCAGGTCTACGTCCTGACCAAGGACGAAGGCGGCCGTCACACTCCCTTCTTCTCCAACTATCGTCCTCAGTTCTACTTCCGTACCACTGACGTGACCGGCATCATCACCCTGCCCGAAGGCACCGAGATGTGCATGCCCGGCGATAATGTCATGATGCACGTTGAGCTGCTGACCCCTGTTGCTATGGAAGAGGGCCTGCGTTTCGCTATCCGTGAGGGTGGCCGTACCGTTGGTTCCGGCGTTGTTGGCA
>ERZ1504899.745-NODE-745-length-8769-cov-2.958343_pt1 | contig 8769 bp, 7 predicted proteins | sample MGYA00572087_ERZ1504899 | MGnify/ENA primary metagenome ERZ1504899 (study PRJEB39906, sample SAMEA3182063) | gut metagenome | biome: human; feature: gut; material: Stool; isolation source: human stools | place: Canada | collected 2013-01-29 ...
CCCTCGGAGATGGAGCCCTTGGCATAGCGATGATGTTTCCGGCTAAAGTGTAAAGTTTGCGGATGCGTCAGGTGTTTGCGGACATTCTAGCTCTCTTTCTTTAGAGGGCTCGCCCTCTCAGTCACCTGCGGTGACAGCTCTCCCAAAGGGAGAGCCTTTGGCAGTCCACGCAAAGTTCATCTCTTTGCCAAGGCCTCTCCCTTTGGGAGAGGTGGATGCGAACGCAGTGAGCAGACGGAGAGGGCGAGGACGCTGACAAGGTGCTTTTTACGCCAGCGCGCCCTTATCCAGCCATCCGCCACGCGCCATGCGCAGCAAGAACAGTGCGCCGCGGGTGCAAAGTTCGGCGCACATGGCTGCCCATACGCCCACCAGCCCAAAGTGGGGAGCCAGCAGAACAGCCAAGGTCAGCCGCACGCCCCACATACTGATAAGGTTCAGCACAAAGCAGCCGGTGCTGTCGCCCGCGCCCTGCATGGAGCCGCTGGCCACGATGCTTGCCCCGAACATGGGCTCGGCAAAGGCTTCGATGCGCAGCACCCGTGTGCCCAGCGCAATAACGGCGGCATCGGCGGTGAAGATGCCCATCAGCTGCGGGGCAAACACATACAGCCCCACGCCGGTAAGCGCCATGATGCCCATGCCCATGGCGGTGCACAGCCACGCAAAGCGCTTTGCCATGTCCCGGCGGTTTGCGCCCACGGCCTGTCCCACCAGCGCAAGGGCGGCGTCCTGAATGCCGTAGCCCGCCATGTAGCACAGGCTCTCGGCGCTGACCCCCAGACTGTTGGCGGCAATGGCGGTAGTGCCCAACCCGGACACGATGCGCACCAGCAGCACCTGTGCCGAGGACAGGGCAGCGCGCTCTGCCGCCAGCGGTGCGCCCACCTTCCATACGTTGTGCAGGCAGGCGCGGGTAATGTGCCAAGAGCCGGGCTTGCGGATGCACAGTGGGCCGTCCCGCAGCAGCAGAACGCCCAGCGCCAGCGTGCCGCCCACGGCGTTGGCAAGCGCCGTGCCCAGTGCTGCGCCCGGTACGCCCCAGCCCAGACCCCAGACCGTGAGGTTCTGGCCAAACACCGTCATTTCCCGGGTGGGGTTGATGAGGAAAAAGTTAAAGATGATGTCCAGCACGCAGGTGAAGATGCTGATGAGGCCCGGGGTAAGAGCATCACCCGTAGAGCGCAGCATGGCGGCGTAGGTGCCCATGGCCATGATGAAGGGCAGGGAAGCCGACCAGATGGCAAAATAGGCCGAGGCGTTTGCCTGCAATGCCGTGTCTGCGCCCAGCCACCCGGGCAGGAACCGGCTGATGCCCACGCCAAAGGCCGCTGCGGCAAGACCCACCACCAGATTGAACAGCATGGACTGCCGCAAAACGCCCCGGGCATCCTGCTGGCGGTCTGCGCCCAGATACTGCGCCACCTGAATGGAAAACGCCATGCACAGCCCGGCCAGCATCCCGTGCAGCAGCCATGTGCTGGAACTGACAATGCCAATGGAGGCAGTGGCGGCGGCACCGATATGCCCCACCATGGCCGCGTCGATGTACTCCATGGCGGTGACCACGATCTGCTGCAAAATGGAAGGGATACTCAGCGTCAGCGCCACCTGTGCGGTGTGGCGCAGCGGCACCTGCTCGCCCTGCCGCATCCGGGCAGAGAGCTGCTCAAGTGTAATGGACATGAAACCTCCTGCGTTGTGGGTGAAAATACAGACTAACATACTATTATAAAGAGCGGCGGGAGAAAAGTCAATCCGCAGCGAATTTTGCCGCCGGGATTGATTTTTGGGCAAGGGCGTGATACACTCACAAAGGACTATACAGAAAGAAAGAGGAATGTTATCTTATGATCCAAATGCTTACCTCTGTCATCGGGCAGCGGGGCGTGGATGCCATGGCATTTTTGCTGGCGTTCGCCCTGACCGCCCTGACGGATTCCATTTTCCGCGATAAACTGCCCCACGACCATGGCCGCGCCTTTGCGGTGAACGGCGAACTTTCCAAGGGCAAGGCGCGGGGCTCCGGATTGATCTTTGTGCTGTGCATCGCGCTGGTGTCGCTGGCGTTTCTGCCCTTCACCACCGAGTATGTGGTGTACAATGTGCTGCTCATCGCTTCCATGCTCTCCGGCTATCTGGACGATGCCGCCGAGACTGCTTGGAACGAGTACAAAAAGGGCATCATCGATTTTGTCATTGCGGTGCTGGCGGGCGTCACCTACCTGAACTTCAACGGCTGCGGGGTGCACTTTTTGCAGTGGAGTTTCACGCTGCCCTACGCGGTGTACCTGCTGCTCATCGTCATCCTGATCTGGGCAAGCATCAATGTGGTCAACTGCACCGACGGTGTGGACGGCCTTTCCGCCAGTCTGGCAGTGGTGACCATTGGCACCTACCTGCTGGCCTATAAGACCGAGCTGGGTACCTACGCCACCGCCGGTGTGGTGTTCATCGGTGCGCTGCTGGCCTACCTGTGGCTCAACGCCAAGCCCTCCAGCCTGCTGATGGGCGACGCCGGCAGCCGCGCCATGGGCTTTTTCATCGCCATGCTGTCCCTCAAGTGCGGCCATCCGTTCGCCTTCCTGCTGGCGGCTATCGTGTTCATCGCGGACGGCAGCTTGGGCATTTTGAAGATCAGCCTGAAGCGTTTTCTGCACATCTGGATCTTAAAAAACACCCTGACCCCTCTCCACGACCATGTGCGCAAGCGCAAGGGCTGGAGTGATGAGCAGGTGGTAGCCCGCTGGCTGATTTTGCAGTGTGTGGCTTCGGCTCTGCTGCTGCTCCTTGTGCGGGGCTGATGCCCGCCGCACCTCTCCTATAAAAAAGCAAGCCCGGAAAGTCCGCAGACTTTCCGGGCTTGTTCTATCCTAAAATGTCAGCACTCCACCCCTGCCTTTTTGCACGCCGCCTGCACCACATGGCCTACCAGCACCGAGGTGGTCACGGTGCCCACGCCGCCGGGCACGGGGGTGATGGCGTCCACCACCGGCTCTGCGGCGGCAAACTGCACGTCACCGCAGAGCTTGCCCTCCTCGTTCACATGGATGCCCACGTCCACGACCGTCTGGCCTGCCCGCAGGCAGTCCGCGCCCACAGCGCCCATTTTACCCATGGCCACCACCACGATGTCCGCCTGCCGGCACACTTCCGGCAGATTCCGGGTGCGGGAGTTGCACAGGGTGACGGTGGCGTTCTCCCGGTCCAGCATCATGGCGGCGGGCTTGCCCACCACAAGGCTGCGTCCCACCACCACGGCACGCTTGCCGGAAAGGGGGACGTTGTAATACTTCAAAATTTCCATGCAGGCCTGCGCGGTGCAGGGAGCATAGCCCAGATCGGTGTTGGTGAACACCCCGGCCAGCGAACCGTCCGTAATGCCGTCGATGTCCTTTTCCGGGCGCAGGGCGGCGCGGACGGTGCGGTCATCGAACTGCTTGGGCAGGGGACGGAACAAAAGACAGCCGTGGATGCTGTCGTCTGTGTTCACCTCGTCCAGTACCCGGAGCAGCTGCTCCTGCGTGGCATCGGCAGGCAGCACGAACTGCCGGACGGCGACGCCCACCTTGCCGCAGCGGGTCATTACGCCCCGCTCGTAGGAGAGGTCATCCTCCCGCTCACCCACCCGCACCACGGCCAGCGTGGGGGTGATGCCCTTGGCTTTCAACTGCTCGCAGAGCAAAGCGTTGCGCTCGTTCATGGCGGCCACCACCGGCGCGCCCTTTAAAATCGTTGCCATATACTTTCCCTCATTTGTGATATTATTTATTGCGGAGTTTCCCGCTGACGGCGGTGAAGGTTTCGTCTGCCCGGGGCACAAACTCTGCCAGCAATGCGTCTGCCCGGGCGTCCAGCGCGGCTGCGCGGCTGCGGTCTGCCATCAGCTTGGTGTTAATAAACACATTCAGGCTTGCGGCCTGCAAGGCGGCCTTGCACAGCACGGCGGCGCAGCCTGCGTCCGATACTGCCAGCACGCTGCCTTTGGCGGCGTACTGCCCCGCCAGCGCGATGCCCTCGGCGCACTTTTCCATAATTTGCAGCGGCACGGCGCTTGCACCGTCCAGTGCGGCTTCCAGCACAGAAGCCTTGTGCGCGGCCTGCTCCGGGGTGTCCTTGGGCAGGCCGTAGGCCGCAGCCAGCGGCGTAAAGGCGTCAGCATCGGCCTGCACCAGCGCTTCCAGCTCCAGCCGAAGGGCTTCAGCCCGGGCGTTCAGTGCCTGAATGTCCGCTTCCACGACGGCATACTTTTTTTTGCCGGTGGTCAGGCAGCCCACCATGTTGCCCAGTGCCACACCGGCAGCGCCCACCAGCGCGGCCGTGCCGCCGCCGCCCGGCGTGGGCGCTTTGCTGGCAAGCTGTGCCAGAAACTGCGCGCAGCTTAAATCGTTCATTTCCATGTGTAGATACCCCTCTCTGTTACAAAGGCGTCCAGCCGCTGGTCGTGGGCGTCCACGGCGGCGCGGGGGACGCGCTGAACCTCCAATGCAATGCCGATCTTCACCGCCCGGGTGCAGTAGGGCAGGTAGCGGTCGTAGTAGCCCTTGCCCATGCCTACCCGGTAGCAGCCTGCGTCAAAGGCGGTGCAGGGCACCAGCACCAGATCCAGCTGCTCCGGCTGCAAAAGGGCAGAGCGTTCCAGCACAGGCGTGCGGATACCGTACTGTCCCATCGCCCAGCCGTCCGCGCTAGGCACGGCTGCGGTAAGGGAAAAGCCTTCGCCGCACACCGGGTAGGCTACCGTCTTACCCTGCCGGACAGCTTCGGCAGCCACGGCGGCAAGGTCGGCTTCGCCCCCAAAGGCTGCGTAGAGCAAAAGGGTGCAGGCGGCGCGGTAGGCGTCCAGTTCCAGCACCCGGCGGCAAAGGGCTGCATTGGCGGCGGCGCGCTGCGGCGCATCCAGCGCCTTGCGGGCGGCACGGCCAGCGGTACGCTGCGCCTGTTTTTCCTCGGCAATGGTCATACAAAACACCTCGCTTCACCTGTGAAAGGGGATACTTGAAAAATATACAAAATCGACAGCGCATTTTTATACAAACATAATAAACACTTCAGACAAAAAAAGCAAGCCTTTTGGCGAAAAGAGGATTGAAGCCGCCGCCGCTTTCTGCTATGATATATCTTATAGTAGCAAACGCCGCGCGGGCGCTGCGCTGAGAGAACCTGCAACATTTTGTGGAGAGGGGCAAGTAAAATGTACAAGGATATGATGGACACCATCGGCATGGTCAATGCAGCCGACCCGGAACTGGGCGCAGCCATGGAGCGGGAACTGACCCGTCAGCGCGAGAATATTGAATTGATCGCCAGCGAGAATATCGTTTCGCCCGCCGTGATGGCAGCCATGGGCAGCGTGCTGACCAACAAGTACGCCGAGGGTCTGCCCGGCAAGCGCTACTACGGCGGCTGCGTCTATGTGGACGAGGTGGAGAATATTGCCATCCGGCGCGCCTGCCAGCTGTTCGGGGCAAAGTATGCCAACGTCCAGCCCCATTCCGGCGCACAGGCCAACCTTGCCGTGTATTTTGCCCTGCTGGAGCTGGGCGATACCGTTATGGGCATGGACCTTTCGCAGGGCGGTCACCTGACCCATGGTTCCCCGGTGAATATGTCCGGTAAAAACTACCACTTCATCTCCTACGGTGTCGGCGCAGACGGCGTGATCGACTACGCTGAGCTGAAAAAGCAGGTGCGCAAGGTGCGCCCCAAGATGCTGGTGGCGGGCGCTTCTGCCTACCCCCGCGCCATCGACTTTGAAAAACTGGCCGAGATCGCCCACGGCTACGGCGCATACCTGATGGTGGATATGGCGCACATTGCCGGTCTGGTGGCGGGCGGTCAGCACCAGAGCCCCGTACCCTACGCCGATGTGGTGACCACCACCACTCACAAGACCCTGCGCGGCCCCCGCGGCGGCCTGATTTTGACCAACAACCCCATCATTGCCAAGCGCATCAACTCGGCAGTGTTCCCCGGCACGCAGGGCGGCCCGCTGGAGCACGTGATTGCAGCAAAAGCTGTCTGCTTTGGCGAGGCACTGAAGCCGGAGTTCAAGGATTATGCCCGCAAGATCGTAGAAAATGCACAGGCACTGGCTGCGGCTTTGCAGCAGCGCGGCGTCAAGTTGGTATCCGGCGGCACCGACAACCACCTGATGCTCATTGACCTGCGGGACGAGGAGTGCACTGGCAAGGACTTGGAGCAGCGTCTGGACAGCGTGCACATCACCGCCAACAAGAACACCGTCCCCGGCGAGACCCGCAGCCCCTTTGTGACTTCCGGCGTGCGTCTGGGTACCCCGGCTGTCACCACCCGCGGTATGGGCGCAGCCGAGATGCAGGTGATCGCGGACTGCATTGCAGACTGCATCTGGCACTATGAGGAAAAGAAGGACGAGATCAGCGAGCGCGTTCTGCGCCTGACCCGGGAGTTCCCGCTGTACCAGTAAAAGCAAACCATAAATAGCAAGGCATCCGCAGCCGTTCTGCTAAGCATACAGGGCTGCGGGTGCCTTTTGTTACAAAACCGGGAGAGCCAAAAAGGAGAAAGACGATGGAAAGTTTAGGCCTTTTGCATCTGTATTACGGCGATGGTAAGGGCAAGACCACAGCCGCCATGGGGCTTGCCCTGCGGGCGCTGGGCAGCGGAAAACGTGTGGTCATCGTGCAGTTTTTAAAGGGCGGGCAGAGCGGCGAGATCCCGCTGCTGGAGCAGCTGGGCGCTGTCGTTTACCGGGGCAAGGCCGGGCAGAAATTTGTTTTTCAGATGAACGAGGCGGAAAAGGCCGCTACCCGCGATTTGCAAAACAAAAACCTTGCGGCGGCGCTGGCGCAGCCCTGTGATATGCTGGTGCTGGACGAAGCCGGCAGCGCGTGGGAACTGGACATGGTGGATAAAGCCCTGTTGCAGCAGGCGGTGCTGCACCGCCCCGCCGGGCAGGAGTGCGTCCTGACCGCCCACGCAGCCCCTGGGTGGATGCTGGATGCCGCAGATTACCTCACAGAGATGTGCTGCCGCCGCCACCCCTACCAGAAGGGCATCGCCGCACGGAAAGGCGTGGAGTATTAAGGTTATAGCAAAAGGAGTTGTTGCGCATGATGCAACAATTCCTTTTGCAGTTTTATACATCCCAGAACCCTTTTAGCGCCGCTTCCAGCGCGGCGGTACCGGGCAGATACCGGATGTGCTGCCAGTGCGGCGGGAACAGACGGGCGGTGTCGGGCTGCGCAAAGCGGTCGTCCAAAAGCAACACCACGCCTTTGTCCTGTGGGGTGCGCACCACCCGCCCGGCGGCTTGCAGTACCTTGTTCATGCCCGGGTAGCGGTAGGCATAGTCGAAGCCGCAGCCGGACTGCTCCTCGTAATACCGGCGCAGCATCTCCTGCCGGGGGTTCACCTGCGGCAGGCCCACCCCCACGATGGCACAGCCGATGAGCCGGTCACCCACAAGGTCTACTCCCTCGCCGAAGATGCCGCCCATCACGGCAAAACCCAGCAGCGTTTTGGCGGGGTGGGGCACAAACTGCGCCAGAAACTCCGCGCGCCCGGCATCGTCCAAGCTGCGCTGCTGCACAAGGGTAGGGATGTCCGGCCAGCGGGCGGCAAAGGCTTCGTACACCTGCTGCAAATAGGCGTAGCTGGGGAAAAACGCCAGATAATTGCCGGTCTTGCCCTTTGCCAGCGCCGCCAGCGCATCGGCTACGGCGGGCACACTGGCTTCCCGCTGACGGTAGCGGGTGGAGATGCCCGGCAGACAGAACAGCCCCAGATTTTCCGGCGGGAAGGGGCTGGGCAGCGCCACCGCCCGGGCATCGGCGCAGCCCAGCACGCTGCGGTAAAAGGCAGGCGGGGTCAATGTGGCACTGAACAGCGCCGCGCTGCGCCCTGCCGCCAGACTGGCGTCCACAAAAGGCGCGGGGTCTAAGCAGAGCAGATGCAGCTCCAACTCACTGCCCCGGGCGGTGAGCTGGGTGACAAAATGGCTGTCGTACCGGTCGGCCGCGCGGGCGATATCCTGCAAGGCAAAGTAGAGTTCCAGCAGCTGGGCGTGGACGGGGTCCTCGGGGTTTTGTTCCAGCCAGTCCTGCAAAGGGGTGTGCACCGCCCGCAGGGCAGCGGGCAAAGCGGCGGGCAGCTGCTGCAAAAACACGGTGCCATCCCGGGCATACAGTGGCTCCGGTAAGGCAAAATCCGGGGCGGTCTCGGCGGGCAGCAGGCTCACCTGCGTAGGCTCGGTCTCCCCGGCGGGCTCTGCACCTGTGCGGGGCGCAGCCTGTGCGCAGGCTTTGCGCGCCGCCAGAAAGACCTTATCCGCCTTGGTCAGCGCGGTTTTCAGGCTGCTTTTGCCCTTGCCCAGCGCCCGCTTTGCCTCGGTCAGGTTGCTTTTGGCAAACTGCGCCGAGTACATGGCACGGGCTCTGTCCGGCAGGTTGTGCGCCTCGTCAATGAGGAATAGCCAGTCCCCGGCGGCATCGAAAAAGCGCTTGAGGTGCACCACAGGGTCAAACAGATAGTTGTAGTCTCCGATGACCACATCGCACCACTCGCTCAAGTCCAGCCCCAGCTCAAAGGGACACACCGAGAACTGCCGGGCGGTGTCCGCCAGCGCGGCACGGCTGAAACTGCCGCTGCCGTCCAGCAGAGCCGCCAGCGCATCCTTGCGGCGGTCGTAGTAGCCGTTGGCAAAGGGGCACACCTCCGGCAGACAGGCGGGGTGCCCTTCGGCGTCCGGGTGCAGACAAGCCTTTTCCTTGGCGGTCAGGGTCACGC
>ERZ1504899.748-NODE-748-length-8707-cov-2.489020_pt1 | contig 8707 bp, 7 predicted proteins | sample MGYA00572087_ERZ1504899 | MGnify/ENA primary metagenome ERZ1504899 (study PRJEB39906, sample SAMEA3182063) | gut metagenome | biome: human; feature: gut; material: Stool; isolation source: human stools | place: Canada | collected 2013-01-29 ...
ATGACCGTTTTGGGACGCCCGGAGAGAAAATTGAAGAACTTCTGGCTGCGGAAACTCACCACCGACCCCAGCAGCTCCAGTGCCGCAATGAGGAACAGCGGGATGAGGCTGGCGGTGATGGGGACATCCTCCGATTCAATGGAGATGGACGCCAGATTAGAGATCAGGATGGTGGATACCAGCTCCTCCGGCTGCAGCTCTCCCAGCTGACGCTTGCCCATCAGCCGCATGGCAAACAAAACGCAGAGATACAAAATAATAGTGCGGCAAAGCAGCAGTTTCATGCACAAACCCTCCATGGTGGTGTGCGCGGCGTATTCCGCTGCGGCAAAGCGGGCATACTGCACACACAAAGGAGTGATGGATGTGCAGCAGCTTTCGCAAAGCCTTGCGGAAAACCTGTCCGCGCTTGATGCTAGGTTTGGTCAGTCGGCGGACTATTATGCGAAGAAGATCGTTTTGTATGCCTTCCCAGGGTGCATCGTAATGTTTGACGGCATGGCAAGTCTCGATTCACTCTGGGAACTCTTGCTGGACGCCGCCGGGCGGCAGTCTGCTTCTGTCCGGCTTACTGGTACGCAAGCTTATGCGCATATCCTGCACGGCTCGGCGTTTCCGGCCGAGAGCACTCCGGTGCAGGATATGTCGCAGCTCGTAGCGCGGCTGACGGCGGGCATGGCGGTGCTGCTTTTAGAGGGCTGCAGCAGTGGTATTGTTTTTTCAGTGCAGGGGCTCAAATTCCGCTCCGTGGAAGAGCCATCCGCCGAGGGCAATCTGCGCGGCAGCAGGGAAGGCTTTACCGACCTTCTGCGGGTGAATCTGAGCCTTCTGCGCCGCCTTGTCCGTACCGATACCCTTATGCAGGAGGCCGCACAGGCGCACACCTGCTGCAATACAGAGTATGCTCTTTGCTACTGCAAGGACCGTGCCGACCCCGCCATGGTGCGCCGGGTGCGCACCATTTTGCAAAGCGCACGGCCGGAGCTGCTGCTGGATTCCAGCTATTTTGTACCGTGGCTGCTGCCCGGCAAGGCGCGGCTGTTTACCCCGGTGCACTACACCGAGCGCCCGGCGGTCGCTGCCGCCAAGCTCTGCGAGGGCAAGCTGGTAATTTTAGTCAACGGCAGCCCCTCGGCGCTGGTGCTGCCCGCTTTGTTCAGCGAGCAGTTCGAGTGTCTGGACGACTACGCTTCCACAGCGATGTTTTCCTCTTTTCTGCGGGTGCTGAAGTACTTTTCTTTCTACCTTACGGTGTTTTTGCCGGGGGTCTTTGTGTGCGTGGCGGTGCATCTGCCGGAGCTGCTGCCCCCGCAGCTGCTGTATAAGATCGAAGCAGCCGAAAAGGCCACCCCGCTGCCCCTGTTTGCCGAGATGCTGCTGGTGATCCTACTCTTAGAGATTATCCGGGAGGCCGGGCTGCGGATGCCGCAGTCGCTGGGGCACTCGGTCAGTCTGGTGTCGGCGCTCATCATTGGCGATGCCGCCATTGCCACCGGGCTTATGAGCACCCCGGTCATCTTTGTGGCCAGCATCACGGCCATTGCAGTCTTTGTCACCCCGGGTCTGTACGAGCCTGCCACCCTGCTGCGCATCGGCACGGTGCTGTTGGCAGGGCTTGCCGGACCAGTGGGACTGGCAGCAGCGTTTTTCGGCTTTTTGCTCAGCCTCGTCAGCACCGAAGCATTGGGTGTGCCGTATCTTGCGCCGCACCCCTTCCCGCAGCAGCCGCTTTCCGAGGACGGCGTTCTGCGCCGCAACTACCGGCAGCTGTCCCGGCAGGGGTTCAATATCTGGCAAAAGCGGGAGAGGGGGAAACGGCGGTCATGAAGCAGCAAACAGAACGTTTTACCCCGGCGGCGTTGACCCTCAGTTTGGTAACTGCAGCGCTGGCAGACGGCATCCCGCAAAGCGTTCCGGTGCGCCGGGCGCTGTGGCTGGGCGTGGTCAGCGCGGTGTGCCTGTGCATCCTTTCGGCGCTGGCAGTGGCAATGTTGCAGAACAAAGCGCCCTCCCTTGCGGTGCGGCTGGCACTGACAGCTGGGCTTTTTATGGAACTGATGCACACCCTCGTGCAGGCACAAGGGCTGTGCACGGCAGAGTTTTCCTCCATGGCGCTGCTGGGCTTTCTGCCGCTGCTGCTCTGGGCGGGGTGGGCTGTCCCTCCTGCAAGCTGGAACGCTTCGGCGCGGGTGCTGTGGTGGTTTGCCGCTGTGGGCGGCGTGGTCTGCCTGTTGGGGCTTGCAGGGCAGCTGCACTGGTACCGGCTGTTTACCCCGGCACAGCCGACTGCAGCAAACTGGGACATACCGGTCTACGCTGAATATTTTGCAGGAGCCCTTCTGTGCAGTGCACGGTCTGCCCGCCGCACGGTCTGGCTGCCGGTATGGGGCTTTGCGGTGCAGGCTGCGGCTTTGCTGGGCAGTGCTTTGCTGTTTGGCAGCGAAACCTACCCCCGGCTGGAGTTGCTGCGCGCTGTCTACCGGGCAGCCATGCTGTGTGCCGCTATCCGCTTGCTCTGGCAGCAGCCGGAAGCCGAGGTGCAACCATGAGAAAACAGAAATCTTGCAAACCGATGCTGTATTTGCTTCTAACAGGATGGTGCCTTTTATTCCTGCGCTGCGAAAGCACCGAGAAAAGCATGGTGCGGGCGGTGTATCTTTCACAGACAGGGCAGGGGTATCAGGCAGGGCTGCTCTATCAGGCACCGCAGGCCGCCGCCGATGCCGCCGAAGCCTCTGCCGCGTTACAGTTTGTGCAGGCAGAGGGGCAAACGATGGAACAGGCGCTGGCTGCGGCAGAGCAGGCACTGCCCCAAACCGCAAGCTACCGCCTGTGTGATTATCTGCTGCTGCCAAAAGCGGAAGAGCCATTACTAACAGAGTACGAGCAGCTGGTGCTGCGGCGCGGCTGCGGACGCACGGCGGCAAGGCTGCTTTGCGCAGAAGGAGAGACAGGCCACCTTGCCACACGGGCCGCCCTGCCGGATGCTCTGATGGCACAAATAAAGGCCGCAGCACCCACCGCACCCCGGCTGTATCAGCATACAGAGCCGGGGCTTCTGCCCATTCTCCGGTGGAACGCGGAAGAGATAACGATACAGGAGGGCGGTGTTCTGCACACCGTAGCGGGCGATACGCCCTTGTCCTCGGAGCAGGCCGAGGTCTACCGGCTGCTTACCGGGCAGGGCGGCACCCGGCAGCTCTGGCTGGAAGGGGAGCGCATCGGCATCCGGCGCTGCATCGTTTCAGTCACCTTGCAAAAGGCGCAGGTGCTTGTGCGGCTGGACTGTCAACGCGCTGCCCACAGCCCATTGCCCACGCAGGCGCAGCGGCAACAGCTTGCGGCGCAGTGCACCGCACTTTTGCAAAGCTGCTGGCAGCAGGGCGTGGATGTGCTGCACCTGCAAGCCCGGGCAGCGCTGCGGAGCGGCAGCGGCGCAAGCTTTGACCCAACAAAAAACGCCTGCCCGCAATGGCGGACAGACGTGCATTTCATGCTGTATTAAGAGGCAGTAGGAAAGGTGACGGTAATGGTGGTGCCAACGTCCACCTGACTTTCCAGTTTGATGCGGGCGTTGTGGATGCGGGCAATGTGCTTGACGATGGCAAGCCCAAGCCCGGTGCCGCCGGTGGCCTTGCTACGGCTCTTGTCCACCCGGTAGAAGCGCTCGAACACGCTGGCCTGAGCTTCCCGCGGGATGCCGATGCCGTTGTCGGCCACGGTCAGGGAGCAGTGTCCGTCCCGGTTGCAGGTGGTGATGATTTGTACCTTACCGCCCGGGCGGTTGTAGCGGATGGCGTTGTCGCACAGATTCTGGCACAGTTCATCCAGCAGCGCGCGGCTGCCAAGCACCGGGGCGCTCTCGCCCAGATAAGTCAGGGAGATATAGGCGCGGCGGGCGTTCAGTTTCTGGCGCTCCACACACTCCTTGGCAACCTCCAAAAGGTCTACCGTTTCCATTACGGGGGTGTCCCCGGTCTCGCTTACAGTGTCCAACTTGGAAAGCTGCAAAATATCGTTGACCAGCTGGATCATGCGGGTGGCCTCGCTGTGGATCTTGCGGCCGAAATCCGGCACATCCTCCGGCTTTGCAATGCCGGTCTCAATCAACTCTGCATAGCCGGAAATGCTGGTCAGCGGGGTCTTGAGCTCATGGCTGACATTGGCAGTAAACTCCTGCCGCATTTTCTCGTTGTTTTCTCGCAGAATGCGGTCGGAGTGGATGCTCTCTGCAAAGGGGATCAGTTCCCGGTAGGGCACATTTTCCTGAATGTGATCCAGATCCTCAGTCATGTTCAGCACCGGCTGTACCAGTGCTTTGGTCAGCAGGGCGGCCAGCACCGCAGCAGCCAGCATCAGCGCCACGCAGCTCAGCACGATGGCCGGGATAGTGGCATCATAGATGGACCACACGGTCTCGGCGTCCTGTGCCACGCGCAGCACATCCCCGCCGGAAAGCCGGAGCGCATAGTAATAGGTCTCGTAGCCCATGGTCTGGGAATCGCGAATGTCCCGACCCTCGCCGTTTGCAATGGCATCGCGGATCTCCGGGCGGGTCAGATGGTTCTCCATGGGCTGGTCGGTGGCAGATTCAAACAGCACGCTGCCGTCCTGACTGATCAGCGTCACGCGCAGATCATCGGTCACAAAGGCACTCAGCTGTGTGGGGTCTCCGGTCTGCTCGTACCCGGCGCGCACAAGGTCGGTCTCGCGCTCCAAAGCCGACCATGCCTGCGCCGTAAAGGCCTTATGGAACACAAAAATGCACAGCACTGCGGTGAATATAAGCCCCAGAAAGCCCATCAGGAACAACCGGTAGCTGATCTTTTCTTCCATGCTGCGCAGCTTCATTCTTCTTCGGCCTCCTCATCGGTCAGCTTGTAGCCCACCTTGCGCACAGTGCAGATGTAACGCCCCGCATCGCCCAGCTTTTTGCGCAGGGTGCGGATGTGCATATCCACGGTACGGCTTTCCACCGAGATGTCGGTGCCCCACACTACCTGCAAAATGGTCTCGCGGGTCACCACCAGACTGGTGTTTTCCAGCAGCAGACGCAGCAGGCAGTATTCCTTGTAGGTCAGCTCCACAGGGGTGCTGTTTACCGTAACGCTGTGGCGGGCGTTATCCAGCTGAATTTCATGAAAGGCCAGCACGTCCGGTCTTACCTCCGGGGCAGAGCGCCGCAGCGCCACACGCACCCGGCTGAGAAATTCCATAATGCCGAAAGGCTTTGCAATGTAGTCATCCGCGCCGCAGTCCAGCCCGCGCACGGTGTCCAGCTCGCTGGATTTTGCAGTGACCATAATGATTGGCAGCCTACGCAGGGAAGGGGTGTTGCGCAGCTTTTTCAGGATGGAAAAGCCGTCCTCGCCGGGCAGCATCACGTCTAAGATCACCAGCTCCGGCTCGGCAGTGCGCATGGCCTGCCAGAAGGGCTCGGCGCTTTCAAAGCCCTGCACCTCGTAGCCGTTGGATTGCAGGGCATACTGCTCCAGCTCCCGGATAGAAGCATCGTCCTCTACGATATAGATCATAACTCAGTTCTCCTCAGCAGTCTGTCCGTCCGGGAACAGATACCGCTCACGGTAGCGGCCCAGACGGCGGTGGAATTCTTCACTTTCCTTGGTGTCGTTGCCGTGGCGCAGATCGTTCAGATAAGCGTGGGTATCAAAGCTGTCCTGTGCAACCTCGATCTGCGCAACTGCCACGTTGCTGCAATGGTCGCACACACGCTCGTAGTTGGTCAGCAGATCGTCCAGCACAAAGCCGTACTCAATAGAGCAGCTGCCGGCCTGCAGGCGGGCAACGTGTCGCGCCTTAATGGCACGCACCAGCTCGTTGACCACGGCCTCCAGCGGCTCCACCTTGGAGGCAAGGTGCAGATCTCCCTTGCGGAAAGCATCGGTGGTGCGGCTCAGGGTGTCCTGCACCGCATCCTCCAGAACCTGCAGCTCCTCCTGTGCATCCTTGGAGAAGTGAATCTCCTTCTGGTGCATCTCCTCGGCAGATTCCAGCAGGTTGACGGAATGGTCGCTGATACGCTCAAAATCACTGATGGTGTGCAGCAGGGTGTTCACGCTCTGGCTGTCGGTGTGGTTCAGTTCCCGGCCGGACAGCTTGACCAGATAAGTGCCCAGTGCGTCCTCGTACCGGTCCACCCGGCACTCCTCGTCCCGCACCTTCTGGGCAAGTTCGTCGTTCCATTCGTGGGTCAGGCTCATGGCCTGCACCACGCCCACCCGGGCAAGCTCGGCCATTTCAGCGGTAGCGGCGCGAGCACGCTCCACAGCCACGGCGGGGGTGTTCAGCAGACGGTCATCCAGCAGCGCAAACTCCTCTTTTTCCGGGGAATCGGGAATGGTCAGGATGGCCAGCTTTTCCAGCCCGGTGGCAAAGGGCAGCAGAATGACGGTGGCCAGAATGTTGAACACCGAGTGCACGATTGCAATGCCCCAAGCCTCGATGGTGGTATTCACAAAGGCAAAGTGGCAGACGGCGTTGAGTCCGTAGAACCCGAACAGAAAGATGGTCACACCGATAATGTTGAAGTACAGGTGCACCATGGCAGCCCGGCGGGCGTTCTTATTCGCACCCACCGAGGACAGCAGTGCGGTCACACAGGTACCGATGTTCTGACCCATGATGATGGGGATGGCACTGCCGTAGGTGATGACGCCGGTGGCGCTCAGCGCCTGCAGGATGCCCACGCTGGCGCTGGAGCTCTGGATGATGCCGGTGACCAGTGCGCCCACCAGAACGCCCAGCAGGGGGTTGGAGAAGCGGGTGAACAGGCTGGTGAACCATGCCTCGTTTTGCAGGGGCAGCACCGCGTTGGACATGGTGGTCATGCCGGTCATCAGCACAGCAAAGCCGATGAGGATGGTGCCCACGCCCTTTTTCTTCTCACTCTTACACATATACAGCAAAATGCCGATAAATGCAAGCACCGGGCTAAAAGAAGTGGGCTTGAGCAGCTGGACGAGCAGGCTGTCGCCCTGCAAACCGGAAAGGCTCAAAATCCAGCTGGTCACGGTAGTGCCCACGTTGCTGCCCATGATCACGCCAATGGCCTGATGCAGCTCCATGATGCCGCTGTTGACAAAGCCCACCACCATAACGGTGGTAGCGCTGGAGCTCTGGATCACGGCGGTTACGCACAGACCCAGAAAAAAGCCCTTGAGGGGATTATCGGTCAGCTTGCTGAGAATTTTCTGCAGCTGACCGCCGGCCTGCTTTTCCAGTGCCTTGCCCATGATGTCCATACCGAACAAAAACAGGGCCAGACCTCCCAGCAGCGAAAAGACATTAAAAATGGTCATAAGTGTTTTCCTCACTTTTCTTGACGTGTTTTTCTCCTGTGCTTTAAGTATAGAAAAACAATGTAAAATCTGAAATCGCCGAAATGTAAAACCCATGTAAAGTAAGAAAAATGTAAAAATCCTGTGCACACGCTGCGATGCAGCGTCGGTTTCCCGCCGTGGGTACAAAAACAGCGCCCCGGGCGTTGTATTTGCCGCCGAATTTTATTATAATATGAATAAGAGTGCCCGCAGCACAGCGCGGCAAAAGGATACAGGAGGAACCAGGATGGGTACGTTCAATGTTTCGCTTAAAACGCTGACCGACCGCGTCAGCATGGAAGTGGTATACACCCCCCGGGCGCTGGATGAAATCAGCGTAGAGATCGCCGAGGTCAACCGCCCGGGTCTGTTTCTGGCGGGCTATTATGATTACTTTGATAAGCTCCGCTTGCAGATCATGGGTCTGGCAGAGATGAACTTTCTGTCCGGCCTGACGGCAGAAAAACGCTACGAGGCACTGGAGCAGCTGTTCCGGCAGCAGCCCCCGGCGGTCATCGTCTGCCGCAGCGAGGAGCTGGCGCCCTTCCCGGAGATGCAGGAACTGGCGCAGAAGCACGCGGTTGCCCTGCTGCGCTCCAACGAGACCACCTGCACTTTGATGGGCAGCCTGATCAGCGTGCTGAATCTGGAGCTTGCGCCCCGCATCACCCGGCACGGCGTGCTGGTGGAGGTGTACGGCGAAGGCATCCTGATCCTTGGCGACAGCGGCATTGGCAAAAGCGAGCTGGCCATTGAGCTGGTCAAGCGCGGCCACCGTCTGGTGGCAGATGACGCCGTGGAGCTGCGCAAGGTGTCCAACCGTCAGATCATGGGCACTGCCCCGGAAAATATCCGCCACTTTATCGAGCTGCGCGGCATCGGCATCGTCAATGTGGCCCGCGTGTACGGCGTGGGTGCCGTCAAACTGAGCGAAAGTCTGGATCTGGTGGTGCAGCTGGAAGCGTGGGACCCCACCAAGAACTACCAGCGCACCGGTCTGGAAAGTGAATACTACGACATTCTGGGCGTGAGCATTCCCAGCACAAGCATCCCGGTCTCTCCCGGCCGCAATCTGGCTGTGGTGTTGGAGACCGCAGCCATCAATAACCGCCAGAAGAAGATGGGCTACAACGCAGCCAAGGAGCTGCTGATCCGGCTGGGACTGGATGACAAAATGGACTGAACCTCTCTATAAAAAGGAGCCTGACCCTATGGAACAACTCAAGCAGCTGCTCACCGCAGCAGGCATTGCTTATAAAGAAAACGAGCCGCTGGCAGCGCACTGTACTTTTAAGATCGGCGGCCCGGCGCGGCTGTTCGTGCAACCGGTAGATCATGCACAGCTTTGCCGCACCGTTGCCCTGTGC
>ERZ1504899.800-NODE-800-length-8095-cov-2.341667_pt1 | contig 8095 bp, 7 predicted proteins | sample MGYA00572087_ERZ1504899 | MGnify/ENA primary metagenome ERZ1504899 (study PRJEB39906, sample SAMEA3182063) | gut metagenome | biome: human; feature: gut; material: Stool; isolation source: human stools | place: Canada | collected 2013-01-29 ...
GCCTCCACCGGTCCCAACAGCGCCCAGGCACCGGAGGGCCTGCGCCCCCAGCCCGGGGACTACACCATCATCAAGCCCAGGTGGAGCGCCTTTTTCCAGACGGAGCTGGACCTGATCCTCCGGCGGCTGGACGTGCGGACGGTGATCCTCACCGGCACCACCACCCCCAACTGCATCCGCACCACCTGCTATGACGCCATCGCTCTGGAGTACAACACCGTGGTGCTGACGGACTGCTGCTCCTCCCATACCGAGGAGATCCAGCGGGTGAATCTGGAGGACATGGCCCGGGCGGGCGCCATTTTGATGGACTCGGCGTCCTTTGCCGACTACGGCCCCGGCACAGTGGAGGACCTCTCCGCCGCCATCCGGGCCCGGATGCTGGAAGAGGACACGGTGCCCGAGCCCTTCCGGTCGGAGGACGGCCAGGTATTCTGGCCCGACCTCTGGTAATCACAAAGGAAAACGGACGCCCTCCGCACAACTGCGGAGGGCGTCTTCTTGTTTCGAGTCATTCCCTCTGGATCCGGATGCGCCGGGTGGCGATCTCGTCGCAGAAGCGGGCGTCGTGCTCCACGAACAGCAGGGTCGGCCGACAGGCCAGCAGCAGATCCTCCACCTGCATCCGGGAGATGACGTCGATAAAGTTCAGCGGCTCATCCCACACGTACAGGTGTGCCTGTGTGCAGAGGCTTGCGGCCAGCAGCACCTTTTTCTTCTGGCCGCTGCTGTAATCTGCCAGGTCCTTCTCAAACTGCTCCCGTGGAACATCCAGCTTCCGCAGGATGGTCCGGAACCGGCTGCCGTCCAGACCCTGGGTCCGGACAAACTCCGTCAGGCTGCCCCGCAGGTGGTCCGTATTCTGGCTGACATAGGACACCACCAGGCCGCTCATGGTCTCCACCGTGCCGCTGTGGGGGATCTCTTCCCCCAGCAGCAGCTTCAGCAGGCTGGACTTGCCGCAGCCGTTTGCGCCCTGGAGGGCGATCCGCTCCCCCGCCAGCACCTCGAAGGTGATCTCCCGGCAGACCCTGCGACCGTTGTAGCACACGGCTACGTCCCGGAACTCCGCCAGCCGCGCACCCGTCCGGCAGGGCAGGGGCGTAACCGCCAGCGCCTCCTGCCGCTCCAGGTTCTGCAGCAGCTGCTTCTTCTCCTCCACTGCCTCCTCCCGGCGGCGCTGGATGGATTTGGACCGCTGCATCAGCTTGGCCGCCTTGTGGCCCACAAAGCCCCGGTCCGCTGCCTTGGCCCCGGTCTTGTCCACACCGAACTTGCTCTTCTCCGTCCGGTCCGACCAGCCGGAGGCACGGCGGGCGGACTCCGTCAGCCGCCCGATGTCCTTCTGCAGCTTCTCCTGCCGGGCCAGTTCAAAGGCGTCCTGCCTCCGGCGGTTCTCCCACCAGGAGGAGAAATTCCCCCGCTGGATCTCAATATTGGTCCGGTTGATGGCCAGAATATGGTCCACACACTGGTCCAGGAACGCCCGGTCATGGGATACCAGCAGAAATCCCCGCTTCCGGGCCAGATAGCTCCCCAGCTTCCGCCGTCCCTCCAGGTCCAGATGGTTGGTGGGCTCGTCGATCAGCAAGAAGGCATTCTCCTTCAAAAACATGGCCGCCAGCAGCACCTTGGTCCGCTCCCCGTTGGAGAGGCTGGAAAAGGGCAGCTCCAGTGATCTCTCTGCCAGGTCCAGAAGCCCCAGCTCCCGCTGGATCTCCCAGTCCTCCGCCTCCGGCGCGATCTCCCGCACCACCTCCAGGCCCGTCCGGGACAGGTTCGCCACCTCGTAGGGGAAGTACTCAAATTCCACAGAGGCGGAGATGGTGCCGCTGTACGGGTACTCCCCCTGGAGCAGCCGCAGGAAGGTGGTCTTTCCCCGGCCGTTCCGCCCGGTAAAGCCCAATTTCCAGCCGCTATCGATCTGAAAGCCCACATGGTCAAAGATGAGCTCCGGACTGCCCTCGTATCCAAATGTCAGATTCGAGACGTCGATCATGGACATATCGCATTCCTCCTTTGCGCAGACCCTCATGTGCGGTCTGGCGCACCGCAGACTTCGGCAAATGCCGCGCACATGAGCGTCTCATCCGTCATTTCCGATTCGCCGTGCTTTTGCGCAGCAAAAAACGGCCGCGGGAGAGCAGACCTCTCCCGCGGCCGGGCATACGGCATTCACCCCGCATCCGGGGCTGTGCGATACCTGGGTGAGATCAGCGGTCTGCCTTCCCTGCAATGGCATGGAAAAAGACGCTGCGTCTTCGCCGCAGCAACCCTCTATGCCAAAACACGAAGGTCAGATCCGCATCTTCACACCCCTCCAATCATTCATCAATCTCCGGTTATCCTAGCACACTTCCGCCGGGATTGCAAGCCCCCCCTCATGCTCCCGCCTTCGGAAAGGTAAGCGTAAAGGTGCTGCCGTGGCCCGGTTCGCTGTGGAGCTCCACCTGGGCACCCAGATAGGCCGCCCCGTGCTTGACGATGGAGAGCCCCAGTCCCGTGCCGCCGGAGGAATGGCTCTTGTCCACCCGGTAAAACCGCTCGAATACCCGGCCCTGGGCCTCCCGGGGAATGCCGGTGACGGTGACGCTGCCGTTCGCCCGGTTGTAGGCGATGGCGTTGTCGCAGAGGTTGTAGACGATCTCCTCCACGATCTGGGGTACGCCCCGCACCAGAGCCTCGCCGCCCTGGAGCCGGGTGGTCACCTGTTTCCGCTGGGCCGCCGGAGCCAGCTGCTCCAGGACGGCTCGCGCCTCCTCGTACAGATCCACGGTCTCCCACTGGCCCAGGCCGCCGCCCTCGTCCAGGCGGGACAGCTTGATGATGTCGTTCACCAGCCCGATGAGCCGCTCCGTCTCCCGGTGGATGTTCCCGGCGAAGTGGGGGACGTCCTCCGGCTTCACCAAACCGTTCTGCAGGATCTCCGCCGTACCCAGGATGGAGGTCAAGGGCGTCTTCAGCTCGTGGGAGACGTTGGCGGTGAACTCCCGCCGCAGCCGCTCCCGCTGCTCCTTCTCCGTCACATCCAGGATCACCAGCACCGCACCCGCGATCTGGCCGTCCTGTTCCACAGGACTGGCGATGATCTGGCGGCAATCATCGTCCTTTTCCAGCAGCTGCTCACACCGCCGACCGGCCAGAGCCTCCTCCACGCAGCGGCGGAAGCCCGCCTCCCGGTTCAGGGCGTAGACGCTCTCTCCCTCCTCTGTGGGGACCTGCGCGTAGAGCAGCCGCAGCACGGCGGAATTGTAAGTCAGCACCCGCGTCTCCTGGTCGATCACCAGGAAGCCCTCGCTCATGTTCTCCGTGATGGCGGTGAACTCCTCCTGCCGGCGCTTTAAATCCCGCATCTGCCGCTGGATCTGCCTCTGCTGGCTGCGGAGCTTGGACAGCAGGGGCGTCAGCTCCTCATAGGTCTCGCTGCCGGCGGGGTCATTGAGGTCGATGGCGTTGATGGGCTCCACCAGCTGCCGCGCCACCCGGGAAGCCAGCGCCATGGCCAGGATGAAGGCCAGCAGCATCATCAGCGCCACCGGCTGCAGCGCCTGCAGTACCAGGACCCAGACGGAATACTGGGCGCTGGACACCCGCAGCACCGTTCCGTCAGCAAGCCGCTGGGCCGCATACAGCGTCTGCTGGGAAAGCGTGTCCGAATAGCGGACCGCATGTCCCTTCCCCAGGATCAGCGCCTCCCGGATCTCCTCCCGCTGGGCGTGGTTCCCCATCTCCTCCGGGTCCTGCCGGTTGTCGAAGAGCACGGTGCCGTCCGCATCCACCCAGGTAATCCGGTAGCTGCCGGGCAGATCCTCTGTGAGATAGTCCGTGCCATTCTCCTCTACCCCATGGGCGATGTACTCTGCCAGACTCTCCAGCTCACCGGAGACCCGATCCTGGAAATAACCGTGGAGCACGCCCACGATCAGCACCAGGCTGGCCAGCAGCACTGCCAGGGACACGCCCAGGATGGAGCGAAAGATCCGTTTCGTCATGTCTCTCCAGCCCTCCTGTCAGTTCACAGGGCTGATCTTGTAGCCATAGCCCCGGACCGTCTCGATGTAAGCGCCCGCCTCTCCCAGCTTCTGGCGGAGGGTCCGCACGTGGACGTCCACGGTCCGGCTCTCGCCGGTAAAGGCGTAGCCCCAGACGTTCTCGATCAGCTGCTCCCGGGAAAGCACCTGGCCGGGGTTGCGCAGCAGCAGGCACAGCACTTCAAACTCCTTCTGGGTCAGGATGGTCTCCTGTCCCCGGACCCGGACGATGTGCTGCCCCGGATCCACCTCCAGAATGCCGCAGCGGAGGGTGCCGTTCTCCGTCTCCGTCCGCCGCAGCAGCGCCCGGATGCGGGAGAGCAGCTCCATCATGCCGAAGGGCTTGGCCACATAGTCATCGGCGCCGCCGTCCAGACCCACCACCTTGTCGTACTCCGTGCCCTTGGCCGTCAGCATGATGACCGGCAGCTTGGCCGTGCGGGGCGTGGCCCGGAGCTTTTTCAGGACGCTGAGTCCATCCTCCTCCGGCAGCATGATATCCAGCAGCACCAGGGCAGGCATCTGCTCTCCCACGGCCTGCCAGAACAGGGAGGGCAGCGGAAAGCCCCTGGCCTCCATACCCTGGCTGTTCAATGTATAGATCACAAAATCCCGGATACTGTCGTCATCCTCCAGCAGATAGATCACAGATATCCCTCCCCATTCAATCTCTCCGCCCCGCTGGAGGGACGGAGGGTGTCTCCCTCCGGCGGCCGGTCAGATCAGCTGCTGCTCGTTAATCATCAGCTTGAACTGCAGGCCCAGCTTCTCCGCTGCCTTTCGACAGAGGAGCATCCGGCCCATGAAGATCTCAAAATAGTCCATGACAGAGCCGTACTTCGTGTCCACGGACAGCTTCAGCTTGATGAGCGTGTGCTCCTCGTTGATCTTCAGGACGGACTTCTTCACCGAGTAGTTCACCCGGTCATGGATGTCGAAGCTGGCCATATCCGGATTCCGGACCCGGCTGCGGCGGACGTCGGACTTGTCCGCCAGGATCAGTGCCGCCGCCACGGCGTTCACCGGCATGCCGGTGCCCTCGTCGTGGTTGCCGATGGCGGTGACGATGGTGGCGATCTCCTCCGGAGGACAATCCATGTTGTCCAGAATGCGGAAGGCCATGACCGCACCGGACTGGGAGTGATCCACCCGGTTCACCAGGTTGCCGATGTCGTGAAGAAACCCGGCGATCTTTGCCAGCTCCACCGTCCGCTCCGGATACCCCAGGGTGGAGAGGATATAGGCGGCGTTTTCCGCCACCGCCGTCACGTGGGCAAAGCTGTGCTCCGTATAGCCCAGAGCGGTCAGAGACTCGTCCGCCCTCTGGATATAGGTCCGGACCGCAGAATTGTTTTTCACATCCTCATAGGTAAGCATGGCCCCTCCCCCTTTTCAATATCGGCGCCGCGCCTGTGCGCAGGCCGCTCAGTTGTTGGAGGGGTGATTCCCCGTAATGGAGTACTCCACCCACTCCGCCACGTTGGTGGCGTGATCGCCGATCCGCTCCAGATACTTGGCCACCATGATGAGATCCAGCCACAGCTCGCCGGAGTCGGCGTCTGCGGCGATCAGCCCGATCAGCTCCTTTTTCACCTGGTTGAACAGGTCGTCCACCTGGTCGTCTTCCCGGCAGACCTCCCGGGCCAGCTCCAGATCCCGCTTTACAAAGGAGTCCACACTGTCTGTCACCATCCGGATGACGGCCTTGGACATCTCCTCGATCCGCTGGCGGCCGGGGCCGTCCGGCAGACGCACGAACCGGGTCAGCTCCGCGATGTCCGCCGCCTGGTCCCCGATCCGTTCCAGATCGGAAATCATCTTCAGCGCAGAGGAGATCTCCCGCAGGTCCCGTGCCACGGGCTGCTGCTGCAGCAGCAGCTTCAGGCAGAGGTTCTCCACCTCCCGCTCCTTCTGGTCGATCTCCCGCTCCGCCTCCCCGGCGGCGCGTGCCAGGTCCTCGTCACCCTTCATCAGGGCCTGGGCCGCGGCAGAGATGGCATCCTCACACAGGGCGCCCATCTGGATCATTTCCACGTGCAGCCGCTCCAGCTGCTCGCCAAATCTGTTTCTCACCTTACGTCCCTCCTTAGCCGAACCGGCCGGTGATGTAGTCTTCTGTGCGCTTGTCCGTGGGGGTGGAGAACAGTGTCTCCGTCCTGCCGAACTCCACCAGATCCCCCAGCAGGAAAAACGCCGTGTTGTCGGAGACACGGGCGGCCTGCTGCATATTGTGGGTCACCATGATGACAGTATACTTGCTTTTCAGTTCCACTGCAAGGTCTTCGATCTTGGAGGTGGAGATGGGGTCCAGGGCGCTGGTGGACTCATCCATCAGCAGGATCTCCGGCTCCACTGCCAAGGCACGGGCAATGCACAGCCGCTGCTGCTGGCCGCCGGAGAGGCCCAGGGCACTCTTCTTCAGCCGGTCCTTCACCTCGTCCCAGATGGCGGCGGAGCGGAGAGAGTTCTCCACGATCTCGTCCAGCTTGGCCCGGGAGCGGATGCCGTGGGTCCGGGGGCCGTAGGCCACGTTGTCATAGATGCTCATAGGGAAGGGATTGGCCTTCTGGAACACCATGCCGATCTGCTTGCGCAGCCAGGTGGTGTCCACATTGGGGGCGTAGATGTTCTGCCCGGCGTAGTTGACCTCCCCCTCAATGCGGATGCCCGGTACCAGGTCATTCATCCGGTTCAGGGTCTTCAGAAAGGTGGACTTTCCGCAGCCGGAGGGGCCGATCAGGGCGGTGATCTCATGCTCCGGAATGTCGATATTCACACCGTGGAGGGCATGGTGCGCCCCGTACCACAGATTCAGGTCCTTTACTTGAATGATGGTGGACATTTCGTATCCTCCTCGTCAGTTTTTCTTCAGCTTCCGGCCCACCAGATTGGCGGACAGGTTGATGACCAGCGTCAGCAGCATCAAAATGGTGGCGATGGCGAAGGCGATGTCTGTCTCGCCCCGCTCACTGGCATACACATACAGGGCCACGGTCAATGTGGCGGAGGAGGATTCCAGCGCAGTCACAAAGTTATTGAGCACCAGGCCGAAGCCGGCGGTGTACAGCAGCGCCGCGCTCTCGCCCACAATGCGGCCCACCGCCAGGATGCAGCCGGTGACGATGCCGTCCACCGCGTTGGGCAGCACCACAGTGCGGACCATGTGCCATTTACCGGCGCCCATGGCCAGGGCGCCCTCCCGGTAGGAGTCCGGCACGGTCTTCAGGCTCTCCTGGGTGGTGCGGACGATGGTGGGCAGGATCATCACCACCAGGGTCAGGCCGCCGGCCAGCACACCGGTCTTCAATCCCATCATCTGGATGAAGAACAGCATACCCACCAGGCCGAAGATGATGGAGGGGATGCCGGTGAGGGTCTCGGTGGCGAACTCGATGACAGCCACCAGACGCCGGTTGGTGGCGTACTCCGTCAGATAGATGGCGGCGCCCACGCCCAGGGGCAGCACGATCACCATGGACAGCAGGATGATATAGAGCGTGTTGAGGATATTGGGCAGGATACCGATGGTGTCGTTGATATAGCTGGACTGGGTAGACAGCAGCTCCCAGCTGATGAATGGGACGCCCCGGTAGAAGATATAGCCGATGATCAGAACCAGCAGCGCGCAGGTGAGGAAGCCGCAGAAGTACAGCACCACCCGCAGGCCCTTGTCGTACAGCTGGCGCCGGGGGGACAGGGTATGAGATTCCATGTTCGGTCAGTCCTCCTTTTTCCGCTTGATAAAGACGTTGAGGAACACATTGATCAGCATGATGAAGAGGAACAGCACCAGGCCGATGGAGAACAGGGCATTGCGGTGGAGGGAGCCCACGGAGGCGTAGGACATCTCCGAGGCAATGGCGGTGGTCAAAAACCGCACCGGCGTCAGCAGGCCCGGCATATTGGCCACATTGCCCGCCACCATAATGATGGCCATGGCCTCACCGATGGCCCGGCCGATGCCCAGCACAATGGCGGTGGCGATGCCGCTGCGGGCAGCGGGCACGCTGACGCGGAACACGGTCTCGATATGGGTGGCCCCCCGGGCCAGAGACGCCTCCTCA
>ERZ1504899.804-NODE-804-length-8058-cov-2.392603_pt1 | contig 8058 bp, 10 predicted proteins | sample MGYA00572087_ERZ1504899 | MGnify/ENA primary metagenome ERZ1504899 (study PRJEB39906, sample SAMEA3182063) | gut metagenome | biome: human; feature: gut; material: Stool; isolation source: human stools | place: Canada | collected 2013-01-29 ...
AACCAATAGATATTGACAACTACGAACAACACGCTGAGGGCACGCATAAAGTCCATGACTTTCGCCAGTCCCCTGAGATCATCTTCTTGTGACATAATACTGAGTTTTAAAAAGTTATCGTCTTGATAATTATGTAATACGGGTTCAGTCCTGACGGCCGTAACGCCGACGGCGTTTCTTCTTGTCGGGCTTCAGTAGCCTGGGATGCCGGGGGACATAGTTCAGCTCCGGCTCCATGCCGGAAAGCAACCCTCCCAGAATTTTCTCCCCGTTTCCGGAAACCACAGCGGACGGAACGGACGGCAGAAGTGGCGGCAGGAGATCTTGCGGCCGCTCCTGAAAGCATCTGTCCAGCGTGTTCGCCGAAAACTCCTTGCCCAGACGGGAGCCGTTGAGCACGGTGCGGCTGCGGTGGTCTATAAAGGTAACGCCGTAAATCCTGCCGGTTGCGTTGCGGCGGAGAACCAAGTCTATCTGTTCTTTCGCCAGCCGGCTACGGAAATCCCGTTCGTCCACGGACCGGCGCAAAGCTTCGGCCACTAACGGCCGAAGCCGTTCACGGCACGGGTCGGACTTGATTCTTGCGGCGGATTCCCGCATCTTCCTATCCAACTGCTGTGCACCGGCCGTTCTTCCCAGCCGGGAGGACTTTATGGGAGTGGCCGCCGTTTCGCCGTTGCCGTCCAAAGCGGTATAGAGTATGCCGTGATAGGTGCGTCCGCCAATTTCCCCCTTCACTTCTTCCACTCCTATATTATACAGGGAAAGCAGGGCACGGAGTTCGCCCATTGTGCGGAAGCTGTAAAGCTCGAGCAGGGGTTTGAGGGTACAGGCGATCTGCCGTTTGATGTCCCCTTTTGCAACATCTACCGGCTTCAGCTGCCACTCTTCGCCTTTCTTCCGGCCTTCCGCCGGATGCAGGCCGTATTTCTGCTCCAGAAGTTCGGTAATCTCCTTGCTGCGACGGTATTCGAACTTGTCGGATACTTTCCTTCCCTCACTATCGACACGCAGGGAAACGATGTGGATATGATGCCGGCCGATGTCCTCGTGCTTAAAGACAAGATAGGGCTGGTTGCCGTAACCGAGCCGCTGCATGTACTCCCTGCCGATTTCCGCCAGCTGCCCGTCGGTCAGCACGTCGTCGGGATGCGGGTTGAGAGAGATGTGTATGACCGGCTTCTCGGTGCGGTAATGGTTCGGCATCCATTCGAGAAACTGCCTCACGGATTCATCCGGACGGAAACGCCCGTCTTCGGGATAACGGAGGAGATGTGCCGAAAGGACTTTCGCACCGCCTTCATCGACCTTGTTCTGGTTGTAGGCCAATGCACCGTACAAGTTCTTACCCACGCTGATCCTGGCTACCATGTGAGGCGAGTTTTTGGGAAAGTTCGACAATCCGGCGGTTCAGCTCCACGAGTTCAAGGGTGAGCTTTTCAAGTCTGTAAAGCAGTGCCAACGCTTTCTTTTCGGTGAAATGGATGTGCAACTCCTTGACTGCCTGATTGTAATTCACTCCTATGGCACGGAACTGCCGGAACAGTTCCGTGAGCTTGGCCACATACTCCATTGTGGCACGGTCTGTCCGGATCACCCTGAACTCCTCGTTAAAGATCCGTGCGGCGATGAACTTGGATTTGGACAACAGGCCGGACTGCTCAAACATGGTGAGAAACCGTGCATGGCCGGCTTCGTCCAGATTGACGGTTTCACGGCGGACGGCCGGGTTCGACTTGGGCAATCTGCCCCCTTTTCCCCGTGTGCGGGGACGCTTTTTCTCGTTGTTCATATATACGTTTTTTATGTGGTACAATTCCACCGGGTGGCATTGCCGCCGTCTGTTTCTCCCCCACAATTTGCGACTTCGGAGCAAATTGCAGCCCCCTGCAAGGGCAAGCGTTTTTTGCTGCAAAACGGAGTGGTGCTGCAAAAAACACAGCTTGCTATGTTCGGGCGAACATAAATCTTTCCTCTCCGAAGAGGAAAGAGCGCTTTCGGGGGAAAGCGGGGATTGACGACCGACGAAGGCAAACAGCCCACTTCCGGTTGGATGCCGCAAAGTTAGGAAGTGATATAATCAGTTGTATATCACCAATATTAGCCACATTATGCCAAATGGCAGACACTTGTACACACAGGTGGAACAGGAGGAAAAACGGGCGGCCGATGATGGCTGAACCAACGGCTGAGGATGTGCCTGAATGGGATGCGTAATGGCGGACTGAATGCCCAACCGGTCAGATAACCAATCAGACGGTCAGCCGTTGCAACGTTGGTGCGGTCGTCCGGCTGACCAGCCAACCAAGCGGATAACCTTTTGTTCGGGCAACCTGTTCATCGGTCGGTTGTTTCCTTGGCTGATTATCCGACAGGCAATACAATCCAATAATATCATGTATGGTCGGACAAGTATCCTATTGGCCAATCAGACGGACAATACTTCGGTCGGTCGGCTGTTCAGTCAGCCATTCCACGTCAGGAGCCGGCCACTCGAACCCCTCCGTTCCCAAACCATGAATTCCCCTTCTTTTTCCTTCTTTATTTGCGGCGTTGATTCAAAAGTATCATTTGTAAACAAACTGCATCATGGAAAAAGAAACACTCTTTATCGCCTTTTCCACGCAAAAAGGCGGAGCGGGAAAAACAACGCTGACCGTGCTGGTGGCAAGTTACCTGCACTATGTGAAAGGGATGAATGTAGCGGTGGTGGATTGCGACTACCCGCAACACAGCATTGCCGAGATGAGAAAACGTGACCTGAAAACGGTCATGGAGGACGAGCATTACAAACTGATGGCGTACAGGCAACTGCAACGGATAAGGAAGAAAGCCTATCCGATAGCGGAGAGTACGGCTGAGGATGCTGTCGCAAAGGCGGACGAACTGCTGGAAAAGATGCCGGAAACGGACATCGTGTTCTTCGACCTGCCGGGCACGGTAAACAGTACTGGCGAACATGGACTATGTCTTTTCCCCCATTGCCGCCGACAGGGTGGTAATGGAAAGCACACTCCGCTTTGCGAGCCGGCTGAATGACACGCTGATCGCTACGGGCAAGACGAATATCAAAGGTCTGTACCTTCTGTGGAACATGGTGGACGGCCGGGAGAAATCGGAACTGTACAAGGTGTACGAACAGGTGATCGGCGAGCTGGGACTGAAAGTGCTGAATACCTTCCTGCCGGACAGCAAACGGTTCCGCCGTGAGCTGACGGGGGAACATAGGGCATTGTTCCGTTCCACGCTGTTCCCTGCGGACGGTACGCTGGTCAAAGGCAGCAACCTGAAAGAGATTACGGAAGAACTGTTGTCCATTATCAAAAAGTAGGCTATGGGAAACGAACGGAAAAAAATAAACCTGACGGACATTGACGAGGACTCCATAGTCGCCTCGTTCAAGGAAGGCCGGCAGACGGACGGGCAGGCGCAAGCAGCCGGAAATAACGGACAGTCCGGTGAAGAGAACGGATATGTCCGTCTGTTCATCCACGAGTCACCGGTCTGCGCACGGCTTGGCAAGACAATCTACCTTCGTAAGGAGTTCCATGAACGGATTCAGAAGATTGTCCAGACAATCGGGAACAACGAGATGTCCATTTTCAGCTATGTGGACAATGTGCTGGAACAGCACTTTTCCACCTATCAGGACGAGATTACGAAGGAATACAGAAAACGAAGTACCGAACTGTTTTAAACCCCGGAAATCATGTCAGCAATCTTATTCTTACTTACCGGCGGCTATCTGCTGTGGATAGCCGCCTACCTCTTCCACGAGCGGAACAGCCGGAGGAAGAAAGCGGAAAAAGCCGGGCAGATCCTTACCCGGATGGCGGTGGACGTGAGCGAGATTTTAGGCAAAAGCACATTTTCCCTTAGCCACTCCACGCCACAAACACCCGAAAAAATTGAAAACGAAAAATCTGTAAGTGAAGCAGATACTTTTGCACCGGAGAAAGAAAAGTACCCGAAAACAGTTTCCGCCGAGGAACTGGACAAGCTGTTTGCGGAAGGGAGTCCGCTGCCGGAAGAACTGGAACTGATGGAAGATATGGATGTTCCGCTGGAGTTCCGGAAAGAACCGGCGGATGACAATCCTCCGATAGATGATGACGAGCAGGACAGCCGCCTGCCGGGATGCACGCCGCAAGCCACGGGCATCCGCTTCGAGGACATGGGACTGGCGGTGCGTGTGGCGGTCAGCGGTGAAGCAGCCAGTGAGGAGGAAAGGATTCAGGCCGGAAAGACGCTGGCGGAACTTCGCAACACCCCGATGTTCGAACAGCTGACCTCCGGCGATGCGGAACGTGAGGAACGGATCGGCTCGCTGATAGAACTGCACCTTGCGGCATACCGCAAGCGTAAACAGCCGGACAGCGAACCGGCGGCAGAAACCATACCGGACACTTTCTCCATAAGCGATATTGTCTAACGAATAAAGTAAAACGTACATGAAAAAAAGAGATTACGGATAGCTGACGGTTCATTCTTACCAGTAGAAATCCAGACAAATTTAATTAACAACCGGATACGGCGGACTCTTCCCTCCGTCGTGTCCCTCATTCAAATCCATTTATTTTATGAACACGAAACAACTTGTATTAGTGGCGGTCATGCTAATCGCCACAGGCTCGCTCCATGCGCAGGGAAACGGCTCGGCCGGTATCGCAGAGGCGACGAAAATGGTAACAAGCTACTTTGATCCGGGAACGAAGCTGTGCTACGCAATCGGAGCCGTGATCGGCTTGGTCGGCGGGATTAAAGTGTACAATAAGTTCAGTTCCGGCGATCCGGACGTAAGCAAGGTGGCATCCTCCTGGTTCGGTGCGTGCATCTTTCTGATTGTCGCCGCCACTATCCTGCGTTCGTTCTTCCTCTAAAGGACAGATTCGCCTATATATAATAATGTATATGGACTATGAACTGAACAAGGGGATCGGCGAGAGTGCGGAGTTCAAGGGACTCAAGGCGCAATACCTTTTTATTTTCGCCGGCGGGCTGCTGGCTCTGTTCGTGCTGTTTGTCATTCTCTATATGGCCGGTGTCAGCCAATGGCTCTGCATCGCTTTCGGTGTAACCTCCGCATCCGCACTGGTCTGGCTGACATTCCACCTGAACGGCAAGTTCGGAGAACACGGACTGATGAAGCTGCTGGCCAGAAAACAGCACCCCCGCTACCTGATCAACCGGATCAGTCCCCGAAAATTATTCACGATTAAAAAGAAGAATGTATGCGGAACACACTAAAGGCCGCCACATTGGAAAGCAAGTTCCCGCTTCTCGCCGTCGAAGCGGACTGTATCATCTCCAAAGATGCGGACATCACCGCCGTCTTTGAGGTGGAGCTGCCCGAACTCTTCACAGTAACGGCAGCTGAATACGAGGCTATCCATGCGGCATGGGCAAAGGCAATCAAGGTATTGCCCAATTATACGGTGGTACATAAACAGGACTGGTTTATCCGGGAGGATTACCGCAGCCAGACGGACAAGGAAAATCTAAGTTTCCTTTCCCGGAGCTACGAGATGCACTTCAACGAACGTCCTTTCCTGAACCATAAATGTTATCTGTACCTGACCAAGACGACGAAAGAACGCATGAGGATGCAGAGCAGCTTCTCTTCGCTGTGCAGGGGATTCATCATCCCCAAGGAGGTGGACAAGGATACCACCGCCCATTTTCTGGATACGGTGGGACAATTCGCCCGTATCGTGAACGATACAGGGCTGGTGCACCTAAGACGGCTCGTCGGTGATGAGATTACGGGCACGGAGGATAAGGCCGGACTGGTGGAGAAATATTTCTGTCTGTCAATGGAAAATACCACTGCGCTGGAAGACATCGAACTCGGAGATGACGGCCTGCGTGTCGGCGACAAGCACGTTTCGGTACATACGCTATCGGAACTGGATGCGTTGCCCAACAAGGTGGGTACGGACTGCCGGTATGAAAGGCTGTCAACGGACAAAAGCGACTGCAAGCTGTCATTCGCCAGTCCGGTAGGCCTGCTGCTCTCGTGCAACCACCTGTACAACCAGTATATCTTTCTGGATGACAGCGGCGAGAACCTGCAACGTTTTGAAAAGAGCGCACGCAACATGCAGTCGCTCTCGAAGTACTCACGGAGCAACCAGATCAACAAGGAGTGGATTGACCTGTACCTGAATGACGCACACTCTTTCGGGCTTACCTCGGTACGTGCCCACTGCAACGTCATCGCATGGACGGACAACCCGATGGAGGTGAAGAACATGCGCAATGACGTGGGCAGTCAGATCGCCATGATGGAGTGCAAGCCACGCCATAATACAGTGGACGCCGCCACGCTGTACTGGGCGGCAATGCCGGGAAACGGCGCTGACTTCCCGGCAGAGGAGAGCTTCTATACGTTCATCGAACAGGCCCTCTGCTTCTGGGTGGAAGAAACGAACTACCGCAGCTCCGTTTCACCTTTCGGACTGAAGATGTCAGACCGTATCAGCGGAAAACCGCTGCATGTGGACATCTCCGACCTGCCGATGAAACGTGGCGTAACCACGAACCGAAATAAATTCGTATTGGGCGGCTCCGGTAGCGGCAAGTCATTCTTCATGAATCATTTGGCGAGGCAGTATTATGAACAGGGCACACACGTGGTATTGATCGACACGGGGAACAGCTATCAGGGACTTTGCTCGCTGATACACCAGAAGACCGGCGGCAAGGACGGCATCTATTTCACTTATACGGACGAAAACCCGATAGCGTTCAACCCTTTTTTCACGGATGATAAGGTTTTCGACATTGAGAAACGAGAGAGTATCAAGACACTGATCCTCACACTCTGGAAAAAGGACAACGAACCGGCGACACGTTCGGAAGAAGTGGCGCTGTCCAATGCGGTAGCCCTGTATATCAGGCGCATCAAGGAGGATGAAAGCATCGTTCCCTCGTTCAACACCTTCTACGAGTTCGTTAAAACGGACTACCGGAAGATACTGGAAGAGAAGGGAGTCCGGGAAAAGGATTTCGACCTGGCGGGTTTCCTGAACGTGCTGGAACCTTATTACCGTGGCGGAGAATATGATTTCCTGCTTAACTCCGACAAGCAGCTCGACCTGCTCGGCAAACGGTTTATCGTATTCGAAATCGATCAGATCAAAGACCACCCCATTCTTTTTCCGGTAACGACTATCATCATCATGGAGTTGTTTATCAACAAGATGCGCCGTCTGAAAGGGGTGCGCAAGATGATCATCATAGAGGAAGCGTGGAAGGCTATCGCCAAGGAAGGGATGGCGGACTACATCCGCTATCTTTTCAAGACTGTCCGCAAATTTTACGGAGAGGCTGTTGTGGTGACGCAGGAAGTCGATGACATCATTTCCTCGCCTATCGTAAAGGAGTCCATAGTGAACAACAGCGACTGCAAGATTCTACTTGACCAGAGGAAGTACCTTAACAAGTTCTCGCAGATACAGTCCCTGCTGGGACTGACGGACAAGGAAAAGGCGCAGATCCTGTCGGTGAACATGTCCAATGACCCGAAACGCAAATACAAGGAGGTCTGGTTCGGATTGGGGGGCGTACAGTCAACGGTGTACGCCACGGAGGTATCGCCCGAAGAATATCTGTGCTACACGACCGAAGAGAGCGAGAAGGTGGAAGTGGAACAACTGGCGAAACAGCTGGACGGCAATATCGAACTGGCTATCCGAAGGCTTGCGGAAAAGAAACGGAATCAAAGCAATGAAATACCGTAAATGCCTATGGAGTATGAAACCTTGTTTCCGCTCTACTGGATATGCGGGGAGTGGAAAAGCAACCGCAAGTCGCCGCCCGTTACCGTATTCCGTGACGGTGGCGCATACAAGATTGCCCTGACCTACCACCTTGATGCGGTGGTGGTAGGCACGATCCACCAAAGCGGCGGCATCATCTGGGCAGACCTGCTGGGGAGGGTGCAGCTCGCTTATGACCGGGAGGAAGACCGGCTGGTGCTGGCTACCGAAGGGATCTATGTACGTGCGGATGACTCATAGGGAAAATGGAGAACCCCGGTTCTCCCGTAAATGACAG
>ERZ1504899.810-NODE-810-length-7967-cov-2.374368_pt1 | contig 7967 bp, 3 predicted proteins | sample MGYA00572087_ERZ1504899 | MGnify/ENA primary metagenome ERZ1504899 (study PRJEB39906, sample SAMEA3182063) | gut metagenome | biome: human; feature: gut; material: Stool; isolation source: human stools | place: Canada | collected 2013-01-29 ...
GTGCTCGAACCACTGTTATCATAAAGAACGGCAGCATTGAAGTGGTCGTTGTCGAAGAACGAACGTTTGTAGTTGAAACCCAGGGTAGCTTTTGCTTTCCACCACTGGCCGGCATTCCAGTTACTGAAGGTGAGGTTGGTCTCCTTGTTGCCGAATGTGTTCAGGGCTACGTTGTTCTTGTCACCAATGGCACCGGTGTAACGCTCATAGCCATACTGGTGTGACTTGTGCGAATTCTCCGCGTAAATCGACGAATTGGCATAACCGGCACTGACAAATACGCTCAGGCCATCGAGCAGGAAGTCGAGCTTTTGCGACAGCTTGGCATCCACCCACAGCTGGCGCTGATGGGTCTTGTAGAAGCCGGACTCCTGAATCTTGGCAATGGGGTTGGCATCACCGTACGCCTCGTTACCACCCCAGATACCTGTTGAGGTCTTGTAGGGGAAAGCACTTGCCGGCAGGTCGTAGACAGCAGCTGTAGCATCGTCAGCATTGAGGTCTGAGGGCCGCTTGCTCTCCTGGAACATACCGAAGAGGTTCACCGACATGAGAGTCGTGTTGGTGAGGCTGAAGTCGAGGTTGGTACGGATATTGGCCTTCGACTGGCGCAGCTGCGCATTGTAGTCTGCCTGCTTGGTATCCTTGAGAGCACCGCGCACATCGGTATAATCGATATGGGTGTAGTATTTCACCTTGTTCGTACCTCCGTACACCGAAACGTATGCATGGTCTTCCTCGGCAGTGTTCTTGAAAGTAAGGTCGCGCCAGTTCACGTTAGGATAGAAGTACGGATCGGAACCGTCCTTGAAGAGGTTAAGCTCCTGCTCGGTGTATGCGGCAGAGAGTCCGTCATTGCGACGGGCACGATTGAAAGCGCTGGCATATCCGTAACCGTCCACCATGTCTGCGAATTCAGGGTCGAACTGGAACTTATGGCTGTAGCCCACCTTGACACGTGTCTTGCCTTCAGCGCCACGCTTTGTCTTCACAAGTATAGCGCCATTGATACCCTCATGGCCAAGAAGTGCCGTGGCGGCAGCATCCTTGAGGACGGTAACGCTCTCCACCTCCTCTACACTGAGGCGGTCGATGGGACGCTCATAGCCATCGACGAGGATGAGAATGCCGGTATCGTTAAGCGTGTGAAAGCCACGAATATTAAACGTGGCACCCTTATTTTCATCGCCTGAGAAGCCGCCTTGCGATAGAGCCGTGAGGCCCGGCAGACGTCCATAGAGGGCCTGGGCAAGGTTAGTTGCCGAAGTCTGCTGCAATTCTTCGCCTGTGATTGTGGTAGCGGAAGCGGTGCTGAGGAAATTGCTTATTTCCACACCGTAACCCAAATCATAGGCATTTGCATTCTTGTCGTTGAGTTTTACCTGCGCATTTGCCGTGAGAGAGGCAACGGCAGTCGCAAGCATCAACATTCTATTTATATTCATATTCTATAAGTCTTATTGATGTTTAAAATCTGGATTACCAACCCGGGTTCTGGTTCAGGCCATAGCCCTTGTTGATTTCATCACGTGAAATAGGCGTGAGATACCATTTGTCAGTCCACTTGCTCATCTGGTCGTCAGTATCCCACCATACGCGGATATTGTTGGTACAAGGTATCTTCTCATAGATACAGTTCGGCCAAGGTTCACCGGGTTCAAGGCTCGTGTTGCCATTGTAGTCGGCAGGATTCATCTTGTTGCCGTTGGCATCCTTGCGCCATACACGTAGCTGGTGTACCTGTTTCTTGAATATGTCAGACCTCTTGTAGCGGATGAGGTCATACCAGCGGGAGTCTTCATAACCGAACTCGCAAGCACGTTCCTTAAGGAGCTGCTCGATGAAGTTGTCCTTATTGGCAGTTAGGTTGAGCTCCGGATTCATGGCCTCTACCTTGCCAAGACCTACGCGTGCGCGCACCTTATTCATTTCGTCGCAGGCTTTCTGCAGATTGCCTGTCTGTGCGAGTGCTTCAGCGTAGCAAAGGTGAATGTCAGCCATACGCAGATAAGCAAAATTGGTCGGATAGTATGCTGCATAGCCGTTGTCGCGGAGATACTTGAACAGTTTCATGCGGGTAGACCATGGATTGTCGGTAACAGCAGGATTGAAGGTCTGGTCGACATTACCGCCTTGCCACATCTCGGTGCTCGAAAGCCCCTGATATTGCTCGACAAGATTGTTGCTATTCACTACCATTGTCTCGTAGAGACGCGGGTCGCGATTGACAAAGATATCTACGTTGTTGGGGTTATCAGTATTGAACACGTCATCGTAAGGGAAGTTACGACCGTCTGCCATACCAAACATTTCCATATATTCGAGGGTGAAGAGAGCCATACCGAACTCATCCATACCTTCTACATTCCAGTCACCATTCCAAGCGTTTGTGCCCAAACCGGCATGCACTTCAATCACCTTCTCGCTGTTACCACGAAACCAATAGGCGGCACGGAAAGCGTTGCAATAGTCTTGTTCACTGTCACCAGTGGGCTGTACAAGGGCGAAATAGTTGCCGTTGGTACTATTGGCCTGGAAGAAATCCTCACAAGCCTTCAGTGCTTTCTGCCAAAGTTCGGACTTGTAACCGCCGGTCCATACCTGGTTGAGGTCCTGATTCTCCTCGTTGCGGGTGAATTCTAGATAAGGTTTGTCACTGTTAAACAGAGGCGAAGCCACGAAGTTCCACAGTCTTACACGCAGACCATAGGCCGAGCCTTTGGTCAGACGTCCGGAATTGGTGGCCTGATCCTGCACAAAGAAAGGAAGACCCGGCTCGTCGATGGCGGCCTGGATAAGCTCATCAATGAACTCTGCTGTCTGGATTACGCTCATGCGCCTACCGTCTACAACATCAGCAGCCAAGTATGAGCGGTCAACTTTCGGAAGGCCTCCGAAGTTGCGGAAAGCATCGAGATAGCGCGATGCCATGATGACATACACCTCGCCACGGAGCTGGCTCTTCTCAGATTCGCTCAGGTCAGGAACACGATCGATGTTCTCGATAAAAATCCAACCCTCACGGATGGTACGCCAGATACCTGCACGGTTATTGCCGTCGCCGTTGGCGATGAAAGGGAACTTGGCGAAACCACCGTTATCCTGGTCGGTCTCGGTGAGGTCACCACCGTAGTACTTTCCGAGATTGTGCCATCCGCAGTACGACTGGCAAATATCGGTCAAAGCATCGGGGTGAGAATACCATACTGCACCTGTATAGGTGAAAGGATTGTGCATGGCACCGTACATGTGCCAGAGGAAACGCTTTGCATTCTCTCCCTTGACAAAGATGGAGTCTACGGTCACGTCGACACCCGGCTGCTTGTCGAGGAAGCCATTTCCGATGTTGATATCATCGACACAGGAGCCCAGCGACCCCATCCCCATCATGATACTTGCTACATATATAATAATAGTAGCAGTTCTTATTTTGAGTTTCTCTATAAGATTCATTGTCTTGAATGTTAGAAGTTTAAGTTGATACCGAAGTTATAAACACGGGTCATAGGATAACGTGTGCTACCATAGCCGGCTTGTGCCTCCGGGTCATTGGCCTTGAAGCTTGTGAAAGTAAGGAGGTTATAGCCATTGGCATAAACACGGATGTTGTTGATGGGCACACCGGGTATGCGGAACGAATAACCAATCTCAAGGTTCTTCAGACGGATATACGATGCATCGACCATCCATGGGTCTGAAAGTGAGCCGTTATGCTCGCGTGCCGATTTCTCAAGAGAGATACGTGGCAGGCTGGCACCGGGGTTATCCTCAGTCCAGGAGTTGTCATAGACCCATTTATTGAGCATGGACTGGTTACCCGTACCGAAGGCCGGAGTATAGAAAGAACTGAGCTGACGGTTGACGTGGGTGGCACCTACCCAAGTCATGGAGAAGTCGAGACCTTTCCAGTTGAGCGTTGCGTTTATGCTACCGGTATACTCAGGAATATCGCTGTAGCCGATAGCATGTACATCGTTGGCATCCACCTTACCATCACCTGTGAGGTCAACGAATACGCTGTCACCAGGACGCAATGTAATCTGCTGGTCCGGCATGTCCACACCGTAAACTTCCTTGTAGCGCTGTTCGGTTTCACCGGGAACATAGAACTCAAAGAAGTCGTAGCCGAAAGGCTGACCTACAGGATGACCGGTACGGTACATGTGCGGGAATTCCTTCTTCACTTCTGCCATTTCCACCACCTTGTTGCGTGCGAAAGCGAATGTAGGAGCTATCGAGTAGTCCACTTTACCTATCTTGTCGGCCCAGCGCAGGGTCATTTCATAGCCATGGTTCTTGACACGGCCAAAGTTGATGGAATTGGGCTTGAGAGCGGAAATACCCGCGATGGTTGTTTCGTTGGAAACGAGGATGTTCTTGCGGTCTTCCCAGAAGAGGTCGACACCGAGACTCAAGCGATCTCCAAAGAAGTGTACATCGGCACCATAGTTCTGCTTGGTGGCTGTTTCCCAAGTAACATCGGGGTTACCGTTGCTGGATTCGCGTGCACCGGGCATGAACACACCGTTGTTGGTACCGAAGTTACCTGTACGGTCGTTGGTCCACCATGCACCACCGTTGTTGGTGTAGAACTGCCATGTACCGGGCAGATAGAGGAAGCGGCCGACACCCTGGTCATTACCTACTTTACCGATAGAACCGCGAAGTTTAAGATAAGAAACCACCTTGCGGATAGGCTCCCAGAATTTTTCAGAGGAGATGATCCAGCCGAGAGAAGCAGAAGGGAAAAAACCAAAGCGTTTACCTTTGGCGAAGTTCTCTGAGCCGTTATAGCCCATATTGAGGTCTATCATATACTTAGTCTGGTAGTCGTAAGTGACACGGCCTACCATACCTACATAACCACGGGGGATAGAATTATAGACACCGCCAGGATAGTAGTTTTTAGATTCATTATAAAGAACGAGCGCACCGAAATTGTGGTCACCGAACTTGCGGGTATAGTTGAGACTCGCCTCTGCATACCAGTTCCTGCCCCCCCATTTCTTCTCTTCATAGCCAAGAGGCCATGAGTCACCCTGACGGACATAAACCACCTTTGGAGCACCGTCTTCCTCGTATTCACCCTTAGCGATGGTGGCCTTGTAGCTGATACCACCGGAAGTAGTACGTGCTTTCTGCTGTGTATAGTCAGAGTTGTAGGAACCCTTGATACGGAAATCAAGCCCTTTGGTGATAAAATCGAGCTTGAGCTTGTACTGAAGGTCGAGGTTTACGACATTCTGGCGTTGAACAGTATAACCGTGCTGGTAGATAAGACCGAGACCATCGGAGCCAACCGCGCCAACAAGGTCAGGGTCGGAAACAATGCGATGTCCCTCACTGTCAAGACCGTAGCCTGACATTGGCGTACCATTGTTGAGAAGACCTTCCACGCCAAAGACACCCGACTGACCGTTATACTCACCATTACCGATAGAGTTACGTCTGCCGATGCGGCCACCGATACCGATGGAAAGCGTGCTCAGCTTAGAGAAATCCACATCGAGGTTGGCGCGGAAGTTGTAACGGCGGTATTTGAAGTTTGCGTCATCGCCTTGGTCGAAGGTTTTGAAAAGGCCGTCCTGATTGAGCATGCCGACGGAAACGAAATAGCGGGCACGTTCAGTACCACCCGACACATTAATATTATATTGTTCCTGCCATGCGTGGTCATTCATCAAGTACTTGAACCAGTTGGTGCTTGGATAAACGGTAGGCATATCCATATCCTTCCAGTGCTGTATAGCTTCCTTCGAGAACTTCCATCCGTCCTCGGCTACTCCTTCCACTTCCTGAGCATGATTGTAAGCCGTTGCATACTCGTAGGAGTTTGCCGGCTCAAGGAATTTGGAAATCTGCTGAAGACCTACTGAAGTGGTCAGTGTGATGGCAGGCTTGCCTACCTCGCCGCGACGTGTTGTAACGAGAATAACGCCGTTGGCACCACGCACGCCGAAGACTGCCGTAGCGGAAGCGTCCTTAAGAATAGAAATGTCCTGCACCTCGTTCGGGTCTATCTGGCTGAACTCACGCTCTACACCATCGACAAGCACAAGAGGTTCGGCGCTGTTGAACGAACCGATACCACGGATGCGGATAACAGGGTCGTCGGCACCGGGAACGCCGGTATACTGCACCGACTGGAGTCCCGGAAGCTTACCCGAAAGGGTATTGCCAAGCGATGCGGCCGGCGATTTGAGAAGTTCCTTACCTCCTACGTTGGAGACAGAACCCGTCAGCGTCACTTTACGCTGCTGGCCATAGCCGATGACAACCACTTCATCAAGCAGTTCATCATCCGATTCCATGACAACATTAAGAGAAGCTGATGTCACCTTTACTTCTTTCGACTTGTAGCCGACATACGAAAACACCAAGGTTGAACCCTTGGGAACTCCCGACAAAACATAGTTGCCACCGCTATCCGTTATCGTGCCTTTCGACTTGTCTTTAGTCTGCACGGTAGCCCCGATAAGTGGCTCGTTCTGCTCGTCAGTAACACAACCTTGCACTTTTAAAAGATTTTGTGCGAAGGACACTCCCGGTAGCAACAAAGCCAACTTTCCCATTAGCATTAGAATTAGAATTAAATAAAATCATTAGTGTTAGAACTTCTGCAAATGTATTAATGAATCTTTCCAATAGCGGGTAAAAAATAACATTTGAGGTTTAAAATACGACATAACATCGCATAAGTTTAAAAACTATCAAGAAGGTTTAAAATACATCATACCCCCCAGAAAGCATACTGCCTAAAAAAAGAGAGTCCATCTAACTTCTTAGTTGTTAGACAGTCCCGTTTTTCTACCAGAAAGCACCATTCCTATATTAAAGCAATCTACTGATATATATAGCTTATATAGTTGTCAGTTAGATTTAACAAAAAGTTTATTAGCTATAGTCTTATGAAGCGTGTCGTTACTGTCATCGCCGGCATCGTCCCAGAACATGGCTCCAAGAAGTTCGTTTTCGAGAATATAATCACATTTCAAACCTATTGAGCGAGCGTTGTCGTAGCTGAGGACAAAACGTCCATTCTTGTCGGTCACATAAGGGACCTTTGCCTCGTCGTCCCAACAGTTGGTGTACCCCGAGGGCACCTTTACATTCTTAAAATCTGTGGAGTGGTCGTAAATATCGGTTCCATGACCATAAAAAGGCATACCGAGCACAAGCATCGATGCGGGCACTCCCTTGGCACAGTGCGCCTTGACCGCCATGTCACAGTTAAACCATCCGGGGAATTTTGAAGACTGATATAGGGGAGCATTGTGCTTAGGAGGATTCTCCATGTCGTACGCCATGATGTTGACAAAGTCAATATAGGGCATAACGCCTTCAAAATCGATGTAATCGGCAGAGCATACTGTTGCGAGCGTCAGAAGCTTGTTGCTTCCTATAGCCTGACGAATGTCGCGCATCATCAGGTTGTAGTTGCGAGTGTCGTCGGGTGACGAAGAGATACCTGCCATGTTACTCGTAGGAAATTCCCAGTCTATATCAATGCCGTCGAGACCAAACTCATCAATCACGCGCTTACAGTCGGCAGCAAAAGCGAGGCGATTGTCGGCATCTGCTGCCATCTCACTGAAGTTGCCACTGCCCCAACCTCCTATCGACAAGAGCACCTTCAAGTGGGAGGCTTGCTTCTTCAAGGCAACAACCGACCTCAGACGTTCCTCGTTGGAGATTCCGATACCACGGAATGTTCCCTGCACATACCCGAAGGCATAATTGATATGGGTAACATATTCCGGCTTCACCTCGTGATTTGACCATGATGTAACATAACCGACAACTATTTTGTCGGTAGAACCAGGAATGGGATTTGGCTCCTCTATCACTGGCTCGTCCGGAAGAGATGGAAGTTCTTTCAGCTCATCGCCCTTTGAAGAGCATGATATCATCGAAACAATCATGAGCAGTATCATTGAAAAGTTTTTCATAATAAAATAGTATTAGTT
>ERZ1504899.821-NODE-821-length-7834-cov-3.333719_pt1 | contig 7834 bp, 7 predicted proteins | sample MGYA00572087_ERZ1504899 | MGnify/ENA primary metagenome ERZ1504899 (study PRJEB39906, sample SAMEA3182063) | gut metagenome | biome: human; feature: gut; material: Stool; isolation source: human stools | place: Canada | collected 2013-01-29 ...
CCCTGATGCGTCAGGCTCAGAAGATGCAGGAGGACATGAAGAGCAAGCAGGCCGAGTTGGAAGCCGCCGAGTACACCGGCAGCGCCGCCGGTGAGATGGTGACCGTAAAGATGAACGGCAAGCATGAGGTGCTGTCCATCACCATCAAGCCCGAGGCTGTGGACCCGGACGACATCGAGATGCTGGAAGACATGGTGGCTGCTGCCATCAACGCCACCGTGAAGCAGGTGGATGAGACCGCCGAGGCCGAGATGGGCAAGCTGACCGGCGGCCTGAACATTCCGGGTCTCTGAGCCGGGAAGGGGAGATACCATGGACTACACTGCCGCACCGCTGGAAAAGCTGATCGAAGAGTTCGGCAAGTTTCAGGGCGTGGGCCGCAAGGGCGCTACCCGCATGGCCTATCAGGTGCTGAGTATGTCGGATAAGGACGCTGCGGCGCTGGCCGATGCCATCCGCGGTGCGCACACCCGGCTGCACCGGTGCCGCATCTGCCAGAACTTTACGGACGCTGACCTGTGCCCGGTGTGCGCCAGCGCCAAGCGGGACACCTCGGTGATCTGCGTGGTGGAAAAGCCCCGGGACGTGCAGGCTTTTGAGCGCACCCGGGAGTATAACGGCCTGTACCATGTGCTGCATGGTCTGCTGGACCCGCTGGCCGGTGTGGGCGTAGAGCAGTTGACCGTCAAGGAGCTGCTGGCGCGGCTGAAGGACGACACGGTGAAGGAGGTCATCATGGCCATGAACCCCACCGTGGAGGGCGAGGCTACCGCCATGTATCTGGCAAAGCTCATCAAGCCGCTGGGCATCCGGGTCACCCGGCTGGCCTCCGGTCTGCCGGTGGGCGCCAGCCTGGAATATGCGGACGAGACTACCCTGTACCGGGCACTTTCCGGCCGGGGAGAGCTGTGAGTTTGTAAAAATTTACAATTCTGTCAGAAACAGCCCTTGCATTACCCTGAAAAAATGGTATACTGAAACAACAAACGGAACGGAGAAAGGAGGCGCGCAGCATGGCACCCACAAAGGAGCGCCCGGCGACCAAGAGCATCGCCACCAACCGCGAAGCGCGCCACGAATATTTTGTTCTGGAAGCGCTGGAGACCGGTGTGGAGCTCAAAGGCACCGAGGTGAAAAGCCTGCGGGCCGGCGGGGTCAACCTGAAGGACAGCTGGGTAGATATTGAAAATGGCGAGCTGCTGGTAAAGGGAATGCACATCAGCCCTTACGACCACGGCAACCTGTTCAATCAGGATCCTATGCGTGTCCGGCGGCTTCTGGCACACAAAAGTGAGATTCGGCGTCTGCACCAGCAGTGCAAACTGCAGGGCTATACGCTGGTGCCGCTCTCGCTTTATTTCAAGCATGGCCGCGTAAAAATGGAAGTGGGCCTGTGCAAGGGCAAAAAGCTGTACGACAAGCGTGCCGATGCCGCCCAGCGCGATGCAAAGCGCTCCATTGACCGGGCTGTGAAGTCCAACGGCAAGTATTATTAAGCATTCCAATTGCAGACTGCGGCTCACCGCAGAAAACCAAGCTTTCCGCACATCGCAAGATGTGCTTTATATGGGGGCGTAAAGGTTTCGACGGGGGGAGCAAGGTCTGGGCAGCGGGTAGCAGTGGGGGAACTGCTCTATAACTCCTCCAAAAAAATTAACTGACAACAATAATTATCAGTTGCTCGCAGCCTGAGTGCTGCGCGTTCCGCCCACTCTTGTGTCGTGTGGGGTCGGGGCGTCCTTTAGACACAGCACCTGAACGGACCTAAGCTTTGCGGACCGGCAGGAACTCATGAAGCTACCAAAGCGCTAGCCTGACGATCGGCGTGGCGCGGCGGGAATGTTGTAGATCGCCTGCACCCGGAGACACCTACACTGAGCTCTTTTCGGACATGGGTTCGACTCCCATCGCCTCCACCAACATAAAAGCCACCTGAAAACTTACGTTTTTCAGGTGGCTTTTGCTATATCTGCTATTCTGTTACGCCAGATCCGGCAGGATATCCGACCACAGAGCCTGCTCCTGCCGCAAGGCATCAAAGCAGCAGTCCAGATATATTTTGTTGACCGCGGCAAAAATGGTGCTGCGCAGCAGCAGACGCTCGTCGTTGAGCGTAGTCTCCGGCTGGGCTGTCTTGCCGCCGAACACCACGGAAAGACTAGTCTCTAACTCCTCGCAGAAGATATCGTAGGCTGTCCCGGCGGAGCAGTGCTCCCGCTGCATTTTGAACAGAGTGTCGATGTTTTCGATCGAGAGCACGGTCTTGGAGACTGCAATGTACATCAGGGATGCGATCTGATCCCGGGTGTATTTTTTGCGGATGGGGTGATCCACCACCCCTTTTTTGACATAATTGCTTACCATGGACGGGGTCAGTTCTACCCCGCAGAAGCTGCGGAAGTAGCCGTTGACGAACTGCACCGTCTGGTCCAGATACAGCCCTACCGAGGGAAGATCGTTGTACCGGGGCAGGGCAAAGCCCGCAGCACACGCCGCAACGCGGAGTTTGGTTTCAGCTTTCATAGTATCTTGTTCCGTTCATGCTCCTGCACTTTTTGCAAGCAGGAACGTTGTTTTTGTGCAAAGGCAGAGCAATTGCTTTCCGCAAAAGTACTTCTGCCTGTGAAATAGTATACCGCATTTTGGAAAATTGGTCAACGGGCAATGAAAACTTTGTAAAAGAATTTGAGAAAACAGTTGACAGGGTTTTGAAAAACTGATATGATGGTCACGGACAAAGGAATGACTGCGGCGTGCGCCGCTTGAAAATGGAGAAAAATATGAAAAGCAAAATCGTTGTAGATTCCTCTGCAAATGTGTACGAGCTCCCCGATGTGGGTTTTGCCTGCGTGCCGCTGAAGATCCTGACCGACGAGCAGGAGTATGTGGACACCGCAGAGGTGGATGCCCCCGCGCTGGCTCAGATGATGCGCACCTATAAGGGCCGCACCAGCACCTCCTGCCCCAACATCTCGGACTGGATGGCTGCCTACGAGGGCGCAGACGAGGTGTATGTTGTAACCATTACCGGTACGCTGTCCGGTGCCTATAACGCTGCACTGCTGGCGGGCGAGGAGTACGAGCAGAGCCACGAGGGCGCGCGGGTCTTTGTGCTGGACAGCCTGTCTACTGGTGCGGAGTCCCGGCTGCTGGTGGAGCGTCTGGCGGCGCTGATCAAGGCAGGCAAGCCCTTTGATACCGTATGTGAGGAGATCCGGGCGTACCATGAGCACACCCATCTGCTGTTTGCGCTGGAATCTCTGGCAAACCTTGCCCGCAATGGCCGCGTGAAGCCCGCTGTGGCTGCTGTGGCGCGGATGCTGGGTATCCGGGTTATCGGGCAGGCCAGCGATGCCGGTGATCTGGAGGTTCTTTGCAAGACCCGCGGCGAGCACGGCGCACTGGAGCGCATGGTGCTGGAAATGAAGGCGCACGGCCTGACCAACGGCCGGGTGCACATCGACCACTGCTGCAATGCTGCCGCTGCGGAGCGGCTGAAGCACATGGTCCATGCGGTGTTCCCGGAGGCCAAGGTGGAGGTGGGCAGCTGCGGCGCGCTGTGCAGCTACTACGCGGAGTACGGCGGCCTGATGGTGGGCTACGAGGATAACGAAGCACCCACCGTCTGAGCGGAAAATATGATACTATGATTTCGATTCACCGGGGCATCTGCGGACGCTCCGGTGAACTTTTTTATAAGGAATAAAGGCGGCCGGCACGCCGGTGTACCCGACACCAAAAGCTTGCAAAGGGGGAAAAACCGCGTTATACTTAACCGTATTAGAAACACGGAAAGGGGAGATGGTATGCTGTTCCGATTGCCGATCGTCAAATTTTTCAACCGCATCCTCAACCGCATCACGGTTACGGTGGTGCTGGTGGCGCTGCAGCTTGCATGGCTGGCGTGGGTGTTTTTTGCCCTCACCACCGGCACGGCGCGGGTGTGGGTCACCGGGGTGCTCAACGGGTTAAGCCTGCTGATCATTCTGTATCTGGTGCGCAAGGATGAAAACAGCGCCTATAAGGTGGGTTGGATCGCCCTCATCGGGCTGTTGCCGCTGCTGGGCGGGGCACTGTATCTGGCCTTTGGCAACAAGCGGCCCTCCCGCCGTCTGCGCAGCAAAATGCAGGCGGTGGAGCAGGCGCACCGGGCAGACCGCGCCCAGCAGCCCGGACAGACCGCCGGGCTGTGCGATGAAAACCGGGGCGTGAGCCGCTACCTGACCCAATACGGCTGCTATCCTGCATGGAAGAACACCACCGCCCGGTATTTTTCCTGCGGTGAGGCCATGTACCCGGCATTGCTGGCCGACCTTGAAAAGGCAGAGAAGAGCATCTTTCTGGAGTTTTTTATCATCAGTCAGGGCAAGATGTGGCAGGGCGTGGAGGACATTCTGCGGCGCAAAGCGGCGCAGGGGGTGGACGTGCGGCTGATCTACGATGACTTCGGCAGCCTGCTGGGTCTGCCCAAGGACTTTGTGGTGCGCATGGAGCGGACGCATATCCGCTGCATCCCCTTTAACCCGGTGGTGCCGCTGCTCTCGCTGGTGATGAACCACCGCGACCACCGCAAGATCGTGGTGATAGACGGCAAAGTAGCCTACACCGGCGGCATCAATCTGGCAGACGAATATATCAACGCGATCACCCGCTTCGGCTACTGGAAGGACGCGGGCCTGCGCATCGAGGGCACTGCGGTGTGGAACTTTACCGTAATGTTTCTGGATTTCTGGAACGCCTTCCGGCCCTTTGAGCAGGATTACAGCGCCTTCCGTCCGCAGCTTGCGGTGCTGCCCGCCAGCGATGGAGTAGTACAGCCCTACGCAGACAGCCCGCTGGACGAAGAGCCGGTGGCAGAAACGGTCTATCTGGATATTCTGGCACAAGCACAGCAGTACGTTTATTTTTATACGCCCTATCTCGCCATCGGCGAGGAGATGCTGGACGCGCTGCGCAACGCCGCCAAGCGCGGGGTGGATGTGCGGCTGGTGCTGCCGGGCATCCCGGACAAAAAGCTGGTGTTCCGGCTGAGCCGCTCGTACTATCTGCCCCTGCTGCGGGCGGGGGTGCGTATCTACGAGTACACCCCGGGCTTTCTCCACGCCAAGTGCTGCGTCAGCGATGACCGCGCGGCGGTGGTGGGCAGCATCAATATGGACTACCGCAGTATGTTTCTGCACTTCGAGTGCGGGGTGCTGCTGCTGCAAAACAGCCAGGTGCTGACCCTGCGGGACGATGTGCGCCGCACCCTGCCCCAGTGCCGGGAGGTGCAGTGCGCGGACTGCCGCACCGGTCTGGTGGGTACGGTGCTGGACAGCGTGCTGCGGCTGTTAAGCCCGCTGATGTAAACATTTGCTCATAAAACCCGCGCGGCGGGGTACACTAGCTCCAAAGCCTGCGTCTGCAATGCAGGCACGGAAAGGGAGCGTATGTGACGATATGAAACAGGCATCGCGTTGGTTTTTGTGCTGCACGCTGGCGGCAGCACTGACATTGACCGGCTGTGGCGGGGGAAACTCCGGCGGCAGCTCCGGTTCTGTGAGCGGCAGCACCTCTGTGGGCAGCAGCGCGGCGCAAAGCGCGGCGTGGCGCACCGGGCTGGGGGTCCTGACCGAGACGACCGGCACAGACCGTGCGGGCAACATCCACACCGTAGCGGCTGCCGTGCTGCTGGATGCAGACGGCAAGCTGGCCGGGGTAACACTGGACGAGTTGGAGCTTTCAGTCAGTGCGGACAGCACCGGCAAGGTGACCACCCCCACCGACACCCGCACCAAGCGCCAGAAAGGGAAAGACTACCCACTGGCAGAGGTGTCCGGTCTGAAAAAGGGCTGGGCAGAGCAGGCAGATGCCTTTGGCAGCTGGCTTGAGGGCAAGACTCCGGACGAAGTGAAGAAGCTGAAAACGGATGCGGACGGCAAGCCCACGGAGGCAGACCTTCTCTCCGGCTGCACCATCGCGGTGGACCGTTACCGGGATGCTGTTGTCCGCGCCTGCGAGAATGCACAGGTGCTGGGTGCTGCCCGGGGCGATACGGTCAAACTGGGTGTAGAGGTGGCCGAAATGCCACAGGGGCTTGCGGGCACAGACGACAAGGACGCGCAGGTGCAGGCTAAGATCACGCTGGCGGTGGTGACCATGGACGAGAACGCCCGGGTGACCAGCGCCATCGGCGATATGACCGAGCCGGAGCTTTCCGTCAGCGCGGATGGTACTGTGTCTGCCCCGCGGGAGCCGGTGTACACCAAAAACGAGCTGGGCGACCGTTACGGAATGCGCAGCGCAAGCGCGTTAGGCAAGGAATGGTACGAGCACAGCGCAGGCTGGTGCGGCTATCTGAAGGGCAAAAACGCCGTGGAGATCGGCAAGCTCTCCGCAGACGGCACGGATGCCGACCTGAAGGCGCTGTGCACCATCTCAGTTACCGACCTGCAAAAAGCGGCGCTGAAGGCCATGGCGGAGCAGTAATCATAAAAACAGGATGTCCCTCTGCACAAAAAGTGCGGGGGGATTTTTTATGGATACCCCCTCAGGCGCAAAGCCGGAAGGGGTATGTGCACACTTTCCCACAAAAAGCGGGCTTACAGGCGGGGCAAAGCAGTGCATTGTGCAAAAAATAAAGGTTTCCTCTTGCAAAACGGCGACAAACGCGCTATTCTATAACCACAGTTTACCACTTTAGCATGGTAAAATGGTAAATCGAGAGGGAAGCGGGACGCAGAACGTCCCCCATGGGAGGAAAAAGATATGAAACTCAAGCGTATTGCAAGTGCATTTCTGGCCGGTGCTCTGGCACTGAGCCTTGCAGCCTGCGGCGGCAGTGCATCCACCTCTGCTGCGGCATCTGCTTCCGGCAGCGCAGCCGGTTCGACTTCTTCCGCAGCGGGCAGCGATCTGGACTACATCAAGGGCAAGGGCAAAATGGTCATCGGCTACACCGTGTACGAGCCCATGAACTACACCGACGCCGACGGCAACTTTACCGGCTTTGATACCGAACTTGCCACTGCGGTGTGTGCAAAGCTGGGCGTAGAGCCGGAGTTCGTAGAGATCAACTGGGACACCAAGGTGGTGGAGCTGGACGCCAAGAGCATCGACTGCATCTGGAACGGCATGACCCTGACCGAGGATATCATGGCCAACACCGCCACCACCAAGGCTTACGCCAAGAACGCACAGGTCGTGGTGGTCAAGGAGGGTACCGCCTATACCTCCACCGCCGACCTTGCCGGTAAGACCGTGGTGGCCGAGGCCGGTTCTGCCGGTGAAGCCGCCATTCAGGGCGATGAGAACCTTGCCAAGGCAGACTACGTTTCCAAGAGCGTGCAGACCGACTGCCTGATGGAAGTGGCTGCCGGTACGGCAGATGCCGCTGTGCTGGATCTGACCATTGCCAACGCCATGATCGGGGAAGGCACCGACTATGCAAGCCTGAAGATCGTGGACGAGCTGAACGCCGAGGAGTACGGCGTGGCCTTCCGCAAGGGCAGTGATGCCGCCGCCGCAGTGGACGCCGCCTTTGACGAGCTGAAGGCTGACGGCACCATGCAGGCACTGGCCGAGAAGTACGAGCTGGCGCTGGCCGACTGAGCCGGGCGTAAAACAAAACGATAGATGGGTGTGTTTTTGTGTCTGTGATCCTTGGGCGCCTTTCCGGCGCGTTCCTGCTCAACTGTGAGCTGTTTGCCCTTACACTGCTGTTTGCGCTGCCGCTGGGGCTGGTGGTGGCCTTTGGCTCCATGAGCCGGTGCAGGCTGCTGTCCGGTGCGGTAAAGACCTTTGTCTGGGTCATCCGCGGTACGCCGCTGATCGTACAAATCTTCATCATCTTTTT
>ERZ1504899.832-NODE-832-length-7750-cov-5.805328_pt1 | contig 7750 bp, 5 predicted proteins | sample MGYA00572087_ERZ1504899 | MGnify/ENA primary metagenome ERZ1504899 (study PRJEB39906, sample SAMEA3182063) | gut metagenome | biome: human; feature: gut; material: Stool; isolation source: human stools | place: Canada | collected 2013-01-29 ...
TCGTGGGCTCGGAGATGTGTATAAGAGACAGGTTATTATGTATTTTCCCATTTTACGCGGTCGTCAATTCGAGTTATTAGCACTTCGTGAATGTGTTAAAGAAAATGTTCTTAGTAGTCAAATTATTCCTATCGTGGAACCGGTGAAAGTATCATCGACATATATAAAAACTATTGATTCTTTTATAGAGGCGGAGAAGCCTATTGCTGTCATTCGCAATCCACAAGTGGGTTCTTGGAGTAAAGATTTAAAAAAAGAAAGTAATATTAACATTAGTGCCCAGTTTCAAAAGCAATGTAAAGCGCCCTGTGTTATTTCTTCTTTTTATGTAACGCCCGAATTGGAGAAGGATATTAGAAGCGCTATCGAAAAAGGGAATTCTATAGAGTCCATGCTCTTGCTTTGCAATAACCCAGAGTATGTAGACGAATATGAGAATGTGATTGGTGAAAAAACTCCTTTATATACTTTGATTCCTGACAGAGGTGACTTTAGAAGGAGAATTCGTTCTAATCGTGTTATGTGTGAAGATCATTTTCCAAAGCAAACCAGGAACATTGATTATTTGGATACAGAAACTGAGTTTTTTTCTTCAGATCATTTGTACTATGCGGATGATGGATATAAAGGGTTCTCTGACTATTCTGTAGTTGGTGAGGAGTTCAGTGAAACAGGTTTTGCTCCATATGCAGTAGCAATTCACATAGTATATTTTGATAAGAAGAATATTTTGAGAATTGCACATTTTGTTTCTGATTCTAATGATGACATTTCTGATCCCGCACGAAAATTTGCGGAAGCTGTTAAAAAATTGGTTGAATGGAATCAAAATATGGGATTAAATACAGTAGGTATTCAAGCATTTGAAAAGGCTTATTATTATCAGACTTATCCTGGGTTGGGTGTTGTAAAGAAATATTCGATTATGCACCATCTTGAATTGATGAGTAAGTATTTAGATGGGGATCGTTAAATGATTTTTTGTGAAAACTGTTTTAATGATAAAGAGATTATATCTATTATTTGTTCTGTACCTTTATTGAATACTGGAAAATGTCCTTTGTGTCATAATGAGGGGCATCTCTATAACACAGATACCCAAAATTTTTTGACACCTTATTTTGAGGAATTACTAAATATATATGCTCCTTCAACTACTCTTCCGGAAACCTATCCCAGAGCTAAAGTTCGATCATTGATTGATGATCTTAAAGACCGATGGAATATTTTTGCAGAAATTCCGCGAGAACAAATTTATGAGATATTGAAGTCGATTTGCGGTGAGCTCTATGCAAATGTTCCAGAGCTTTTTAATGGGGCTGTTGGTATTCCAGAGTTATACGATTCTGTGTATTTAAGAGAGCATGCTCTATTAAAGAATAATAATTGGGATGCTTTTGTTGAGGAAATCAAGACTAAGAACAGATTTCATTCAAAACTAATTAATTTCGATATTTTAGAGAAGTATTGTTCGTTTATTCGCAAACCCTATAAAAAAGGAAAGCTGTTTTATCGTGCAAGAATTTCTGATCGATCTGGATATCCGAAAAGTGAAATGTCAGCTCCTCCGGCTGGTAAGAGTTTAGAAGGCAGAGCTAATGCTAGAGGCATCGTTTGCCTTTATGTGGCAAGTGATGTTGATACCACATTGCATGAGGTGCGTGCTGGTGTTTTTGATTTTGTAAGTGTTGGTACATTTCAATTAAAGAAAGATATTACAGTAGTAGATCTTCGTGCTATAGCAGAGATTAGCCCATTTGTTGAAGGACTTGACTATCTTGATCATGCGATAAACAAGCAGTATCTTGAAAAATTAAATATAGAAATGAGTAAATCTTTACGTAGAAGTGACAGCACATTGGATTACGTTCCTACACAATATATCGTTGATTTTATTAAAAGTATCACACATAATGGAAAGCAAGAATATGATGGAATTGAATACAACAGCACCACAAATCCAAGGGGATATAATCTTGCTATTTTTAATCCAGATGTATTTGAATGTATGGCAGTTGATGTATATGATATAGAACAGTTATACTATACATTCACAAGAGTTAATAGATAAAGTACTTTACAAAAAAATAATCTGCTTTCAGACTGTTTAACAAATGCCATAATTATTTTTTGGTTTTACTATCTTACGTATCCTCACCGGCCGGCGGGGTAACTTTTTTATCCATGAAGAAGAAAATCGAATCGCAGGGAACAGTTTCCATGGACCGCCTTTGCTTTGGCGGCCGTTACAGAAATCATGTTTCATTCCTGTGTTATAATGGGGAAAATCAATCCGTTTATTGGATGATGGAGAAAAACATGAATCTTCTTCTGCTTATTTTTACTTTTATAACCAACTGGATCGTGAGCGCTTCTTTTTGGGCGCTCTATTTTTTGTTTACTGTCCCTTTTTTCCATGAAGAGCTGGCAGGAAATTATGAACTTCTGACGGAGCGCATCCTGCAGCTTTCTCTGGCGTGTGTTCTTGTGCCTGCCGTTTTATCGGGAACAGGTGCCATGCAGTATTTCTTTGTCCGTGAAAACGGCGGGCGTAGGGCTGCGGGAGAAACGAAAATGTATTTGGAACGTCTGATGCGCGATATCTGCCGTCGGGGCAGACTGGAATTATCCGATTTCCGTCTTTATACGGCGAAAGCAGATGATTATAATGCCTGGGCAATCGGCGGAAACCATATCACCGTCACGGAACGTCTGCTGAATGAATTTCCCGAAGAAGAGATAAAAGGGATCCTTGCCCATGAGGTGGGACATCTGCAGAACGGGCACAGCCGCTTCGGTCTTCTGCGCTATGGCATGGAATGGTTCAGCGGTATCATTGTCTATGTTTATAGTGTGGTGACACTGCTCCTGGCATTTTTACGCTGGATCCCGGTCTTTGGGATTTTTATAGGCATTGTCAATTTTTTTATCCTCATACAATATTATTTCCTGAAAATATTTCTGCAGATTCCTCTTTGGTTTTTCACACAGTTCGGCAGCAGGAGAAATGAATATGCCGCCGACGAATATGCCTGCGGTCTCGGACTGGGGATGGAACTTGCCGTCGGACTGGTCCACATGGAACATATTTTCCGCAGCGGCAGGCGGGACTGGTTTTCCCGTCTTTTTGACGACCATCCCGACATTCCCAGCCGGCTGGAACGGATAAGGAAAATCCTGATGGAAAGAGAACGCGGCTCTTCGGCGGGATAAGGAAACGGGGGAGTAAAATACAAAGCGGGAAGGGAATTTCCTCTTTGCGCTTTTGGCAGGATCATCCTTGCATCGGATTGAAATATATGGTATACTATGTACAGCAGAGGTGACTGTTAGTCATGTTGCTTCTGCGCCTCTTTTCAGCAAATGTTCCCCGACATTTGCAAAAAAATATACAAGGAAGTCGTCCCGGATCCCCATAACCCCCGGGACGTTTTCCTTGCATGAGAAAACGGATATTTCCTGACAGACTTTGGTCTTGAGAAATATCCGTTTTGTTTTACCATCCGTTTTTTCTCCAGAAAGAGGGGAGGAAAAGGATGAGAAGCGTAAAAGATTCAAGCCGGCCCATAAGCATGGACAGGGCGACGACCATTTTTGTCATGGCAGGCATGGCCGACCAGTTGCAGGTGGCGCCGAATTGTCCCAGTGCCGGCCCCGAGTTGCTCATGGTGGCAATGGAAAGGCCCAGGGCAGAAGGAATATCCGCACCGCTTGCGGCGATAAGGGCGGTCCATAAAAAAATGGACATCGTATAGATGAAAAAGAAACAGAAAACCTCGAGGAGCATGGATTCGGAAAAGTTTTCTCCTCCTGCACGGGTCTGTATGACGGCCCGGGGGTGGAGTTTCTGGCGGAGAACGGCGGTCATGGATTTGAAAAGCAATATGATGCGCGTTACTTTCAGGCCGCCCGAAGTCGATCCGCCGCAGCCGCCGATGAACATGAGTATGAGCAATATGACCTGGGAAAAATGGGGCCATGTTTCAAAGTCGTAAGAAATAAATCCCGTGGTGGACGAAAGAGACGCCGAGGTAAAAAGCGCTTCCAGCAGTGCGGAAGGGGCGTACAATCCGCTTTCCAGCATTAAATTTAAAGAGATAAGGATAGTGGCGGCGGCTACGATGGAAAGATAGACTTTAAATTCCGTATTTTCCCAAAGAACACAGATGCCCCGTTTCCAGGCAGCCACATAGATGCCGAAATTGGCGCTGGAAATAACCATAAAAAATATGACGGCCAGTTTCAGAGGCGTACTGTCGTAAAAAGCGATGCTTTCATTCTTTGTGGAGAAACCTCCGGTGGCGATGGTGGAAAAGGCGTGATTGACCGCGTCGAAAAAGTTCATGCCGAGGAGTGTGTAAATCAATGCGGCAGAAACAGTAAAAAGCAGGTACACCGCAAAAAGAGCTTTTGCCATTTCTTTGATCCGGGGAACGGCACGGGAGGAATAAGGACCTGTGCTTTCCGCATCAATCATGCGGGCGCTTCCTTTTCCGGCCTGCGGGAAGAGCGCCACAAAGATGACGATGATTCCCAGGCCGCCGAGCCAGTGGGTCAGGGAGCGGAAGAAAAGAATGCTTTTCGGCAGAACGGTTAAATCGGAAAAAACGGTGGCGCCGGTGCCTGTCAGACCTGAAATGCTTTCTACCAGAGCGTCCAGCGGAGAAAGGAGACCGGACAGGAAATAAGGGAAAAGGTAAAGAATGGAAATACATATCCATGACAGCGCGGTCACCGCAAGGCCGTCGCGGGGATTCAGATTGATGACTTTTTTCTTGCCCTTATACCGCAGGAATGCGGCCAGTAAAAAGCAAAGCGCCATGGAGTAAATAAAAGGAAGAACCGGCTCTTCCCCAAACAGGGCGGTCAGCAGGGGAAGCAGGAGGACGAGACCGCATCCCGCAGTCAATTTGGCGATGAGTGCTGAAACGACGGTGGTATTCATAACGGTTTCCTGCCTTTAAAATAAGGAAGGACTTTTGCCGAGCAGGGGGTACGGATCAGGATGATGACCCGGTCTCCTGCGGCAAGGACAGAGCGGCCGTCAGGGATATGTGTCGTTTCATTCCGGACATAAGCGCCTACAAGACATTCCGCCGGCAGCCCCGCTTTCATGAGAGGAATGCCTTCGGCAGGAGCGCCGCTTTCCAGAATAACTTCCACCGCTTCCACCTGCGCCGATTCAAGAAGAGAAACGGAGACGACACTGCGGCTCCGCACATAACTCAAAACCTCGCCTGCCGCCAGAAGCCGGACCGATAAGGCGATATCCACGCCTACCTGTGTCATGAGATCCGCGTATTCCCCGCGGACAACACGGACGATTGTCTTTTTCGCGCCCAGGTGCCTGGCAAGGAGGGCGACAAGGAGATTCAGCCGTTCATCTTTCGTCGTGCAGATCACCACATCCGCTTCAGAAACGCCTTCCTGCATGAGAAGATCTATATCCGCCCCGTCGCCGCAAAGGACGATGGACTTTTTTAATTTGGAAGAAATATGCCGGCACTGCTCCGGATCGAGATCAATGACTTTTACGGATATACCGTCGGCTTCCAGCATGGGGGCAAGCGCCGTTCCTGTCCGTCCCGCGCCGATGATGATGGCTTTTTTGATGTGCCTGGTACTGCTTTCCGCCATACCCCGGCTGAATTTTTCTATATTTTCCGGCGCGCCGATGAAGTAAGCGTTGTCGTAAGGGAGCAGGCAGTCATTGCCGTGGGGGATAATCATCTGATGATCACGGAAAATCATAGCGGCAAGGATTTCATCAGGCAGTTCCAAATCTTTGAACGGTATATGGATATAAGGAGATTGGCGCTGTATCCGTGTCTCATACAAACGGACGCGGCCATTGGCGAAATCTCCCACGTTAAGGGCGGCGGGCGTCATGAGGATGCGCCGTATTTCTTTTGCCGTGACCAGCTCAGGACTCAGAACCAGGTCAATGTCAAAATTTTCCTGGAGATATTCGGTGGATTCCTGAAGGAATTTCGGGTCGCGGATGCGGGCAATCGTGTGGGGGATTCCGTTTTTCTTTGCCAGCATGGAAGCAAGAATATTCACCTCATCCATTTCGGTCACCGCCACGAAAACAGATGCATCCCGTATATCGGGATCCCGTGTGAAATCCGGACTTGTCCCGTTGGCGGTGATCGTGAGTACATCCAGCGAGTCGCGGACTTTGGATAACTTTTCTTCATCAGAATCGGCGACAACCACATCATGCTGCTCATTGGAGAGAAGCTCGGCAATCGTATAGCCCAGATGCCCTGCGCCTAAAATTACGATACGCATGAAAACTCCTTAACTATAAAATGACAGAGTAAAATATCTTGGGTAATTCATCTTTTCTTATTTTATCACAGAGAAAACCGCAATGAAAAAATCCCGCCATATGGGGGAGCGGGATTTTTTCGGATCGAGGAGATCCGTATGAATCTGCCGGGGATGGAGGGGGTCCTGTGTACCGTTACCGATTCATCAGACTTTCATTAAATCAGAACAGTGGGTTTACAGTATATTAAAAAATATCTATTGAAAGGCACACAGGAGAAAATCCCCGACACGATGGTGGAAACAGTACTCTGCTTCCACCCCCATTGTACCACAAAAAGAAGAGGAATCAAACCGGAAGAAGAACCATGCAGCAAGCCGGTTTCCCCTGCTGAAATTGGTACGTATGGTAAGAAGATAAAAGCTATCAGCTGTGAGCTGTCAGCTATAAGCTGTTAGCTATAAGCTGTTAGCAGTTAGCTGTGAGCTGTGAGTTAAAAGCCGAAGCATATGATTTCCATTAGGTGTCATACGAAACATCAGCAAAGGATTTGCTGTTGTAGTGAGGGAAACGTTAAACGTCATCCTGAACGAACGTGAAGGATCTATTACCGTGGTGAGGGAAAGCGGTAAGACGTCATCAGCATAATAGATTCTTCACGTTGTTTCATCGTTCCGTTTCCTGTTTTTCTCATACGGCATGCTTGCCCCCGTTCAGAATGACTGCGGATGGTATAAGGCGTCATTAGCATAATAGATTCTTCACTCTGTGTCACCATCCCGTTTCCTGTTTTTCTCATACGGCATGCTTGCCTCTGTTCAGAATGACGATTGGAGGAAAGGGCGTCACTAGTAATGGGGAACGGGAAGCGTCATAATGATGGAGAACGAAAGGCGTCATCCTGAACGAACGTGAAGGATCTATTACCATGGTGAGGAAAGTGGTAAGAAGATAAAAGCTATCAGCTGTGAGCTGTCAGCTACAAGCTAACTATTCTTTTACGATTTAAATCATTACGACAAGCGAGTATCCTCAATCGCACTACGTGCGCCACAGCTCCTTCTGACGGCCGACTTCATGATCCTTGTATAAGACGGTAAGGCGTCATCAGTGTCATAGATTCTTCACTCAGCCTCACCATCCCATTTCCCGTTTTTCTTACAAGGCATTCTTACCTTCGTTCAGAATGACAATTGGAGGAAAGGACGTCACTAGTAATGGGGAACGGGAAGCGTCATAATGATGGAGAACGAAAGGCGTTATCCTGAACGAACGTGAAGGATCTATGACCGTAATGAGGAAAAGCGGTAAGAAGATAAAAGCTATCAGCTGTGAGCTGTCAGCTAAAAGTGCTGAATGACAGCGGGAGGCAGAGGCCGTAGAGGAGAAAGCGGTGTGGATAGAGGTATTCGTAAAACAGTACATATTATATAGAAATAAGATAAATCTTTTGTTATAATGAGAACAGAGGTTGTT
>ERZ1504899.851-NODE-851-length-7559-cov-2.121402_pt1 | contig 7559 bp, 6 predicted proteins | sample MGYA00572087_ERZ1504899 | MGnify/ENA primary metagenome ERZ1504899 (study PRJEB39906, sample SAMEA3182063) | gut metagenome | biome: human; feature: gut; material: Stool; isolation source: human stools | place: Canada | collected 2013-01-29 ...
CCTATCTGCGCAACAATGAGCAGATCTCCGAGTACTATATCTACAATGCCGATAACGACGTAAACAAGCAGATTTCCGACATCGAGGATCTGATCGCCAAGGGCGTGGATATGTTGATTCTCCAGCCGATCTCTGCCGAATCCGTGGCGGCAGTGGTAGAAGAGGCCTACGACGCGGGAATTGTGGTGGTAAATTGTACCTCCCCCCTGTCGGATGCTACCGATAAATACAACGTGTCTGTGGTGGCCCGGGATTACGACTTCGGCTACGTGGGCGCCAAGTGGCTGTGCGAGGAGTTGGGCGGCGAGGGCAATATTGTCTGCCTGGATGGCATGGCCGGCCTGTCCAGTGCTGTGCTGCGCATGCAGGGTGCCCAGGATGCCTTTGCCGAATACCCCGGCATCAATGTAATTGCCTCCGAGTATGCCGACTGGGACTATGCTACTGCCAAGCCTGTCATGGAAAACTTGCTGGCCGCTTATGATGACATCGACGGCATCTGGTCTTCGGGCGGTGATATGACCCGTGCAGCCATCGAGGTGTGGGCCGACTCCGGTCGGGACTGGATCCCCATGATGGGTGAGGACTGCAACGGCTTTCTGAAACTGTGGAGCGAGTACAAGGACGACGGCCTGTCCTGCATTGCCACCTCCCTGCCAACTTGGCTGTTTGCTTACGGTGCCGAGCTTGGCCTGGAGATCCTGAATGGTACCTATGAGGGGGAGAAGGACATTATCGTGGAGATTCCCACCATTACCAATGACCAAGTGGACGACTATGTTCGCTGGGATCTGTCTGACAGCTTCTGGTGTGGCACCAAAATGACCGAGGAGGATATTGTGGCTCTGTACGGAAACGGAAACGACGGCTCTCAGGGCCTTACTGGCGAGGGTGTAGCTACAGATCACTGATGGATCACTGATGGCTGAAGAGAGGCCGGAGCCCACACACATTACCGGAGTGCATGCATAGCCGTGGAAGGCCGGCTTCCGGCATCACTGGGAAAGGGCGAGAAGGGTGACCTGATCGCCTCTTTCCTCACCTCGTAGCGGGAGGATGAGCGTATTGGAACAGGACTATCTGGAATTCTTACATATCACAAAAAACTTTCCCGGCGTTACAGCCCTGGATGACGTGTCCATGTCGGTACATAGGGGAGAGATCCACGCCCTGGTGGGTGAGAACGGGGCGGGAAAGAGCACCCTGATGAATATACTGGGGGGGAACCTCCAGCCCAACGGAGGGGAGCTCCGGCTGGATGGTCATCCGGTAAAAATTTCCAGCCCCATTGACGCATACAGAAAGGGCATTGGTTTCGTCCACCAGGAGTCAAACCTATCGGTGTGTGAAAATGTGTTTCTGGGGCGGGAACGGGTTCTCTCCCTGGGGCGCACCGACCGGAAAGGCATGTGCCGGGAGATCCGGGAGTGCTGCCAGCGCTTGGGATATCAATTGGAGCCGGAAAGGCCGGTAGCGGAACTAAACCTGGCTGAGCGGCAAAGTGTGGAGATCGTACGGGCTCTGCTGGGCAGCCCCCGTGTCCTGATTCTGGACGAGCCCACAGCCGCTCTGGCGGAGGACGAAGTGGCCCGGCTGTTTCGAATCGTTCGGGAACTGCGGCAGGAGGGGGTGTCTGTGCTATATATTTCCCACCGGCTGGACGAGCTGGCCGACCGGGTAACGGTACTTAAGGACGGCAAGCTGGTGGGCACCTTGGAGCGGGGGGAGCTGGACAAAGAGCGCATGGTCAGTATGATGGTGGGCCGCGTTATTGAGGACATCTACCCCGACCGCAGCCAGGTGCAGTTCGGCCCGGAACTGCTGCGGGTGGAGGGGCTGACCCTCCCGGGAAAGCTGGAGCACGTGAGTTTTTCCGTTCGGGCCGGCGAGATTGTGGGGTTGGGCGGCTTGGAGGGACAGGGCCAGCGGACGGCGATCAGAGCTATTTTTGGTGACCAGCGGTTTTCCCAGGGGAGTATCTCTGTGGAGGATACCCCTCTGAAAAGCGGCGGAATTGCCGAGCGCATCCGCAATGGCGTGGCCTACGTCACCCACGATCGGCGGGGGGAGGGGCTGGTGCTTACCCAGTCCATCCGGAAGAACAGCGCCCTGGCCGCCTTGCGGCGGCTATGCACTCTCATGGGCCTGGTAAAGGAGGACGAGGAGCGAACCCAGGTGGCCGAACAGATGGACAGTCTCCAGATCAAGGCATCCTCTATGGAGGAGTTGGTATCCCACCTATCCGGAGGCAACCAACAGAAGGTGATGCTGGCCCGGTGGCTGATGACGAAACCCAGAGTGCTCATCATCGACGAGCCCACCAAAGGCATCGACATCGGTGATTGGCCTGTCTGACCGGACCCTGGTGTTCTATGAGGGTAAGATCGTCAAAGAGCTGTCCCGCGGCGAGATCACTGAGGAGCGGGTCATGAAGGCCGCCAGCGGCATGACGGAGGAGTAGGCTTATGAAACAACTGGAAAGGATCCACCGCAAACTTGCCGCCACCCCCCAACTCAGCAGTGTGCTGACCATCTGCGGGCTGCTGCTTGTGGTGTTCGCCTCCATGTGCGTGTACTCGGAGAGCTATCGTTCCGCCTATAATGTCACCAATGTACTGGTGCAGTGTGTTCCGCTGGCGTGCGTCAGCCTGGGGCAGACCCTGGTCATCATCAGTGGCGGTATCGACCTGTCTGTGGGTTCGACCATCAGTGTGTGTACCGCCATTGCCGCCCGCCTCATGGGCAGCGACAACCCGGCGCAGGTGCTCCTGGGTGTGGTAGTGGTGTTTGCCTTTGCCGCCGGCGTGGGTTTGGTCAACGGTGCGGGAGTCAACTATCTCAAGGTGCCGCCCATGATTACCACACTGTGTACCAGCACGATTCTGGAGGGTGTGGCACTGTGGATACTGCCCGTGGCGGGGGGCAAAATCAACGCCGATTTCGCCCGGGTGATCTACAAGAAGTGGGACATCATCAGTATGCCGCTGCTCATTCTGGTGGCGCTATTTCTGGTGATGCGCTACCTGCTCTATCGCACCCGGACGGGCACCAGCCTGTATGCTATCGGCCGCAGCAGAACCATTGCCGCCTCTATGGGCATCAAGACCACCCGGGCCAGCATGAAGGCATACGTGCTGGCGGCCCTGTGTGCCGCGGTGACAGGACTGCTGCTGGCCTCCCGAATGCGGGTGGGGGACCCCACCTGTGGGGCCAACTACGGTATGGATTCCATCGCCGCCACCGTGATTGGCGGGACTTCCCTGGCGGGCGGTACTGGACTGCTATCAGGCACAGTGGCAGGAGCGTTCCTCATCGGCATGCTGTCCAATGTCATGAACAACCTCAACGTGAACCAATTTTACCAGTACGTGATGAAGGGAGCCCTTCTCATCGCGGCCATGGTGGTTTACTCCATTTCAGATCGGCTGGAGGTGCGTCGCCGTGCGTCATAATCTGCTGTTGAACCGCTCGAGGGGGACTGCCTCCCTCCAGCCGCTGGTGTTGCTGGCCATCATCGTGGTGATGACCGGCGCCCAGGCTGTTCTGGTGCCCGGCTCCCTGACGGTGGAGCAGATGCTCATCATCTCACGCCAAGCGTCTGCTCTCGGCATCATCACCCTGGGTCAGGCGGCGGTTATTCTGGTGGGGGGCATCGACCTGTCCGTGGGTGCCACCGTCATGATGGTAAACATCTTCTGCATATCGGCAATGCAGGGCAGTGATGCCAATGGTCCATTGGGGCTGCTGGTGTGCCTGTTTATCGGACTTGCCATTGGTACTGCCAACGCCTTCGGCGTGCTGTTTCTAAAGATTGCCCCCTTTGTCATGACCCTGTGTACCACTACCATCTGCGAGGGCATCTGCTACGTTTACACCCAGGGCTCACCGACCGGCAGCGCGGCCCCCTTTATACGTGCCCTCGGGACCGGCCGCCTGTTCGGCATCCCTTTTTCCACGCTGATCTGGCTGGCTCTGGCGGCCGCTATGTGGGTGGTGCTGCGCTTTACCGCCCTGGGCCGCAGGCTGTACGCCGTGGGCGGCAGCCCCAAGGCTGCCCGACTCAGCGGCATCGCCAATGTCCGGGTAGTGGCCGGGGCCTATATCTTCTGCGCTCTCATGTCCGCTGTGGCCGGCCTGATCCTGACCGGGTACCACAACATTGCTTCCCTGACCCTGGCAGGGGACTACTCCATGAACTCGCTGGCTGCGGCCCTGATTGGCGGCAACGCCATTGAGGGCGGTCGGGGCGGCGTTTGGGGTGTGGTGCTGGGCTCCTTTTTCATGATGCTGCTCATGGCTATCCTGACCATGCTGGGCATCAGCCAGGTGGGCAAGCTGATCATTCAGGGCTGCATCATATTAGCAGTGGTGGCTGCCCAGCAACTGTGGAAAAAGGACTGAAAGGAGCGGGCAAATGCGCATCGGAATCAATCAATTCTGTTTTCCAGCCCCCTGCGATGTGTCGGAGGCCCTGCACCGGGCCAAGGGACTGGGCTATGACTGCATGGAGATCTGCCTGACCGCCGACCGGAAGCCCGGCCCGGCGGTGGGGAGTGTCACCGATGCCCTGGATATCAGCGGCTATTTCAACCGGCTGCTGCACGAGCACGCAGGGGAGGCGGAGTTTCTCCAACTGCGCCGCATGGCAGAGGAGGTGGGGATTCCTCTATGCAGCGTGGGCGGCATCATCAGCTTCTCCATCTATCCCCTGACAGCCCGGGAGCCGGAGGTCGTCCAAACGTCCATGGATGCAGTCCGGCGGATGCTGGACGCAGCTCAGGTGCTGGGAGCGGCCTCTGCTCTGGTGATCCCGGGTGTGGCCACTGAGGATATGGCATACGAGGAGGCCTACACCACCGCCCAGGAGAGAGTGTCTGAACTGGCCGACTATGCCCCGTCGGTGGGACTGATGATCGAAAATGTCTGGAATAACATGCTGTATAGCCCACTGGAGCTGGCACGGTTTGTGGATGAGATGGGGCGGAAGAATGTGGGCATCTGCTTCGACATAGCCAACGCCCGGCGCTTCGGCTACCCAGAGCAGTGGATCCGTACCCTGGGCGGACGGATTTTGGAGTTCCATTGCAAGGACTACCGCATGTCGGTGGACAACATCAACGGTTTTACCAACCTGCTGGACGGGGATGTAAACTATCCGGCGGTGATGGCGGCTATCCGGGACATCGGCTTTGACGGGGATCTGATTGTGGAGCTGATCCCGCCGGCCCATCACCTGGTGGAGCGCACCCTCCGCCATGCGCTGGAGACCCTGCGGGAGCTGTGTCAAATGAATGGAAGGAAAGGATGAAAACAGGATGAAAAAATACGGTGTCATGATTGTGGGAACCGGGTGGGTGTCCGGCGAGCACATCCGGGCTTTTGAAATGACGGAGCGGGCTCAGGTGACGGCTATTGTCTCCCGCAGCCGGGAGAAGGGGGAGGCCAAAATGCGGGAGTACGGCCTGGAGGGCCGCTGTAAGGTCTATACCGACTATCAGGAAGGTCTAAAGGACCCCAATGTAGACATTGTGGTCATCTGCACGCCAAACGATATGCACTGTGAGCAGACCATTCTGGCTGCCGAGGCGGGGAAACACATCCTGATTGAAAAGCCGGTGGCCCTCACCTGGGAGGATACGAAACGAATGGATGAGGCGGTGCGCAAGGCCGGAGTCAAGACGCTGGTGGGCTATGTTCTCCACTACAACCCCTTGTTCGTCACCGCCAAGAAGATTCAGAAGGACTTCATCGGCGAACTGAAGTACGCGGAGACCGACTATTTCCACCGGGTTATGGGTGATATTCCCTGCTATCAGTGGACGTGCAAAAAGAGCGTAGGGGGCAGCTCCCTGCTGGCCGGCGGTTGCCACGCCGTGGATGCCATGCGGTGGTTTATGCAGGACGAGGTGGTGTCCGTCTACGCCCAGTCCAGCAAAATGCGCACGGATCTCGAGTTTGACGGTACCATCTCCATTATCCTGAAATTCAAGAACGGTGCGGTTGGTAAGGTGGGCAGCAGCTATGACTTCATCAGTCCCTATGTGTTCAATCTTCACCTGTGCGGCACCAAGGGCACCCTCTGGAATGAAAAGTTGTGGTCGCCCGGCCAGATCACGGAGCAGCGGGATTACATGGAATTGCCGGTGCTCACCCCTAACAGCGGTGATGTGAAGCACCACCCCTTCCCTGAAGAGGCAGCCCATTTCCTGGACTGCATCATCCACGACAGGGAGACAGACTGCCCTATGTCCGATGCGGTCAAAACTCAGGAAATTGTCTTTGCCGCTGACCTGTCCGCCGCCACCGGCGAGGTCGTACATCTGCCTTTAAAATAAATAAAATAATAAACTTCGGGAATAACCATACATTCATTCTTTGCAGTCATAAACCTGTCGGAATCCATGGGCTCTGACAGGTTTTGTTTTGCGTTTGTCCCCTTCTTAGGCTGAATTTTGCTTTTTGGGCTTTACCCAAGCCGTAATCCGTACGGGATTTTGGAGCAGTCATGACTGGAGACTGACAGAGAGCGGAATGCCGCCATGGCTGCCTGGCGCTGGCAAGCGGTGGTTGCGTGGGCGTAAGCGTCTAAGGTGGGCTCTGCTGACCGGAGCTGCTTCAGGAGACCACCTGAGTCTGTTCGCAGGCCAAGCTGGCCCACACGAGGTCAACTGCCGTTCAAAACTCCCTGTCATGGGTATGACCTTGCCCTCAGACTGAGGCCGACGTATGGGATTTGGGGCCCTTGCCGCACTTCAAGTGCCCCGTTCAGCGTTTCACTGCATCCAGTTCCCACCGGCATTATTTTGGTGCAAAGCATGCGGTGTTCCAACAGTTGCGTTTCTCTGAAAAAGAAGTATATAATATACAAAACCGTTTCAGGCACGAATCTACGCGGCAACAGGGGGTGGGACGCGATGACCCTGCGGGAGATCATGAAAACCAATGTCGGGCCCGAACGCTTAGAACCATCATTACCCCAGGAGACGGAGATTCATCATCTGCGTCCAGAGGCGGTGGATGAAGGCGTGGTCTATGAGGTTGTGAATGAACTGGGGGATAAGGTGGGGGAGCTGGCAGGCAGCCAACTGGCCTTTCTGGTCCGCCGTGCGGTGGAGCTGGACCTGAATGAACTGCTCAACGCCATCGAGGACGGCGTGGTAGTGCTGGACCGGGAAGGTCGAATTTGCTATGAAAATGAGGCGTACAGCCGCATCATTGGAGTACCCATGCGCAAGACCATCGGGCGGGATATGCATGTCATTGAGCCGGATGCTCTGCTGCTTCGGGTGCTGGAGAGCGGAAAGCCCGACGCCCGAAAGTGGCACCGCATCAAATCGGTGGGGAAATATGTATCTATGCGTATGTTTCCCGTGTGGCGGAACGGTGTGGTGGCCGGGGCCTTCTCCATCTTCCGGGATGTGACGGAACTCAACCGTCTTGGCATGGAAGTGGAACGGATCACCCAGGTGGCCGAGGAATTGACGAGCCAGTTGGATGTAGAGCTCTCCAGGTTTCAGATGATTGGACAGGATCCTCAATTTCGCACTCTTTTGTCCCGT
>ERZ1504899.875-NODE-875-length-7315-cov-3.164601_pt1 | contig 7315 bp, 4 predicted proteins | sample MGYA00572087_ERZ1504899 | MGnify/ENA primary metagenome ERZ1504899 (study PRJEB39906, sample SAMEA3182063) | gut metagenome | biome: human; feature: gut; material: Stool; isolation source: human stools | place: Canada | collected 2013-01-29 ...
GTCTCGGCCACACCGGCGGCACCATTGATAAAATGGAAAGCGTGCCCGGCACAAAAACTGCCCTCTCGCAGGAGGAGTTTTTTGCACAGGTGAACCAGATCGGTCTGTCGGTCATCGGCCAGAGCGAGGGTATCGCTGTGGCGGATAAAAAGATGTACGCTCTGCGGGACGTTACCGCTACCGTCAGCTGCATCCCGCTGATCGCCTCCAGCATCATGTCCAAAAAGCTGGCCTCCGGTTCGGACGCCATTCTGCTGGACGTCACCACCGGCACCGGTGCTTTTATGAAAACTGTTGACCAGAGCATTGAGCTGGCACAGCTGATGGTCGCCATTGGCACCCACCATGGCCGCCGGGTAGCTGCCATGATCACCGATATGGACACCCCGCTGGGGCACAACATCGGCAACAGTCTGGAAGTGATGGAGAGCATGGACGTGCTCAAAGGCCACGGCCCGGCAGACCTGACCGAGGTGTGCCTGCAATTGGCGGCCAACATGCTGGTACTGGCAGGCAAGGGCGATGCCGCCCACTGCCGCGCTATGGCCGAGGCTGTCATTGCGGACGGCTCTGCCTTTGCCAAGTGCAAGGAAATGTTTGCCGCACAGGGCGGCGACATCCGGGTGCTGGACGATTACAGTCTGTTTGCACAGCCCGCCGCCAGCTATGAACTGCTGGCTGAGCAGGACGGCTACATTGTGGCCAACGATGCGGAAAAGATCGGCTCTGCCAGCGTGCTGCTGGGCGCAGGCCGCCAGAAAAAGGGCGATCCGCTGGACTTTGCCGCCGGTATCACCCTGCACAAAAAGCGCGGTGACTACGTCCATAAGGGCGAAAGCCTTGCCACCTTCTACGGCGCTGCGGACAAGTTTGAAGCTGCCGCAGCCGAGTACCGCAGCGGCCTTGTGTACGGCACTGAAAAGCCGGAGGAAGCCCCGCTGGTGTACGCACTTGTCACCAAGGACGGCATAGAGCGGTACTGAGACCGGACGGCAGGGGAGACCTGTTTTTCTGTGAAAATGCAATGCCGGGCAGCTCGCAGGCTGACCGACCTTGCTCTTATAACAATATTTTTTCCGCTGAGGATGCCCAAAGCGTACGCGGTGGGCATTCTAAATCGTTTCGTCCCAAGGGGACTGCTGCACAAAGCTGTGTGGCAGTCCCTTTTTGCGCTTTCACGCTGAGAACAGGCCATCTTGCACAAAAGAACTGTCGCTTTTTAAGCAATTCGCTGTATTTGCGGGACAAACGGTAGAACTTTGCATCGGGATATGGTATACTACACTGTACTTGTATGCCCCGGGAAAAGGGGCTGCCAAAGGAGAAAGGACTTGTTATGAAGATCATTCTGGTGGGCGGCGGCAAGGTCGGCACGGCTCTGGCGCGCCAGCTCAGCGAGGAAGGCCACAACGTGACTGTGGTGGACACCAACAAAGCGCGCGTGGAGCACCTGACCGAAAGCTACGACGTGCTGGGCATTGTAGGCAATGGCTCGTCCATCACCACCCTGTCTGAGGCGGGCATTGAGGATGCGGACGTGTTCATTGCGGTCACCGGCTCGGACGAACTGAACCTGCTTTGCTGCATGTTTGCCAAAAAGGCGGGCCACTGCCACGGCATTGCCCGCGTGCGCAACCCGTCCTACAGCCACGAGCTGGACTTTATCAAAAAGCAGATCGGCATTTCCGCCATCATCAACCCGGAAATGGCAGCGGCAAAGGAGATCTCTCATCTGCTGCGGTTCCCCGGTGCCAGCAAGATCGATACCTTTGCGGACGGCCGTGTGCGGCTGATCAAGTTTGCGCTGCCCGATGCACTGGACGGCGTGGCCATCCGCGAGATCCCCACCCGGCTCAAGAGCGATATTCTGGTGTGTGCAGTAGAGCGTGACGGCGGGGTCATCATCCCCAACGGTAACTTTGTGCTGCAAAAGGGCGATCAGGTCACCTTCCTTGCTACGCAGGAAAAGGCCCATGCCTTCTTCCAGCAGCTGCATCTGCCGGTGCAGCCGGTACGCAACGCCCTCATCGTGGGCGGCGGTGCCATTGCCTACTACCTCAGTCAGGAACTGCTGGAAAACCATGTGCGGGTGCGCATTGTGGAGCGGGATGCCGCCCGCTGCGTAGAACTGGCAGAGCAGCTGCCCGGCGCACAGATCCTGAACGAGGACGGCTCCAACCGCGAGTTTCTGCTTTCCGAGGGTCTGGAATCCACCGAAGCCTTTGTGGCGCTGACCAACATCGACGAGGAGAACGTGCTGCTGACCCTGTTTGCCAAAAAGCACTCCAATGGCAAGCTGGTGACCAAGGTCAACCGTCTGGAATTTGACGATATTCTGGCCGGGCTGGATCTGGGCAGCGTGGTCTACCCCAAGTACATGACCTGTGACTACATCGTGCAGTACGTCCGCGCCCTGCAAAACGAGGCAGGCAACAACATCAAGACTCTGTACCGCATACTGGATGACCGCGTGGAGGCGCTGGAGTTTACAGTGCACGAGGAGAGCGCCGCTACCGGTGTGCCCCTGAGCCAGCTGCACCTGAAAAAGAACCTGCTGCTGTGCTGTATTACCCGCGGCAGCAAGATCCTGATTCCCCGCGGCGGCGACCAAATCCAAGTGGGCGATAACGTCATCGTGGTTACGCTGGAGCACGGTCTGCACGATCTGCGCGATATCGTGGAGCACTGACGGAGGCGGACTATGAACTATGCGATCGTTTTCCGTCTGCTGGGCTATGTGCTGATGATCGAGGGCGCGTTGTTGCTGCTGCCAGCCGCCGCCAGCTTAGTGTATGGCGAGTGGATGGTGCTGGGCGTGTTTCTGCTCACAGCTGCCGTCAGCGCTGGCATCGGCTACGCCCTGCACACCATCAAACCCCGCAGTAAGGTGTTCTATATGCGCGAAGGCTTTGCGGCTACCTCGCTGTGCTGGGTGTTCATCTCGGTGATGGGCGCGGTGCCCTTTGTGCTCACCGGCTGCATCCCGAACCCCGTGGATGCCCTGTTTGAGACGGTCTCCGGCTTTACCACCACCGGTGCCAGCATCCTGCCCGCCGTGGAGGGGCTGCCCAACGGCATTCTGTTCTGGCGCAGCTTCACCCACTGGATTGGCGGCATGGGTGTTCTGGTGTTTCTGCTCTCGCTGCTGCCGCTGACTGGCGGCTCTCACGTCAACCTGATGAAAGCCGAAAGCCCCGGCCCGCAGGTGGACAAGCTTGTGCCTAAGGTGCAGTCCACCGCTAAGATCCTGTACGGCATCTACTTTGCCCTTACCGTGCTGGAGCTGGTGTTCCTGCTGATTGGCCGAATGCCCCTGTTCGAAGCCATGCTCACTGCCTTTGGTACGGCGGGTACCGGCGGCTTCGGCTTCCGCAACGACAGCTTTGCCAGCTTTTCGCCCTACATCCAGTGGGTCGTGACCATCTTCATGATCCTGTTCGGCGTCAACTTCAACGCCTACTTCCTGCTGCTCATGCGCAAGTTCCGCCGCGCTGCTGCCAGCGAGGAGGTGCGGGGCTACTTTGTGGTCATCGCAGTGGCAGTGGGTATCATCACTGCCAATATTTATAGTATGTACAACAGCTTTGGCGAGGCGCTGCGGCAGGCCGCTTTTCAGGTGGGCTCCATCATCACCACCACCGGCTTTTCCAGCTGCGATTTTGACCTGTGGCCGACCCTCTCTAAAGAGATTCTGGTCATGCTCATGTTCATTGGCGCCTGCGCCGGCAGTACCGGCGGCGGCATCAAGGTGAGCCGTTTCCTCATTCTGGGTAAGACCCTGGCCAAGGAGCTCAAGACCGCCCTGCACCCGCAGGTGGTAGCGCCCGCCCGCATGGACGGCAAGCTGCTGAACCACGAGACCATCCGCACCACCAACGTGTTCATTGCGGCCTATATCTTTATCTTTGCGGCCTCCTTCTTCCTCATCAGCCTGAACGGCTTTGATATGGTGACGAACTTTACCGCCGTGGCTGCTACCCTGAACAACATCGGCCCGGGCTTGGAAATGGCAGGCCCAATGCAGAACTTCGGCTGCTTTGCAGACCCCGCAAAGCTGGTGCTCATCTTCGATATGCTGGCCGGCCGTCTGGAGATCTTCCCCATGCTGGTGCTGTTTATGCCGGATACATGGCGGCGGTTCTAAGCCTTTTTTGGGTACGGGACAAGCATAAAAATATTATTTCGGAACACCGGAGTCTCTATGGACGCTCCGGTGTTCTTTTTTGTGAAAGAAGCTGCAAAGGCAGGTGGCAACGGTTAGAAATGCCTTGCGTTCAGCGCCGCATTGCAGTATGATTATAATATCAATTATCTGACCCTTACCCCTGAGCAGGCAGAACCTTTTTTGCAAATGAAATCGTTCTGCATGATAAAGAAGAGAGCAAAAACAATAAAACATACAGGAGGAAATTACTATGGGTTTGATCAAAGCAGGTATGGGCGCACTGGGCGGAACGCTTGCAGACCAGTGGAAAGAATTTTTCTATTGCGATGCGCTGGATAAGGATGTGCTGATGGTCAAGGGCCAGAAGCGCACTTCCCGCCGCAGCTCCAACCACGGCGAGGATAACATCATCACCAACGGCAGCGGCGTTGCCGTGGCCGATGGTCAGTGTATGCTCATCGTGGAGCAGGGCAAGGTGGTGGAAGTGTGCGCCGAGCCGGGCGAGTATACCTTCAATTCCTCCACCGAGCCCAGCGTGTTCACCGGCAACTTCGGCGACAGTCTGGCAGCCACTTTCCAAACCGTAGCCAAGCGCTTTACCTACGGCGGCGACACCGGCAAGGATCAGCGGGTGTACTACATCAACACCAAGGAGCTGGGCGAGATCCTGTACGGCACCGCCACCCCCATTCCGTTCCGTGTGGTAGTCAGCGAGGAGCGGGGCTACAAGCTCTCTGTCAATCTGCGCTGCAACGGCAGCTTCACCTGTCGCATCTGCGACCCGCTGCTGTTCTACACCAACGTGTGCAGCAACGTCTCCACCCAGTACGATGCCTCGGAGCTGGCTCCTCGCCTGAAGAGCGAGCTGATGAACGCTTTGCAGCCTGCGCTGGCCACCCTTTCTGCCAACAAGGTGCAGTATTACGAGATCCCCGCCCACACGCTGGAGATCTCGGACGCCCTCAACGAGCAGCTGTCCAATATCTGGCGCAAAAAGCGCGGCATTGAGGTGTTCTCCTTCAACATCAACTCCCTGTCTATCCCGGAGGAGCAGCAGAAGAAGATCACAGAGTGGGAAGAAAACGCCATGACCACCGATCCCACCACCGCCGCTGCCCGTCTGGTGGGCGGTCAGATCGACGCCATGAAGACCGCCGCAGGGAACACCGCCGGTGCTATGACCGGCTTTATGGGCATGGGCATGGCAGCCGGTGCAAACGGCATGAACGCCCAGAGCCTGTTCGCCATGGGGCAGCAGCCCGCAGCACCCCAGCAGCCTTCTGCCGCCGACAGCTGGAAGTGCAGCTGCGGCGCTATCGCCACCGGCAAGTTCTGCCCGGAATGCGGCAGCAAAAAGCCGGAACCGAAGCCCGCTGCAGACAGCTGGACTTGCAGCTGCGGCGCGGTGAACAAGGGCAAGTTCTGCTCCGAGTGCGGCAAACCCAAGCCTGCTGGTACCCCCAAGTATAAGTGCGACAAGTGCGGCTGGGAACCGGCAGACCCCGCACACCCGCCCAAGTTCTGCCCGGAGTGCGGCGACCCCTTTGACGAGAACGACCGCAGCTGAACCCGGCACACAATGACCGATCACACTGCGGGGCAGGGAAGAAGCCTCTGCTCCGCAGATCATAGGAGGAAACACTATGGCAGGAATGCTGGAATATAAGTGCCCCTGCTGCGATGGTGCAATCCAGTTCGACAGCACCACCCAGAAGATGAAATGCCCCTACTGCGACACCGAGTTTGAGGTGGACGCACTGAAGGGCTACGATGAGGACCTGAAAGACCAAAAGCCCAACGAGATGAACTGGGCCACCCCCGGCGGCAGCTGGGCAGAGGGCGAGACCGCCGGTCTGCATACTTATGTCTGCAAGAGCTGCGGCGGCGAGATCGTGGGCGACGACACCATGGCCGCCTCGGCCTGCCCTTTCTGCGGCAACCCCATCGTCCTCACCGGACAGTTTACCGGAGACCTGCGCCCCGACCTCATCATTCCCTTCAAGCTGGATAAAAAAGCGGCGAAGGAAAAGCTGCAGGAGCACCTCAAAGGCAAGACCCTGCTGCCCAAGGTGTTCCGCAGCCAGAACCATATCGACGAGATCAAGGGCGTGTATGTGCCCTTCTGGCTGTACGACAGCGATGCCGACGCCCAGCTGCGCTTTACCGCCACCCGCACCCGCTTTTGGTCGGATGACGACTACGATTATACCGAGACCAGCTACTATTCCGTGCGCCGGGACGGCGTGCTGGGCTTTGACGCGGTTCCGGTGGACGGCTCCTCCAAGATGGCAGACGACCTGATGGAATCCATCGAGCCCTTCGCCATGCAGGACGCCGTGCCCTTCAAGACAGCGTATCTGGCGGGCTATGTGGCCGATAAGTACGATGTGGACGCCCAAAAGAGCATCCAGCGCGCCAACGAGCGTATCCGTCAGTCCACCGAGGACGCCTTTACCCAGACCGTTACCGGCTACGACTCCGTGAAAATGGAGAACAGCAGCATTCAGCTGCACGGCGGCAAGGCAAAGTATGCCCTGTTCCCGGTGTGGGTGCTGAGCACCAGCTGGCAGGGCAACAACTACATTTTTGCCATGAACGGCCAGACCGGCAAGTTTGTGGGCAATCTGCCGGTGGATAAGGCCGCCGCCCGCAAGTGGACGCTGGGACTTACGGCAGCTGTTGGTGTTGCATCCTATGCGGTCATGTGGCTGCTGTGGCTGGCCGGGATTCTGTAAGGGAGGGACGGAAGATGAAAAAGACTGTTACCCCGCTGCGCTCCCTCTGTGCCGCGCTGGCAGCACTGGTGCTGCTGGTCGCGCTGGCCGCACCGGCCTTTGCCGCAGACGGCTTTGCCGACCTGTATTACCGCATGAACGACAATGCACAGGTCCTGACCGAGGACGAGGACGGCGAGCTGGAAGCTTCACTGGAGGAACTGAGCGTCCGCCAGAGCTTTGATGTGATCATTGCTACCATCGACTTGCTGGAAAGCGAGGGCTGCACCAGCATGGAGGAATATGCCGATGACCTGTATGATTACTGCCAGTTCGGCTACGGTGAAAACCGGGACGGCGTGCTGCTGCTGGTGAGCATAGGCGACCGCAAATGGCATATCTCCACCTGCGGCTACGGCATTACCGCCTTTACGGA
>ERZ1504899.932-NODE-932-length-6820-cov-2.399852_pt1 | contig 6820 bp, 6 predicted proteins | sample MGYA00572087_ERZ1504899 | MGnify/ENA primary metagenome ERZ1504899 (study PRJEB39906, sample SAMEA3182063) | gut metagenome | biome: human; feature: gut; material: Stool; isolation source: human stools | place: Canada | collected 2013-01-29 ...
CGGCAGATGCGCTCCGGGCTTTTGCAGTCATAGCATTTGTCCCCCCGGACGGCGCAGGGAGTCTTTTTGCCCAGCCGCCGGGCGTTTTTGGGGGAGGCCACGTTGCGGGCCCGCCAGAGGGCGGCGTCGTAGTCGGGAGCCAGCTTGTTGACGCCCACGATAAAGTAGACCTCCTCATGGCCGAAGATGGTGGAGGCCACCCGGTTGCCCGTGCCGTCGATGTTGATGAGCTCGCCGGTCTCCGCCAGGGCGTTGACCGAGGTCAGATAGACCGGGGCGGCGGCTGCGTCTGCGAAGCTGTCTCCCAGCCAGTGGCTGCGCACCACGGCGTGGCTCTGGAGCCGTCGAAGCAGGTCACATCGAAGCCGTGGGCCTCCAGATTTTTGCGTACCTTCTCAAAACCGGGCATAAACAGGTCTCCTTTCCAGCGTAAAATGACAGAGCACAGGGGGTTATCCGCCTGCGGGCAAAAAAGCAGGGCATATGCAGGGCGGGGGGTGTCCAGGGGCGCGTTCCCCCGCCCCTGGACAGCTCAGAGATCGTTGTGCTTATACTCCCGGAAGCCGTCGCCCAGGATCTCGTGGGCCTCGCACACGATCAGGAAGGCGTTGGGGTCGATGCTCTTGACGGTCTGCTTGAGGGCCACGATCTGCTTCTGCTTGAAGGCCACCAGCAGCACCTTCTTGTCCTCCCCGGACCAGCCGCCCTCGCCGTGGAGAAGGGTGACGCCCCGGTCCATATCGTGAATAATGGCGTGGGAAATCTGGTCGTAGGCGTCGCTGATGATATAGGCCACCTTGGCGTTGTCCATGCCGTAGAGCACCTGGTCCATGACGAAGGAGGAGATATACAGGGCCACCACGCCGTAGAGGGCGCTGTAGATGTTGCGGAAGGCGACGGCCACCGCCACAATGACCAGCAGATCCACCGCCAGAAGCAGCCGCCCCATGGGCAGCCAGGCCAGCTTCAGCTTGAGCAGGCGGGCAATGAGATCGGTGCCGCCGGTGGTGGCGCCCTGGAGAAACACCACGCCCAGGGAGCCGCCCATGATCACGCCGCCGAAGATGCACCCCAGAATGGGCTCCATAGGCTCAAAGGTGTGGATCATGTGGAGAATGTCGATGAAAATGGAGGAGATGAACATGGAGTAAAGGGAGGACACCAGCAGGTGCCCGCCCAGCAGCTTCCACCCCAGCAGGAACAGGGGGATGTTCAGGATGATGACCACGGTGCCGATGGGAGCCCAGGGGAGGATGTGGTTGATGATCTGGCCCACGCCGGTGATGCCGCCGAAGCCGATCTGGTTGGGCTCGTAGCACCAGTTGAAGCCCACGGCGTACACCGCAGACGCCAGGGTGATCCACAGATAGGGAAGGACATACTGCTTTGCGACACGATTCATAGCCGATACCTTCTTTATTTTATTCCAGTAACGTCATCTGCTCCTCGGCCCGGTCCTCCGGCCGGAGCAGCATGCCCGCGATGGGCAGGGAGCGGGCCCGGTAGCGGGCGGCGTTGACGATGGTGGTGTCCGCCAGGGGGCGGGCGTCGGCCACCTTGTACTTGGGCTTGAGGGTCATGACGTTGACCCCCTGGGTGGAGCGGGTGGTCTTGGGGGTGAGGGCGGCGGTGTGGAAGACCACCACCCGGCCCTCGGTGGAGGTCACCGCCATCTCCGTGTCCTCTGTCAGCAGGCAGGCCGCCGCCAGGGGGGACTTGTCGGAGTAAGCGCCCGTGAGCTTCTTGCGGCGGGTCTGGGTCTGATAGGCCGACAGGGCCACCCGGGCCACCTTGCCGTTTTCAAAGAAGAACAGCAGGTGGCCGGAGTAGTCGGCGGTGACACAGGCCCACACGAAGCCCTCGCCGGGATCCATGCCCAGCTTGGTGGGCAAAAAGTCGCCCAGCAGGCTGGCCTTGGAGTCGTCGAAGTCGCTCAGGCGGGCCTTGTAGCACTGCTGCCGGTCGGTAAAGACCAGCAGCTCGTCCCGGTTGGAGGCCTCCCACTGGAGCCAGGGGCCGTCCCCCTCCTTGTACTTCTGCTCCCCGCTCATGCGCAGGGACTGGGGGGTGATCTTCTTGAAGTAGCCCTCCCGGGAGCAGAACACGTGCACCGGGTAGTCCGGGGTCTCGTCCTCCGCGTCCTCCGCGGCGGCGGTCTGGTACTCGTAGACGATCTCCGTCCGCCGGGGGACGGCGTACTTCTTCTGCACCGCCTGGAGCTCGGCCACGATGAGCTTCTTGATGCGGCCGGGGTTGTTCACGATGTCCTGGAGGTCGGCGATCTCCTCCTCCAGCCCGGCCACCTCCTCAATGCGCTTGAGGATGTACTCCTTGTTGATGTTGCGCAGCTTGATGTCGGCCACGTACTCGGCCTGCACGCCGTCGATGCCGAAGCCGATCATCAGGTTGGGCACCACCTGGTCGTCCTCGTCGGTCTCCCGGATGATTTTGATGGCCCGGTCGATGTCCAGCAGGATCTTTTTCAGGCCGCGGAGCAGGTGCAGCTTGTCCTGCTTCTTCTTCATCACGAAGTAGGTGCGCCGCCGCACCCCCTCCATGCGCCAGCCCGTCCACTCGTCCAGAATCTCCCGCACCCCCATCACCCGGGGCATACCCGCAATGAGGATGTTGAAGTTGCAGGAGAAGGAGTCTTGGAGGGTGGTGGAGCGGAAGAGCCGGGTCATCAGCTTGTCCGGATCGGCCCCCCGCTTGAGGTCGATGGTGATCTTGAGGCCGTTCAGGTCGGTCTCGTCCCGCATGTCGGCGATCTCCCGGATCTTGCCCCCCTTTACCAGCTCGGCCACCTTGTCCATGATGGCCTCCACCGTGGTGGTGTAGGGGATCTCGTAGATCTCGATGAGGTTTTCACCCTTGAGGTAGCGCCACTTGGCCCGCACCTGGAAGGAGCCGCGGCCCGTCTCATAGATCTGCCGAAGGGCCCCCTCGTCGTAGAGCAGCTCGCCGCCGGTGGGGAAGTCGGGGGCCTTCAGGTGGTCCAGCAGGTTCACCTGGGGGTTCTTCAGAAAGGCCACCGTGGCGTCGCACACCTCGCCCAGATTGAAGCCGCACAGGTTGGAGGCCATGCCCACGGCGATGCCCTGGTTGGCGCTCACCAGCACGTTGGGGAAGGTGGTGGGCAGCAGGGTGGGCTCCTGCATGGAGCCGTCGTAGTTGTCTACAAAGTCCACCGTGTCCTGGTCGATGTCGCGGAACAGCTCGGCGCAGATGGGGTCCAGCCGCACCTCGGTGTACCGGCTGGCCGCCCAGGCCATGTCCCGGGAGTACACCTTGCCGAAGTTACCCTTGGAGTCCACCAGGGGGTGGAGCAGGGCCCCGTAACCCCGGCTGAGGCGCACCATGGTGTCGTAGATGGCCGCGTCGCCGTGGGGGTTGAGCTTCATGGTCTGGCCCACCACGTTGGCGCTCTTGGTGCGGGCGCCCCCCAGCAGGTGCATCTGGTACATGGTGTAAAGCAGCTTGCGGTGGGAGGGCTTGAACCCGTCGATCTCCGGGATGGCCCGGGAGACGATGACGCTCATGGCGTAGGGCATGTAGTTGGTCTCCAGCGTGTCGGTGATGGGCTGTTCCACCACCGCCGCGTGAAGGCCGATGACGTTGGACGCGTCTACCTTATGCTTGTTGTCGTCGGTTTTTTTCTTTTTGGGCAAGTGTAATCAGTCCTTATCTTGTATCCATTTCAAGGGGTTGTTGCGGATGTACTGGCGAACATTGGCTAGGTCCTCGTCATTGCGGATCACATGGTCATAAAAGCCCTTCTGCCAAAGAGAAATGCCCGCTTACTTGCTGGTGATCCGCTTCATCTGCTGGATGACGTTCGACAGCGGCGTAGGGGCGGCAATCTGCCGCTCGTCCGGCCCGATGTGCCGGAGTGCCAAAATCAAATGCACATGGTCCGGCATGATGATATATTGATCTACCGATATGCCGGGGTAGTGATCCGGGATCGCTCGGATGGTTTCATCCACGATCCGCCCCAGAGGTGTCAGGGAGATTCGAGGCGGGCGATTGATAATCGCCCCTACGGCGGGTTCGATGGAACACAGGACCTCCTGATTCCGCTCCCTGGTGCAGATGGTGATGAAATAAGATCCCGGCTGGCTGTAATCATAGGACTCCAGCCGCAGGCGCTTCCGCTGGGGGCGTTCCATGGCATCCTCTCCGCTATCCGTTGATTGGGAGTGTATTTTCCGTTGTCGAAACAGAGGGTGCTTTCTGTCCCAACGGCTACGCATTTATTAACCCAAACAGCCAAAATACTTGAAATAATTCACGTATTGCGCATTTTCCGAAACTCTAGTATGCTGTATTCATAAAATTCAAAGGAGGCTGCTCCATGAATGAGACCTATAAATGGCTGTATGACTACTACGCCCTGCCGTTGATGAAAGTCGGCAAACAGGCGGATGCGCTCAAAGAGCGGATCGTCTCCCACGGCAGCCCTGCGGACGCGCTGTTCCTGTGGGACCGGCTGGAAGACCTGTGCCTGCTGTGGGGCACGGAGTCCTTTGCCATCGGGCTCCAACTGGGCCTGCGGCTCATGGCGGGCCAGCGGGCGGACGGGCTGCTGATCTCATAAAACTCTCACGAAATATCCGCCATCTCCAGGTACTTGTACCCGTTCTCCGCAATATGGTCCTTCCGGCCCTGGAGGTTGTCCCCCAGCAGCAGGTCGAACACCGCCGCCGTCTGCTCCACGTCCTCCGGCATCACCCGGATCAGCCGCCGGGTCTCCGGGTTCATGGTGGTCAGCCACATCATGTCCGGGTCGTTCTCGCCCAGGCCCTTGGACCGGTCGATCTTGTACTTCTTCCCCTCCAGGGATTTCACGATGTCGTTCTTCTCCTTGTCGGAGTAGGCGAACCACGTCTTGTCGCCGCTGTTGATCTCAAACAGGGGCGTCTCCGCGATATACACGTACCCCTCCCGGATCAGGGTGGGGGTCAGCCGGTACAGCATGGTGAGGATCAGCGTCCGGATCTGGAAGCCGTCCACGTCGCCGTCGGTGCAGATGACCACCTTGCTCCACCGCAGGTTGCCCAAGTCAAAGGGCGCCACGTTCTTCACGTGCTTGTTCTGGACCTCCACGCCGCAGCCCAGGACCTTGATGAGGTCCGTGATGATCTCGCTCTTGAAAATCCGGGCATAGTCCGCCTTCAGGCAGTTCAGGATCTTGCCCCGCACCGGCATGATGCCCTGATACTCGGAGTCCCGGGCCAGCTTCACGCTGCCCAGGGCGCTGTCGCCCTCCACGATGTAGATCTCCCGCTTGTCCACGTCCTTGGTGCGGCAGTCCACGAACTTCTGGACCCGGTTGGCGATGTCCACCGAGCCGGAGAGCTTCTTCTTCACGTTCAGGCGGGTCTCCTCCGCCTTCTCCCGGCTGCGCTTGTTCAGCAGCACCTGCTCGCCGATCTTCTCTGCGTCAAAGGGGTTTTCAATGAAGTAGATCTCCAGGTTGCTGCGGAGGAACTCCGTCATGGCCTCCTGGACGAATTTGTTGGTGATGGCCTTCTTGGTCTGGTTCTCGTAGCTGGTCTGGGTGGAGAAGTTGTTGCTGACCAGCACCAGGCAGTCCTCGATATCCGCCCAGGTGATCTTGCCCTCGCTCTTCTGGTACTTCCCCTGGTCCCGCAGGTACTTGTCGATGGCGGAGACAAAGGCGGACTTGGCCGCCTTCTCCGGAGAGCCGCCGTGCTCCAGCCAGGAGGAGTTGTGGTAGTGCTCGATGACGTTCACCTTATTGGAAAAGCAGCAGGCCACGCTGAGCTTCACCTTGTACTCCGGCTTGTCCGCCCGGTCCCGGCCCTTCTTCTCCGTCTGCCAGAACACCGGCGCCGTCAGGCTCCCCTCTCCCGCAAGCTCCGTCACATAGTCCATGATGCCGTTTTCGTAGAGGAACTCCGCCTCTTCGAACCGACCCGGCTCTGTCTCGTTCCGGAACCGGAAGGTGACCCCGGCGTTCACCACCGCCTGGCGCTTCATCACGTCGGTGAAGTACTCCGCCGGGATGGCGATGTCCGTGAACACGTCCAAGTCGGGAAGCCAGCGGGTGCGGGTGCCGGTTTTTCTGGCCTGGCTCTTGAGCAGGGGCGCCTTCCCCAGCTCCCCCACGATCTCGCCCCGCTGAAAGTGCAGGGTGTATTCAAAGCCGTCCCGCCAGACGGTGACGTCCATGTACCGGGAGGCGTACTGGGTGGCGCAGGCACCCAATCCGTTGAGCCCTAAGGAATATTCGTAGTTGTCGCCGGAGACGTTGTCGTACTTGCCGCCGGCGTACAGCTCGCAGTACACCAGCTCCCAGTTGTACCGCTGCTCCTTCTCATTCCAGTCCACCGGGCAGCCCCGGCCCGCGTCCTCCACCTGGATGGACCGGTCTGCAAACCGGGTGACAGTGATGGTCCGGCCGTGGCCCTCCCGGGCCTCATCGATGGAGTTGGAGAGAATCTCGAACACCGCGTGCTCGCAGCCCTCCAGTCCGTCAGAGCCGAAAATGACGCCGGGCCGCTTCCGGACCCGGTCTGCGCCCTTTAATGCCGAAATGCTGTCGTTGCCATAGTCCTGCTTCTTGGTTGCCATTAAGTTCCTCCAAAGGCAGTGTCTGCCGTAAAATTCATAAATTTATTGTAGCACACCCGGCGCTGTCCTTCAAGTGCTCCCCCAAAAGACGCCGTGATCCCGCCCGCTTCCCGACGCTTCACACAAATTTTACAAAAATGTTATTGCGTAAAATTTCTCATAACCTGGCCGTCACCCAGCTCAATGCCCTTTTCATCGGGGTTTTGCACATTCTCCACAGAGT
>ERZ1504899.970-NODE-970-length-6564-cov-2.807651_pt1 | contig 6564 bp, 5 predicted proteins | sample MGYA00572087_ERZ1504899 | MGnify/ENA primary metagenome ERZ1504899 (study PRJEB39906, sample SAMEA3182063) | gut metagenome | biome: human; feature: gut; material: Stool; isolation source: human stools | place: Canada | collected 2013-01-29 ...
CTGCGGGACGAGACCGGTGCACTGCAAAGCCTTCTGGCCGGCATCAGCGCCGCAGGTGCCAGTATTGTGACCATCAACCAGTCCACCCCGGAGAATGGGGCTGCGCTGGTGGCGGTCACCATCCGCACCGATACCATGCAGATGTCCCCGGAGGAACTGACCGAAAAGCTTTCGCGCCAGCGCATGGTCGTGGGTGTGCGCTGCGGGTATAACCTGTAACAAAGCAGGAAACGAGGGAAAGAGAGTATGGCTAAAATTGCAATTCTGGGCTTTGGCACGGTGGGCAGCGGCGTATACGAGGTGCTGTGCCACAAGGCTGCAAGCGTCTCCCGCCGGGCTGGCGAACCGGTGGAGGTAAAATATATTCTGGACCCGAAGGATTTTACCGGCAACCCGGTGGAGCCCTTGGTGGTCAAGAATATCGACGTGATCCTGCAGGACCCGGAGATCCGGGTGGTGGTGGAGACCATCGGCGGTACCCGCTTTGCTTACCCCTACGTCAAGGCGTGTCTGGAGAGCGGCCGCAGCGTGTGCACCTCTAACAAGGAGATGGTGGCCACCTACGGTGCAGAGTTGCTGGCACTGGCCAAGGAGCACGACTGTGCTTTCCTGTTCGAGGCCTCTGTGGGCGGCGGTACGCCCATCATCACCCCCATGCACCAGTGCCTGGCGGCCAACGTCATCACCGAGGTGGAGGGCATCGTGAACGGTACCACCAACTTCATGCTCACCAAGATGGTGCGGGAGGGCTTGAGCTTTGAGGATGCGCTGCAAATTGCGCAGGAGCTGGGTTACGCAGAGACCAAGGACCCCAGCGATGACGTGGACGGCCGCGACGCCTGCCGCAAGATCGCCATCCTGTCCTCTATGGTGTGCGGCCACCAGATCTACCCCCAGAACATCCCCACCCGGGGCATCCGCGCCATTACCGCCGCCGATGTGGCCAGCGCCGAAAAGCTGGGCTGCGTTATCAAGCTGATCGCATGGATGAAGCTTGGCAAGGACGGCAGCGTGGCCGCCGGTGTAGAGCCGTGTCTGGTGCCCAAGGCAAACCAGCTGGCCAGCGTGGACGATGTGTTCAACGCGGTGCTGGTCAAGGGCGATATGCTGGGCGATGTGGTGTTCTACGGCAAGGGCGCAGGCAAGCTGCCTACCGCCAGCGCTGTGGTGGCAGACGTGGTGGATGCGCTGAAAAACGGCGCACAGGTGCACGACAGCCTGTTCTGGCAGCCTGCGGACCCGGTGGACGGCATGCTCACCGACCCGGCTCCTGCTGCATATTATGTGCGTGTGGCGGGCATTGCACCCGCTGTGGTGGAAGCCATCTACGGCTACGGCAAGGTGGTGGATGAGCGGTACGAGGGCTGCGCCTACTTTGTGAAGCGCGCCGATGAGCGTGCGCTGGCAGAGGCCGCGCGCAAGGTGGAGGCCGTGGGCGGCAGTGTGAAGCTGGTGCTCAAGCGTCTGCCCGAGGAAGTGTAACGGAAAGGAACTGCGGCAATGAAGATCAAGGTTTCGGTCCCTGCCACCAGCGCTAACGTAGGCTCCGGCTTCGATGCGCTGGGTCTGGCAGTTACGTTGTACAACACGGTCACCTTTGAGGACAGCGAGGTGCTGGAGATCTCGGCATCGGACGGCACCCGCATCCCCCGGGGCGAGTCGAATCTCGTGTACCGCTCCGCCAAGGGCCTGTTCGAAAAGGTTGGCAAGCAGATCCCGCCCCTCAAGATCACCCAGACGAACCCCATCCCCATGGCACGGGGTCTGGGCTCTTCTTCAGCCTGCATCATCGCGGGTCTGCTGGGCGCAAACCGGATGCTGGGCGATGTGCTCAACACGCAGGAGCTGCTCACGCTGGCAACTGCCATTGAGGGACACCCCGATAACGTGGCTCCGGCACTGCTGGGCGGCCTGACCAGCAGCGTGTTCGAGGACGGCAAGGTGTATTCGGTCAAGCGGAATGTGGATGAAAGCCTCTGCTTTGCTGCCATCGTGCCGGACTACAAGCTGCTGACCGAGGCAGCCCGCGCAGCCCTGCCTAAAGAGGTATCCCATAAGGACGCGGTGTATAACCTGTCCCGTGCGGCGCTGGTGCCCGCAGCCTTCTGCGAGGGACGGCACGACCTGCTGGCCATTGCCACCGAGGATAAGCTGCACCAGCAGTACCGCATGCCCCTGATGCCCGGCTCCCGCGAGGTGTTCGATATGGCGCGGCTGTGCGGTGCAAAGGCCGTGTATGTGTCCGGTGCAGGCAGCACGGTCATGGCAGTGGCAGAAAAGGCCGAGGCCGAAAAGTTCTATTCCAAGCTGGAAAAAGGTCTGGAGCTGCTGGAAGGTCTGGACGGATGTGAAGCATTTACACTGTTGCAGCTGGATGCCGATAACACCGGCGCAACCGTGGAATGATAAATGGGTAAGGGAAGTGCAAGGACGCTTCCGCCCGGCAAGCCCCCCGCAAGCGCGGGGCGTTAAAGAGGAGAGTGACAAGATATGGCGTTGATCGTACAGAAATTCGGCGGTTCTTCCGTAAAGGACCGTGACCGTATCTTCAACGTTGCGCGGATCGTGGCCAACACCCACAACGCGGGCAATGACGTAGTGGTGGTAGTCTCCGCACAGGGCGACACCACCGATGACCTGATCGCCAAGGCAGGGGAGATCACCCATAACCCCTCGGCGCGTGAGATGGATATGCTGCTGGCCTCCGGCGAGCAGATCAGCATCGCACTGCTGGCCATGGCGCTGAACGAGCTGGGCTGCCATGCCATCAGCCTGACCGGCTGGCAGGCGGGCTTCCGTACCGACCGTGCCTACACCAAGGCGCGCATCACCCGGCTGGAGACCGAGCGGATTTCCTCCGAGCTGGAGCGCAACCGCGTGGTGGTGGTGGCAGGCTTCCAGGGCTTGAACAAGCTGGATGACATCACCACTCTGGGACGCGGCGGCTCCGACACCAGTGCTGTAGCGATTGCCGCTGCCCTGCACGCTGACCGCTGCCAGATCTACACGGATGTGGAGGGCGTTTATACCGCCGACCCGCGCAAAGTGAGCAACACCCGTAAGCTGGAGGAGATCACCTTTGACGAGATGCTGGAACTGGCATCTCTGGGCGCACAGGTGCTGAACAACCGCAGCGTGGAGCTGGCTAAAAAGTACAATGTGGAGCTGGAGGTGCTCTCCAGCCTGAACCCCATCCCGGGTACGGTGGTTAAGGAGGTTACAAAGGACATGGAAGGTATGCTGATCAAGGGTGTCGCCAAGGACACCGATGTTGCCGTTATCACGATTCTCAACGTTCCCGATGAGCCGGGCATGAGCTTTAGGATCTTCGGCCTGCTGGCACAGAAGAACATCAACGTGGACATCATTCTGCAGTCCACCGGCCGCGACGGCAAGAAGGACATCAGCTTTACCTGTGCCGAGGGCGAAGCAGAGCTGGCCATGCGTGTGCTGAAGGAAAGCGCACACTTCAGCGATGTCAGCGTGGACACCACCTGCGCCAAGGTCTCCATCGTGGGTGCCGGTATGCAGAGCCACAGCGGCGTTGCCTCCAAGATGTTCGAGGCAATGTCCAACAACAATATCAACATCAAAATGATCTCCACCAGCGAGATCAAGATCTCCTGCATCATCGACCGTGCAGACGCCGACAAGGCTGTCGGTGCCATCCACGATATGCTGTTTGACTGATCTGCGTAAAATTTTTGATTGTGGCCTGTCTGCTCCCTGCCGGGGGGCGGGCGGGTCATAATTTTTTTACACACGGCGGCGTTTACACAAATTGCAAAGGGGTGTATAATATAGTTTGAATCTGTGCGGCGCACCGGCGCTGCAACAATGCCGAAAAGGAGCCCCGCCGCATGAGTGAATCCACCCGTACCTCCAGAGCGCCTGCCGAAAAGCGCCTGACCTATCAACAATGGAAGCGCCGCAAAATGCTGCGGCTGGCCCGCAACTGGGTACTGTTTCTGGCCGGCTGCGCGGCAGTGGTGGCGCTGCTGACCGGCGGCATCCTGTGGCTGCTGCCCAAGGTGCACGGCCTGCTGGCCGGGCCAAAGGTATTTGCAGCCAGCGTGTACGACGGCACAGACTATGTATTTAACGCCGCAGATGCCCGGCTGGTACTGGTGAACGCCAACCTGCCCTATACCGCCGACGAGGCCACCGGCCAGCAGCTGGAAGCCGAAGCAGCCATGCAGTATCGCAGCATGGCTGCCGCCGCGCAGGCGGATGGGGTTAGCCTGATCCTTGTGGCCGGTTATCAGGACGCCGACACCCGGCAGGCCGCCTACGAGGCCCGGGTGCAGACCTACCGCGATAAGCGCAAGTCCGAGGAGGAAGCCGCCCGTCTGGCGGCTACCATCCAGCCCGCCGCCAACGCCAACGAGCACGGCACCGGCTACGCGGCAGATATCCTCAGCGCGGACAATCCGCAGCAGGACACCGGTTTTGCAGAGACCCGCGCCTACGAGTGGCTTACGGCCTACGCGGCGGAATACGGCTTTATCCTGCGCTACCCGCAGGACCGGCAGGCCGCCACCGGCATCGTGTTCGAGCCGTGGCACTGGCGCTATGTGGGGGTGGAAAACGCCCTTGCCATCCGCGCCAGCGGCCTGAGCCTGGAAGAGTTCATCGCCCTGCAGCGGGCAGACTGAATCAAATGCTCTGTGCTGCGGCACAGAGAGAAGGGAACTATCATTGGAACGTACTCTCATTGCACCGGGTGTGCATCTTTCCTGCGACCCGGCTTCTAAATTCAACCGCTGCCGCATCAGCATCCACTTTGCCTTCCCGGCCCAGCGTAAAACGGCCACTGCCCATGCGCTGTTGCCGCTGGTGATGGAGCGCGGCTATGCGGACTGTCCGGATATGACCCGCCTCACCAAAAAGCTGGCAAAGCTCTACGGCGCAGACCTGACCGTGGACGCCCGCCCCATGGGCTGCAACCACAACCTCTGCGTCAGTGTGACCGGCATCAAGAATGCCTTTGCGCTGGAAGGCGAGGCGCTGACCGCCGAGTATACCAAAATTGCGCTGGGTGCGGCCTTCCATCCCTATCTTGTGGACGGCTGCTTTGACCCGCAGGCCGTCAGCATTGAAAAGCAGATGCTGAAAAAGGGCCTTGAGGATGAAATCAACGATAAACGTATCTACTGCCTGCATCAGGCCAACCGGGAGTTTTTTGGTGACAGCCCGGCAGGCGTGCGGCAGGAGGGCTATCTGGAAGAGGTGGACGGTCTTACCCCGGCCATGCTGACCGCCGCTTATCAGCAGATGCTGCGCACCGCCAACATCGAGCTGCTGGTGCTGGGCTGCGACGCCGCCCAGACCGCCGCCATCCGGGATGCTTTGCTGGCAGAGCTTGTCTGCATCGACCGCGCCCCGCTGCCGCTGGTGGAAAACATGGCCATGCCTGCCATTGCACCGGTGCATAAGACCGAAAACTACGATATGGTGCAGGCAAAGCTGTGTATGCTGTTCACACTGGGGCAGCCCATGCAGCCGCAGCAGCTGGCAGCAGTGCGCCTTGCCATGGCGCTGTACGGCGGCAGCGTGACCAGCCGCCTGTTCCTCAATGTGCGGGAGCGGGACCATCTGTGCTACTACTGCTCCTCCTCCTTCCAAAGCTTTACCGGCAGCATGGCGGTGAACAGCGGTGTGGAGCACGCCGATGCCGCCCGCGCAGAGCAGGCCATTTTGAAGGAACTTGCAGACCTGTGCACCGGCCCTATCACCGACGAGGAATTTGAGGACTGCCGCCGGGGCTTGCTCAGCGGCATGAACGGGATAGAGGACAGCCTTGGCGGCATCGAAAGCTGGTACTACATCGAGGTGCTGCGCGCCGGTGCCAACAGCGCTGCACCCATCCAGAGCCCGGAGCAGGCGCGGAATGCTCTACGCGCCGTGACCAAAGACGAGGTGCGGGATATCCTGCGCCGCCTGACCCTCTCGGTCAGCTATCTGCTTACAAAGGAGGATGCTGCCCATGCCGCAGAATAACCAGACCCTGCTGGAAAAGACCGTGGCCGACCAGTGGCAGACCCTGCCCTCCGGCCTGACGGTGCTGGTGCGCCCCATGCCGGGCTATTCCAGCACCCATGTGATCTATGCTACCAAGTTCGGCTCCATCGACCGGGATTTCTGCCTGAACGGGCAAACGGTGCATCTGCCGGCGGGTGTGGCGCATTTTCTGGAGCACAAAATGTTCGAGGACGAGGACGGCGATGCCTTTGCCAAGTACGCAAAGACCGGTGCCAACGCCAACGCCTTTACCAGCTTTGACCGCACCTGCTACCTGTTCACCGCCACCCAGCAGTTGGACGAAAGCTTGGACGTGCTGCTGGGCATGGTAGGCCACCCCTACTTTACCGAGCAGACCATCGCCAAGGAGCAGGGCATCATCGGACAGGAAATCAAAATGTACGACGACAGCCCGGACTGGCGGCTCATCACCGGCCTGTTCGAGTGCCTGTACCACAGCCACCCCATCCGCAGCGACATCGCGGGCACGGTGGAGAGCATTGCCGAGATCACGCCCGCCATGCTGTACGACAGCTGCAAGGC
>ERZ1504899.1015-NODE-1015-length-6145-cov-3.511494_pt1 | contig 6145 bp, 9 predicted proteins | sample MGYA00572087_ERZ1504899 | MGnify/ENA primary metagenome ERZ1504899 (study PRJEB39906, sample SAMEA3182063) | gut metagenome | biome: human; feature: gut; material: Stool; isolation source: human stools | place: Canada | collected 2013-01-29 ...
CTCTAATGCTTTTATACCCCATGCTCCCATGTCGGCACCTCTCTTTCTTTATTTCGTATCAAGCTTCTATTGTCAATCATGGTTCTCCACCCGGATAATGGGCCGGTAGAAGTCATAATCTCCGTTTAGTTCCTTGTCCTCCTGCACTTCCGGCTTACAGTGGGGCGAACAGGGTAGGAAACCGAGAAATGGGCCCAGCCCGCCGCAGATATTGCACCCGCCGTCACCGCCGCAGGTGGTAAGTCTATCAGCCTGCACCACTTCCCGCATATAGGGATCGTAGGCGATGGACAGGCCGAAGAAGTTGGGTTCCTCCATATCATAGGGCCGGTTCTCATCCTCATCCATGTCCTCAAACCAGCGTAGACGCATGGAGTAGTCTAACCCATCTCCCCATGGGAACAGGGTCCGACATCCGCCGCCGCACAGGTAGGCCCACTCGTCCGCTGTGGGCAGCGAAAGCCCCTGCTTTTCCAGCCCGGCAAGAAGCGCATCGTAGTCTGTGCAGTGATAGATCCAGGTATGAAATCCATCTTCTGTCCGTTCTATGCGGGCCGACTGATGCAAGGTAAGACTGCTGCTGTCACTCCAAGCAAAATCACGGAATTCCTTCAGCCAGTCAGGGTGGGCAGTCAGCCTGGGATCGTCCATCTTGACCGGCTCCCAGCACAGTTCCTCCAGCTCCCGGCCCACCAGCATGGGGCCAATGACCGCCTGCCGAACGGGAGCCATGCTTTCCCGGATCATCTCTTCCGGGTTCTGCGGTTCCATCTCCCACTCCTGGAACAGATAGTCCAATTCCTCCCGGCTCTCCTGATTCAGTCCCTCGGCAAACTGCTCCCAGCCCAGGGTGACGGTATCGCCGGGGACAAAGACGAACTCCCGACCATCTTTCTTGAAGATGCCGGTGGTGCAGCTCTGGCCCCAGCGGTCAAAAGTATGTAGACCGAGAAAGGTCATATCATAACGGGCAGCCAGGCTTTCCATCAGAGTCTGCTTCTCGGTTGTATCCATTTGATTGAATTGGGGACGGGACAGTTTTTCGTTCATAGTAAGTTCTCCTTCAATCCTTTTTGCGTGTTCCAGCAGATAGCTCCGACCATCCTGCTTGGCCTGCTCCAAGTATTGTGGAAGCATGACGGAATGGATGGCGTCCAGTGAGACCAGAACAGCGATCCGCTGGTATTCCTGTAATTCGAGGGAATAACAGTTCCGCTCCCAGAACAGCGGAGCGAACTGTTCTACACAGTCAGGACGCAGAGCGGGCATCGCCAAAAGCGCCCGACGGCTCACATATTCATTGGGGTCCTTTGCGAAATCCAGAATTATATCCCTGACTTCCTGACTACATGAGCATTTCGGCAGATAGGCGGCAAACTGCCACTTGGCCTCACTCTCATTGGAGGCTGCGGCCCTGCGGCAGAGGCACTCAAACCATTTGGGATGGGAAGTTGTTTCCTGTATAAATCCTTCCGCTTCGTTGGCTCTGGCAATTAAATAGACCATCTCATCCAGCAGGACGCTGTCTGCCGTTTCTGCATCCATTTGGGTCAACACATGGCAAAAGGCATCAAATATATCATTCCACGCAGGGTAATCGACCTCCCACGCACCGCCAATCTCCTCGGTGGTTTTTCCGGGATAAGTGATTTCCTGCCACTGATGAAATTTTCTTGCCTGCTCCAGCAGGCACTCCCTGATGTCCTTTGCCATACGCTTACCTCACAATTCTTTGCACAGGTTTCCCAGTTCCAATGCCTGTTCCACAAGGCCCAGGAGCAGGCTGGAAAAATTCTCGGCAATCTCCTCCAGATCGGCATAGTCACAGTTATAGCCCCGGACTCTGCCGCTCTCTAAGTCGATAAATACGATACTCCCGTCACCCAATCCTCCGATTGGAAAGGTGGGGCCGTGGTCATATTCGCTCATGTAATCCTCATAAGCCTCTTGAAAAATCGGGTAGGCTTCTTCCAACTCTTTCAGTGTGAAGATCCACGGTTCCGCCAAATAGCAGCCGCCGAAGTTCAAAAGTAGCCAGCGGTACTCTGCTGGGATGGGAGTATACCTGTTTTCAAATCGTTTCACAGCATCCTCCGGTTCTGGGCAGGTACCCTTTGTGAAGGGGCTTACTTTATAAGCAGTTTGAATTTTACTGCGGTTTTTTTCCAAATTCATGTCATGCATTGTATTTCCCTCACAGAGCATCCAGGTTTTCCTATAAATCGCCCTGCATCAAGTGCTGGGCAATGGCTCGGTTCAGTGGCTTATGTGGGTGATAGGCTGCCTGCTCTACATCGTGCAGGCACTCCTCCATCAGTGCCTCCGGAGAAATGCCTTCCCGTTTGCCATAAAGATGGCCGAAGGCATAGCACACGGACTTGAGAAAGCCGAAAATATAGTCATGATTTCCACGCATACTGGGCAGGTCATTGAACGAGCCCATGCCGCCGTATGCCCGAAGATGGTGGGCAACCTCACGGCGCTGGGTCCAGTCCTGAATATCCCTCTCCAGCCAGTCGATCCAGTTTTGAAATTCTGGATGGTCTGCCAGAAGGATGGAGCGCAGACAGGTCAGAGCTTCGGTATAAATATCTGTCTGTTTCATCAGAACCCTCCTGATTCTTTTAACGCTCCATCATAGGTGTGGCTTTCCCAGATGGCCTCAAATTCCGCTTTTTCTATGATGCAGGCGTGGAATTCCTCGCCCCAGACATGGGCGTTCAGTTCCTCCACCGTGGGGACGGGCATGATTTCGATGGCACCGTCGTAAAGGTCAGGGATGTTGCGGGTGTGACCGTCCATAAAGATGTCAATGGAGCGAAGGGCCAGCCGCTCATTTTTTGTATCCACTTCATAGAGGATCACCAATGGTTCTCCCTCCGGTGCGTCCTCCCAAAAGAGCTTGATGTACTCAATCATTCCATTTCCCTCATTTGAACCAATGTCACCCCGTCTCGGTCTATGTAATCCTCCCCATAGCCCATGCGCCAGCCAATGGAGTATCGCTCGATCTCCCGGTGGGCCAGCCAAGGGGGAGGCATTATTTTCTTATCTTGTAGAGCCATAGGGTTTGTCCTTTCTTATTCGAGCAGTTTCTGGTTCCATTCTTCTTCTGTGACCAGTTTATTCAGGATATAGAAGTGCTTGTCATCCCTTGAGAGATCCATTTCTGTATTCACGATCCGCCAGGATTGCAGGTCGGCTTTCGGCAGCAGATAACCGCCCCAGAAGATGGACTTGGCATCCCATGCGAAATAGCCGTCGTTGTTGGAAACGAAGGTGGCAGGGTCAGCTCTTTTCAGTATCTTGATTTTACCGGCAAAGTTTTCATAGTACACGGCCTTGCTGTCCTTGGCATATCCGTAGGGAATCCGCACTCGGATGGGGCGCTGTGTCCCATCGGACATGGTCCGGATCTGTTCAATCAGTTTGACTCCATCATCACAGACAACGAAAGAGCTGATGTCCTCCGGTTCAAACCGGCCGCCGGTCGTCCAGACACTTTTACAATCCCTGGCGTAGCAGTTGTTGAGTGCCGTGAATGAGGCGTGATCCACATTCCGCAGCTTGTGGCCATGGAGAAAACAGTGTTTGCTATCCTTGGCAAAGGTCGAATTGAACCAGACAAAATGCTCTACATCCATGGACACCCGGCCAAAATCCCAGTAGACCATTTTCCCATCCGTCCAATAGGCCGTGATCTCCTGTGTGTCCTCATTATAGAACAGCGGGTTGCTGTCGATGTCAGGCAAAGTCATATAGTCCACATCTATGTATTTTGGCGGCTTGGGAAGTGGGTTTCTAATCGGTTCCATGGTGTTCACCTCATTCAATATCGTTTCGTTCTTCTTTCATATCCAGTGGAGTGCCGTCCAGGGATGTGATCTGTGCCAGCTCTGCTTCAGTCAGATTTTTCAGAAAAATGCAGTATTCGTCCGGGTGGCCTCCCACAAACTCCATTTTGGGCATCTCAATCTGCTGTGGGTCGGTGATCCACAGGCAAGGCTCTTCCGTTGCCCAAAAGTGAGTCAGAGTGAGAATTTGGCCGTTGTAAATTACTTTCTGTTCCATCCTCACCTCTCCTCAAAAATCACGAAGGTCCTCAAACTTCTCAATCATGGCTTCTTTCTGGAGCGTATCGCCTGGCAGGGCGTCCAGGATGCCCCGCAGGGCCATGTAGATCTCGTCCCGCTCCTCGGTTTCGATGAAGCCCATCTTGTTGAAGGTCTGGGTGTAGGCGGCCACCGCATCCATCGCCTGGGCCTGGGCGTCCTCGCCCGGTTCAGTGGCCAGCTTCATTAGCAGGGAGCGAGTCTTGCGGTATTGGTTGGCTGCTTTTTTTGCAGCGGCGGCAGGGATATGCTCCGCGCCGTCCCAGCCCCGGAAGGGATTGTCCAGGTTTTGCGCCAGCCACTCCGGTTTCCGGGCCTTAGTGATCCGCAGATCCATTCCCGGCTTGCTTTTCCAGAGCTGCTTTGCCGCTTTTGCCGCCGTCTCCGGCAGGCTGGTCATCCAGAACCAGCGAAGCTCCGGCACCTGCTCCGGGGTGGGGATGTCAGCTGCGCCGAAGCCGAACAGGTCGAAGGTGGAGAGGTTCGTCAGTTCCCGGAACCCTCCCACGGCGGAGAAGTTCCCCAGGTTTCCCGGCGCGCCCCAGAGCCGCAGTTCCTTCAGGTGGGGATGGACAGCAGCCAGCCCGGTCAGATCAAAGTCCTTCAGCTCGATGCCATGCAGCCCCCGTAGGTTCGGCAGTTCCGTGTGCGGGCGGTATTCCCCGATAAATTGGAGAGTCAAACCGCCGCCATCTTCGGGGGCATGGATGGCACAGGCGTCCGGCCCCTTGTTCTGGAACAGGAGCAGCTCCGTTCCCTCACACAGCCACAGCTCCTCCAGCCCGGTCATGTCCAGCATCAGCTTTCTGATGCTGGTGCCTCGCAGATCAAGTGTCCTCTGACCGTGGTTCAGCAGGGTCAGCTCACTGATAAAGGGATTCCCCCTCAGAAACTCCAGCAGATCCGGGTGCCACCGCTGGCAGATGAGTTCGGAGAGGCAAGGCAGCGCCTTTAGTTCCAGCGCCGAATTGAATGGCGCGTACTGATCCATCACCCGATGACTGCTGACCTTCACCGGGATACCGCCGATCTCCGTTTGCTCATCGCTCTCCATGGCCTCCTTGAAGGCCCGCCGCCGCTCCTCCGGGATGGCCTGCCCCGGATCTGGAGGTACACATCATAGCCGTCATTCCAGCCGCCGTAGGAGCGGCAGGGCTGGTCGGTGAAGGGCGGCAGGGTACCCACCAGCGTGTACTGGGGCGGGACCTCCACCGGCACCCGCAGCAGATGAAGGTCACGGGACCAGTACATGAAATCTATGTAGAGCGGGCGGAGATGAGGCAGTTCCTCCGCAGTCAGAGGGGCGTCACCTGCCCAGTCCAGAGAGAGGATCACTGCCCAGGACTCCCTGCTCACCGTGTCCGGCGGCGCGATATAGGCCACCTGGCAGGCGGTGTAGCATTTCAAGTATCGATTGTAGACTGTATAGACCCCTCCGGCTTGTGCTTTCATACCTGTGCCTCCCCCTGATAGCTTATAGTCCTATTCTCTGCCAGCCGTCCAGTCGCTCCTGCACCCCGTCGATCCTCCAGCCCTCGCCCACACGCTTCATGAGGAAGCGGCGGACAAAGCCGGTGTTTTTCTCTCTGGTGTAGATGTAGAGCTTGTTTCGGGTGATCTGCTCCGCGTCCAGGAACCCTTGTAGGTGCCCTGGGCGCTGTACGAGAGGCCCAGGGGTCGGAAGCCCATACGGGGCTTTTCGCTCACATACTTCTCCCAGATCACCAGCAGGCGGGGCACAGCCTCAGCATCTTCAAACCCGGCCTGTTCCATGTACTGCTCCCATTCTGTCATTTCAGCAAAGAAGGCAGACAACACCCTGCGGCATTCCACCGCCGCCTGTTCGTCCAGCTGGACGGGCTTTTTGCCCTTTTCCCGCTGGATTTGAGAGAAGTATTCCATCTGCTCCTTGGTGAACTGCACATGGGCCACCGGCTCGATGCGGTTGTTGCCGGCGATGGCCAGCAGACCCTCGTATGTAACGGCGGTATGGTCGATCTGGATGTGGGAGAGCTTGGGGATGGAGGCCGCCT
>ERZ1504899.1035-NODE-1035-length-5996-cov-2.986029_pt1 | contig 5996 bp, 5 predicted proteins | sample MGYA00572087_ERZ1504899 | MGnify/ENA primary metagenome ERZ1504899 (study PRJEB39906, sample SAMEA3182063) | gut metagenome | biome: human; feature: gut; material: Stool; isolation source: human stools | place: Canada | collected 2013-01-29 ...
GGCTTAGCATCTGCCGCACCTCGCTCGCCGTATCGGCACTTAGAATTATGCGGTACTGTCTATACGTCCGGGCACCGCCCGGCGATTACGGAAAAACGAGGGAAAACAATGCTGAATGTGATTATTTTTCTGGTGGGCGCGCTGATCATGTTTTACATGGCGCTGCGCAGCGTGCGGGCGCGGCAGCAGCTGCGCACCAAGGGCGTCTGCGTACAGGCAACGGTAAGCGGCACGGTGCAGAACCGGGACGGCGCTGCCTATGTGCTGGAGTTTACCACCGCAGGCGGCAGCCACCGGCTGCAGTACCCCAAGCCCGCCAAAGGCAAGCCCTTTGCCGAGGGCAGCGTGGTCACCCTGTACTACGACCCCGATGCCCCGGAAAAGATGTTCGTAGAGGGCGACAAGTCCGTGCTGGGTGCTGAGCTGCTGTACGCTGGCATCGGCGTGGCGCTGCTGGTGCTGATGGTCGGCATCATGAATCGCTGAGAAGGAGGGACACCGCATGAAACTGGAACATTTCGGCATGGCAGAGCCGGGGGACTGCCGGTTGGTATTCACGGCAAACGCAGAGGAACTGGCCGCTGCGCTGGCAAAGGAGCAGGCCGCCCCGGACGCCCCGCAAGACGAGGAAGAACTGCTGACGGCGGCGGTGAACCGCACCATTCTGGAAGGCTTTGACCCTCTTTACCGGCAGCTGGTGCAGGAGCAGAAGCTTGTACCGGTGACCGACCCAGATTTTGAGCTGCTGGCAGTCAACAAGGCCGAGGGCTTCCGGGCGGGGGCGCAGTTCTACGCCCTGCCGCCGCTGGAGCTGGGACAGGACACCGGCTTTGTGCAGCCTATCGAGCCCCACCCGCTGCGCCGGTTGACCATTGAACTGGAGATCAACCGCAACTACGGCGATGAAGAGCGCGCCGCCGATGCTGCAGGCAAGGCCGCGCTGCGCGACCGGGTGACCCGGGAGCTCTACGCAAAACGCTGCGCACAGGCCAGAGACCGGGCTGAAAAGGAGCTGGTCTGGCAGCTGGGTGATGAGGTGACCGGCCCGGTGCCAAAACGGTTGGAAGCGGGCAACTACTTTGCCGAGCAGCGGCAGTTCAATCTGAGCTTGCAGGCTAATGGAGTCAACTTTGACCAGTTCTTGGCCGTGCGCGGGCAGACGGTAGAACAGTTCCGGCAGTGGCTGCACCGGCAGGCAGAGCGCAAGCTGCGCAGCTGGCTGGGGCTTTTGCTGGTGGCTGAGCGGGAGGGCTTACAGCCCACCGAAGCCGAGGTGAACGCTGCTCTTGCGCACTGGAACGAGAAGCTGGACGGAGAGCGCACCTTTCCCGCGAACGATGCCCGCAAGGTGCGCCAGCGTCTTGCCCGGGCAAAGGCTGCGGCCTTTGTGGTGGCGCATTCCACCCTCACCCCACCGCCGTCCGAACCCCTTGTACAGGAACCGGAAGCAAAATAAAAATGATGGTTCTCATGCCATGGCGGGCAGTCTGCGGACTGCCCGCCATAGCTTTTTTCTGCAAAAAAAGAGACAGCGGCACACCCGCAGGTACTTCCGCTGTCTCGAATGTTATTCTTTTATTCCAGATGATGCTTCCGGCAGAACCTTTTGCTCACCCAGTACATCCCGCCCCACAGCAGGACGGCAAGCACAAGGTAGACCGGGTTTTTCAGAGAGCTGACCAGTGACTGCCCAAAGACAGCCATCATGGCCACCATCAGCCCCTTGCCCAAAAGGACAGCGCGCAGGTAGCGCTTTTCGTCAAAGTCCGACATCCCGAAGGCAAAGTGCATGAAGGAGGTGGGGGTGAAGGGCAGCAGCGACAGCATGAACAGGGACGAGGTATCGAAGCGGTTCACCCACTGCTGTGCCTTTTCCAGCTTGGGGGAGCGGCTGGCTACCTTCCAGAAAAAGCGCTTGATGAGCCGCCGCCAGAATAAAAACATGATGATGCCGCCCAGCGCCACGCCTGCCCAGCTGTACAAAAAGCCCAGCAGACCGCCGTGTGCGGCTACGTTCAGCGCCACAATGGCGATCAGCGGCAGCGGCGGAAAAAAGGACTCCCCCATCGCCAGCAAAATGGGCACAAGGGGGCCAAGCCCCTCAAAGCCCGCCAGCAGCGCCTCCCAGTATTCCAGTGTTCCAAGCTGGTGCACCCAGCCCATCAGTGCGGTTTGCATCCTGTGTCCGATCCCTTTCTGTGCAGCGGCGCCGGGACGTTCCCGGGCAGGCTGCATCATGCTTAGTATATCCATTCTCTATGACAGAGCCGTGAACAGAATGTGCATTTTTCGACACGCTTCAGGCTCTGCTACCAATACTACGAGATGAAAAGGGATTTTCCTGCCTTTATTTTTCCGCAGCCTGCTTTTCAGCCTTGGCACGCATCCGCTCCAGCTGGGCGGTGCGAAGCTTTTCCCAGCGGGCAAGGCTTTCGGCGTCCGGCATCTGGGCGCAGCGGGCAAAGCTCCAGTGCAGGCCGTCCCGGCGGGACAGCTTGTACCGCTGGAACACGCCCTGTCCGGCGGCGTTGCCGCTGCCGGTGCAGCTGGGGCACTGACACAGGGTATACCAGCTGTTGCTGCCCTTTTTCAGCCAAATCTCGTCCGGCTGCAGGGGGGTGCCGCACTCCGGGCAGGGCATCTGGCTGATCTTGGGGTCAGCCCGCCATGCGTACTGCTCCACATAGCCGTGGAACACCGTAAAGTCCCGGTAGTCACCGGGGGTCTGGCACAGGCTCTGGCGCAGCGCCTCGTCCTCAGTGGGGTAGGCGGCAAGCCCGGCGCGCAAATCCAACAGACGGCAGACATCGGCGGTGTACAGGGTATCGGAAAGTGCATCGTGGAAGGGGCGCTCCATAGGGATGCCCATGCGGGTGACCACGCTTTCCAGCGTCATGCCCTCGCCCTCCTTGCGGGGATGCTCCCGCAGAAAGACCTGCTGCAGGTCATACCACACGGTGGGCCTGGACTCGTCCAGATTGCACAGGAACAGGTTCTGCTTGAGCACCGGCACATCGTCCAGACCCCACTCGGCAAACTCGGCATCCGGGCCGCACCACTGCATAAAGCGGCGCAGACCCTGCACGATGGGCTCACCCTTGTCCAGATCAGCCTGCGTCAGGCCGGTCACCTTGGCGATATGGTGCTGCAATTTGCGGAAGATGCGGGGACGCAGATGGATGGAAAAGGTGTCCAGCACGTTGGCATCCTCGTCGATCTTTACAGCGCCGATCTCCACGATCTCGCCCCGCAGGGTCTGCTGCACCCCATGGTAGTTAAAGGTATACGGCTGGTAGCCGATGTTCCATTCCAAATCAAATAAAACCAAGTTACGCGGCATTGCTTTGTTAGTCCTCTCGTAAAATAAACTTCTCCACGGCCTCGGCCACGCCGTCGTGGTTGTTGTCGGCGGTGGTCACATAGTCGGCGCAGTCCTTTACCGGCTGCTCGGCGTTCTGCATGGCCACACCCACCCCAGCGTAGGCGATCATGGAGCGGTCGTTCAGGCCGTCGCCGCAGGCCATCAGGTTCTCGCGGGTCAGGCCCATGCGGCGCAGAAGCTCTGCCAGACTGCCGTCCTTGGCTACGCCCAGCGGCACCGCCTCGATAAAGAAGGGGCTGGAGGGGTACAGGTCGGCACGGCCCGCAAACTGCTGCTGTCCGGCGGCGCACACCGCGTCCCGGCGGGCGGGGTCCAGCGTGATGAGCATCTTGCACACAGGGTAGTTCACATAGGATGCCAGATCGTCCACATGGATCATGGGCAGCTTGGTGGTAAAGCACTCCTTGTTGGCCCACTCGTCCTTGTCCCGCTCACAGACGATGCCCTCGCGGTTATAGGTCAGGATGGCAATATCCTGCGCGGCAGCAAAGGCGCACAGCTCGGGCACAAGGGCGGGGTCCAGCGTCTTTTCCACCAGCGTCTCGCCGGTGCGGCAGTCCACGATCTTTCCGCCGTTATAGGACAGGATGCAGCCGCCCTTTTTGTCCAGATCCAGCTCCTCAGCCAGCGGCTGGATGCCGGCGGTGGGCCGGCCGGACGCCAGCACGATGGTGACGCCTTTTTCAATGGCTGCGTCCAGCGCGGCGCGGGTGCGCGGGGTGACGAGTTTCTGGTCGTTGGTCAGGGTGCCATCCAGATCCAGCGCCAGCACTTTGATATCAGACATATTTAAAAGATCCTCTCATTATAGAAGTATATCTCCGCTTGCTCTTTCTATTGTACAATGAAAAGCCCCCTGCTTGCAACCCTTGCAGGGCGGTTCGGCGCAAAAAGTGCCCCTTCGGCGGGCGTTACAGGCAGATTTTACCTGTTTTGCCCGCATTTTACACTGCCGCTCTTCCGTGCGTCAAAGGTTTACCTAAGTGTTACATGGGGCTGGTTTCGCCGCTGCGGGCGGTGCGCTACAATACAGGTGTTCCCACAAGAAATAGTATGACCGCCCAAGCCGGGCTGAAAAAAGAGAGGATATCTGTTATGAAGAATGCGAAAATTTCCCGCCGCAGCTTCCTGAAAGCCGGTGCCGTTGCATCGGCAGTGGGCATGCTGTCGGCTGCCCCCGTAGCCGCTCACGCCGCCGAGACGGATGCTTCTGCCGCAGCAGACGAAGAGAACGGTCTGCTGGACGTGTTCAAAAAGCCCAAGTACGTTTTCCTGTTCATTGGCGATGGCATGGGCACTGCCCAGATCCAGTCCGCACGCTTTTACAAGGGCACTGTGGACAACAACGGCGCTGTGACCGAGGCTGACCTGAGTTTTACCGGCTTCCCGCAGGTGGGCAGCGTGACCACCTACGACAGCACCTCCTTCTGCCCGGATTCTGCTTCCACTGCCACCTCCATCGCCACCGGCCACAAGACCGAGAGCGGCGTCATCAATATGTGCCCCTGGACCCGCGATGTGCCCTACGAGACCATCGCCGAAAAGCTGCACACCCAGAAGGGCTATAAGGTTGGCGTGATTTCCACCGTGAACATCGACCACGCCACCCCCGCTGCTTTCTACGCCCACCAGAAGACCCGCAAGAACTACTACCAGATCGGCGTGGAGCTGGCAAACTCCGGCTTTGAGTACTTTGCCGGCGGCGAGTTCCAGAAGGTGAACGGCGATGGCACCGGCCCCGACAACCATACCGTGGCTGCCAACGCCGGTTACAACGTGGTCACCACGCAGGCCGGTGCCGCTGCCCTGACCGCCGGTGCTGGCAAGACCCTGATCATTGCCGAGAATCTGGGCGATGGCAAGGCCATGAACTACGCCATGGACGCTGCCAACGGCGAGTGGCAGCTGACCGACTACGTCAAGAAGGGCATCGAGCTGCTGAACAACAAGAAGGGCTTCTTCCTGATGACCGAGTCCGGTAAGATCGACTGGGCCTGCCACGCCAATGATGCCGCTGCTTCCATCCACGATGTGCTGGAGATGAGCAACGCGGTGCAGGCTGCGGTGGACTTCTACAATGCCCACCCCAACGAGACTTTGATCCTTGTCACCGCCGACCACGAGACCGGCGGCATGGCCATCGGCTACAAGACCACCAACTACGACACCTTCCTGACCAATCTGGCACACCAGAAGATGTCCTACGCAAAGTTCGATTCCACCTATGTGCAGGGCTACATTGCCAACAAGACCCCCTTTGAGACTGCCATGCAGGATGTGAAGAACGTCTTTGGCCTGACCCTGCCCACCGACCCCGCTGCCGCCAGCGCAGGCAAGCTGCTGCTGACCGACTACGAGGCGGAGAACCTGCGCAAGGCCTACGAGCGCACCCTGCAGGTGGGTTCCTCCAGCCAGAGCAAGATGAGCCAGCAGGATTACGAGCTGTACGGTACTTACATCCCCTTCAGCATGGCTGTCTGCCACACCATCAACCACAAGTCCGGTATGGATCACACCACCTACGCCCACACCGGTGCCATGGTCAACGTGTACGCCATGGGTGTCGGTGCCGAGAAGTTCGGCGGTGTGTACGACAACACCGAGATCTACCACA
>ERZ1504899.1065-NODE-1065-length-5801-cov-2.153498_pt1 | contig 5801 bp, 4 predicted proteins | sample MGYA00572087_ERZ1504899 | MGnify/ENA primary metagenome ERZ1504899 (study PRJEB39906, sample SAMEA3182063) | gut metagenome | biome: human; feature: gut; material: Stool; isolation source: human stools | place: Canada | collected 2013-01-29 ...
CCTCTGATACTCTAAGCATTCCGCTTAAAATATCCAGATTGGTGTGGCTTTATGGTGCCGGTAGTGGGACTCGAACCCACACGATGTTGCCATCAACGGATTTTGAATCCGTCACGTCTACCAATTCCATCATACCGGCAACGGGACTGCAAAATATTATACACGACATTGAAGCGGTTGGCAAGTCTTTTCGATGGAGGAAAATCAGAAAATAATCGGTTAATTAACATACCATTTCCGGTAGAGATGTGCTATGATAATCTTGATTTTATAACTTATCCCATGGAGGGGTTCCGACGATGAAAAAATGCAGGCTGCTTTTGGCGGCGGGGCTGCTGATGTTTCTGACCGGCTGTTTTTCCCAGTCGGTGGAGGAATTCTACGCGCCTCCCAAGGCGCCCGACGATTATCTGAAGCTGGACAATGAGATCAACAAGGTGCTCACGCAAGGGGGCGAGTACGCCGCGCCCCTCAGCGGGGAGCTGACCCAGAAGGTGCAGCTTCAGGATTTGGACGGGGATGGCGTGATTGAGGGCTCAGGAAATGCGATTGACTCCATCTACTATGAGAACCTTGACGACAGCCCCTCCAAGGAGCTCATCGTGGACTGGGAGACAGCGGGGCAGAGGCACTCCCTGGCGGCTTACTCCATCGACCGTTATGAGGTGCTTGAGTTGATGCGCACCGACCACGCCGGCTTCCAGATTTATGACGTTGACGGGGATGGACAGAAGGAAATCCTCGTGCTCCAGATGGCGGCAGGGGAAGTGGGCCAGGCAGAGAGCTTTGTCAACAGCGCGCCGGGCAGCCGAGTGGAGGTCTATAACTTCCGGGATGGTATCCTGGAGCTGGACGCCTCCGCACCACTGTCCAACGGGGTGGAGAAGCTGGTCAGCATGAAGACGGGCTATCTCCAGAACATGGCGCCGGCGCTGTTTGTCACCTCCACCTACGCTGAAAACGGGCAGATCACCGACATTTTCGCCTGGAAAAACGGGGGGCTGGAGAATGTGACCCTGGAGCCGGACACCGGCGAGAGCGACAGCACCATCCGGTGGTCCACCGAGGTGGAGAGCACGAAGGTATCCTATACCGACATCAACCACGACGGCATACTGGAGCTGCCATCCGCCTATGCGCTCCCCGATCCCAACAATGTGGGGACGGCCCCCAACTTCTGGGCCATCCGCTGGTGGCAGTACGACATCAACGGGGTTTCTCATCTGGTATATACCACCTACCACAACAGCCGGGACGGCTGGTACTTTGTTCTGCCCGAGGCGTGGTCGGGGAAGGTGACGCTCTCCCGCAGCGACTTGGCGGGCGGCGGCGAGCGGGCCGTAATCTTTTCTTACTGGGAGGGAAGCGCGGACACAGCGCCGGTGCCGTTCCTGGTCATCTACAAGCTGACCGGCGACAACCGCGTAATGCGGGCCAACATGGCCGACCGCTTTCTCCTGCCCAACACCGGGGAGGAGAAGGAGACCATTTATGCCGCGCGCCTGATCGAGAGTGGTTGGGACTGCGGCTTGGACGAGGAGGGCGTAAAGGCCAATTTCGCCCTGATTACCAGCGATTAGCGCCCACGGCGGACGCCTGTGTGCGAAAGGAGGAAACGGGATGAAAAAGGTACTGGTGCTGGAGGATGAGGCGAACATCCGCAGCTTTGTGGTCATTAACCTTAAGCGGGCCGGCTATGAGGCCATCGAGGCCGAGACCGGGGAGGAGGCGCTGGCCCAGCTCAAGCGCAACCCGGACATCAAGGTGGCGCTGCTGGACATCATGCTGCCCGACATGGACGGATTTGAGGTCTGCCGCCGTATCCGGGCGGGAGACAACAACATCGGCATTATCATGCTTACCGCCCGCACGCAGGAGATGGACAAGGTGACCGGGCTGATGACCGGGGCGGACGACTATGTGACCAAGCCCTTCTCTCCGGCGGAGCTCACCGCCCGCATCGATGCCCTCTACCGCCGTACCGGCGGAGGGGACCCGGTGGATACCGGCGAGATCAGCCAGCCGCCTTTCCTGCTGAACACCCGCAACCGTACCCTGGAGAAAAACGGACAGCGGGTCAAGCTTACACAGGTGGAGTACTCCATCATAAAGCTGTTTATGGACAACCCGGGAAAAGCCCTCTCCCGGGAGGAAATTCTCGACTCGGTGTGGGGACGGGACTACTTCGGCGAGCTGAAGATCGTGGACGTAAACATCCGACGCCTGCGCATTAAAATCGAAGACGACCCCACAAATCCTGCTTATATCACCACCGTGTGGGGATACGGGTATAAGTGGGGCTTTTAGCCAGAGGCGGACGGGGCGTCTTCGATGGGCCCCGCCCTGGGGCGGGGCGGCGCGGAGCGCCGTACAAGCGTTTTTGCCGGAGGCAAAAGCCTTGGCCCGGGGCAATTCACTTGCCCCGGGCAGAGGGAAAAGAGGGGTCCCCGCAAAGCTCTGCTTTGCGGGGCATGACGATCCCACAAATCCTGCTTATATCACCACCGTGTGGGGCTATGGATATAAGTGGGGCTTTTAATGCCGGCCGGGTGGCCGGGATCTAGAACCAAACCCAGGTGGTGACAACAAGATCCATGAAGAAAATCACAGGTATCCGAAAGCGGTGGATGGTGAACTCCATCAGTGTGGTGCTGTTTATCGTGCTGCTGGCGGTGGCGGCCTTCTCCGCCGCGATGGGGAGCTACTACTATTCCACCCTGAGTGAGTCTCTCAAGCAGAAGGCGGAAAACGCCATCAGCAGCTTTGACTACTACCGCACAGAAGCCGAGTATTACGACAATGCCCGGGCGGTGGTGGCCGGGGAACCCAACAGCGACAAGCTGGAGGTAGAGTATCTGGACGCCGACGGCCAGATCCGCTTTTCCAGCTCCGACCTGACGGCCTTTCGCTCCCCCGGAACGCCGGACATTGCCGAGGCCATCAGCATGAAGCGCACCAAGGTGTGGATCGGCGCCGACCCCAGCACCGGCGAGCACATCATGGCCGCCTCCAGCCCCCTGATGATCGACGGGGAGGTGGTTGGGGTCATGCGGTATGTCACCTCCCTGAATAAGGTGGACAAGCAGATTATCATCATCGTGGCCATCGCCCTGGGCATCGGTCTGGGTATCCTGGGCATGGTGTACTTCTCCAACCTCTACTTCATCCGCTCCATCGTAGACCCGGTGGCGGGCATCACGGAAACCGCCAAGCGCATCGCCGCGGGCTCCTACGGCGTACAGATTGAGAAACGCTATGATGACGAAATCGGCGCCCTCACCGACACCATCAACGACATGTCGCTGAAGATCAACCAGAGCGAAAAGATGAAAAACGAGTTTATATCGTCAGTGTCCCATGAACTGCGTACTCCCCTGACCGCGATCAATGGCTGGGCGGAAACCATCATGAACGGCGAGGTGCGGGACGCGGGAGATGTGAAGAAGGGGATGGGGATCATCGTCTCCGAGGCGCGGCGGCTGACCAACATGGTGGAGGAGCTGCTGGAGTTCTCCCGCATCCAGGACGGCCGCTTCACCCTGTCAGTGGAGCCCATGGACATCAAGGCGGAACTGGAGGATGCGGTCTACACCTACCGGGAGTTCTTCCGGCGGGAGGGCATTGAACTCAACCACTTCGACTGCGACGAGGAGTTTCCGCCCATCGCGGGGGACCCGGAGCGGCTGCGGCAGGTGTTCTGCAACCTGTTGGACAACGCCGCCAAGCACGGCGGCTCGGGCAAGCGCATTGATACCGCTATCGCCCGGGACGAGGACCAGGTGGTTATCACCATCCGGGACTACGGCCCCGGTATCCCGGCCGAGGAGCTGCCCCACGTGAAGTACAAGTTCTATAAGGGGTCCTCCAAGGCGAGGGGTTCCGGCATTGGACTGGCGGTGTGCGACGAGATTATCACCCGCCACGAGGGTACCCTGGATATTGACAACGCCGAGGGGGGAGGGTGCATTGTAACCATCCATTTGCCAATCCGAGCTCAGGCGGTAATCGAACAAAAGTTCTAAAAATCAAACCCGCGCCCCTTGCAATCGGGGCGCGGGTTTGGTACAATAGACGAAACGATTGAATCCAATTAGTTAAGGAGAACAGTGTACGAATGCCAAATGAAACAAAGCAATCCTGCGCCACAGCCTACAAGACCATGATCGGCGGACAGGCACTCATTGAGGGAATTATGATGCTGGGACCGGAGAAGAAGGCCGTTGTGGTGCGCAAGCCGGACGGCGGGTTGGAGGAGCAGGTGGAGGAGCGGGTGCTCATCAAGGACAAGCACCCCGCCCTGGGCCTGCCGCTGCTCCGGGGTGTCTTCAATTTCTGCTCCTCCCTGGCCAACGGCGTCAAGGCGTTGATGTACTCGGCTTCCTTTTTCCCGGAGGACGAGGAGGAGCCGGAGGAGCCCTCCCGGTTCGAGCTCTGGCTGGACAGACACCTGGGCAGCGAGAAGGCCGCCTCCTTTTTTATCACCGTGGCGGTGGTGCTGGGCATCGTTTTCTCCGTGGGGCTGTTCATCCTGCTGCCCACCGCCCTCACCGGACTGGTGGGCCTGGCCGTTCCCCTGCCCATGTGGCTGCGCAACCTGCTGGAAGGCGTGGTGCGTATCGTCATCTTCATGGGCTATCTGATGCTCTGTTCCCATATGAAGGACATCCGCCGGGTGTTCCAGTACCACGGCGCGGAGCACAAGACCATCTTCTGCTATGAACACGGCCTGCCCCTGACGGTGGAGAACGTGCGTATTCAGCCACGCCACCACCCCCGCTGCGGAACCAGCTTCCTCTTTGTGGTGATTGTGGTGAGTATCCTGCTGTCCAGCGTGCTGTTCTCCTTTGTGGAGGTGACAAACACGTTTGCGAGGATGGGGCTGCACCTGCTGCTGTTGCCGGTGATTGTCAGCCTGACCTATGAGCTGAACCGTGTGGTGGGGCGCTACGACAACCGGCTCACCCGGCTGGTGTCCGCTCCCGGCATGTGGCTCCAGAACTGGACCACCTTTGAGCCGGACGACTCCATGATCGAGGTGGGCATCCGGGCATTTACACTGGTGCTGCCGGAGGAGAAGGGGAAGGATCAGTGGTAAAGGGGACCGGCGGGATGAGGCACCAGCAGAAATAAAACCGCTGTGCCGCCCAGACGGCAGAGCCCACGTGAGGCGATGCATAGTTGTCCCATGAAGAAAATGGGGGGATAACCGCCTGGTATTCCCCTGGAGAGAGGAAATTAGAGAGAGACAGAGGAGTGGTTTCTGTATGGCGGCCACGTACAACAACCTCTACCTGGATGCCCGCAAGCGGCTGAGAGAGGCCGGCGTGGAGGGCGCCCAGCTGGAGGCGCGGGAGCTGGTCTGCTGTGCGGCCGGCAAGAGCCGGGAGCAGTTTTACCGGGATATGGCCCTTTATGCCTCCGACCCGGTGGAGGAGAAGCTGGCGGAGCTGCTGGAGCGGCGGCTGGCCGGGGAGCCGGTGGCCTACCTCATCGGGGAGTGGGAGTTCTATGGCCTGGGCCTGGATATCACCCCCGACGTGCTGATCCCCCGGATGGACACCGAGGTGCTGGCCGAGCGGGCCATCCTGCTGGCCCGGGCCGCCGGAGAGGGGGCGAGGGTGCTGGATCTGTGCGCCGGGAGCGGCTGCGTGGGTCTGGCGGTGGCTGCCAACGTGCCAGGCTGCCGGGTGGTGCTGGCCGATGTGAGCGAGGCGGCCCTCCGGCTGTGCAAGCAGAATGTCCGCCGCAACGAGCTCAACGCCCGGGTGACCTGCGTTCAGGCCGACGCCCTGGAGCCGCCC
>ERZ1504899.1076-NODE-1076-length-5719-cov-2.366702_pt1 | contig 5719 bp, 5 predicted proteins | sample MGYA00572087_ERZ1504899 | MGnify/ENA primary metagenome ERZ1504899 (study PRJEB39906, sample SAMEA3182063) | gut metagenome | biome: human; feature: gut; material: Stool; isolation source: human stools | place: Canada | collected 2013-01-29 ...
GGTTTGTATTCACGGGCGTTGCGTCCTATTAGCAGTTGGTTGCTCTTGTTGCTGAAACGTACATCATCGGAAAATACCCTGCCTTTATAGCGCATATTCTCAACGAATACCATTTCATGGTTCTGAAGCATCTTCTTCTGTTCAGGTGTGATTTTGGCCCCCATAATAGTGTCGTTGACTTTGAGTTGTTCGCCGGACTGCTTGAATGCGATGTCCATTATCCTCGGATCAACGAAAGCGACACCGGAAAGCAGTGTATCGTTTTTGCGCTGTATGTCGTTGATAGGAAGCTGTCCGCCTGACGCGAGGATTTGCTTCTGTTTGTCATCCAGTCTTTTCCCGTAGATATAATCGGGTATCTTGATGGCATCCACCGGCATGGTAATGATACGGTTGCTCGGTTCATGGAAAGATACATAACAGTTGCAGACCGTTCCCGTATGGGTATCTTTCATCTCCTTGATTGCACCCAAAGTTCCGGTGTCTTTAAGCGACTGCTTTTCCTCGTCCGTGAATACTCCTTTATAGGCAGGCAGGTCATACTGCGGTTTGTCGAGTCTGCTTAGAGTTTTCAGTTGTACCTTGCCGTCCTCTCCTTTGACACAAAGGAAACAGGCTTCCCCCATATCCTTCTTTTCACCGTTCACTTCCTTGCTGATGGGGAAAGCCATCGAGGTAATCCTTCCTTTCAGCATCTCACCCATGCAGTGGTTGTCAAAGAGCAATTGCTTGTCAACTCCCAGTGCGGCGAGTTCTTTCCACGGAAGCTGGTGTTCGTCGAACTTGTACCGGCGGGCGAGTTTGGCGATACGCCCTTCATCGTTGAGTTCGCTGTTCTCCACCAGTTTTTTGCCTTCCACTCCGGGATCTTCCCCTTTTCGGATCTGGACTACGGCATTCAGTGTCTTTTCCAAAAGGACAAGAGGTACGAGGAAGAAACTGAAACTCGTGGGATTTTCGTACTGGTTCTTGAAATTGGTGAAGAACAGTTCCAGCGGTGAGGTACGATCCAGTTTAAGGAAGCTGCTGCTGTTTTTCTTGTCGGGTGGCACGATTTCAAGACTGCCGTCCTGCTCGTTCATTTTGGAAACGACTGCGGTCTTGTTGGTTCGCTTGTCAAGGATGGCCATTACATGCTCGTCCTGACTCTGTTCTTGTTGTTCTTGCTTTTTCTTAGCCATAAATCAATAATTTAAGTGAATACTACTATCCGGAAAACTAAGTCCGTGATGCGAATGTAGAGGTTTAATTGATAGGTTATTGTTGTTTTAATGCCAGTGGAAATGAATGGCGGAAATTGGCGATAGATGGCGTAAGGTGGTATAATAAAAAAGAGAGTATCCGTCTCCGTAACTCTCTTATGTGCTGTTTGGCTATTTTTTTGAGGCTAAATCTGAGATTTCTGTCCCCTTTTCTTTCTGTTTCTTTCCTGCTCTTTCTTTCCTGTTTCAGGTATGTCTTTTTAGAACATTTGAAATAGAGTTCTTATGTGAATTGTGATAGAGGTGCTTTCCACTGTTCTTATTTACGATTATGTATTTTCCTCAATTTATCAGAATTTAGTCCAAACTTCCTTGTTATGGAATGGAAAGTTATGGTCATTAATTGTAGACAAATAACTATATATTAATATCATTAATCAGTAATGCTTTATATTATATCCCATTTTAACATGAAGAAAGATTATAAATAGACAATGGTTTCATGGAATCGTTTAATTTAACAGCAAATATTAAATTAAAAAGAGCGTAGCTCAAAAAAATCTCTCTACGCTCTTTGTTTGTACCGTTTATTTTCTCTTTCCACTTTTTTCTCTTTGAGAAAGTGCGCTTCCTGCAGCGGTTTTGCCTATAACACTTGTCCGACCGTCTCTTAATACTTTTGAAGCGTCGCTAGCAGCGGCTTTACCAGTAATTTTTTTAGCCATTACCTTAAAGTTATATTTCCAATCCGAACAATGCAGGTGGATTGATTCCTGTCGTTTTTTTCTTATATAGCAGGTTTTAGACCATACTTAATGTTAAAACAATGCAGCCCAGCTAGGTATTTTCTTGGCTAATTTAATCGCCGAAGTACCTAAACTTTTTATTTTCGATATAAGTTGGGCTTGTGACAAATTATCTTCGGAGGCTTTCTCTACAACTAATGCTTGATAAGTTTGCATACTATTTGATGCGGGTACAATTGCATTAATTTCCTCCTTTGATAACCCTTTTAACTGTTTTAGTTCAGCACTATACATACCGTTAAATACTGCATCTGCATTGGCAAATGATTCTGAAAATCTGTTTGTTTTCATTTTATTGTTTTATTAGTTAATTCTTTGATTTTATTTACTATATCTTCGATTTGCTGTTGAGCTTCGTCGCTTTTAATGTTGATCTTTTCCCCCTTTTCAAGAATCATATCTATAAAACCCGATAACTCGACCAATTGATTGGTAACTGTAGTATCCAAACCATTAAGCCCGACAAAGGAAAGCGCTTCGTTTTGGCTTTCTTTGACCTTGCGAACCGATACAAGGTAAGTAGTGAGAGTTGTATTGGCGTATATCGTGTTTTGATAGGATTGGTCTATTGCACTCAATATTTCTCTTTCTTGCTGTAGTATCGGAGAAAGTAACTCAGCTTTTTTCGCATTTATTTGCTGATTTGCTGCCTCTTGAAATTCCAACATAACATTCAAGGCTTCTTCAGTCTCATCTTTACCACCTTTTTTTCCGGCATTTTCTATAATTCCATATATTGACGATTCGCCTCTTTTATGCTTATTTAGCTCTACTTCTAAAACATGATGAATGATGAACGGAGCATACACATCGTCGATGAAAGTATTTATGTTAAGCTTTATTCCGTTATAATACAGTTGTACCATATTACGATGAGAATCATGCAAAATTTGCAAATCCGAACCTATAGTTTTCGACAGGGTTACGGTTTCTTTAGGTATTGAGGCACACGACACCAACAATAACGCAGAAAAAATAACGACTAAAATTTTATTATTCATATTTTCTGTAGTTTAAATTATCCTTTTAATGTATTCCACCACCATGCCAAATACCTGTAGCAACCCAAATTTCATAATGAAGTAGCCATTCACTTGTCCAAGGAATAATTGTATCTGCAATAAATTGGGTCTCATCCCATTCTTTTGCCCTTTTATAATATATACACAAGTGTTGCTTTTCTGTGTTATACACATGTTTAAGTCTCGTTTCCCCTTTGGCTAATGTCAAAGGCTTTGGGTCTAAAACATAGACATTAGGATGCTTTTCCCGTTGGTAAACAACTTTAATCAGATATTTGGGGCTTAAGCAGGTTGGTTGTATTTGGCCTTTCCAAACAAGAGTATTTAACCTGATCGAATATTTAGAATCAGGGAAGTAGGACTGAAGCCTAAGAGCTTGTATCATTAGTGAAATTTCTTGTTTTTTAATCATTACCATGAAAATTATGTGCAGCAGCGGTGACACTACCAACTGTACTAAGAATCCCTGTACCTGTTGCCATTTTTAATACCCCATTTTCCCGAAGATTAAAATTTTTCCTGCCCAATTCTGAAAAAACTTTCGTTACAATTTTTTCTCCAAATGGTTTTCCCATAGATTCAGAAATATTATGCAATCCCCGTTGTTGAACTATAGCTTGAATATCTTGTTCAACCTGGTCGAGCCACTTATAAAAGTTCTTTTCTCGCTGCGGATGTTCTACCCATTTGTCAGCAAAGTTTTCTTCGGGATTTACCGGATTTGGAATCCATTTAATAGTTCTGCCTACGCTTGAATCATAGCGATTCTCAATATAATTCCTCATATTGGTAATCACATTCGTCAATGCATCTATGATAGACGTTTCTTTGTTGTATGCCCTAGAAGCTAAAGTTGTGATAATAATGGATATAGGTTTATCTTCATCCCCGTTAAACATTATATCCCGATGTCGTTTCAGGATTTGAACAACCCGTTGAAGCGGTAACTTCTCTTTATTATATTTTGGAACAGGACTTACAGCTTCCGCCAACATTATGGATTTACGTAATGAGAAAACATTAGCTGCATTGAAAAACCATCTACCATAACCGAAGGGGTTGCTTTTCATCCAGTTTTCAGCAATCGTATCAGTATAATAGTTGTTTTGTTTATTATCTGTTATACGTATTGCCAATGATTCGTAATCTTTCTCCAATACAGTATCCGAAAAGGCTTTTTCAAGTACAATATTATATCCACTACAAACAAGGCTCGGAAGTATATCCATATGATAATTGGCACTATCAGAATACATCAATGTCCAACATCTTCGCCCTTCCCCGTCAAGCATATTTTTGTAAGTTTCGTTTGCTTTAAGTCGATTTCCGACCACTTGTTTGAGATGATATTGTGTCCACCGTGGATTTTTGCCTGTCAGTTCACACACTAAGTCAATATCCAAATCGTCATCTTCACAAATGGGTTTGATCATTGTTCCAAGCATGAATGAACCTTGCGGGCGAACGACTGGTTTATATGGAGCAAGCGATGATTCGGGTTTTGCCAACCATTCGCCTACTGCACCATAACTACTAACTGCGGTGTTATATTGGGTTTCTGTGATGTCCAATGTTTCACCGAGTGTTTCTAAAATTTCACCGAATTGTTTTTTTTCTTCTTGTGTTAGCATATCTGTTTATTTTATTGTTATTGTTTTATAAAAATCGTTTTTTAACTTATTCGCATCATAGATTGTCATAGGCATATCAACTTTGGGCATCCACACTCTACCCAATCCAACAGATGCGGATACTGGCATAGCTGGAAAAATGTGTAATTCCGTACAACCATGATGAAATTTGATTTTGTCAAAAGCACTTCTGACCGTACGACGAAATTCAGATAATAATGTTTCTGTTTTTAAGAAATCATTGTTGGGTGTACCACTTATTGTGATTTCCCATATACTTGTATTTTCTCCAAGAGCTTTTTGTATTCTATCATGTGTCACTGTTGCACTTAAACTAAATACGAGTACGGGAATTTTCGTTTTATTAGCAGGTTCATGTAGAACATACTCTATATTATTGGATACCGACTGCCACTTCCACGTAGAAGGTTCCCTATGTTTTTGATATACTTTTACATCATTCAAATCATTCAATAAAACTCCCAATTTTATAAGTAGTGGCTGCGGTGCGAGTGCAAATACAGAATAATGGTCAGCATTTCCTTGCATCAATCGTGGCTTTATTTGTAGCTTAAACTGTTCATAAAGATTAGCTTCTTCCATCATCCAATAAGTGTCAGTATCATCCGTAAACGGCACATTCTTCATTCTTAATTCTATAGCATTATCGCTTGCTGGATAATAATCATATAATAATGCTTCACATGCTGATTGGTAGGATAAGGGAGAGTTGTTAATTCCTATGTTCGCTCCATATAAAATTATTTCACTGGACATATTTGGAGCTATGTCCGTTATTCGTCTAATACGTTCTTCATGTTGCCGCTTCATCTCAAGAAGGCACGGTTCGGTATATGTAATTTCATCCTCATCTACCATTCTGTGATGTGTATCACAAAGTAACATTAAGTTGTTGATGTCATTTGCTAATAACTTAGAACGTTTTATATCGCCTCGTGGCCCGGTGGGTTCATCACCAACGATATGGGCGATATAGGCACTATTACACTTTTTGTTAGTCAGAATATCCGTATGCAAAACCTTGTTACATCCTATAT
>ERZ1504899.1081-NODE-1081-length-5678-cov-2.093189_pt1 | contig 5678 bp, 5 predicted proteins | sample MGYA00572087_ERZ1504899 | MGnify/ENA primary metagenome ERZ1504899 (study PRJEB39906, sample SAMEA3182063) | gut metagenome | biome: human; feature: gut; material: Stool; isolation source: human stools | place: Canada | collected 2013-01-29 ...
TATTGGGTGTGGTATCTTTAACTATGGGAAACTCCCCGCTCCCATTTGTTTACCGCCGGGCCGCTTACCCCCAGGGCCTGGGCCACCTGCTCCTGGGTCAGCCCCTTTGCCCGCCGCAGGCGGCGGATCGTTTCGTTCAATTTCATACAGACGCCTCCTTGCTGCGCGAGAGCGGGTGGGCCGCCCCTGCGGTTCTATCCTAGCAGACGGCGGAGCGGAGGGCAAGGGCGCGGTGTTCAGGTTTTGGCCGGGAAAAGAAAACCGGAGGTTAAACCGTGCGGGGCCGCCTCTCATGAGGCGGCCCCGCACGGCGTTTCAGAATGGAAATTATATGGAAAGGGAAAAAGCGCAAAATCAGAGCTTGACCACCCAGCCGAAGGGATCGGGCCGGGTACCCCACTGGATGCCGGTGAGGGTGTCATACAGGCGCTGGGCCAGGGGGCCGATCTTGCCGCCGTTGACCACCACGTGCTGGTCCTCCCAGCCCATCTCGCCGATGGGGGAGATGACGGCGGCGGTGCCAGTGCCCCAGGCCTCTTTCAGCGTGCCGTCGGCCCCGGCGTCAAAGAGTTCCTGGGCGGTGATCAGCCGCTCCTCCACCTTCAGCCCCCAGGACTTCAGCAGCTCCAGGCAGGACTTGCGGGTGATGCCGGGCAGAACCGAGCCGGTGAGCTCCGGGGTGAGCACGGTATCGCCTACCTGGAACATGACGTTCATGGAGCCCACTTCCTCAATATACTTCCGGTGAACGCCGTCCAGCCAGAGCACCTGGGCGTAGCCGTTCTGCTCCGCCCGCTCCCCGGCGCGGATGGAGGCGGCGTAGTTGCCGCCGCACTTGGTGTAGCCGGTGCCGCCCTTGACGGCGCGGACGTCCTCGTTCTCCACATAGATCTTCACCGGGTTGATTCCCTCGGCGTAGTATGCGCCCACCGGGCAGGTGATGATGCAGAACAGGTAGTCGTGGGCGGCGTGCACGCCCAGGGAGGGAGTGGTGGCGATGATGAAGGGACGGATATACAGGGAGGTGCCCGGCTTGGAGGGCACCCAGCCGGCCTCCAGGCGCACGAGCTGCTCAATGGCGGCCAAGGCGTCCTCCTCCGGCAGGGGGGGGATGCACATGCGCTCACAGGAGGAGTTGATGCGCCGGACGTTCTCCATGGGGCGGAAGAGCTGCACCCCGCCGTCGGGGCCGCGGTAGGCCTTCAGGCCCTCAAAGACCTCCTGGGCATAGTGGAGCACCATGGCGGAGGGCTCCAGGGCGAGGGGGCCGTAGGGCACGATGCGCCCGTCGTGCCAGCCCTGGCCGGCGGTGTAGTCCATGATAAACATATGGTCGGTAAAGGTCTTGCCGAAGACCAGCGTGTCGGGATCGGGCTTCGGCTTGAGCACCGCGGCGCGCTGCACGGGATATTCCTTCATGGGAATGCCTCCTCGATCGTTCATTTGTTTTCCAAAAGTATGGCAGTACAGGGGAAAAAAGAATGTAAAGCATGATACAATACCCGGAATATTCTATCACAAGGCAAGAACCAGGGCAAGCGGGCTTGTTTTTGGGGCGGCCCTTTGATATAATAATATCTCTTATTATGTGTGTTCTGCACCGAACGACCTGCTTGGGAGGTGTCTCAATGCGGAAAAACAAGCTGACCCATCTGCTGGAGCCCAGCCTGCGGCTCTACTTTGTGTTCCTGCTCCTCTTCGCCGCGGTGTCGGCCCTGTTCAGCGTGGCAGTGGCGGTGATCGAGGCGGCGGTGGTGGCGGTGCTCTACCTCTACTTCCGGCGCAGCAACGCCCAGAGGCAGAAGGAGATCATCAAATACATCGAGAGCGTCACCTGCAACATGGATACGGCTACCAAGGATACCATGGTCAACGCCCCGCTGCCCATGGTGATCTTCCGGCCGGAGAACGACGAGGTCATCTGGTCCAACGACCGCTTTCTCCAGCTCACCGGCGAGCGGGAGCACCTGTTCGACACCAAAATTACCGCGGCGGTGCCCGACTTCTCCTCCCGCTGGCTTATGGAGGGGAAAACCGAGTGCCCCACCGAGGTGCGCATCGGGGAACGGCGCTTCCTGGTCTTCGGCCACCTGGTCCGCACCGAGGATCAGGGCGGGCGGGGCTACCTGGCCACCACCTACTGGGTGGACGTCACCGACTTCGCCCAGGTGCGGGACATCTACTATTCCACCCGGCCGGTGGTGGGGATTCTCACCGTGGACAACTATGAGGAGCTGATGAAGGGGGCCACCGATTCCGCCCGCTCCGCCATGCGCAGCGGCATCGACGAACGGCTGGCCCAGTGGGTGGCCCCGGCTCAGGGGCTGTTCTGCCGGTACGAGCGGGACCGCTACCTCTTTGTCTTTGAGGAGCGGTTTCTGGCCCAGTTTCAGGAGGGCAAGTTCTCCATCCTGGAGACGGTGCGGGAGGTGGTCAGCCCCTCGGGCATCCAGGCCACCCTGTCCATCGGCGTCGGCAAGGACGCCGAGACGTTGGCCGAGCTGTTCCAGTACGCGGCCCTGTCGGTGGAGATGGCCCTGAGCCGGGGCGGCGACCAGGTGGTGGTCAAGAACAAGTTCAACTTCGAGTTCTACGGCGGCCGCACCAAGGAGCTGGAGAAGCGCACCAAGGTTAAGAGCCGGGTCATGGCCAACGCCCTGTCCTCCCGGGTGTTTGTCATGGGCCACAAGTACCCCGACATGGACTGCATCGGCGCCGCCGCCGGCGTGTGCGCCATGGCCCGGAAGAAGGGCGCGCCGGTGCACATCATCAAGGAGGCCGGGCAGAACCCGGCCAGCGAGATGTCCGAGCGGCTGGGGGGGCTGGGCGAGTACAAGGATGTGTTCCTCTCCCAGCAGGATGCCATCCTGCTGGCCGACGCCAACTGCCTGCTGGTGGTGGTGGACACCAACCGGCCCGAGCAGGTGGTGAGCCAGGATCTGCTGGAGGCAGTGCACAAGGTGGCGGTGATCGACCACCACCGCCGGGCCTCCTCCTATATTGCCGACGCGGCCCTCAATTTCCACGAGCCCTACGCCTCCTCCGCCAGCGAGCTGGTCACCGAGCTGCTCCAGTACCTGCTGGAGCCCGCCGACCTGCTCAAGACCGAGGCGGAGGCCCTGCTGGCCGGGATGGTACTGGACACCAAGCAGTTTACCATGCGTACCGGCAGCCGCACCTTTGAGGCCGCCGCCTTTCTCCGCCGCTCGGGTGCGGACACCGGCGACGTCAAGAAGCTGTTCCAGAACGACCTGGAGGGCACCATCGCCAAGTACGACATTATTCAGAACGCCAAAATGTACCATGAGGGCATTGCCGTAGCCAAGGTGGACCACACCGTGGGCCGCATTACCGCCGCCCAGGCCGCCGACGAGCTGCTCAACATCTCGGGCATCGACACCTCCTTCGTCCTCTTCCCCGACCAGGAGGGGCGGGTGATCCTCTCCGCCCGCAGCATGGGGGACGTGAACGTACAGGTGGTGCTGGAGAAGCTGGGCGGCGGCGGCAACGCCGCCACCGCCGGCGCCCAGGTGCCGGGCAAAGGCGTGGACGAGGTCAACGATATGCTCCTCCAGGCCATTGACGCATATCTCGAGGAGGAGTGAGAACTGTGAAACGACCGCTGGTGCTGTTGGCGGCCGGCCTGGCGCTGGTTCTGGGTGCCTGCACCGCCCCGGCGGCAGAGGCCCCCACGCCCCCGGCGGAGGTCACTCCGGCCTCGACGGAGGCCCCAGCTCCGGCGGAGCCCCCCATCCCGGACTGGATGGCGGACCAGCCGGCGCCCGCTTTCCTGGACGCGGAGCAGCAGGCGCTCTTCCTGCGGGCGTACAGCGCCGCCAGCTTCCTCATGGGCTGCTCCACCAGCGGCGTGGACAGCTATCCCCTGGACGGCGGCGATCCGCCGGAGCTGGGGGACTATGAGACGGTCACCCTGGACAGCGGCTGGACCTATCTGGTGGCCCAGGGGCGGTACGCCCGGTGGGAGGACTTCCAGGCCATGCTGGACGGCATCTTCACCCCGGCGTACCAGGAGGAGCTGCTGTGGACGGAGAATATGGACGGGGAGCGATTCCCCATCTTCACCGCCGATGGGGAGGGCCGGACATGCTTCCTGGAGCTGGAGCGGGGCAGCAGCCTGGAGTATGGCTGGGCCGATGTGCCGGACACCTATGAGCTGGTGAGCCAGAGCGAGGACGCTGTGGAGTTTTACTTGGTGGGGCATTACGCCGATCTGACCGTGCAGCCGGATGAGACGGGCGCCCGCCCGCTCAGCACAGAGCGCTGGCCCATTCGCATGGAGCGCACCGCCGACGGCTGGCGGGTGTCGGAATTTCACGTGCCCTATTGAATAAGTTTTGAGATTTGGAAAGGAAGTTATCCCAATGAAAGTGATTTTGCAGCAGGACGTGAAGGGTCAGGGCAAGAAGGGCCAGATGATCGAGGCCAGCGACGGCTACGCCCGCAATTTTCTCCTGCCCCGGAAGCTGGCGGTGCCCGCCACGGCGGAGAACGTCAACAAGGGCGGCAACGGCGGGCGGCTGTTCGGCGCAGTGACCAGCAAGGAGATCGCCGACGCCCTCCAGGCCCAGCACGGCATCGCCATCCCCAAGACCAAGATCGTCCAGGACGAGCCCATCAAGGCCTTCGGCGGCTATGAGCTGAAGGTCAAGCTGGGGTACGAGGTCACCGGCACCCTCAAGGTGGTCGTGGCCGAGGCCTGAACCGGGAACGGGAGGGCAAAGAGGCCGTCCCTGTATACGCTCAGCCGGTCTGCCCTGGGTAGGGGCGGCCTTTATGGCCGCCCGCGGGCGCTCACAGGGGTCGCCCCTGCGGCGTTTGTGTTTTATCCCGCCCGCATTTCATGCTCCCGGAGGTGAGGAACATGCCAAGTGAAGAGGAGCTTTTGACCCGGCAGATGCCCCACAGCACTGAGGCCGAGCAGTCCGTGCTCGGCTCCATGCTCATTGACGCCCGCTGCGTGCCCGAGGTGATCGAGGCCCTCCGGCCGGAGGACTTCTATCTGCGCACCAACCGGGAGATCTATGAGACCATCTACTCCATGTTCAACTTCTCCCTCACCATCGACCCGGTGACGGTGCTGGAGCACATGAAGCAGAACGGGGTGTACGACGAGAACACCTCCCGCAATTACGTCCTCCAGCTCATGGAGATCACCCCCACGGCGGCCAACGTGAAGGAGTACGTGGCCATCGTCAAGGACAAGGCCCTGCTGCGGCGCATCGCCGAGACGGCGGGAGAGCTGACTGCCATGGTGCAAGAGGGCACCGGCACCGCCCAGGAGGTGCTGGAGGCGGCGGAGCAGCGCATCTACGCCATCCGCCAGGGCCGGTCCGCCCAGGGTCTGGCCCACATCTCCAGCGTCATCCTCAATGTGTACGAGCGGCTCAACGAGCTGGCCGCCAGCGACTCGGCGGTACCCGGCCTGTCCACCGGCCTGCCCGACGTGGATATGGCCATCTCGGGGCTGAACAAGTCCGATCTGATCCTCCTGGCCGCCCGCCCCGGCATGGGCAAGACCTCCTTCGCCCTGAACATGCTCCTCCACGCGGGCAAGTTCTCCGGCAAGACGGTGGTCTTCTTCTCCCTGGAGATGAGCCGGGAGCAGCTGGCCATGCGCCTCATCTCCGGCGAGAGCTTTGTGGACAACAAAAAGCTGG
>ERZ1504899.1096-NODE-1096-length-5592-cov-2.701643_pt1 | contig 5592 bp, 2 predicted proteins | sample MGYA00572087_ERZ1504899 | MGnify/ENA primary metagenome ERZ1504899 (study PRJEB39906, sample SAMEA3182063) | gut metagenome | biome: human; feature: gut; material: Stool; isolation source: human stools | place: Canada | collected 2013-01-29 ...
GGACAGAACAACATGGGCATGACCGGCCTTGCCGAGACGCCCTCTGCCGCTGCGGACGCGGACACTGAGACCGTCACCCCTACGGCAGCGGATCTGGACACCGTTTGCAGCCAGTTTGCCGCCATGAGCCAGATGCCCGGCTTTGACCGCAGTATGCTGCAAAAGCAGCTGGACGGTGCCATGAGCCAGCTGGACAGCACCCTGCTGGAAAACCTGAAAAGCCAGTCTTTGCTGCTGGTGCAGCTGGAATACGAGGCGCAGGGCGTTGCGCAGGATGTGCAGATGGGTTACCTCTTCCGGGTGGGCGGCCAGATGCTGGCGCTCACCCTGCTGATGGTAGCCGTGGCTGTGGCCGTTGGCTTCCTTGCCTCCCGGGTATCCGCCGCCATCGGCCGCGACCTGCGCCGGGAGACCTTCTCCAGCGTTATCGGCTTCTCCAATGCGGAGATCGAGAATTTCTCCACCGCCTCTCTCATCACCCGCACCACCAACGATATCCAGCAGGTGCAGTTCGTCTGCGTCATCCTGCTGCGCATGGTGGCCTACGCGCCCATTCTGGGCATTGGCGGCGTGCTGCATGTTGTAGGCAGCAGCAGCGGCCTTTCCTGGATCGTGGTGCTGGATGTGGCTCTGCTTTTGTTGCTGCTGATCTTCCTGATGAGCGTTGCCATGCCAAAATTCAAGGTGATGCAGCAGCTGGTGGACCGGCTGAATCTGGTCAGCCGCGAGATCTTGACCGGCATCATGCCGGTGCGCGCCTTCAGCCGCGAAAAATTTGAGGAGCAGCGCTTTGACAAGGCCAACCGGGAGCTGATGGGCACCCAGCTGTTCACCAACCGCGCTATGGTGGCTATGATGCCCTTTATGACCCTGATCATGAACGGCACCAGCCTGCTCATCGTCTGGTTCGGCGGCAAGGCCATGGATGCCGGCACTATGCAGGTGGGCGAAATGATTGCCTTTATCACCTACACCATGCAGATCGTCATGTCCTTCCTGATGCTGGCCATGGTGGCCGTCATGCTGCCCCGCGCCGGTGTGGCTGCGGATCGTATCGACGAAGTCATCCGCACCAAAGCCTCCATCCACGACCCGGACGAAGCCATCGCAAAGGCCGCACAGGCGCACACCGACTGGCAGGGCGTGGTGCAGTTCGAGGACGTGAGCTTCCGTTACCCCGGTGCAGACAGCGATGCGCTGGAACACATCAGCTTTACCGCAAAGCCCGGCGAGACTACCGCCATCATCGGCTCCACCGGCTGCGGCAAGTCCACCCTGCTCAACCTGATCCCCCGCTTTTACGATGTGACCGGCGGCAAGGTGACCGTGGACGGCATTGACGTGCGCGAGATGCCGCAGGCACAGCTGCACGACCTGCTGGGCTATGTGCCCCAGAAGGGTGTGCTGTTCAGCGGCACCATTGACAGCAACCTGAAATTCGGCGGCGAGGATATCACCGACGCACAGGTGCACAAGGCCGCCGCCATTGCACAGGCCACTGATTTTATCGAGGCAAAGCCTGAGAGCTACCAAAGCCCCATTGCACAGGGCGGCTCCAACGTATCCGGCGGTCAGAAGCAGCGGCTTTCCATTGCCCGGGCAATTGCCAAAAATCCCAAGGTCTACCTGTTTGACGACAGCTTCTCGGCGCTGGACTACAAGACCGATGTAACCCTGCGCCGCGCTTTGAAGGCACAGACCGACAACGCCACCGTGATCATTGTGGCACAGCGCATTTCCACCGTGCTGCACGCAAACCAGATCCTTGTACTGGACGAAGGCAGGCTGGTGGGCAAGGGCACCCACGCCCAGCTGATGGTCAGTTGCCCGGAATATCAGGAGATCGCCCGCAGCCAGCTGAGCCAGAAGGAACTCAATTTGCAGAAGGAGGGTGAGTGATATGCCCAGACCCGGACGTCCCACCACTGAGCGCGCCAAGAACTTTAAAGGCACGCTGCGGCAGCTCATCCGCACTATGAGCCACTACAAGCTGCCCCTTGCGGCAGCCATGCTGTTTGCTGTTCTGTCCACCATCTTCAACATTGCAGGCCCCAAGGTGCTGGCAAAAGCCACCACCGCCCTTGCCACCGGCTGGATCGCCCGGCTGCGCGGCACCGGCAGCATCGATTTTGTGTATATCGGCCGCATTCTGCTGTTTTTGCTGGGAATGTACCTGCTGAGCAGCGCCTTCAGCTTTATTCAGGGCTGGCTGATGACCGGCCTTTCCCAGAAGGTCTGCTACGACTTCCGCCGCCAGATCAGTGAAAAGATCAACCGCCTGCCGCTGGCGTACTTTGAAAAGCGCACCGTGGGCGAGGTGCTCTCCCGCATCACCAACGATGTGGACACACTGGGCCAGAGCTTGAACCAGAGCATCACCCAGCTGATCACCAGCGTGACCACCATGATCGGTGTGCTGGTGATGATGTTTTCCATCAGCCCCCGCATGACCCTGATTGCCCTGCTGATCTTACCGGTATCGCTGGCGCTGGTGCTGGTGGTGGTCAAGTTCAGCCAGAAGTACTTCAAGGCACAGCAGGCCACGCTGGGCGTGGTCAACGGTCAGGTCGAGGAAGTCTACGCCGGTCACAACGTGGTGAAGGCGTTTAACCGCGAAGCCGTGGTACTGGCAGACTTCAACGCCGCCAACGATAAGCTGTACGAATCCGCATGGAAGAGCCAGTTCCTCTCCGGCCTTATGATGCCCATCATGAACTTTGTGGGCAACCTGGGCTATGTGGCAGTGGCCATCGTGGGCAGCATTTTTGCTGCAAACGGCGTTATCACCATTGGTGATATTCAGGCCTTTATCCAGTATGTCAAAAACTTTACCCAGCCCATCCAGCAGCTTTCGCAGGTATCCAATATGCTGCAAAGCATGGCCGCTGCCGCCGAGCGGGTGTTCGAGTTTTTGAATGAGCCGGAGGAAGATCAACTGGCCGACCCTGCCCGCCGCGCCGACCCCGCCGACATTGACGGACAGGTCACCTTTGACCATGTGCGCTTCGGCTACACCCCGGACAAGACCGTCATCCACGACTTCAGCTGCACGGTGCAGCCCGGCCAGAAGGTAGCCATCGTAGGCCCCACCGGTGCGGGCAAGACCACCATGGTCAAGCTGCTGATGCGCTTTTACGATGTGGATGCCGGTTCTATCACCCTGAACGGCCACAATGTGCGGGACTTTGACCGCAGCGCCTTGCGCGAGGGCTTTGGCATGGTGCTGCAGGACACATGGCTGTTTAAGGGCACCATCATGGAGAACATCCGCTACGGCCGGCTGGACGCCACCGATGAAGAGGTGATTGCTGCCGCAAAGGCCGCCAACGCCGACCACTTTATCCGCACCCTGCCCGGCGGCTACCAGATGGAGCTGAACGAGGACGCCTCCAACGTCAGTCAGGGACAAAAGCAGCTGCTCACCATCGCCCGCACCATTCTGGCAGACAACCGCATCCTGATTTTGGACGAGGCCACCAGCAGCGTGGATACTCGCACTGAGCAGCGCATCCAGACCGCCATGGACCGCCTGATGGAGGGCCGTACCAGCTTTGTCATCGCCCACCGCCTTTCCACCATCCGCGATGCCGACCTTATCCTTGTCATGCGAGACGGCGACATTGTGGAGCAGGGCACCCACGACCAGCTGATCGAGGCCGGCGGCTTCTACGCCGACCTGTACAACAGCCAGTTCGAGGATGTGGTGGATTAAAGCACCTGTCGTCACAATATAATTGCAAAAAGAGCACCTGTCGTCTTTTTAGGGCAATAGGTGCTCTTTGTTTTACCCTCTCAGTCATCACTGCGCGATGCCAGCTTCCCCGAGAGGGGGAGCTTTTCAGCAGCTGGCGCAAATGCGCCTGAGAGGGTTTTCGTCTTTTCTTTATGATTCCTCCACCGGTTCCAGCTTCAGGCCGAACAGCTTTTCCGAGAGGGACGGCAGCTGTTGCTGCAAGGCGCGGACGTAGGCCATTACTACCGGATCCTCGCGCTTTTGCCCCAGCACAACGCCGAAGCGGTGTCCCCTGCCCCAGTCCAGCACCCGTACAAAGCTAAGGTCGGGTCTGCGGTAGTAGAACGCCGGAACCATCTTGAGCGCCGGGTCTCCGTAGGCTGCACTGCGGATGCCGCCCACCGGCGTAAACTCCACCCCTCGGTCCACTCCCTCCTGCAGCAGTCTTGTTTCGTAGACAGTCTGGTGCATCTCCTTGATGGGCAGCCAGCGGTATTGTAATGCCTGTTCCAAGGTCAGTCTGCCCACCGGCATATCAGCGGGCGGGTGGATGGGGATGCAAAGTTCCGGCATATAGAACAGCGGCACAAAGGTAAGCCCCTGCGCGTAGAACTCTGCACTTTCCAGCTGGAAGGAAAGATCCATCTCCCCTTTTTTCAGGCTGCGCCAGACCTCGCTGCGGTTGGCACACCACCCCAGAATAGGGGTATATTGCAGGCACAGGTCACTTGTCAGGGAAAACAGGTCGTACACGAACATCCGCATCGCCTCATGATATCCTGCGATGAGCAGATGCCTTTCCGGCGGGTTTTCCTGCTGCTGCACTGCGCGGGCATGGCGCACCGCCTGCTGATACAGAGCCACCAGCTGCTTTGCCTTGGGATAAAAATCCCGCCCTGCCGGGGTCAGCACCACCCGGCGGGGCACGTGCTGGAACAGCTCGAACTGCAATTGCCCTTCCAGCGTGCGGATCTGCTGCGAAAGTGCCGACTGTGAAAGATACAGCGCCTCTGCCGCCGCAGAAAAGCTGTTCAGCTCCACGATTTTTACAAAGCCCTCCAGTGCGCTCTCGTTCATGCTTTTCTCCCTCCCGCGATACATTAGGTTACCCTAAATTATAATATGCAAAACTTGAATTGTAAATAGCGCCCTTCTACGCTACAATTGTTAAGGATTCCGCAAAGTGCCTTTTACTTTGCTGCACGATAAGAAGGAACACAAAGAAGAACAAAAAGAAAGAGAGCGTACCTATGAACAAGATTTCCCGTAAGGGCTTTATCAAGATCGCCGCTGCCGCCGCCATGAGCGGTGTGACCGCCGGTGCTCTGGCTGCCTGCAATTCCGCTTCCGGTTCTGCCTCCACTTCCGGTGCTGCCGGTCAATACATCCCCGGCACCTACGAGGGCACTGCCGAGGGTATTTCCTCCACCGTCAAGGTCACTATGACCTTCTCCGACAGCGCCGTCACCGACGTGGTGGTGGATACCTCCGGCGAGACCGCTTCCTTCGGCGCTGCCGCTGCCGACGAGCTGCGCGAGCAGCTGCTGGCTGCTGGTTCTGCCGAGATCGACGGTGTTTCCGGTTCTACCATCACCTCCGACGCCGTGATGAAGGCTGCCAAGAGCTGCTACGCACAGGCTAAGGGCGAGGCCGTGGTCTCCAGCGTGCAGCTGCCCACCGGCGATGAGAACGACTGGCTGGGCAAAGAGCCTGACATCGACGAGGCCGCCATCACCGAGACCGTGGACACCGACATCCTGATCGTGGGCGCTGGCAATGGCGGTATGTTCGCTGCCGCCTATGCGGCTGCCAACGGCCTGAACTTCCGTGTTATCGAGCAGAACGCCAACGTGCAGGAC
>ERZ1504899.1106-NODE-1106-length-5546-cov-2.648334_pt1 | contig 5546 bp, 10 predicted proteins | sample MGYA00572087_ERZ1504899 | MGnify/ENA primary metagenome ERZ1504899 (study PRJEB39906, sample SAMEA3182063) | gut metagenome | biome: human; feature: gut; material: Stool; isolation source: human stools | place: Canada | collected 2013-01-29 ...
GCCCATCCTTGCAGCCCAGCCGAGAAAGTTCATTGACGATAGCCTTTTCTCCGTAGCCTTGAGAGTAGAGCGTGAAAACCATCCGAATGGTGGCAGCCTGTTCTTCGTTGATAACGTATGTACGCTTTGCGTTGTCGCGGTCATAGCCGATGATGTTGCCACTGCCGTAAAGGACACCTTTCTGCCGACTGATTTTCTGACCGGCGAGAACGCGCTCAGAAATCTTGCGGCTTTCCTCCTGTGCCATCGTTGCCATGATGGAAAGACGAAGCTCGCCATCACCGTCCATTGTCCAAATGTTGTCCGATACAAAGAAAACTTCAACGCCGAAATTGCGAAGTTCGCGGGTAAGCTGAAGGGTATCGACAGTGTTGCGGGCAAAGCGGCAGACCTCACGGGTGACGATTAGGTCAAATTTGCCGCGTTTGGCATCGGAAATCATCTGCATAAACGCAGGACGCTTTTTGGCAGAGGTGCCGGTGATACCCTCATCAATATAGCGGTTTATGACCTGCCAGTTGGGATGATACCGAAGCTGATCGTCGTACCACTGCATCTGATTTCCGAGTGCATCGACCTGTGCTTCATGCTGAGTGGAAACACGCCCGTAAAAGGCAATGCGGCGGTCGCGGTCTTTATCTAATGGGGATTGCCCGAAATACATTCTCTGTGTGATGTTCATACGCTGTGCCTCCTTTGCCCGTAGTATAGAGAATCGCAGGGAAAATATGTAGGATGTCGCCAGAGCGAACGACATCCTTGACATTAGGTAGAATATCTGCTAATGACCTGATGATAGGTGTCGGCAGTAATCAGCCCGTTGTCAAATAAAATTGCTACCATTTTTAGTGCGGTTGCATCCGTACTGAAGAAATCGGGAGGAACAGCAGGGGAATGAGAGTGTGAAATCTTGTTATCGAGCATTCTCAACCTCCATTCAAATCCAAACTGTTGATAACGGCTGCTTCGATGCGATACATTTCAGATGGCGTGATTCGCCCCAGAAAGCGTTGTACGCGGCTTTTGTCTATCGTGAATATCTGTTCTGCCTGAACCATAGAGGGCGTTGAAAACGCTGGATTTTGGTCGATTAGAACGTGTGTTGGCTGGTCTGCTTTTTTTGCGATGCGTGAAGTCACCGTTGCCACAATCAATGTGGGAGCATAACGGTTTCCAACATCGTTTTGCAGAACGACCACCGGGCGTGTGCCGCCCTGCTCAGAGCCGATATGCGGCTCCATGTCTGCAAAGTAAATGTCCCCGCGGAGATATTTCCATTCTTTTGGTATGATACGATCAAGCCCCCTTTACAATATGTAGCACAAGCCGCCACACCCCTGAAGCGGCTTGTGCAGGGAAAGGAGTATGCCGATAAAGGCAGAGAAGATTAACGCTTGACAGGAAGGCTCAAAGAACGGCTGGAGCCGTTGTAAATTTCCAGAATCTGCTTCATGTGGCGGTCTGCGATATTGCCGGTGTCCTTTCGTGCATTTTTGGTGATGGTCTTGGGGTGGACGGAACCAAGCCGCATAATCAGCCGTTCCCGGCTGTATTCATCGCGGTACATTGCCACAAAGCGGGTAACGCCATGGAGGATGCCAGACAGGAACGAATCGGAATCGCCCCACCATGCCTCCACGATGATTTTCAGGGCTTCCTGATAGATGTCAGAGCCATAGTTCTTGTAAATATAATAGGCGGAACGGATGCAGTAGATTTTCCACTCGGCCCGGATGCCATCCAGTGCAAAAGTAGCACCGGTTGCTTCAGTGGCTGCAACGAATGCACAGGCATCTTCATCTTCTGCAACAATGTCAGCACGGAGCCGTTCACCTGCGGTCAAATCAGTGGAAATGCCAGTCTGAACAGCAAACAAAAGGGCTTCATCCTTTTTGGAAAGGCCGTGAAAGACCTTGCAGAGAATCGGGAGGTCACGACCACCGTTGCAGGCAACACGCGCTTCGATGGTGTTCTGACCATCAAAAACATGGTAACGTCCATCACGGTAGCTGACCTTCGGTTCATTGGCAACATACTCCGAGAAGGTGGCAGAAATCTCCGCCACTTTTCTGGTACGCAGCACACGCTGATATTCAGCGCAGGGGGTCAGGAGTGCGCTGTCAATGTAGCGCATCTCGCAAACACATTCGGGCAGATTGGCAAGGTTCAGATTAGAAATCATCATAGCACTCTCTCCTTTATCGTCTGAAGATAGGCCAAAGTATCATCAATCAGAGAAAGAATGGCACTTCGGCAACCGTTGTCCTCGAAAACATCGGGATAGTCTTTGAATACAAGATTCCAGCGGCGGATAAAATCCTCCTTTGCGCCCTGAACTTCGCACATCATAATCGAGCCGTTCGCAACGGTCGTTTTATGGTGGCGGTTATCAATGGATTTTTGGAGACGCTTTCGTTCTTCGTCTGTAAGACTTTGCTGGACACTGGCACATCATCGGCATCGACCTTTTCGGGCTTCGGTGGTTTGCTTTTTGCCTGCCGCTCCTGTTTGGGTTTGCGCAGTTCTTCGATGATTGCCGGGATTTCTTCTTTTGGCATTTTAGCCAGAGCGGTGATCTCGGCATCGGTTGCCTTGATATGCCCTGACAATATTTCCTCCATTGCACCGGGAACAGCAGTTTCGGCTGCGTCTACCCCTTTGGCGTATCTTTCAGCTCTCCGTACAGTAGAAGGAGCAACACCGTTTCGTTTTGCGATTTTTTCGCACGTTCTGGAAGCCAATTCAATGTGTTCATTTTGAACACATTGTTTTAGGCCGTTTTGATTTCCAATGGGTGCGCCAATGGAGAGCTTTTCATTCTCATAGGCTTTTCCCATCAAGAATTTTCGACGTTCCGGGTCAAGATTTCTGCGCCCCAACTGATTCTGACAAATCCATGCCAAAGCAGCGTAGCGGTCAGGCAACTGGATTTCTTTCACCTCAAAAGCAATCTCTGGGTGATTTTTGAGAATGCGATACCGGGAATGTCCATCCAGTATGTAGCCGTTCCAGATGATAAGAGGGTTCAAAAGCCGCCGCTCCTGAATCATGTTCTGCTCTAAGATGTGTTCTTCCTCTGCATTCAGCGGTGGAATCTTGCCCTGAAACTCAGGGTCAATCTTAAGCGCAGTCAATTTCATCATCGAACCGGCCTTTCTTAAAATAGGTGGCTTTCGGGCTGGCGGGCTGGATGTAGTAGTCGTAGCCAAAACGGGTCTGGCAGTAGGTGCAGGGTTCCTTGGTGAGCTGGTAGGGGTCAGCACGGCGGACACGGATGCCGCGCGCATTGCGGAAAGCACTCAGGCAGTGCGGGCAGAGGGTGGTCAGGGTCGATTCATCGGGCTGGCGAGTAAAATTACGGCTCATCATCATTTCCTCCGTTTCGTATGGGTGAGTGTTCGGTATGGAAAAAGCCCACCGCCAAGGTTTAGAAGAATCCCGGTGGTGGGCTTTGAAGTTTTGCTTTAAGTTTTTCCAACCTATTTGTCCTCGACCCCCGTTGGATTTGGAATACACCTCGGTAAGCGGGGAATTGCACCCACACTCCACATTGGCTTCTTCAGCCACCCCGTCTTCGTTATGACCGGGCCGCGAGTTACGGAAGTTTCATTATTTTGTCCGAGGGAATGATATTCAGTTTTCAAGGTACGGCTTCCAGTTTTGGGCTCCTCCCCGTCTGGGGTGTTGCCCTTGCTGTGACCATAGTGTACCTGAAAACTGATTGCCTTTTTAGGATGCATTCCTTCCGCTTTTTGGGCTTTTTCACCTGCAAAAAGTAGCAAAACCGGAAGCTTTCCTTCCGATTTCACATAGACACGTTTGATTTTTGACAACAAAAAAGAAGCCGGAGAACACTCTCCGACTTCCCGTAGATTTGTTATTCGACCTCAATCTCCATTGCAAATGCTAGAAGCTGTTCCTTCAACGATTTCATAGCCTGCTTCTGGTCATTGATTTTTTTACTGAGTGCCAGCTCAGTTTTCGTTTCAACTTTCCCAAGAATGAGGTAATCCAGAGTGACATCAAAATGTACGGCAATCTCAACAAACAAGTCCAGCGGTGCATAAGTGCCTTTTTCCAGACTTCTCATGTGCCGATCACTAATGTTCAGTTTGATTGCGGCTTCTTCTTGTGTCAGTCCGTGTGCTTTGCGTAATTTCTGGATTCTATAACCAGCGGCGTAAGGGTCAAAGTACATAAGCCAGCCCTCCGACCAAACGGCGCAGCAACCAATCGCCACACCAAGGGGTCAGAGTGCAGGCAGACATTCGTTCGCGGCGGGTCGGTTGCCCGCCGGGACTGGGTTCGTACTCAATCAATCTTCTTTTCATAGTTTTTCTTCGTCCTTTCCTTTGTCGATTATGGCAATGTTATGGGGCGGAGCATGGAGAATGCACGGTGCAATCCTCCATGATAGTAAAAGGGAAAATCCCTGTTGCTATCCATGATAAAAGAGAGAATACACAAGTTTACGGCATGGTACTCAGCAGATGAACGACAGCTTCTTTCTGCTCCGGGCGTAGTGCCGACCATTTTTCAAGCATTTCTGCCTGTTCATGGGTAAGCACCACAGGTTCCCGTTCGCCGGATTCCACAACAGAGAAAAACTCTGTCAGTGTGATTCCGAATGCGTCGCAAACTTTTACAAGCGTAGGTAAGGTGGGCATAATATTTTTGCTGTACCATGTGGAAATTGTTGTTGGTTTGATTCCGGCATGAGATGCCAAATCATAATTCGACCAGTGCCGAGCTTCGCGGTAAGATGTTATCGTATCCAAGACATTTTTCACCGAAAAGCCTCCTCTGCCGTAAAACTTGCGCTCATTATACCGTAGAAAAGAAAAAATTATAATCCTTTTAGACGTACACTTGCGACGACTTTTGGGAATGGTGAGAAGAATGATGTTTATACTGAAAACAGCAATGGCTGACTATTGCAATTTCTACTACTCGGAAATATACTTATAAGTATCAAATCATTCCATCGCATAGGAGGACATTATTATGGCAAGACCCAAGGGAAGCAAGAACAAGACTCGTACCGTAAAAGCTACCGTTGATTATGCAGCAGTCGTTGCAGAAAAGGCCACAGAAAAGGAGAAAATCGAATCCGAGGTTGCTGCACTAACTGCAAACATTAACGATTTGAAAACTCAGCTCAAGGCCAAGAAAGCCGAATTAAAAACTGCCACTAAGGAACTGGCTAAGGCAGAGAACAAGAAAGCTGCTGCTGAAGCAAAGGCAACAGAAGAAGCCAAGAAGGGCGAAGCAGAAGATGTGCTGAAGAAGCTGTTGGCCAGTGGCATGACTGCTGAAGAAATCCTTTCAAAGCTCCAGTGATATAACATGGGAGCAAGCAAGCGTATCTGTCCGAACTGTGGGCGCAAGATGAAGCAGCAGTTCATAGGGCCGTTTCATTGCAAGTGTGACATTGGTTTCTTTGAACACAAACCCGTTGTATGTAAAGAAAAACAGTATATATTATAAACTGATGGAATAGAACTATTGCAAAATACAACAACCGATTCCAAGATGTTAATACGCAG
>ERZ1504899.1115-NODE-1115-length-5511-cov-2.755132_pt1 | contig 5511 bp, 7 predicted proteins | sample MGYA00572087_ERZ1504899 | MGnify/ENA primary metagenome ERZ1504899 (study PRJEB39906, sample SAMEA3182063) | gut metagenome | biome: human; feature: gut; material: Stool; isolation source: human stools | place: Canada | collected 2013-01-29 ...
GGTCATTGATGACAGCGAGGTGCAGCTGACTCTTTCGGATGAACGAAATGAAAAAGCCATTATCGAGAATAACGCCCGACTGGTCATCATCGACCCAATCCAGGCATATCTCGGCGCCGACGTGGATATGAACCGGGCGAACGAGGTGCGCCCCATCTTCATGCGGCTGGGACAGGTAGCGCAGCGAACAGGCTGCGCTATTTTGCTGATCGGGCACCTGAACAAAGCCGCTGGAATGCAGAGCCTGCAGCGAGGTCTCGGCTCCATTGACATTGCGGCTGCCGTGCGCAGTGTTATGTTCATCGGCAAGCTGAAGCACGACCCCACCATGCGCATCTTGACCCACGAGAAAAGTTCTCTTGCCCCGCCGGGAGCGTCACTGGCGTTCTCTCTGGGGGACGAGGGTGGCTTCCGCTGGGTCGGCGAGTACGACATTACCGCAGATGAAATGCTGTCCGGCATCGAGCCGCAGCGGGAAACCAAAACGCAGCAGGCTAAAGACCTGATTTGCACCCTGCTTGCCGGAGGAAAGCAGGTGTTCAGCGAGGACATCGACAAGGCGGCGCTGGAAAGGGGCATCCCCGGCAGAACCGTCCGGGATGCCAAACGTGAACTGGGCGATGCCCTGAAAAGCAAGATCGTGGAAGGCCGCAAAAAGGTCTTTTGGATGGAATAAGCCATTTGACTGGCAGAAAATTTTGGCTGGCAAGAAAATCATGGTACACCCACAGTTGCCAGTCTGCCAGCCAAATTTGGAAAATGACGATTTAAGGAGGAATTGAATGGAGAATGTGAAAGTGCCCGAAAACAAGAACGCCCCTTTCATCAAGCGCACCATCAACGGTCAGGAATTTACCGTTCTGATTCACTTCCGTGCCGGATGCCGTGAAAAGGTGCAGGATAAGGTGAAAAGAATGCTGCGCTCTGATGTGCAAAACGCCGAACTTTCTGCCTGATTCGTAGAAAGTATTAAATTACTGTTGACATTTAGTTTCTGGAAAAACAGCAAAGTCGATCCTGATTTCCTGTGGTGCGCGCCTTGCTGTATTCGACATCGCAGAGTTGCGTGAAGTCACGGCCTATGATGAGCTGGAACTGGACACTTTGGGAGACCGGAAAACTGCCCTGTTCCTCATTATGAGTGATACAGATGACAGCTTTAACTTCCTGATCTCTATGTGCTACACCCAGCTGTTTAATCTGCTCTGCGAAAAGGCGGACGATGTGTATGGCGGCAGGCTTCCAGTCCATGTGCGCTGTCTCATTGATGAAGCCGCCAATATCGGGCAGATTCCTCGTTTGGAAAAGCTGGTGGCCACCATCCGAAGCCGTGAGATCTCCGCCTGTCTGGTGTTGCAGGCGCAGAGTCAGCTCAAGGCGATTTATAAGGACAATGCGGATACCATCATCGGCAACATGGATACTTCCATCTTCCTGGGCGGTAAGGAGCCAACCACCCTCAAGGAGCTGGCTGCCGTTCTGGGCAAGGAAACCATCGACACCTACAACACCGGCGAGAGCCGTGGCCGGGAAACCTCCCACTCTCTCAACTATCAAAAATTGGGGAAAGATATGCCATACTTGTTCGTGAAGAGTTCAGTTGCCTTGAATTTATCATGAACAGGGACACGATCAACTGGATTCTGAAAAAACTGAATACAGGAGGTCGAATATGGAGCATTTACCAAAGGAAATCCATCAAAACGGCATCAGCTACACTCTGGTGGGAGACTACTACATTCCCGATCTGGAGCTGCCGGAGGAAAGCCGCCCCATTGGGCGGTGGGGCCGGATGCACAAAGTGTTTCTGCAAGAACACCGTCCCGGCCAATACAATGCCCTGCTTCTGTCTGGAAAACTCTGGACATATCTTGCTGACCTGAACGAACAGGCCGCTGACCGGCTGGCGTGTATCGTCTTGCAGATGCAGGAGGCGGAGGGCGTCAATGAGGAACTGAAAGCCCGTAACCAGCTTGCGTGGGTCGGGGGCATGAACAGCATCCGCAGCCGGGCAGAGGAAATCATTCTGTCTGAGATGATTTTTGTCTGAGGGAGGTGGGCGCATGATTCTGGAAGAAATGTATAACGGCAGATTTTATCCATGTGAAACGGTGGTCGCTGATTCACCGAGGTTCAAGCAGGCAGTCAAAGCCAGCGCCGCCCTGATGGACGCCTTATCGGAGCGTCTGAGCAAAGAGGACTATACACTGGTTGAAGAATTGCGGGAGCAGGTGGCAATCGCTCAGTGTGAGGAAAACGAAAGCCACTTCAAATACGGCTTTTCGGCGGGGCTGCTTGTCCAGCAGGAAGCCCATACGCAGGTGTCGCAGAAAGACAAAGAATAGCATCTTCAATAGTGGCTGTTCCCAAACTGGGAACAACCACCACAACAGAATACAGCTTCACGAAAGCCATTTGCCAATCAACCGGCGGATGGCTTTTTTGCCGCTCCCGGATATGGAAATTTTACTTCCGCTTACGTCTGGCCTTGCGGTTGGGCGGGATGGGGCTGGCCTTTCCTCTCATATTGTTGGGGCTTTTGAGCTGCTTGGACAGGCTCAGTATCCGCAGGAACGCCGAGAAGTCCTCCGAGGAAATCTTCTCAAAGGGTATCTGCAACTTATCGCAGAACTCGTGGATCAGCATTTCTGTATCGCTGCCCTGCCCTATGGCCTGCTCAAATTTTTCCTTCACATCATCCAGCGTGGGCTGCGGGTCGGCGGTGGTCTTGTCTTTGCGGTGTGCTTCCCGGATGTCCCGGACGATGCTGTCCAGATCATCGTGCATGACGTGGCTGTAAAAATCGCTTTCCTGCACCTGCCCCAGTTCCAGCGTCCGCATATAGAGGTCATCTTCTCCGGGTGCATACTTGCTCATGACGGTCTGCCGGGTGGCCTCCAACACCAGATTCATCTGCTCCACCCGCATATTGGCGATCTGGTCGATGCAGATTTCCATATCTATCATCAGCCGCCGGAAATTCGGGTGGGTAGCCAGTTCGCAGAGAAGCCGGTTGTTGATTTTGCCGCTGCTCAAAAGTTCCACCATATCATCACTCAGATGCAGAGATTGAAGTTCTGTGTTTGGGTGATTTTTATTTTCCGTCAGCCCCATCAGATAGTCGGTGGATACGCCGTAAAAGTCCGCCAGCGTTGCAATCGCAAACGGGCTGATGTCCTTGTAGTCATCGGTTTCGTATTTCCCCAGCGCAGATTTAGACAGGCCGGTCTGCTCCGCCAGTTGTTCCAGCGTCAGGTGCTTGTCCACCACCCGCAGGTCTTTGAGCCGCTCCGGGATTGTCAGCTTTGCGTACATCCAAAGCCCCCTCTCTCGTTATCGTTTTTCAGTGATTACACCCATTATAGCACGATTCCATAAGCGTGGAAATATGCGGATTTCAAGCGTTTTTCCGACGTTTTGGATATACGGGAAAGGGCCTCTTTTTTCGGTAAACTGGTTCTTGCAGACAGGCACAGAACCTTGAAAATCGAATGACCGGCTGCAAGGGGTATGGCCTCCGGGGAAGTGACGCCAGGACAGAAATCGAGCGCACCAAAGAGGCCGATACGCCGGGAAAAATTCCGGGCAGGAGCGGCTTGCAGGCAGAACGGCGGACAGGAAACAAGTTTATCATGCGGGGCGCATGGCTCCGCAGCAAAGAAATGGAGGAAATCATTATGACACTGAGCATGAAAGAAAAGAAGATTCTCTACGCTTACGGCTGTCCCAGCCACCACAATACGGTGACACGGCTGAAATGGCTGACGGCACTGACGGTTGACCCGGAGGCCAAACGCCGGATGCTGGGGCTGGCCCGGAAGGTGGAGTCAGAGGTGGATGAAAGCTGGTACGAGGATTTTTACCACCATCTGCGGATGGAGATGGACGAGTACCGCCGTCTCAAGCGCAGCCTGCGTGTGCTGAAATCTTACACCGAGTATGAGGAGGATTTATATGAAGAAGCTGTCTAAGTATGAAAAAGAAACCATCATCAACTGGAACGAGGCGGAGAACCTTGCCAGCATCTACACCTTCAACGCCAGTCTGAAGCGCAGGCTGGCTGATTTCAGCCGGAAGTACCCTCTGCTGTGCCGGTTGGAGCGCAGCACGCCGGAGGGCAGCGTGACCTATGTGCTGGACAAGTCCCGGCTGTCGATCCGGCTGGTGCCGCCGTACAGCGAGGAACGGAAAGCCGCTGCCAGCGCCTACGCAAAAGAGCATGGTTTTCAGGTGGTAGGGGCGGAAGAAAAAATCGCCTGAAACCGGGGCGTTTACGGAAAAAATGACGGGTCTGCACCCGCTGTTTTGACCGGCAATCCCCGCAGGCGTATTCCGTATCCATTCCCCGCCTATGGGCTCAAATGTGCGGATACGGAGCCGGTGAAACTGGCAAACACCGCTTCTGCGGTGGAAGCCAGCTTCGCCGGTGCGGGAGTACAGAGGGCAGCCAGCCCTTTGTGCCGGGGTGCAGGGGCGGCAGCGCACTGCTGGGGTCAAGGGGCAACGCCCATTGGCAGGTTAAGGGCGGCAGCCATTATCGGGTCAAGGACGAAGTGCCTTGGCGGGTTGAGGGCAGCCGCCCCATCGGGTCAAGGGTGAAACGCCTTGCCCAGGGAGAGTTGATGCCTGCGTCAACTCGTACTGGGTATTACCTGACGCAAAATTCGCAGGATTTGCGGCTTCGCCGCCCCTTCCCGGCCCCGCAGCATCTTCGCAGGAAGGAGGAAATCTGTTTGAAACTGACACGACACAATGGACGCTCCGGCAAGCATGGCACCTATAATCCCCGCCACAATGACCGCCGGTTTGATGTGGAGAACAGCGAACACATTGACGCAGAACGGGCAAGGCAAAATGTCTACTGGGACTGCTACCGGGGCTTTACCACCCATGAGTTCCGGGAGAACCCGGAGCAGTCGGATTTCAGCTTTGAGGAAATTGAGCGGATGTACTACTATGAGCATTACGGCGGCCATGTGGAGGCCCAGAACGCCCGGAATGAGAAAACCCGGCACACGGAGCGCAACCGCAGCGTGGAGGACTTGCTGAAAAACAACAAGACCTGCCCGGAGGAAAGCATCTACCAGATCGGCACGATGGGAGAATCCGTCCCGCCGGATACGCTCTTTTCCATCGTCAATGAATTTTATGAGGAATTTGAGCGCCGCTTCGGTTCCCATATCCACATCTTAGACTGGGCGCTCCATCTGGACGAGGGGACGCCCCACATCCATGAGCGGCACGTCTTTGACTGTGAGAACCGCTACGGGGAGCTGTGCCCCCAGCAGGAAAAGGCGCTGGAAGAACTGGGCATCCCTCTCCCAAACCCGGAGAAGCCCAAAGGCCGGAACAACAACCGCAAGCAGACCTTTGATGCGGTCTGCCGGACGCTCCTGTTTGACATCGCCAGACGGCATGGGCTGCATCTGGATCAGGAGCCGTCCTACGGCGGACGGGAGTATCTGGAAAAGCAGGACTATATCCTGATGAAGCAGAAGGAGCAGCTGACGG
>ERZ1504899.1119-NODE-1119-length-5462-cov-3.168670_pt1 | contig 5462 bp, 4 predicted proteins | sample MGYA00572087_ERZ1504899 | MGnify/ENA primary metagenome ERZ1504899 (study PRJEB39906, sample SAMEA3182063) | gut metagenome | biome: human; feature: gut; material: Stool; isolation source: human stools | place: Canada | collected 2013-01-29 ...
GACTGACCTTTCTTTTTTACCTAACAATATCTTTAATTAAGGGAAACGGGCGCATCACTCCCCGATATAGGTAAAGCGGGGCTGGGTAACGCCGTCCCGGGTCACGGTTTCCAGCCACATGGCGGCGGGGCGCACCCACAGCCCGCCCTCGCCGTACAGGGCGCGGTACACCACCATTTCCTCCTCGGTCTCGCTGTGGCGTGCCACGCCCAGCACCTGATATTCGTTGCCTTTAAAGTGGCGGTAGCGCCCGGGGCGCACCGGATATTGCAGTTCCTTCATAACTGTTTCCTTCTCTTTCTTCAAAAAAGGGCTGCTGCGCCGGGCGGGTGCAGCAGCCCACAAACCTTATGTTATAAATATTACAGTGTGCTGTCCGTTCCATCGCCGGGGGTCTGCTCGGCAGAGTACAGCAGCATCAGGTGGTTGGCCGAGGCTTCCAGCTGGCTCTTGGCCTGCCGCAGGGCGGCTTCCTCGGTCTCGTTCATCTTTTCGGGCTTATCCTTGCGCAGGCAGTGGCGCAGGTTGGCAAGGTCGGCCTTCACGCGGGCCTTTTCGTCCTTGTCCAACTCCTTTTTGCACTTGGAAAGCGCCTCGTCTACCTTGTAGGCCAGCACCTCAGCCTGATTGTGCAGGTCCAGACGCTCCTTGCGGCGGCTGTCCTCAGCCTCGTAAGCGGCGGCGTCTGCCATGGCGCGCTGGATCTCATTTTCCGAAAGGTTGGTGCTGCCGGTGATGGTGATGTTCTGCTCCTTGCCGGTGCCAAGGTCTTTGGCAGACACCTTCACCACGCCGTTCACATCGATATCAAAGGTGACCTCGATCTGGGGCTTGGACGAAAAGCTTGCCCGGATGCCGTTCAGCTTGAACTTGCCCAAAGACTTGTTATCCCGCGCAAAGTGACGCTCGCCCTGCAAAACGTTGATCTCCACGCTGGTCTGCATGGGACGGGCGGTGGTAAAGATCTGGCTCTTGCGGGTGGGGATCATGCTGTTGCGGGTGATCAGCGGGGTGGCGACCCCGCCCAGCGTCTCGATGGACAAGGTCAGCGGGGTCACGTCCATCAGCACCAGTCCCTGCGCCGCCGCGCCGGTGGCACCCGCCAGCTTGCCGCCGCCCTGCAGCAGTGCACCCTGCACCGCTGCGCCCATGGCAACGCACTCATCCGGGTTCAGGCTGTGGCTGGGCTCCTTACCCAGCAGCTCCCGCACCTGCCGCTCCACAGCGGGCATCCGGGTGCTGCCGCCCACCAGCAGCACCTTGCCCAGCTGGCTGGCAGAGATGCCGGCATCCCGCAAGGCGTTTTGCACCGGGGGCACGGTGCGGGACAGCAGATCGCCGGTCATCATCTCGAACTGCGGGCGGGACAACGCGATATCCAAGTGGTGCGGCCCGTCCTTGCCCACCGCGATAAAGGGCAGGTTCAGCTGGGCAGAGGGCGCACTGGAAAGCTCCTTCTTGGCCTTTTCCGCTTCCTCCTTCAGCCGTCCCATGGCAGCGGGGTCGCGGGTCAGGTCGATGCGGTCAGACTTTTTGAACTCTGCCACCGCGTACTCCACGATGCGCTGGTCAAAGTCGTCACCGCCCAGATGGGTGTCGCCGCCGGTGGCAAGCACCGTAAAGGTGCCGTCCTCGATCTCGATGATGGACACATCAAAGGTGCCGCCGCCAAGGTCGTAGACAAGGATCTTCTGCGCGGCTTCGTTGTCCAGACCGTAGGCCACCGCGGCGGCGGTAGGCTCGTTGATGATGCGCAGCACGTTCAGCCCCGCAATGCGGCCTGCATCCTGCGTGGCCTTGCGCTGGCTGTCGTCAAAATAGGCAGGCACGGTGATGACGGCTTCGGTGACCGACTCGCCCAGATAGCTCTCGGCGTCCCGGCGGATCTTGGCAAGGATCATGGCGCTGATCTCCTGCGGGGCAAGGTCCTTGCCGTCAATATGCGCCCGGTAGTCCGAACCCATGTACCGCTTGATGCTGGAGATCGTGCGCCCGGAATTCGTGGCGATCTGGCGCTTGGCCGCGCCGCCCACCAGACGCTCGCCGTCCTTGGTAAAGGCCACCACGCTGGGGGTGGTGCGCTCGCCCTCTGCATTGGTGATGACCACAGGCTTGCCGCCCTCCACCACTGCCACACAGGAATTGGTCGTACCCAGATCAATGCCGATCACTTTGCTCATACTGTTTCCTCTGTTTCTTGTCCGCCGTGTCTGCGGGCTGTTTTTTCTCCAGTCTATCTTACAGGACGGCTGTGACCATTTTTTAGTCCAATTGTAAAGATTCTATGTTGTATGCCGCCGGAGCCGTGGGCGGCTCGTGGGTCAGCGCATAGAGCAGCTGCTCGGTCTCCTGCAGCCAGCGGTCGGCGTCCGGCTCGTGCTCCCGCTGCAAAATGGTAAACGCCTGCTTTGCCTCTGCCGCCTGCGCCAGCGCCTTTTTGCGGGAGGTGTAGCGGGTCTCGTACTGCGCCAGCCGCAGGCAGACCCGGGGCGTATACTCGATATCCGGCATCGCTGCCGCGTTCTGCCGCGCCCGGCGGTACCACAGCAGTGCCTTGCCGTTGTCGCCCCGGGCGGCGCAGTCATCGCCAAGGTTCAAAAGGGCGATGGGCTCTCCGCTTTCGGCTGCGGCCTTCCACAGCTTGCGCGCCTGCGCAGCGCTTTTGGGTACGCCGCGCCCCTGATACAGGCACTCGCCCAGCAGCGAGAGCCCGGCAGAACTGCCCTGCTCGGCGGCTTTCTGGTAGCACTCTGCCGCTGCCGCCCAGTGTCCGGCGCGGGCAGCTTCTTTCCCGGCTTCGGCCTCCTCTGCGCCGGGGCCCTCCGGGGTGTGGCCTGCGTGCAGCAGACCGTTGAGCAGCGCACCGTCCAGCGAGGCGGAATTGCTCCACGGGTCCAGCACCACACCGTCGATGCCCGGGGTGTCCAGCGCCAGCTGCATGGCCTGCTCCAAGGTGCGGTCAGCCATGGGGCGGCTGCCGGTGCTGCGGTCCGCACCGGCCGCTGCCACCGAGGTGAACAGCGGCAGCCAGCAGCGTCCCTTATCGTTGCGCAGCGTCCACAAGGCAAGGCCGTCGGCCTTTTCCGCCGGGATGGGATGCTCCATCCACGGGGCGGGCGCACCCTGCGCCGAAAGCGCCGTCTGCAGCGGCACCAGCACATGGGTTTCCAGCTCCAGCGCGTAATTCAAAGCGCTCATCAGGGTCCAGAAGCTCTCCTCGTTCTGCCCCTTGTACAGCCCCTGCACCGCCTGCTCGATGGCCGGGCAGCCGGTGCCGCGCGGGCTGTACACCGGTGCGGTGCGGCTGCGGCTGCGGCCCACCGGGCGGAAGCGTACCCCGCCGTCTGTTCGTCTTGCCATTGTGTTCACCATACTTCCCTATCAATCTCAGCTCTAGTATAACAGGATTTGGCAGCTTGTACAATGCAAAACACAGCTGCGGCACTGGATTTTCAGTATACATCGCGTTATAATAAGGTGTATTTTGACCCCGAAGGAGGAATTTTTTTGAACCGGATGCTTGGCTACCTGAAGGGCTACGAGCGCGAAAGTGTGCTTGCACCGCTCTTTAAGATGCTGGAAGCCACCTTTGACCTGTTTGTGCCACTGGTCATGGCGGATATCGTCAATGTGGGCATTGCAGCACATGACCTGCATTATATTCTGGTGCGGTGCGGCCTTTTGCTGCTGCTGGCTTTCATCGGCCTTACCTGCAGCCTGACCGCGCAGTATTTTTCCGCCAAGGCGGCGGTGGGCTACTCCACCGCGCTGCGGCACGCCCTGTTTGCCCATATCCAGAGCCTGAGCTTTTCAGAGATGGATACACTGGGCACCAGCACCCTCATTACCCGCATGACCAGCGATGTCAATCAGGTGCAAAGCGGGCTCAACCTGTTTTTGCGCCTGTTCCTGCGCAGCCCCTTTGTGGTGCTGGGCGCCATGGTCATGGCCTTTACGGTCAACGCCCGGGCGGCAATGATCTTTGTCGTCACCATCCCGCTGCTCAGCGTGGTGGTGTTCGGCGTGATGGTGGTCACCCGGCCGCTGTATAAGACCGTGCAGACCCGGCTGGACCGGGTGCTGGGCCTGACCCGCGAGAACCTGACCGGCGTGCGCGTGGTGCGCGCCTTTGATAAGGAGCAGAGCGAGATCGACCGCTTTGAGGACGCCAACGCCCTGCTGACCGGGATGCAGCTGCACGTCGGCCATCTTTCGGCGCTGATGAATCCGCTGACCTATGTGCTCATCAACCTTGCCATCGTGGCGCTGCTGTATGTGGGCAGCATCGAGATCAACGTGGGCGGCATGGCCTCCGGTGATGTGATTGCGCTGGTAAACTACATGAACCAGATCCTTGTGGAGCTGGTAAAGCTTGCCAACCTCATCGTACAGATCAGCAAGGCGCTGGCCTGCGCAGGCCGTGTGCAGGCGGTGCTGGATACAAAGCCCGGCATGACCTTCCCGGCAAAGCTTCTGGGCGAAGTGCCCGCCGACAAGACCGGCGATGCCGTGCGCTTTGACCATGTAGGTCTGACCTACGCCGGGGCAGGCGCACCCAGCCTGACCGATATCAGCTTTACCGCGAAAAAAGGCCAGACCATCGGCGTCATCGGCGGCACCGGCAGCGGCAAATCCAGCCTTGTAAACCTCATCCCGCGCTTTTACGATGCCACCGAGGGCAGCGTGGAGATCTTTGGCCGTCCTGTGGCCAGCTACCCCCGGGACGCTTTGCGCGGCAGGGTTGCGGTGGTCATGCAGAAGGCGCAGCTCTTCGGCGGCACCATCCGCTCCAATCTGCTGTGGGGCAACAAGGATGCCACCGACGCCGACCTGTGGGCGGCGCTGGAAACGGCACAGGCCGCAGACTTTGTGCGTGCAAAGCCCCTTGGGCTGGACGAGCCAGTGGAGCAGGGCGGACTCAACCTTTCCGGCGGACAGAAGCAGCGGCTCACCATCGCCCGTGCGCTGGTGGGCAAGCCGGACATTTTGATTTTGGATGACAGCGCCAGTGCGCTGGACTACGCCACCGACGCCGCCCTGCGCAAGGCACTGGCGGCGCTGCCCGGGGCACTGACCGTGTTCATCGTCAGCCAGCGTGCCGCCAGTTTGCAGCACGCCGACCAGATTCTGGTGCTGGATGACGGCCATCTGGTGGGCATCGGCACCCACAGCGCCCTGCGCAGCAGCTGCCCGGTGTACGAGGAGATCTACGAGAGCCAGTTCAAAAAAGGGGAGGCAGAAGCATGAGTGCAAAAGCAAAAAACAAGCTGACCCCGCAGCAGCGCAAGGCCACCCTGAACCGGGTACTGCACAAAATACGCCCGTACAGCGCCTTTGTGGTGTGCAGCCTGCTGGTGGCGGCGGTCAGCGTAGCCGCCCAGCTGTATATCCCCATCCTGTGCGGTGACGCCATTGATAAGATGCTGGGCAAGGGCAATGTAGACCTTTCCGGGGTGCTGCGC
>ERZ1504899.1156-NODE-1156-length-5283-cov-2.050306_pt1 | contig 5283 bp, 5 predicted proteins | sample MGYA00572087_ERZ1504899 | MGnify/ENA primary metagenome ERZ1504899 (study PRJEB39906, sample SAMEA3182063) | gut metagenome | biome: human; feature: gut; material: Stool; isolation source: human stools | place: Canada | collected 2013-01-29 ...
GTGTCGTACCGGGCGGTCAGCGCCTCCGGAGTCTCCTCCGGAGTCTCCACCCACAGCTTCTCCGGCTCCAGAACGGAGCGGAGCCGTTCCACGTCCAGCAGGCCGGACGCCCCCCGGGAGAGGAGCACCCGGAACGTGAAGCCCTCTCCGCGCAGGCGGCCCATGGCCTCCAGCGCGGCGGCCTCACCAATGTTGGAACCGGTGTAGACTACCAGCGCCTGCTTCTGCCGCGCCAGGAGCTTCTCCACAACGCGCTGGGCCAGAATCTCGACAAACGCCTCGTCCGCCATTCCGCGCAGTTGCTCCGTCGTCAACGGTCCTCACCTACTTTACAGCTTGCAGTTTACGGCAATCCCCAGGGGCGTCACCAGCAGCGGAGCCGCCGGCTTGACCACGGGGACACCCAAAAATTTCTCAAATACCGATTCAAATTGGGTGAAACAGCACGCGCCGCCCACCACATAGACCGCCTCCACCGGGTACTCCCGTAGGTAGTTCCGGACAATGGACGCCATTTTCTCCACAACCGGCTTGATCACAGGAAACACATTGGCCTCCTGCGCCGGATCCCGCTTGGCCAATTCGGCCTCCTGGGTATTCCAGCCGTGGAAGCCAGCCAGCACCAGTGTCATGTGGGTGCCTCCTGTGGGCTCGTCGCCCGTGAAGATCACCTTTCCGTCCTTCAGGACGCTGATGCCTGTGGTGCCGCCGCCCACGTCCACCACCGCGCCGTCGGAAATACCCAGTACGGAGGAGGCCGCCGTGGGTTCATCCACGATGTTGGTCAGGCGGAAGCCCGCCGCCTCCACGACGTTTCCGATGGCCTTCACATTGCCCTCAAGGATGCCGGGCGGGATGGCACAGGCTCCGGCGTCCAGCATGACGCCCAGGCGCTCCTCCAACTGTCCTTTCAGATGTGTGACCGCCCGAACCGCCCCCATGTAGTCCACCACGATACCGTCCCGGACCACTGTGGAGGGATAAGAGGCCCCGGCCACCGGCCGGTTCTGCTCATCCACCACCGCCAGCACGATGTTGGCGGTGCCCAGATCCACTCCGGTACGCAGCGTACCCTCCCAGGCATTGCAGCCTCCGGTTTGAATCAGCCGCTCAAATTCCAGAAGGGTCTCATTGGCCTGCGTCAGCTCCTGGCCCACCTCTGCCCTGCCTCCTTCCCGGCTCAATCGTCAAGGAAAAAGGCCCGGTCGCCGTTTTTGACGCCCAGAGCATTGGCCTCTTCCACATCAATGTGCATTTCCAGCGCGTACTTGTCAGAGACGCGCACCAGCACATTGCAGAGGATCGCGCCCCGCAGGCCGTCGATCTCCGTTTGGATATACTGGCCGTCCTCCACGCCGAAGCGCGCCGCGTCCTTCGGAGTCATGTGCACATGCCGCAGCGCCGCGATCACGCCGCTGTCCTTCTTTACACTCCCACAGGGCCCGGGAGATGTGTATAAGAGACAGTCCTTCAACTGACCGGACTCGCGCACCGGGGGCTTGACCCCCAGCGTGAAGCCGTCGGCGATGGAGATCTCTACCTGCGTCTGAGCGCGCAGGGGCCCCAGCACGCGCACGCGGCTGAGCTCCCCTTTGGGCCCGCGGATGGTGACGGTCTCCTCCGAGGCGTACTGCCCCGGCTGGCCGAGCATTTTTTTGACCGTCAGCTCGCTGCCCGGACCAAACAGGGCGTCCATGTCCGCCCGGTCCAGATGGACATGGCGGTTGGAGACCCCAATGGGGGTGGAGCGCTCCAGCCGCTGCTGCTTCTGGAGCTCCTCCACCACCATGCGGGTGATCTGGCGGACAATCTCTGCTGAAACCACGTTGTTCTTGTCCATGCCTCAAGCCTCTTTTTACAGGCCCTTCGGCAGAATCTTCTCCACGTCGGTGTGGGGACGGGGGATGACGTGCTGCGCCACGATCTCGCCCACCTTCTCGGCGGCGCAGGCGCCGGCGTCCACCGCGGCCTTGACCGCGCCCACATCGCCGCGCACCATGACGGTGACCAGGCCGGAGCCGATCTTCTCATAGCCCATCAGCGTAACGTTGGCGGACTTGGTCATGGCATCGGCCGCCTCGATCGCGCCGACCAGACCCTTTGTCTCGATCATACCCAGAGCTTCACCCATTGTGATAACCTCCTAGAAAATATCAGAAAAATCAGTGCTGCCGTCCCGCTTTTCTGCGCGGTTCAGCGTTTTGCGGACTTCTTCCCCCGCCGTTTGGAGGGCGTCTCCTTCGCCTTTTCAGAGGGGGCTTCCTTCGGAGACTCCATCGCCTCCGAAGCGCCCTCCTCTGCGGGCTGCGCCTCCTCCGGAGACTCCGTCGTCCCCGAAGGCTCCACCTCAACGGGCTGTACCTCCTCCAGAGACTCCGCCGTCCCCGAAGGCTCCACTTCAACGGGCTGTACCTCCTCCGGAGACTCCGTCGTCCCCGAAGCACCCTCCTCTGCGGGCTGCACGTCTGCCGGAGACTTCGGCGGCTCCGGCGGATCCGTTGGAGCGGGCGGCGCAGGCGGCTCCGGCGGCTGATCTCCCACCGTGTCGGTGTTGTGGATCAGGCCGGTCAGCCCCATGGACGGCCGCGCGATTACCCGGGTGCTTACCACCCGGCTCACCTTGCCGGCGGCAATCCGCGCGGCGTCTACCGCCGCCTTCACCGCGCCCACATCGCCCAGGATCTTGATGGTAGTCCAGCCTCCGCCTTTGGTCAGCTCATAGCCCACCAGCTCCACATTGGCCGACTTCACCGCCGCATCGGCGGCCTCGATGCCGGCCGCCAGGCCTTGGGTCTCTATGAGTCCCAGGCTTTTTTGCTGCATGCTCTCACCTCCTGTCCAGGGCCTTCAGCGGCAGCTTTTTCACTAGCCGCGCCGCATTGGCCCCCAGCGCCCGCACCGTCTCCATACCGGAATTGGCGGGAATACGGAACAGGGGCTGCTCGCGCTCCAGCTTGGAGTAGTGGAGAACCAGCGCCTGTCGGTCCAGGCCGATTCCCACCTCCAGCCGGGAGCTCCGGGCGGCCTCCCAGGCCAGGGACAGGGCGTCGCCCGTCCCGGCTGCGGCCTCCCAGGGAATGCCCTCCTCCTCCATGCCGTACTGGAGCTGCCGCAGTACCTCCTGCGGGGTGTCCTCTGCACAGCGGACATGGACGGTGGGCTTGATCCTTTCTTGGATTACGGGCATATCAGCCCCTCCCTTCCGTCAGGGAGAGCACCAGCCCGGTGGCCACCGCGTTGCGGGGGCCTTCGGTGCCGCGGATATTTCCGCGGCCCGCGACAACCTTGTACTGGGAAAGTGCATCGGTCACCATCTGCGGAACCTCGAAGTCCAGCGCGGAGCCGCCCACCAGCACCACGAACTGAATATCCCGGACATTGCCGGTGGGGCTGACCCGGGTCAGGGCCCGGATCGCGTTGGTGACGAACACCTTCTGCTTGGCCTGCTGCCGGATGAGCCGGATCTTCTCCATGCTCCAGTCACCCTCCAGGGGGAGCAGCTTGCCCTCCTTGAGAATGACCACCTTGGCAAACAGGTTGGGATCCAGCGGCTGCTGGAAGAACTCCACGGTGCCGTTTTCATGGCGGATGTGGAACAAGCTCTCCACCTTGGCCAAGGGGTACTTTTTCACATCCTCCGCCGTGTCAAAGTCGGGCAGTCCCATCTCCGACTGGATCAGGAGTGTGACCATGTTGCCCGCTCCGGCCAGGTGGATGGAGTGGATCTGTCCCTCGGCGTTGATGATGGAGGCGTCCGTCGAACCGGCGCCCATGTCCAGAATGGCCAGGGGCTTGTTGGTGCCCGGGGTGGTGAGGGCGCCGCGGATGGCCATGTCGGCCTCCACGCCGCCCACCTCGACCGGGACGCCGATCTGCTGGGCAAATTCCCGGGCGATGGCCTCCATCTGGAGGCGGTCCGCCTTGACCATGGCGGCGATGCCCACGGCGTTCTCCTGGGAAAACTCGTTGGCCAGGCCGCCCTGAACCTTCTGGGGTGTGAATGTGTCGACCGCCAGCAGATCCTGAATCTTGATGTCCCTGGGGTGCTGGCTGGTCAGATTCGCCATGACCTGGCGCACCTTCTCCAGCATGCCGCCGGCGTTGGTTCCCGGCTCTCCCCGCACATCCTCCAGGCTGGGAATGGACTCCACGGCCTTTATGATCTTGTCGGCCCCGTCGTCCACATCCACTTTGACGCTGCGGTTTTCCCCCAGCAGCTCAATCGTGCCGGCCGGAATTTTTCGCTCCTTCACGTCTCCGGCCGGGGTCTTGATCACCACCGCCGAGCGGTTTCCAATCAGGGCCCGGGCGATGGGCACCACCTGCCGGGTCTCGTCAGAGGACAGGCCAAACAGAGTGGCGATGCCGTAGGGGTTGGAGAGCACCTCCACCACGCCGCCCACGGCGGCCACCTCCACGGCGGAGCGCATGCCGATAGGCACCTTGTCAATCAGCGCCACCTCGTCCACGATCGGGATCTTGCAGGTCAGGCGGTTGTGAATCAGCACGCCGTCATCCCGCTGGACAATGGCTGCGGTGACCTTGCGGTCCCCGGCGGTGGCCCGGTTGATCAGCCGGGCCGCCACCTCAAAGTCCACCGTCCCGGGCACCACTGCAATATAGTCCCGCCCGACCGGAGCCTGTTCCAGCTCCGTGATGAGAACCGTCTCTCCCACGCCCACGCCCATTCCGCCGGGTGTGGCGGGGTTGTGGCCGATCATGGTGGACTCGGTGATGATGGTCTCGGTAATGGTCTCCATGGCCACATCGCCGATGACGGGGGCGGCTTCATTCAGGCGCACCTCCGACAGCTCCTTGAGCTCCAGCCCGGCCTTCTCCAAAGCGTTGGTCAGGGAGTGAAAGATGCCGTTGATGTTCTGGCGGGTCCCCTTGATGCCCGTGGTGGGGACGGTTCCGCTGGCCAGGAAGACCGCGTGACCGTCCTCGATGCGGGCCAATGCTGTCTCTGTTGTCGCGTTTCCGATGTCAATGCCTGCGACCAGTTTCATTCTGGGGCCTCCTGACTCTGGAGTATGATTAGAACTTCTTCAGGCGGCCGCGCTTCTCATAAACCTCGGCAGCCTCCCGCACCAGGGAAGCGGCGGTCTTGGCGCCGTACTTGCCGTCCAGCTCGCCGGCGATGTCCAGCAGCTCCTGCTTGGTGGAGCGGTAGGGACGCAGGGCATTGTAGATCTCCAGCAGGCGGTCGTCGGGCACGGCGATGAGCTCGGCTGCGCGGCGCAGGTTGCCGGCAAAGGCCTCGCGGTGGACGGACTCGGCCAC
>ERZ1504899.1195-NODE-1195-length-5120-cov-1.738993_pt1 | contig 5120 bp, 6 predicted proteins | sample MGYA00572087_ERZ1504899 | MGnify/ENA primary metagenome ERZ1504899 (study PRJEB39906, sample SAMEA3182063) | gut metagenome | biome: human; feature: gut; material: Stool; isolation source: human stools | place: Canada | collected 2013-01-29 ...
TGCGACCGGATGGGAATCACGCCTCCCGCCCTTTTTTGTGGAAAAGCGGTCCGTCCCTCGGAATTTCAATCAATCATACCGCTGAAGGAGCAGCCCCGCCCTGGCGGGGCTGGGAGCCTCGCCGCCTCTGGCGGTGAGGCCGCAAGCATAGCGCAAAGATATCTTTTGCGCGCTTGCAGGGGTTGAACCCCTGTCCCCCATGCCGCCTTCGGGCGGAAAATCAGCGGCCACAGGCCGGAGAAGGAGTGACGATGCCAAAGAGCTACGAGATATGCCTGAGATTGTCCGCGGAAGAAAAGGAACGGCTGGAGCACAGTGCCCGCACCTGCGGTCTCTCCAAGACAGCCTATCTCCGCCGCCTTATTTTGGGGAAGGAGGTCAAGGCGCTCCCCTCACAGGAGATCAAGGCCCTGCGCACCGAGGTGCATAAAATCGGCGTCAACATCAACCAGATTGCCCGCAGCGTCAACGCCGGAATTGCCAAGGCGGAGGACGCCAGGCGGGGGCTGTACCTGCTGGAACAGGTCTATGAGCTCATGTATGAGGTAGCAAAAAAGTAATGGCCATCACCAAGATCCTGGCCCGGAAGGGCCGCCTGGACGTGGGCATCCGCTATGTGCTCAACGGGGATAAGACCCAGGAGCAGATCCTTACAGCCCGTCTCAACTGTGACCCTGGCCATGAGTGCCGGCAGATGCTGGAGACCAAGCGGGCCGTGGGCAAGGAGGGCGGCGTACAGTATTACCACCTCATTCAGTCCTTTCAGCCCGGAGAGGTCACCCCGGAGTTGGCGCTGGAGATCGCGCGGGAGTTTGCGGAGGAGCACCTGCCCGGCTACCAGACGGTCATCGGCATCCATGTAGACAAAGAGCACATCCACACCGGCGAGAAGTATCACAGCAATGCTCAGAGCTACTACCGGCAGATCCGGGTCATATCAGATCGCCTGTGCCGGGAGCGCGGCCTGTCCGTTCTCCTCCAGGGGAAGCCCACCCAGGCGGTCAGCTACATTGAGTGGCTGCGCCGGTCCAGGGGCCAGCCCACCTTCCGCTCCATGCTGGAGGAGGATCTGCGCACCGCCATAGCGGACGCCAACGACCTGGGCCACTTCTTCCTGCTCATGGAGCACATGGGCTACGAAATCAGCCACGGGAACCGCTTGGGCTTCCGTCTGCGGGGACAGGAGCGCTTCATGATCCCCGGCAGGAAAAATCCACTGTTCACCGAGGACGGCATCCGGGCCGCCATCCAAGGAAATCTGGCTGCCATTGAGGCTGGACGGCGGCCTGCCGTCCAGCTCCGGCCGCAGTACCGCCCCTACCAGAAGTACCCCAGGTACACCGGCTTTTTGGCCCTGTATGTCCACTATCTCTATCTACTGGGGAAGATCGGCAAGCGGCAGTACCCACCCCGCATGACGCCCCAGCTCTGGCAGGAGGTCATGCGCTTTGAGCAGTACCGGGAACAGTTTGCCTTCCTCCGGGACAACGGCATCACGACCCGGACGGACATGGCGGCCTTCACCGCCCGCACAGAGGAGACGCTGGCCAACCTGATGAAGCAGCGCACCGTCCTCAATGTGCGGAGGAAGCGGCGCCGGGCGCTTTACACCGCTTTGGCGGATGCGGAGGCCCTGGCCCCTGTCAAAGAGCTCTATGAGGCCGGACTGTCCGGCATGGAGACGGAGTTTGCCCAGTACATGGACGCTGTGGCCGCCCTGGAGCAGTGCGGCGTCCCCAGAGAAGGGCTGATTCAGGAAAAGGCGGAGCTCTATGATCGGCTGGCAGAGCTCAACCGGCAGATCCGGGCGGAGCGGAGGAAGTTGGCCCTGTGCCGGAAGACCCAAAACAGCCTGCCCCGGATGGAGCAGGAAATCGACAAAGCAGAAGCGCGTGAAAGCGAGGTGAGAACCAATGAACATAGGAGGCGGTGAGGCGGCCGACCAAATGGTGCGTATGCTGCTGTCCGGGACGGAGGTGGTCATTCGGCTGTCCGGCTCGGCCCTGAAGAACCTGCTGGCCCTTACCCTGGCCCTTGCCCGGAACCATAAGAAGCTCTCCGGGAAAGTCAACCTGGGGAAGATGCTGCGGGAGACACGGGATCTCCGGCAGTTCTCCATGACCCCGGAGCAGTACAAGGAATTTCAGCACCGGGCGAGAAAGCAGAAGCTGTTGTTCGCCACCGTCAGGGATCGGGATGGCTGGGGGAAGCTGATCGACGTGATCCTGCCGGTGACCGAACTGGATCGGGCCAACCAGATCTTCCAGCGTATGCTGTACCAGGAACCGGACCGGCAGCCGGAAGCACCCACCCCAGAGAGGGAGCGGACGAAGGAGCGTACCAGCCCCGAAAAGGGCCCGCAGGAGCGCCAGAGGCACCCCAAGACCCCCACGGCACGGCAGGACCCGCAGACGCCCACACAGGGCCGCCAGAGCGGCCAGACGGCCCCACATCAGGCAGATCCGCCAAAAAAAGAGTCTCGGTCGGGACGCGGCTCGCGCGATACAAGAACCAGCTCCTCTACCCCCCAAGGCCAAGGAACTATGACTGAACGCCCCTCAGTGGAGGGACGGCTCAGGGCTTACCGGGCGCAGTTGGAGCGGAGCTCCGTCCCGGCCAAAGAGAAAACAAAATCCAGGCCCAAGACGAGATAATGGCGTGTTTAAAACAGGAATTCCACTACTCCGGGGGGCGCCGGCCTATGAACGGCGCACCCCGGATTTTTTGCGTTTTCCCGGAGGTGAACGCCACTGAAACAGCCATCCCAAGCAAACAGGCTTCTTGTCTGCCTGCTCTTTTACATCCCCGTGGTATGGGCGGCGCTGCTCATCGCCCAATCACTGGAAAGCAGCCAGGGCCCGGCTGGCGGACTGCCGGCCCTGATCGCCAGCCTGACCGCCGCGCTCCAGAATCCCCTGGAGGTGCGGTGGACGGACAAGAGTCTCCTCTCCATCCTGAGTTGCACCGGCGTCTATATCATGGCCCTCGCCCTGTGGGGCGCGGAGCACGGCCGCAGGCGTGAGGGGGCGGAGCACGGCTCCGCCGCCTGGGCCTCGCCCCGGCAGGTCAACGCCATGTTCGCCCAGAAGGAGAACAAGATCCTGACCCGCAATGTCCGCCTGGGGCTGGATACCCACAAGCACCGCCGATCCCTGAATGTGCTGGTTATCGGCGGCAGCGGCGCGGCCAAGACCCGGAGCTACGTGAAACCCAACATCCTGGAGGCCAATACCAACTATGTGGTCACTGACCCGAAGCAGGAGGTGCTCACCGCCACTGGCGGCTGGCTGAAGCAGAACGGGTACGAGATCCGGGTGCTCAATCTGGTCAACCTGGAGCAGAGCGACGGCTACAACCCCTTCCGCTATCTGCGGGACGAGAAGGACGCTCTCAAGCTGGTGAACAATCTCATCCAGGCCACCACCCCGAAAGGCAGTCATGAGTCCGACCCATTCTGGACCAAGGCCGAGACGGCGCTCCTCCAGGCCATCATCCTCATGCTGTTCCAGGAGGCCCCGGAGTATGAACAGAATTTCTCCATGGTCATGCGGGTACTGGAATACGCCGAGGTGAAGGAGGAGGACGAAGAGTACATCTCGCCCCTGGACCTGCTCTTCCAGGCCATAGAACAGGATCGACCGGACAGCGTAGCGGTGCGGCAATACAAGGTCTTTAAGATGGCCGCGGGCAAGACCTCCAAGTCCATCCTCGTGTCCACCGCCGTCCGGCTGGCCCCCTTCAACCTGCCCCAGATCAAGGCCATCACCGACCACGACGACATGGATCTCTACACCCTGGGCGAGAAGAAATGCGCCCTGTATGCCGTTATCCCGGATAACGATACCAGCTTTAATTTTCTGGTATCCCTGCTCTACGCCCAGGCGTTCCAGGCCCTCTACTACAGCGCGGACCAGATCCACCATGGGGCCCTGTCCCGCCATGTCCACTTTGTGCTGGACGAGTTCGCCGCGATGCCCCTGCCCGGCTTTACCCGTGAGCTGGCCACCATGCGCTCCCGCAACATTTCCGCCAGCACCATCATCCAGAACATGGCTCAGATCAAGGAGCTGTACAAGGACAGCTGGGAGACCATTCCTGGCAACTCGGACACCATCCTCTACCTGGGCGGCAACGAGGCCAGCACCCACAAGTACATCTCCGAGGCGCTGGGCAAGGCCACCATTGACACGAGGACCCACGGCCAGACGAAAGGCCGCTCCGGTTCCTACTCCACCAATTTCCAGATGAGCGGCCGGGAGCTGCTCACCCCGGATGAAGTGCGCGGCCTGGACAACCGGTATGCCATCCTGTTCATCCGCGGCGCCAGGCCGGTCATGGATCTGAAGTACGAGCTCACCCAGCATCCGGCCATCCGCCACACCGTGGACGGCGGCGGGCCGCCCTATATTCATAAAGGGAAACAAGCGCCAGCGTTTACAGGAACTCCTCTTTTTCAGGCATTTTCCGCTGAAGAACTCAATGAAAGTGAGGAGAATGCTGCATGAAACATGATCTCAACCGCAACCTCCAGTGGCGGGCAAAGCGGCTTTACGCCCTGTTTGCCTGCCTCGTCCTCACTCTCATCACCGGGGGATAACAAGCGGCCGGGAACGCAAATGCGTTCCCGGCCACTCATCTTCACAAAATGTTTTGATAGTTCCGCCGCCCATAGAGGATGCGCTGGATCTGCACCGTTTGTCCTGAGATGGTATAAAAGACCAGATAATTCTCCACGATGAGATAGCGGTATCCTTTGGCGGCCAGGGCCAGATCACGGGGGCGCGGACACCGTTCCGGCATATGAGACAGGCCGCCGATCTCCTCCGTCAGCTTGTCATAGTACCGCAGAGCGGTCTCTGGGGAGAGCGTGTTCAGATAGTCGATGATCTCCAGAAGATCCTGCTTTGCGGTGGAAAAGATTTTTACCTCATACTTTTCCATGGACGCGCTCCCTCAGCTGACGGGCCACTGCAAGGAAATCTTCCCCCTCCGCGCCGGCGGATATCTCCTGCTCCGCCACGGCCAGCTTTCCGTAAAGGTCGATGAGCGCCTGCTGCCGCTCATACTCCTCCATACTGAGGACTACCATGTCGCCGCTGCCGTTGCGGGTGATATAGACC
>ERZ1504899.1196-NODE-1196-length-5110-cov-2.891395_pt1 | contig 5110 bp, 7 predicted proteins | sample MGYA00572087_ERZ1504899 | MGnify/ENA primary metagenome ERZ1504899 (study PRJEB39906, sample SAMEA3182063) | gut metagenome | biome: human; feature: gut; material: Stool; isolation source: human stools | place: Canada | collected 2013-01-29 ...
TAAAATCGGGAAAACATATCCCGATGGGATTATTCATTCTTAAAAATTTAAAGATATGAAACTGCAACTCATCGAAAACATCTGCAAGCGAGTGGTCTCACTGGTCCTGCTTACGGGAATATGCCTGCTCTACAGCAAGGGAATCATTCCCGTGTACCTGATCGTCCTGTTCCTTTTATCGGGAACAATCATAGGATTCTTCTTCAGGGCATTCCTCCTTGTGATAAAAGTCATCCTTATCCTGTCCGTCATGGGCATGCTTGTATAACTCCTAAAATACAAAAAACATGAGAACCGCGACATCCACCCCCTCAGCTCCGGTCATGCCGGTCGCATGGCCCGTCACAAAGCGCATAAGACCTGTCAAAAAACGGTTCCCCTGCATATTGGACGAACCGAAAACAATAGGCCACTACCTGGAGCCATTAAAGGACATCGCGTCCAATCCCGACAGGCAGAGACTCCTAAAAGAGTTTTTCCAAGAGACTTATGTATAACTTATTAATATTTTACCATTATGTTTTTTCAAACGATCAACCGAATGATTACGACAGGCACAGACCTGAGTATCAACATCAGACAAGTGAATGACAAGCTGACCGTGGCCGTCATGCCCCGGCGTGCGGGACTGAAAGACGAGGCCGGGGAACAAATCGTCCCGCTGGTATTGAACGGTACCCCGGAAGAGCTGGACATGGAATTCCTGGGAGCGATCACCGCACCCGTACAGAAGGCGCAGGGCATCCTTACCAACCTGGAAACATTCGAGAAACAAGCGGAACAGGCCGTATCACAAAGCAAGGCGGCCAAGTCCGTAGCTGAGAAGGAATCAAAAGAGGTACGCGAGAAACGGGAGAAGATGGAAAAGCTGCTTAAAAAGGCGGAGGACGCCACAGGCGGCAAACGCTATTCCGAGGCGTTGACCTGGCTCAGACAGGCAAAACGGCTGGCCATGCCGGACAAGCAGAAGGAGATTGACGTGAAGATAGCGGAGGTACAGAAAAAAGCGTCCGAGGGCAGTCTCTTCGGAGCGGAACCGATAATGCCGGAACCACAGCCCGCGCAGGTTATCCAACCGGTGGCGCCGCAACCGGTACCCGGTCATGCCCCCCGATATCAGGGAGGGGAACAGATACGGATGTTCGCGCCCGAACAACCGTCCCGCCAATCTCCCCACCAGATTCCGCGGTCGGTACAAGGCACGCAACCACAACAGGTTCCACACGGACAGGCGGCTTCACGACCAGGAGCGGATGGTACACCGGCCGGCTGTCAGCAGCCCGTGAACCGACCGCAGACCATACAATTCCACCAGCCGGTACAGATACCGCAATCACAGGTATACGACGGTCAATGGCTGCAACCCGTCCCTTCGCAACCGCAAACGGCTTCCACGCAAACCGTTCCCGATAACAAAGGGGAAAGCGAATACGGGGCACGAGCGCAGGACATGGGACAGTACGGCTTCGACAAGGACGACGAGCATGACAGGGAGCTCCTGCGTGAGGACCCTTACGCGGAATATCTCGACTTCCCGGAGGAATACCGCATGAAAGACGAGGCACAAATGGAAATGATATGTTGTTAAACCCTATAAAAATACAATTATGGCACTAGAAATTAAAGGATTGCAGAGAGTTTTCAAATTCAGGAAAGGCTCGTCGGAAATAGAGCTGGCCGATCCGGACAACAGCCTGTCCCCGAACGAGGTGATGGATTTCTATTCCATGACCTATCCGGAACTGACCACGGCGAGCGTATACGGTCCGGAATGCGAGGATGACAGCGTGGTCTACCGGTTCAATACGACCATCGGAACAAAAGGGTAGATATATGGCAAAGAGAATTTCCATCAAAAAAAAGGAGGATACATGCAAAACGCTATCAGAATCACAAATGGCGGGACTGGCCGTATTGATCATCAGGGCCGCCGACCTCTCGTACATCGGACGGGGTACGATGGGCCGGGAAAAAAGAAGACTGCCGTCACCGGGGAGCGTAACGCTTTTCTGACAAGCAGATTCATCCCCATCGCGGAGGACTATCTGGTGGAGGACGAAACGGGAGGGGCATGCGTCAACCTGACCACGTCCGAAAACTTTGACTATCTATACCGGTCCGCCCTGCGATATGCCGATCTCATGAATGTCAGGCTCCCTTTCCTCGCGCGGAAAGGGAGCGGTCCCCGCATCAACATCACCGCCTTGTACAAGGCCCTGGACGAGACCTTGCCGGAACATGTCAATCTGGAGGAAAGGGCCGGGAGGCTCCATTTCTGCCTGTACAGGTTCCATGACTGGCCGGACCATACCCTGTTCTGGCTACCCGTCGATTTCACGGAGAGCCTTCCTGTACCGTTACGGCGTATCGTCCGGGAATTCATACGGCAGTTCGTACGTTACCACGGGTTGAACGCCGTCACGGAAACATGGTATTATGAGCTGGCGGTGGAGGAACTGGATGACTGGAAGAACCGCGATCCCGAGGCTTCCCCTCAGACAATCCGTAAATACAAACGCCTGGCGGAATCCTATCAATCCGGGAAAATCGCAAAAACACTTAAACGAATGGAAGGGAAACCGTTCTGTACCGATCTGGAAGAAAAGGTCCGAAAATACCGGGCGGCAGTGAAGGAGGAACGGGAGCTTTTGGAACTGATACGGGAAGGGATGGGACTGATTACCCCAGGAAATCCATGCATCATGCAATACGGTTACGACTGGGCGTATGAAAGATCACCGGATTTCCTCCCGATCGACCTGGACTGTCAGATCATGCTGGCATATTCCAACAATGACGCCCTCACGGAGAACATGGAATGCTATTTCAACTCGGACTACCGGGAGACGTATGCCATCACCCCGGTCACAAGCATGTACCTGACACCTGAGAGACTGTCCGGATGGATGGAACGGTTCACGCAATGCATAAACAGGCATTTTAAAGTGCCCGTTTCCCAATAAATAAAGAAACGAAAACAAAAAAATACAGGATATGAACGAACTTACCAAGCAACTGCAAGAGATAATGGTGCCCAAAGCGGCGCTGATCGCCTATGAGTACCAGGAAGGTCACTACGCAAGCGGAAGTCACTACCTGGAACTACGCCCTATCAACAAAAAGGGAAGAATGGAAGCCGGCATTCCGGTAACATATGAATTCATGGACTCCCTGGTGGAATCCTATTCGGACGGGGATGGAATGTTCCACGTGCCGGGAGTCATTTATATCATTAAAAATGAAAGGATGGACATCTTCGCCTACAAGGGGAAAAAACCGGACGGGAGGACACCGCTCTATCTGGCCCCTTTTTTCAACGTGACCGGTGGAAGCGTATGCCTGGGAAACTCCACACTGGAAAAACCGGAGAGCCTGGATTTTCACACCCTGTTGGAATATTGGGAGAAACGTTTCTGGCTCAGTGAATTTTCCCATCTTGGAGGAGGGAAGAACCCGACGAGAAACAATCTGGTCCTGGTTACTGAGCGGATGCGTGAACAGCCGTTCGACAACGACGAACTCCAACCGATCAACAAACGATTGAAAGACATCCTGCCATGAGAAAGATCCATTTCACAGACAAGTACCTGCTCAGTCCCTATCACCCCATAACCGTCCTGGTAGCCGGGGCGGGTGGAACCGGCTCGCAGGTAATAACCAGCCTGGCACGCATGAGCGTGGCATTACAGGCTCTGGGACATCCGGGGCTGCACCTGACGGCTTTCGACCCCGACACTGTCACGGAAGCAAACATCGGCCGCCAGCTGTTCAGCGAGACGGAACTGGGGTTGAACAAGGCGACGGCGCTTGTCACCCGCGTCAACCGTTTTTTCGGTTACGCGTGGGAGGCCAGGGAATGCCGCTATCCGATCATAACCAAAGAAGGGGATAAAAGCGTCCCGCTGGCGAACATCATCATCACCTGTACGGACAACACCCGTTCCCGGCTCGACCTGTGGCGGTTCCTGAAGAAATACAGGGAATATAAAAATAACGATGAGAAAGCGCCGATATACTGGATGGATTTCGGGAACGCCCAAACCACCGGGCAAGTCCTGGTAGGCAATATCCGGAGCAAAATAAGCCAACCCGCATCCAGCGAATACCTTCCCATGCCCAGGATGAATGTCATCACCGAGGAGGTCAGCTACTCCACCATCCGGGAGGAGGACTCAGGCCCGAGTTGCTCGCTCGCAGAGGCGTTGCGCAAGCAGGACCTGTTCATCAACTCCATGCTGGCACAAATCGGTTGCGACATCCTCTGGCGCATGTTCAGAGAAGGGAGGACATTCTACCGGGGGGCCTATCTCAACCTTGACACGCTACGGGTAAATCCCATTCCGGTATAAACGGACGTGGATTTATTCCCGGTCATTCTTGCCGTACGGTCCGACCTTTCATCCGTACGGCACTCGCCACTCCCTTTTCCGTCATGACCAGCTCGTACCGTTCCAACCTTTCATAGAGCTTGCCCAATGTCTTGCATCCGTATCTCTTGACCTTGAATTTGGGCATCATTTTCTTCAACGAGCCGCCTATCAGGGAAAGGGAGACCTCCTCCTTGCCGTCAGCCGCCTGCTGGAAAGCCTTGTCAAAAAACTCCATATCCCTTCGGATAAAAAAATCCGGGGTGTTCTCCAAGGTCTTGTTTTCCTTACGGTCGGCATACAGGAATACGGAACAGGAGCGTATCAGCGATACGGGAGTCTTGCCCTCCCCATATCCCAGTACCTTCAATCCCGTCTCCCGTATCCGTTGCGCCAACGGGTTGTAGTCACCGTCACTGGCGACCAGACAGAAACAGTCCACCCGGCCGTCACGGAGGATGTCCATGGCGTCTATGACCAACGCGATATCCGTAGTGTTCTTTCCTGAAGCATAGGAGGAGGCCTGCACCAACCTGAACCCATATTCCCGGGCGGTCTCCTTCCATCCGGAAAGAGCTTTCCTCGTCCAGTCCCCGTATATCCGTCTGATAACGGCATCCCCATAACGGGAAACAAAGCCCATGATATCCTCCATCCTCTCAAAGGACACGTTGTCACCGTCAATCAGAACCGCAATGAGATATTTTGAATTGGTATTTGTCTTCATAACAACTGTTTATAAG
>ERZ1504899.1213-NODE-1213-length-5025-cov-2.489738_pt1 | contig 5025 bp, 2 predicted proteins | sample MGYA00572087_ERZ1504899 | MGnify/ENA primary metagenome ERZ1504899 (study PRJEB39906, sample SAMEA3182063) | gut metagenome | biome: human; feature: gut; material: Stool; isolation source: human stools | place: Canada | collected 2013-01-29 ...
GCCACGAAGGCACAGCCGCCGCGCGGGCAGGCGGTGCGGGCTGTACCGGCGGGGGGTCTGCCGTAAAAGACGGGGTTTTCACCGGTGCAGCGGCAGGGCGCGGCGGCTGCGGGGCTTCCCAGCGCTGCGCGGGCAGCGTGCCGGGGTCTGCCTGACTCGGAATGACGGCGGAAAGTCCTGTAAAGCAATTATTCTTTACAGAATTTTCATCCTTAATATCGTTTTCTTTTTCAGTCTTCTCTTTTTCGTCTGCTTCAAAGGTAAAGCGGCGCTCCCCGGTGCCGGGCTGTGCCAGCGCCAGCTTGACCGCATGGTAAACGACATCGAACACATCGTTTTCCCGGGCAAAGCGGGCTTCGATCTTTGCAGGGTGGACATTGACGTCCACAAGGTCGGTGGGCATTTCCAGCAGCAAGATGCCGCCCGGGAACTTGCCCTGCATGGTCGTGCCCTTAAAGGCCATTTCCATGCCCGCCATGATGGTGCGGTTGCGCACATAGCGGCCATTGATGTAGAAATGCTGCATACTGCGGCTGGCGCGGCAGCTCTTGGGTGGGGTGATCAGACCACTGACCCGGTACAACCCTTCCTCGGAGTACACCTCGATGAGGTCGCGGCTGAACTCCCGGCCAAGCACCGCATAGGCGGCGCTGCGCAGCTGACCATCGCCAGGGGTGACATATTGCAGCTTGCCTTCCCGGATGAATTTGACGCTGACCTCCGGGTGGCTGAGTGCCACATGACCTACGTTATCTGCCACAAAGGTGCCCTCGCTGGAGTCCTTTTTGAGGAACTTCATGCGGGCGGGGGTGTTGTAGAACAGGTCCTGCACCCGGATGGTGGTGCCCACGGCGCGGGCGGCAGGCTCCCTGCCCTGCTCCTCGCCGCCGGCGATGCGGTAGCAGGTGGCAAACTCGTCCACCTCGGTGCGGGTGAGCAGCTCTACCCGCGCCACGCTGGCAATGGAAGCCAATGCCTCACCCCGGAACCCCAGCGTATGGATGCTGTTCAGGTCATCCGGCTTTTCAATTTTGCTGGTGGCGTGGCGGATGAAAGCCGTTGGGATATACTCGGCATCAATACCGGTGCCGTTATCGCTGATCTCGATCAGCTTTACGCCGCCGGACTCGATGCTTACGGTGACCTGCGTTGCACCGGCGTCGATGGAGTTTTCCAAAAGCTCCTTAACCACCGATGCGGGGCGCTCTACCACCTCACCGGCGGCGATCAGCTCCGCAGTATGCTTATCCAGAACATGGATGACTGCCATGGTCTTTTCCCTCCCCTGTGGTTGATTTTTACGGTCAGCCGTTCAGGCTGCCCTTGAGGGTCTTTTTCAGCTCGTACAAAAAGTTCAGTGCTTCAATGGGAGTAAGCGTTTCCACATCCACAGCTTCCAGCTTTTCCATCATCTCGCTGGGCACTGCCGGGGAATTGTACTCCTGCAAGGCGTCAAAATCCATCTGCTCCACCTTGTTTTTGGGAGCAGAGGCTTCCAGCGTGCGCAGCACCTCGTGGGCACGGCGGGTCACGCTGCCGGGCAGACCGGCCAGCTTTGCCACCTCGATGCCGTAGCTGTCGTCGGCGGGGCCGCGCACGATGCGCCGCAGGAAAGTGATATCCTCACCGCGCTTTTTGACCGCGATGTTGTAGTTTTTTACGCCCTCCACGGTGCCTTCCAGCTCGGTCAGCTCGTGGTAGTGGGTGGCGAACAGGGTCTTGCAGCCCAGCCCCTTGGCGGGGTCTGCGATATGCTCCACCACGGCGCGGGCGATGCTCATGCCGTCAAAGGTGGAGGTGCCGCGGCCGATCTCGTCCAGCACCACAAGACTTTTGGCGGTGGCGTTTTTCAGAATTTCGGCTACCTCGGTCATCTCCACCATAAAGGTGGACTGGCCTGCAGCAAGGTCGTCCGAGGCGCCGATGCGGGTGAAGATGGCGTCCACCACGCCCACATGGCAGCTGGCAGCCGGTACAAAGGAACCGATCTGCGCCATTAGCGCAATGAGGGCATTCTGACGCATATAAGTGGATTTACCCGCCATATTGGGGCCGGTGATGATGAGGCAGCGGTCAGTGGTGCAGTTGAGGGTGGTATCGTTGGGCACGAACATACTGCCCTTGAGCACCTGTTCCACCACCGGGTGACGCCCCTCGGTGATGGTCAGCACATCGCTGTCGTCCACCACGGGGCGGCAGTAGTTGTTTTCCGCAGCGACCTGCGCCAGCGCAGCCAGCACATCCAGCTGTGCAATGGCGTTAGCGGTGCGCTGGATGCGGTCCAGCTGGGCTCCGATGCTCTCCAGCAGTTCGTCAAACAGGCGGCGCTCCAGCGAGATGAGCCGCTCGTGCGCGCCAAGAATCTTGCTTTCCAGCTCCTTCAGCTCCTGCGTGATGTAACGCTCGCCGGAGGTGAGGGTCTGCTTGCGGATGTAGGTCTCCGGCACAAGGTTTTTGTAGGAGTTGCTCACCTCGATGAAGTAGCCGAACACATGGTTATAGCCAATTTTCAGCTTGGGGATGCCGGTCTCCTGCCGCAGACGGGCTTCCAGCTGCGCCAGCACGCCCTTGGTGTTATCGCGGATGGAGCGCAGCTCGTCCACCTCGGCATGGTAGCCCTTGGCGATGACACCGCCATCCTTGAGGGTGGAGGGGGCATCCGGGTCTACTGCGGCATAAATGCGCGCCTTGATATCCTCCAGCGGGTCGATACTTGCGGCCAGCTCGGCAAGCTCCGGGCAGTTGCAGCCCTCTGCCTGCTTGCGCAGACCGGGCAGACGGTCACAGGTCTGGGCAAGGGTGTAGATCTCCTTGGGGGTTGCAGAGCCGTACACCGTGCGGGTCATCAGGCGCTCCAGATCCGCAATGTAGTGCAGTTCTTCGGTCAGGTCGCCGCGCACCATGGTCTGGCGCACCAGCGCCTCCACAGCGTTCAGGCGGTGGTTGATGAGCTGACTGGAAATGAGCGGCTGCTCGATCCAGCTGCGCAACATCCGCTTGCCCATGGCGGTGCTGGTCTTATCCAGCACCCACAGCAGGGTGCCGCGCTTTTCGCGGCCGCGCAGAGTCTCGGTCAGCTCAAGATTTGCCCGGGTAACCGGCGAAAGCCGCATGAACTGGGCTTCGTTGTAAGTAATGACCGTCTTTAACCGCTCCACACCCTTGATCTGGGTATCGTGCAGGTATTCCAGTAGCGCAGCCATGGCAAAGCGCACAAGGCCCTCGGCGACCATGCCGGTGGTCTGCGGCCAGTCGCGGCCAAACTGCTCCCCCAGCGCAGACGCCACCAGCCCCGGCGCATAGCGCTCGTCCTCGACCAGCTCCACCGAGCAGCTCATGTTCTTTTTGATGTAGGCGGTCACCTCGCGGCAGTCCAGCAGGCCGGGGTTCAGCAGCACCTCGCTGGGGTGGTAGCGGCACAGCTCGGTAATGACCGCCGGGGCGATCTTATCCGCCGTCAGTTCGGTGATATGTGCCGTACCGGTGGAAACGTCCGCAAAGCACAGGCCCGCCTTTTTGCCCTTGAGGTACAGGCTGGCAATGTAGTTGTTGCGGTCGTCCTGCAGCATACTGCTTTCAATGACCGTACCGGGGGTGACCACCCGGATGATGTCCCGCTTGACAAGGCCTTTCGCCTTGGCGGGGTCCTCTACCTGCTCACAGATGGCCACCTTATAGCCCTTAGCGATCAGGCGCGCCACATAGCCCTCGTAGCTGTGGAAGGGCACGCCGCACATAGGGGCGCGCTCCGCAAGGCCGCACTGCTTGCCGGTAAGGGTAAGATCCAGCTCCCGGGACGCCGTGACGGCATCGTCGAAGAACATCTCGTAAAAATCGCCGATGCGGTAAAAAAGAATTTCGTCCTTGTGTTGATTTTTGATCTCAAGATACTGCTGCATCATGGGCGAAAGCTCTGCCATGGTTTTTCCTCTTTCCCTTGTATGGTTCCGTCAGCCGGTTTGCGGGCTGTAACCGCCGGTGCAAACAAAACGCGGTCTGTGTTGCACAGCCGCGTTCCGGTCAAAAAAGTTTGCTCAGTGGCAGCCGCCGCAGGTGGAACAGCTGCCGGTGCAGGAGGCAGAAGGCTCCTGCACGGTCATGGGGTCGCCGCCGTTCATGGCGGTGTTGATGATGGCGTCGATATAGTTGACCAGGTTCTCGCACTCGCGCTTGGCCTCGTTGTATGCCACCATGCCCTCGTTGCCCATGATCTGGCCGTAGAGGCTGTTCACCTTCTCGTTCAGTTCAGCGATGCGGGCGTCATCGCGCTCGTTCTTGCCGATCTCGTTGTTCAGGTCCATGCGGGCCAGATTGAACTCGCCGATCAGGTTCTGCAGTTCCTCATCCTTGTCGTTTGCCTTGCGGGCCTGATCCAGAATGACGTAGCGGGGGTCGGTCTGCAGTGCCATAGCGGCACGCTTGAAAAGATCAATGCAATCCATGATTGGGTTCTCCTTGTTGTTTTTATTCTTTCTGGGGCAGTTTGCCCCGGAATCACTTTTTTATGCTTCCAGCTCGCCCAGCAGCACGGTGGCGCGGGCACCGGTAAGATGTACAGTCGCGTAGCTGCCCAGCAGTGCCGGGTCGGCGGCAAACTCCACGGTCAGGTTATTGTCCAACCGGCCGGAAAGGGTGCCTTCATTACGCCCGAAGCCTTCCACCAATACCCGGACGGTCTGCCCCACCTGCGCCTTGACCAGCGCCATGGCGATCTCGTCCTGCGTAGCCAGCAGGCGGGTCATGCGGTCGGTCTTTTCCTTGCGGGGGGTGGGGTCCGGCATTTCGGCAGCCTTAGTGCCGGTGCGCTTGGAATAGATAAAGGTGAACAGCTGCATATAGCCCACCTTGCGCACCAGCTCCAGCGTTTTTACAAAGTCCTCCTCGGTCTCGCCGGGGAAACCCACGATGATATCGCTGGAGAAGGTGATGCCGGGCACGGTCTTGCGGGCGTAGTCGATGAGCTCCAGATACTGTTCCACCGTATAGTGGCGGTTCATCTGCTGCAAAAGCCGGTCGGAGCCACAC
>ERZ1504899.1242-NODE-1242-length-4914-cov-3.451945_pt1 | contig 4914 bp, 5 predicted proteins | sample MGYA00572087_ERZ1504899 | MGnify/ENA primary metagenome ERZ1504899 (study PRJEB39906, sample SAMEA3182063) | gut metagenome | biome: human; feature: gut; material: Stool; isolation source: human stools | place: Canada | collected 2013-01-29 ...
GCTTCAAGAAGCCTTGCTGATTGGCGTTTATCTGGTCGAATTCGTCGATGTTAATTAAACTAAAAACATTATTGATTAAATAATTAGCTGTAAATCAGTATAATATGAAAGTAATTATGATTGTTAAATATGATTTACAGGGTTGGGAGCATTATAGACTACTTATATTGTTACTCAGTACTTCTCTTGATTGGGTAAGAACAAATAATGTGTCTCGGATGTGTACATTATGTAACTTGCGTTACTTTGATTTAGAGTTGCCTCTAAATTCCTCTAACTTTAATCATTCTACGATGATAGCTTCTTCGACATTATCAGGCAAGAGATTATATCCTGCATCCTCTGTCGTTTCAACTACGTAGTCTGCGGGAAGGTCTATATTCATAGCTTCCTCTTGCTTACGTTCATATTCATCCCGTAAAGCTTCTAAAGTTTCTTCGTCAGGTATTGTTATAATCTTCGGATTTAATGGAAGTGTTACCTTTCCACTTATGTCCGACATAAAACCAATATAACTACACCTGTAGAAGAATGCGTTAATTGATAGGTTTGAGTAAGTCTCCTTATAAAGGAATGCAGCTATAGCAGCATTGACATCATAAATGATGAAATATGATTTAGCCAATTCATTCAGCGAAGTAACTTTCTCAAAGTCCAGCTTAAATAAGGTTGCCTCCATTCTATTTACGGTAACTTTTACAAACTCAACCTTAGTTAAGTTTTCAATATTATCGTATATAGCATTAAACGCCTTTGTATAGGTAACTTTACAAAATAAGAGTCCCTTTACTAAACGTTTAACAATCTCTTCATTAGAGATTTTAGACACCTGATTTACTGAAATCAGAAAAGAATTAGTTCTATCGAACATTCTCCTTGCTTGTTCTCTATTTGTCATAATCTTTTATTTTAATAGTTAATTATTAATTAGATTATGATATGTGCCTATCAACAGACCACGATTCCACCTCTTAACAATTCTCATAACTCGTATAAGTGCTGTTATATGGACTTGTAACGTTTAAAGATGCTCTTATGCACAATCAAGCGTTTGCTGCTAATGGTCTTGCAGTAATTAATGTACACTAAACCAAAGAACACATTATTTGTACTGCAAAGGTAGTAAAGATTGGCTTATAATGAAATAAAAGCAGCATAAGAGTTTCCTCAAATGCTGCTTATGCTACAATAAGAATTTATTGCTTGGTATAAAGTTCTACATGTCCGTCCTCGTACATCAATTTCATCTTATTGTCAGATATGTTATAATAGTACGTTTCGGGTGAATTATCTCCAAAATCAATAATAAACTTATCCTCCTTATCATCCATTGTATAAGTAAATGGGTCTAAATTGGAAGTGTTGTCATGTATATTCACTGACTCCCAACGACCAGTGTTATCACTGTAAAAAGTGATAATCTCTTTATATCCTTCATCTGTGATATAAACCCAACTACCAACAAGGGGAGAAACATTTTGGGTTTCAGAGATTGTGCCGTTCTCAATATTTAGGTAAAATGTATAATCTTTCTTCGTTCCGTCATAATATAAGAGGTCTAATTTGTACTTCCATATATTGGTGGAATTGTCAAGTAATGTACATTCTTTCTTCGTGTACCAAACGTTCTTATATGTTTTATAATTAATTCTTGACGCAGTGATTTGTGTTAGAAAATCATTGACATTAACATCAAAATTAACATCAACATTGACGCTAACAGATTCTTCATAAGAAATAGGTGTCCCTCCTACTGCGCCATTGTTTACTTGGCTAACATAAAGTGTATCTCCCATGTCGTTATAGCAACAATTCCCAACGAACACAGATTCCTTGTACCAATCAGTAATATATGCACGATAGTCGTTTTTTATTTCTTTGAGCGTTCCTGCTGCTGTTTTGAACAAGATATTATCTTCATTGTATGACTCACCATTATAACTGACACTCGCAACGAAGATGTTGTTCTTGGCGCAAGCTCCATAGGTGGTAATGCTTGATATTTCAATATCCTTATATTCTCCATATCCAACATGAACTGTACGTTTTTTGTCAAAAGTTCTATTATCAGTCCATTCCCAAAGTTTTTCTTTAGTCGTCCTATCATAAGAACTAATCCATAGATGATTATTCTTCAAGCCTGAGAAATGATTAATATTCCCCCAATGGAAAGAGCCATAGCATTCATAATCTCTGAAATTCAGTCCATAAGTAGAAAAAGAATCTCCATCAATGAACATTACTTCTGTTTGATGTTCTTCCAATTCATCATCGCCACAAGACCTAAATCCTGCGCATACGGCAACTAATAATGAAGCTGCCAATAATCTAAATATTTTCATTATCGAGTTTAATCTACGCTCACCTGTTCCCTACGGCAAGCCATAAATAAAAGAGGTGTGGGAACTATATCTGTCTTATCCTACATTCAGGTCTTCGCATTACCTTTGGCACGGATAAAACAATAGCCCCACACCAAAAGGTATATAGTTCACCTAACCGATGAATATATATCAAATGTGTGGGTGCTATTGCTATCATCTTCGTGCCAATATCAAAGTTGCGAAGTTTGAATGTAGAAGATAATTTCAATAACACCTTTCGTTAAATATGTCCTTCCAACTCCCTAACACATTAGTTCATTGGAATTGATGCAAAGATAATGAAAGGTTTTAAATCATTAGGTATGAAGTGTGGATTAATAGTAAATTCTATGCCCTCAAACATGGTCTGCATGGGATATTTAATAAGAATTGCATCTAAACTCTCTAAATCCATGTGGGTGTCAAATTCACTTCTCACCATATAAGGACTAAATTCTGAATATTCTTACCCACCTTGAATTACCGTCTTTAAGTCAGTATATTGTTGGATATTCAAGAAGTGCTACCTCCAACATGACTAATAAGAGTTGAGATAGTTCTAAACTCTGTAAACTTATGGAATTGACTTACTTCTATAAGGCTGAAATGCCAAACCTAAAGAATCAGACTTTAGATATATCTAAGCTCAATATTCTATTGGTTTGGGACAGAACCATTCAGACCACTATAAAGATGTATCTTAATAATCCTGTCCCAATCATCAGAAGCTCAAGCAGTCATAAGTCTGTAAGATTTCTTCCTGCCTTAATCCCAAGTATCTCTTAGTAATGGCAACAGAACTATGGTTGAACAGTTCCATCAGCTTTACTAATGCCAACTCTGCGTTATCACTGTTCATATTATAGACCTGCCTGCCAAAAGTCTTTCTAAGAGAATGGCAGCTAAAGTTCTTAATCTTTAACCTGTACTTCTTCTTCACCTCTTTAAGAATGATGTTAATTCGTTGGACTGTGAAGATAGTGCCTTTCTGACTTATAAGAATTGGCGCATTGATTCCAATAGGATTTATATGCTCGTAGCACTCTTTAATATGATGTTGTAATTGTGGGTTTAGTCTGATAGTTCTTACCTTGCCTGTCTTTTGCTCAATTACTGTAAACTCGTCAGTACCTAATATCTGCTTCCACCTTAGAGATAGAATATCAGATATTCTTAATCCTGTGAAGCATCCCAAAGCTATAAGAAGAGAGATTTTATAATTCTCGTCTTTCGCCAACTTCCTTATGAGGTTCATAGCGTCAGACCAAACAAGATAGTCCGCTGTTGTCGTTGAATATTTGAGTGACATAATGTTCTGTTTTATAATGAAACGAATAAAAGTGAATATTTTTATTGGTATATCATATATTTTTTGTTCCTTTGAAAAAAAAACAACTATGAGTTCACCTTATAACGGATTAAATGTAGAAGATTGGAAGAGTAAAACGGAGGAATTAATTAAGGCACATCCTCTTAAAGAAAAAATCGTACCTATCGTTCTTAAGGCATGGGATGATATTTTTAATTCTCAAATGGGGTCTTTCAAAATAGGAAAAGACATTTTCCCTTCTCCACAAATAATGAGCTTTTTTCTTCATGAATTAGTTGCACACTATTTATCTCTTGAATATCCTAAAGAGTATAAAGTTGGGGAAGCAAAAAAAGAAAAGGATGTACATAATATTATTAATCCTCAAATGGGAATTGAAATTAAAGCATCTTCACATCCTACGCAAATTTTTGCTAATCGGAGTTACGCACAACCGTCATCTTCTTCTGAAGAGAAAGATAAAAATGGATATTATATTGGAATTAACTTTGAGAAGTTCTCAGAGTCTAATCCCAAGCCCCAAATATTACAGATAAGATTTGGATATTTGGAGCACAGTGATTGGATTGCCCAAAAAGCAGCTACTGGACAACAAGCAAGATTATCAACTAATGCAGATAAGAATAAATTAATTACTATATATAAAAAATGCGATTAAAATAATCGCATTTTTTTTTCATCATATTTTGTTTGTATCCTTTTTTGGGCTATTTCACAATAGTCAGAATTTATCTCAAAACCGATAAATTTTCGTCCTAATTCTATAGCAACAGCTCCAACAGTGCCAGACCCCATAAATGGGTCTAATATTATATCATTCTTATTAGTAAAACCTAAAATTAATCTTTTAATTAAATCCTCTGGGAACTGGGCTGGATGAGCAGTTCTTTCTTCGGAAGCTCTGTTTGTTCCTGAAGTAACTTTAGCTATTTGCCAAACATCAGATGGATTTTTCCCAATAGAATTACATCTTAATTTTCCATTCTTCTTTTGATTAGGATATTTTACATCTGGGTCTCTAATTTCGTCTAAATTAAAAGTATAATTTTTTTCATTTTTGATGTACCATAATATTTTCTCATTTCTTGGAGATAAAAAACGTTTAGCTGAAACTCCTGCCCCATAATTCCAAACGATTTCTTGTTGTAAAAAGAAAGGTATTTTATCCCATAATAAATAGGGTATAGGCTGTCTCTTATACACATCTCCGAGCCCACGAGA
>ERZ1504899.1243-NODE-1243-length-4912-cov-1.946263_pt1 | contig 4912 bp, 4 predicted proteins | sample MGYA00572087_ERZ1504899 | MGnify/ENA primary metagenome ERZ1504899 (study PRJEB39906, sample SAMEA3182063) | gut metagenome | biome: human; feature: gut; material: Stool; isolation source: human stools | place: Canada | collected 2013-01-29 ...
TGTCTGGGTGTCCGCCCAGCGCCCCCATGATCACGCCGTCCGACGCGGTGAGGACATTCACATTGAAGTTGATGTCCACCTCCGTGGCCGAGAGGATCATCACGTCCAGCTCGTTGGCCACATTTCCCTTGGCCTGGGGGTCGGCGTACATCTCCGCATCCATCTCGATGTGCCTGGGGTTGTCCCGGATAGAGGCCACGGCGTCCGCGTCGAAGGTCTGTACATCCAGAAGGGCCTCAAAGTAGCCCTCCTGCAGCATCTCCGTCATGGTGGAGGTGATGCCGCCGGAGGCGAAGGAGCCCTTGATGTTGTTTTCCTTCATATACTCCTTCAGATACCGGGCCACCGCCAGGGAGATCCCGCCGCTGCCCGCCTGGTAGGAAAAGCCGTTTTTTACCAGGCCTGTGGCGATGATCACCTGGCTGGCGTAATCGGCGATGGCCAGCTCCACCGGGTTCCTGGTCTTGCGGGTAGCCCCCTGGCTGATGAGCTGGGGGTCGCCGATCCGCTCCACCTGCACCACGCAGTCCACCGCCGTCTGGGGGATGCTGATGGGATTGGCAGGATAGGGCACCAGATGATCGGTGATGGCCACCACCTTTTTGGCGAACCGGGCGTCCACCTTTGCATAGCCCATGGAGCCGAAGGCCGATGGACCCAGGCAGCCGTTCATATTGCCCATATTATCGCAGCAGGATGCCCCAATAAACGCCACGTCAATCCTCCGCTCCCCCCGTTCGATGGAGCGGGCCCGGCCGCCGTGGGTCTTGAACACCACGGGCTTGGGCAGGATGCACTCCCTGGAGATGGCCTCCGCCAGCTCTCCCCGCATGCCGCTGGTCTCGATGCCGGTGATGACGCCCGAGCGGATATAGTCGATCAGACAGGTGTGGTTCTTGCTCAGGGAGGAGGAACACAGAGTCAGGTCCCGGATGCCCATGGCCGCGATCTCCGCCATGACCTGAGGGAGCACCAGGTCGCCGTTGCGCAGGTGGTGGTGAAAGGAGATGGTCATCCCATCCTTCAGCCCCACCTGTTCAATGGCGGCCCGCAGACTGGGCACCAGCTTGCCGGCAGAGGGCGCCTGGCCGGTGATGTACTTGCTACGCCGCTTGCCCGGCTCCAGATAGGGGCGGAGCTTGCCGATCCCCTCCACCTCGGTGGGGATGCGGCGCTTGATGCGGTTGGGTACAAATTCCATGTCTGTTACACCCCCTCGCCGATCTGGAGCAGGACCCGGCGCGCCTTTGCGATCACCGGGGCGTCCACCATCTTGCCGTCCACGGTGAACACGCCCGTGCCGGCCTGCTCCGCCGCCCGCATGGCCTCCATCACCTGCCGGGCGTGGGCGACCTCTTCCTCATCCGGGGTGTAAAGCCTGTGGACAACGGGGATCTGGCTGGGGTGGATGCACGACTTGCCGCTGAAGCCCAGCGCCCTGGCATTGCGGACCTCCACCTCAAACCCCTCCTGGTCGTCCAGCGCGCTCCACACGGTGTCGATGGCGCTGATGCCAGCCTCCGCCGCCACCACCGGGAGATAGGTTCGGGCGAACTGCAGCTCCTGGGCCGATTTGCTGCGGCTGGTTCCCATAGAGCGTGTGTAATCCTCTGCACCAAAGGAGAGAGAGATGACCCGGGAACTGGCAGCCACAATCTCCCGGGCGTTCAGCACCCCCCGTGCTGTTTCAATGGAGCACTGAACCTTGACGCTGTGGCTAGGGATTTGGCACTCCGCCTCTACTGCATCCAGCAGCCCGTCCAGCTCTTGGACGTCTGCCGCTGTCTCACACATGGCGAGGCGCAGATACCGGATGCCCGCCGGGACTACCGCCCGCACATCCTCCTCTCCAAAAGGCGTGTGGAGGGAATTGATGCGGACGAATACCCGGCAGGTACCGAAGTCCAGCTGTGCCATAGCCTCGCAGAGCAGATCCCGAGCGCTGTCTTTCTCAGCATACGCCACCGCGTCCTCCAGATCGAAGAGGATTGCATCGGGGTGGAACACCGGCGCATTCAAAAACATCTTCGGCTGGCTGGCTGGACAGAACAGCATGGTACGCATCCTATCCATGTTCAGACCTCCTTGCACGACGCACAGCCGTTTTCAGCCTAGCCCGGATGGCAAAGTCCAAGCACCCATAGTCCTGGATCTCCACCAAGGCGTTCTCCACGCCCAGCTCCTCCAGGCAGCTCTCTGCGCAGCTGCGGATCGTGCTGCCAAACATGGCCTCCTGCCTGCTCTGCAGGCGGATTTCCACGCCGCCGGCGTCCAGCAAGGTGACGGTCACGGAGCAGTCCTGCGGCTTTTCAAAGCCGGCATGTCCCGTCATATGTATCGACCTCCTGTGCAGCGGGGCGGAGTCGGATCTGCGCTCCGCCCCTGAGATGGGGATAAGAGCACCGGGGGAGCCGGACAGGCACCCCCGGCGTGTTCCTGTGGTTCAAACCTCGTATGGGACATAGGTTCCCTCGCAGGGGCAGCCCTTGCAGATGTAGGCCTTCCCCGCGTTCAGATGGTAGATCGAGGAAGAGATGGTCTTCCAGACCTTGTCCTCGTCATAGCTGCCGTGGGGCACGTGGCTGCACACGGCCTCGATGCAGGAGGCCTCCGGATAGGTGTCCGGCGCGCCCGGGAAGGTCTCGTGGTTCCTCAGGGCGGCCTGGATAGCCGGAAGGTCGATCTGGCCTTCCATTTTCTCCAAGACCCGCCGCAAGACCTGATCCCGGAACTTGGTTCCCTGGTTGGTGCAGTAGGGCGCGCCGGCCACCATGTGGTTGGCGTGGGTCACCAGCCCCCTGGAGGGGGCGACCTCAAATACGCCGCCCGGTGTGGCCTCCAGGTCGACGGCCTTTCCGTCGGAGGAGGCCAGCATGAAATTACAGGACACGCCCCGCCTGCTGCTGCGGACGATGCTGCACAGCTGGGAGAAGGAGCGGCTGTTGAGGGCCTTGCGCCGGACGAAGGTGACCGGGGCCCCCACGTCTCCGGTGTCGAACACGGAGGTCAGGTTGTTGGCGCACAGGCCCGCGCCCCAGCTGTTCATCCCGTTGCGTACCAGCTGGCCGGCCTCCGTCACGCCCACGATGTGGGTTCCCTTTTCGTCGTCGATGGACACCACCACGGCGTGATGCTCCACCCAGGGGCGGTAGTCCCAGTTCTGGATCAGGAAGGTGGAGCATCTGTCCGCGGACACCACGGGCAGGATCGCCCCGGTGGTACACTCGTGGGGGCGGTATTTCAGGATCTCATACCTGCAGTTCAGAACCAGGATGTCCTCCAGAGGTACGGAGCTGCCCTCTGCGATTCCCCGGGCCTCCTCCAGCTCCTCCGGGAACTCCCGCTCCAGAAGGTCCAGATAGAGGCGGCTCTTTTCCGTAATATCCTTCCAGGTCAGATCCAGCGTCTTGGAAAAATGGCGCTGGTAACCTTCGATCCCGAGATGGATGAGGGCCTCCGCCTGCTGTCCGTACTGCAGGCCCCGGATGAACGGGTCGGAGGACTTGATCGTGATAAGCTGAAAGGTATCCATTTCCATCCTCACATCACAGCGATTTTACGTAGCCCGCGATCTCTTCCCCCGTGGCCAGCCAGATGTTTTTCCGGGTGATCTGCTCCAGCACGGTGTTCAGCCGATGGTCTGCGGGGTGACGGAGAGCACGTAGCAATAGCCCATATCGTAGTCGGCATCCAGCTCCCGCAGCCAGTTGTCAAGGACGTCGTCATAGATGGCGATGCGGGCGTTCCCGGCGGGGAAGCTGTCTCCCCAGGCCAGATAGGGGAAGTCGATGAGCTCCCAGCGGGTGGGGATCTCGATCATGTCGTCGGCCAGCTGGGCGTGGTGTACCCGGTAGGGAATATCGTGGTCAAAGAAGGAGTTGTCATACAGGAAGCCTGCCTCATGGATGATCTGCAGGGTCTCCTCCGTGCAGCCACCCTCGGGGAGGCGGAAGCCCACCGGCTTTTTCCCGGCAACATTGGTCACCGACTGGCAACCTTGCCGGATCACGGCGCGCTGCTCCTCCGGGCTGAGGGTGGCGAAATCCTCGTGGTGGTGGCCGTGTAGGGCAATCTCATGCCCGGCCTGGACGATCTTCTTTACCGTATCCGGGTAGGCCTCCGCAAATATGCCGGGCGTGAAGAAGGTGGCCTTTGCGTGGAACCGGTTCAGCGCGTCCAGGATCCTGTCCACGCCCCTGAGGGGGCCGTATTCTCCCATGGAGCGGTGCTTGGGTGTATCATACCGCTGGGCGTCCATGCTCAGCCAGATGAATTCTGCGTCCAGCATGACGCAGATCATTGCGGCGGACTGGCAGCCGCGGGGCCAAACGATCTCTTTTTTCATATCTCCACTCCTCAATACCGGCTCCGCCACCAGTCCGCGATCTCCGCGCCGGTGGCGAACCAGACGTCGCCCTTGCTCAGCATCTCGTCCAGCAGCTCCTCCAGCATCTGGATCCGCCCGGGTATGCCGATGATCTGGGGGTGTAGCATGAAGGTCATGCAGCAGCCCTCGCTGTAATAGCCCTCAAATTCATGCCGCCAGTTGGAGAGGACCCCCCGGTAGCTGGAGATCCGGTCCTGGCCCTTGGGCTGCGGTGGGGCAAAGCTGTAGACGAAGGCTGGATAGTCATCCAGCTCCCATCTGGCCGGGATCTCGATGAAATCCGACTCCTTCCCCTGGAAGCGCGTCCTGTAGGGGCGGTCATCCCCCCGCATGGAGCTGGAATAGCGAAACCCCAGTTGCTCGTGCCAGATCTGGGGCGCGTCCATCTGGAAATCGCTGGACGTGGCCACGTAGCCCACGGCCCGCTTGCCGATGATCTTCTCAAATGTGTCCTGGGCCCGGTGGATCACATCGATCCACTCCTGAGTGGAGCGGTCGGTGTACATATGCTCCTCGTGGTCGAAG